>JAABUY010002470.1_pt1 | contig 21863 bp, 21 predicted proteins | sample 5560271 | NCBI WGS metagenome assembly JAABUY01 (sample SAMN10711886, study PRJNA513374) | rock metagenome | isolation source: Antarctica rocks | place: Antarctica: Victoria Land, University Valley | reverse complement strand
CTACACCGAGCCAACTGGCAGGGCTCGAAACCCAGCCCTACTATCGAAGAGGTGGCTCAACCACGAAAACCAGCGCAGCCATAGCGGTTTAGGCCGAAAACGAAGCCTTTTTCAGCGAGCTGCTAAAGCAATAACAAAAAACGTGGATCATCAAGGAGTATCGTCATGACATCACCGGTTCTCGTCCTTTTGGAAGACGCTGGCCCCAACGACGCCTTCTCAATGGGATGGCATGCCGTCCAGTACAGCAACCTCGATCCCGATACGAATCACCTCAGCCCCCGCGGCGCGGCTCCGGCGTGACGCGTGTCACGTGGCCCATCTTGCGGCCCGGCCGCGGCGCTCCCTTGCCATAGAGGTGCAGGCTCGCGCCGGGCTCGGCCAGGATGGTGCGCCAGGCGTTCGCGTCCTCGCCGATGAGGTTGCGCATGGCGACGGCACCCCAGCGCTGCGTGGAGCCGAGCGGCCAGCCGCAGATCGCGCGCACGTGCTGCTCGAACTGCGAGGTGGCGGCGCCGCCGAGCGTCCAATGGCCGGAATTATGGACGCGGGGCGCGATCTCGTTGACCACGAGCCTTTCGCCGGGGCCGCTCTCATGCGGCACGACGAACATCTCCACCGTCAGCACGCCCACATAGTCGAGAGCGTCGGCGATGCGGCGGGCCATGTCGGCCGCGAGGCTCTCGGTCTCGGGTCGGACGGCGGCCGGCAGGGTGGTCGTCGATAGGATGCCGTTGGCGTGGCGGTTTTCGCACAGCTCGTAGGCCCGGCATTCGCCATCCACCCCGCGGGCCACGATGATCGAGACCTCGCGGGTGAACGGCACCAGGCCTTCGAGGATGGATTTTTGGCCGAGCGAGCGGAACACCACGGCGAGGTCCGAGCCCTCCCGCACCAAGGCCTGGCCCCTGCCGTCGTAGCCGAACCGGCGGGTCTTCAGGATCGAGGGCCGCCCGAGTTGCGCCACGGCGCGGGCCAGGGCGCCGGGGTCGTCCACGGCCGCGTAGGGCGCCGTGTCGAGGCCGAGCCCGCGCAGGAACCGCTTCTCGCGCAGGCGGTCCTGCGCGGTCTCGAGCGCATTCCCGTTGGGCCGGACGGTCGCATGGCGGGCCAGCACGGCGGCGGTTTCCGCGGGGACGTTCTCGAACTCGTAGGTGACCACCGCGACGGTTCGGGCGAAGCGTTCGAGGGCCGCCTCGTCGCGATAGTCCGCCACCGTGTGGGCCCCCGCGACCGCGAAGGCGGGGCTGTCGGCATCGGGCGCGAAGACATGGGCCTTCAGGCCGAGCGAGGCGGCCGCCATTGCGATCATGCGGCCGAGCTGGCCGCCTCCCAGGATGCCGACCGTGGCGCCCGGCGAGATGGGGCCAGCCGGCGAGGCTGCGGGGTCAGTCACCGCGGGGCTCGAGAGCCCGAGGCTCCGCCGCCACGGCCTCGGTCTGCCGCGCCCGCCAGGCATCGAGGCGCGCCGCCAGAGCCTCGTCGCCGAGCGCCAGAACGGCGGCCGCCAGCAGGGCCGCGTTGACGGCCCCGGCCCGGCCGATCGCCAGGGTGCCGACCGGGATGCCGGCCGGCATCTGCACCATGGAATAGAGGCTGTCGCGCCCGCCGAGCGGCCCCGTCTCGATCGGCACGCCGAACACCGGAAGCGGCGTCATACTGGCCGTCATGCCGGGCAGATGGGCGGCGCCGCCGGCCCCCGCGATGATGACGCGATAGCCCGCCCCGCGGGCGCCCTTGGCGAAGGCGACCAGCCGGTCGGGCGTGCGATGGGCCGACACGATGGCTTGGCGGTAGCCCACGCCGAGCGCGTCCAGGACATCGGCCGCATGTTTCAGGGTCGCCCAGTCGGATTGACTGCCCATGATCAAGGCCACGGGGGCGGCGTCGGTCTCGTGTTGCACCGCTTACCCCGCGCGTCGCCCCTTGGATCCACCGCGGCCGGCCGGGTTGCGGCCGCGACAGCGATGGGACGCGCCAATCTAGGTGGATTGCGGCGGGCGCGGAAGGGGGCGCGGCGGCGCGGCCGTCGTCGACCACGAACTTTGCGGGGCCGTCCGCGATGCGCTATGAAGGAGGGGCTCGACGCGTCGACACCCGGTCGCTTCCGAGGCGGTGCCGTCGGACCGGGCCGGTAGCTCAATGGTTAGAGCCGGCCGCTCATAACGGTCTGGTTGGGGGTTCGAGTCCCTCCCGGCCCACCACGCGCTGAATGGTCAGGTCCACACCCAGGGCAGTTCCGGACGCGTCGCCCCATATGGGTTAGGCATTGCCCATGTCGGGTTCGGGAATGATGACGGGAGGTCGAGATGTCCTTCGCGGCGAACGATGTCGTTGGCCGGCTTTGGATGCCGCTGGATGAGTTCCGGGCATTCCAAGCCGTTCGTCCAGATCACGAGCGATGGGAACTGGTCGACGGGGTCCCGGTCATGATGACGCCGACGCAACTCGGGCACGCCCGCATCGCCAGCAACGTCGAGCGCCTGTTGTCGGACGCCCTTGAGGCCCATGATCCCACGCGCACGGCATTGCAGAACATAGGAGTGGATCTCGGGCTCGCGGCCGAGACGCTGGCCGGTCTGGGGCGGGCATCCGGCTATGCTCCACAGCCCGATGTCGGTGTCATCGATGCCGAATTCGATCCCGAACCAAAGATTCGCGGAGAGGCTCTACGTGGCGGTGGAAGTCGTGTCCAGCACCGACGACGAATGGCTGGCGTCAGCGGGCATGCACTGGATTGAGGCGAAAACACGCATCTACCAAGCCCATCCCCATTGCGAGGCGGTCATCGTCGTCGAGCAGCACCGGATGCAGGTGAGGTTCTCGCACCGTACGGACACAGGTTGGCAAACGAGGACCTTTACCGCTACGGAGGACGATCTGGTTATACCTATGTGCGGCTTGAAGTGCAAAATTGGCGATCTGTACAGGGGAACGCCTTTGGCTCATGCCTTATCACCCCATCGTACAATATAGTGAGAGTAAGAAGCCAACACTCCCATTTGCCTTATCCTGTGTGGTCCGGTCTAGATCCCCCTTGTTTCGGTACTGGTTCCAAAGAACACGCCGGGAGCAGCATCCGAGCCTATCTTCTTGGCCGGGTTAGTGTCGACGTGCACGCGCAAGCGATAGCATCGGCGCCATCACATCCTTGCGCTACGTCTTCGCAGACACTAACCTCGCTCGCTTCGCGGCGCTCCCCTTCGCGGCCGATCGCTGTCTGACCTCGACGGCATTCTGGCGTAGGCGTTCGCCCGCAGACGCTCGACCCGCGCTGGGCGGCTCCGGCATGTCGAGCGGCAGCACCAGGCAGTAGCTCTGGGTGGGGAGCACGCCGGACCAGGCCTCGATCATCTCCTTGAACGACGACCCCACGGCCCGGATGTTGCGGTCGAGGTCGTAGAGCCCGAGCGCGTTGACGGTGCCGTTGTCCTCGCGCAAGGCAGTGTCCCAATCGACCTGATCGGTCAGCGAGTACCAGGTGAAGCCGACGATCGGGATGCCGTCGTTGCGCAGGCGCAGCACGTTGGCCCATTCCTTCCACAACCAGTCGACGGCCTCGGTGCCTTTCGGTCCTTCGGTGAAGTTCGTCTCGGTGTGCATGACGGGAAGATGATAGCGGCCGTGATACTGCCGCGTGATTTCGGAATAGCCGAAGACCTCGCCGGCCGGCGTCGTGCCGCCGTCCTCCGTCACGCGATGCTCGTTGGTCACGTAATAGTCGGTCCCCATCACGCAGTGATGGCGCACGTGATGATCGAGAAAGAACTGATACTCGTCCCGGGTCATGCCGTTGTCGAGCAGGAACTCATACATCCCGCTGTCGACGCGAAAGCCGTAATTGAGATCGAGCGACAGGAACCGCTGTGCGTTCATGGTCTCCGCGGGCCGGATCGCGGCTGGATTATGGGCATGGTAATATTCGGATGACTCGCTTTGAATGAAGATCGCGTCCGGCCGCTCCGCCAGGATGGCGTGCATGGCAAGCACATTGGCTTTGACGATGGTCTTCAGCGCCGTGACATAGGCCTGGTCGGAGCGTAGCTGCTCGTTCCACCAGCCGTAGCGGGCGGAAAAAGTCGCGCAGACATACATCTCGTTGACCGGAGTATAGAGTTGCACCCAAGGAAACCGTCTTGCGAAAGCGGCTGCATACCGGGCGAAGAGAAGGGGAAAGTCCGTGTTCTGGAAATTGCCGATCCAGTCCGGCACGCCGAAGTGGCAGAGGTCGACGATCGGCATGATGGCCCGACGCCGCAGTTCGGCGAAGACCGCGTCGCTGAACGCCCAGTCGTAGCGGCCGTCGCCGAGCCACGTGCGATGCAGCGGGGGCCCATACCGAAGGAACTTGATGCCCATCTCGGACACACATTCGAAGTCACGTTCCCATTGCCGATAATGCCCGCATTTCTCGAGTTCATCCACGCGGCACGAGCCACCCTCGATAGTCGGATTGCTATTCTCGATCCCCGTCGTGAACATGAAACTCGATGACATGGGCAAGCACTCTCAGGTCGAAGCGGCACGAGACACCCAAGCGTCCGTCGCTCGAGGGTTCGTCAGCCGCGCAGGCCAACCGGAGATCGCGGACATCGGTTCGACGATCCGCAGAACTGACCGGTGCGCCGGCCGTGGCCTCCTCCAGGGTTACGGGTCGGAAGGCCGAGGGTTACCGGACGAAAGCTCTTGGGATCGATCAGGCCCGGTCGTGCCGCTGTCCGGTCGGAAGCAGCAGCGGGCTTTGCTAAGTCGCCGATGCGTCATAAAGGGAGCGCATGGGATATCGGAGTAGTGGACGATGAAGTTCGGCCTTTCGCTGGGGCGTCGGCGATTGCCGCGCTGGCTTGCGTGACGGCGATCTAGCAAGCCCTCGGGGCTGCGGCTACGGCGGTCGTGCGCCCGATCGTCCTGCCGCTCATCGAACTGATCAACGTGCCGGCCTTCGTCTATTGCGCGCCGCCCGCGAGGCATGCGCATGCGGTTCACCTCGACGGTTCTCGCGGCACGCGTGAGCGGCCTGAGGCACAGGCTCCGGACCTGCTTCGGCGAGATCTACGGGCGCCGGCCATCAGCCATTGGCGATCAGCGCCCGCCGGTGCTCGACCAGACCGGCCGTCGAGCCGTCGAGCTCTTCGGTCGGGGCCGCGGCATCCGACACGATCGGGGCGAGCTTGTTGGCGAGTTCCTTGCCGAGTTCGACGCCCCATTGGTCGAAGGGGTTGGTGTCCCAGATCGCCGCCATGGTGAAGACGCGGTGCTCGTAGAGCGCGATGAGCCGGCCCAGCATGCGGGGATCGAGGCGCCGGTACATGAAGGTCGAGGTCGGCCGGTTGCCGTCGAACTGCTTGTGGGGGGCCAGCGCCGCAATGGCGTCCGGCGCCATGCCGCTCTTCTGCAACTGCGCCTCCACCTCTTCCGCCGTGCGGCCCACCATCAAGGCTTGCGATTGCGCCAGGCAATTGGCGACCAGAAGTTCATGGTGCTTCAGGTCTGCGTCGGTCGGCTCGGCCGCCACCAGGAAATCGATCGGCACGACTTCGGTGCCCTGGTGCAGCAGCTGGAAGAAGGCGTGCTGGCCGTTGGTGCCGGGCTCGCCCCAGACCACGGGACCGGTGGATTCGTGGGCCCGCGTGCCGTCGATGTGGACGTGCTTGCCGTTGCTCTCCATGTCGAGCTGCTGGAGATAGGCCGGGAAGCGGCCGAGCCTCTGGTCGTAGGGTATCACGGCCTGGGTCGCGAAGCCCCAGGCATTGCGGTAGAGCACGCCGATGAGCCCCATCAGGGCCGGGATGTTCTGTTCGAGCGGTGCCTCGCGGAAATGCCTGTCGATCTCGTGGCCGCCGCTCAGGAAGGCGTCGAAGGCCTCGGGCCCGATCTGGATCACCACCGAGAGCCCGATGCTGGACCAGATCGAGTAGCGGCCGCCGACCCAGTCCTTGAAGCCGAACACGCGGTCGGACGGGATGCCGAACTTGCCGACCAGGTCGAGGTTGGTCGACACGGCCGCGAAATGCTTCTCCACCGCCGCGTCGCCCAGCCCCGCCGCCAGCCAGGCGCGGGCCGAGCCGGCGTTGGTCATGGTTTCCTGGGTCGTGAAGGTCTTGGACGAGACCACGAAGAGAGTCGTGGCCGGATCGAGCGGCTTCAGTGTGTCGCCGATGTCGGCGCCGTCGACGTTGGAGACGTAATGAGTGCGGATCCGCGGGTGGCCGAAGGGCGCCAGCGCCCGGGCCGCCATTGCGGGGCCGAGGTCCGATCCGCCGATCCCGATATTGACCACGTCGGTGAACGCCTGTCCGGTGGCGCCCCGGGTGGCGCCGTCGCGGATACCGCGCGCGAACTCCGCCACCTTGGCCCTGACGGCCAGGACGTCCGGCATGACGTCCCGGCCGTCGACCAGAACCGGCGTGCCCGCCATGTTGCGCAGCGCGGTATGGAGCGCCGCGCGATGCTCGGTCGGGTTGACGATGCCGCCCGCGAACATGCGGTCGCGTTTCTCCTCGAGGCCCTGCGCCCGCGCGAGCGCGAACAGCGCCCTCAGTACGTCGTCGTCGACGCGGTGCTTCGAATAGTCGAACACGAGGTCGTCGAGTGCCACGTGGCGACGCTCGAACCGCTGCGAGTCGGCGGCGAACAGGTCCTTCAAGGTCTTGCCGGCCATCCGGTCCTTGGCGGCGCGAAGGCCCGCGAACTTGGTGTCGTCCTTGTCCTGCGCCATGGTGATCCTCGTCGAAGCGGCCGGCGGGCCGGGGTGCGTCTTTGGAAAGAGGGGATGCGACACTATTAACAGATGCCGGCGGGAAAAGTGGCCCGCGGCCCGGGCCCGTCTCGCAGGACTGCCGCTGCATCCTCTCGACGGTCCTGTCTCTTCCGTGCAGGACCGTATGGTTCCGCAGCCGATGGGCTTCGGCCCGCGACCCCGTGACCGACCGACCAGGACCTTCATGCCTCCGCCGCTTCTGCAAATGTCCGACATCCGCTACACCCTGGGCGGCAAGCCGCTGCTCGACGGGGTGAACCTCCAGGTCGGGCGCGGCGACCGGATCTGCCTCGTCGGCCGCAACGGCTCCGGCAAGTCCACCGTGATGCGGATCGCGGAAGGCCTCGTTCAGGCGGACGGCGGCAAGCGCTTCCTGCAGCCCGATGCGACGCTTCGGGTGCTGCCGCAGGAGCCGGACCTCTCCGGCTACGCCGACGTGCTGTCCTATGTGGAGGCCGGACTCGGGCCGCTCGACAGTCCCTATCGCGCCAGGAGCCTGCTCGACGATCTGGGCCTCACGGGCGACGAGAGGCCGGCGCATCTGTCGGGGGGCGAATTGCGTCGCGCGGCGCTGGCCCGCGTGCTGGCACCCGAGCCCGACATCCTGCTGCTCGACGAGCCCACCAACCACCTCGACCTGCCCGCCATCGAATGGCTGGAGACGGAACTGGCGTCGCTGCGCTCGGCCCTCGTGCTGATCAGCCACGACCGGCGCTTCCTCACCAACCTGTCGCGCGCCACGGTCTGGCTCGACCGCGGACGCACGCGGCGCATCGAGCAGGGCTTCGGCGCCTTCGAGGCCTGGCGCGACGAGGCGCTGGAGCAGGAGGAACTCGACCGCCACAAGCTGGACCGCAAGATCGCCGCCGAAGAGGACTGGGTGCGCTACGGCGTGACCGGCCGGCGCAAGCGCAACGTCCGCCGCATGGCCGACCTCGGGGCGCTTCGCCAGGCCCGGCGGGACGAGACCCGGGCGGTCGGGCTCGTCCGCATGCAGGTTTCGGAGGGCCGGACCTCGGGCAAGCTCGTGGTCGAGGCCGAAGGCGTATGGAAGAGCTTCGGCGAGCGCGCCGTCGTCCGGGATTTCTCGATCCGGATCCTGCGCGGCGACCGGCTCGGCATCGTCGGGCCGAACGGCGCCGGCAAGACCACGCTGCTGAACCTGCTGACCGGCCGGGCCGCGCCCGACGCGGGCGACGTCAAGCTCGGCAGCACCGTCGAACTCGCCACGCTCGACCAGGCGCGTTCCAGCCTGAAACCCGAGACCACGCTCAGCGACGCGCTCACGGGCGGCGGTTCCGACCAGGTGATCGTCAACGGCGCCAGCAAGCACGTCGTCGGCTACATGCGGGATTTCCTGTTCGGCCCCGAGCAGGCCCGCACACCGCTGTCGCGCCTGTCGGGCGGCGAGCGCGGCCGGCTGATGCTGGCCCGCGCCCTGTCGTTGCCCTCGAACCTGCTCGTGCTCGACGAACCCACCAACGACCTCGACCTCGAGACTCTCGACCTGCTTCAGGACATGCTAGCCGACTATCCCGGCACGGTCGTCGTGGTGAGCCACGACCGCGACTTCCTCGACCGCGTCGCGACCTCGGTGGTCAACGCGGAAGGGCAGGGGCGTTGGACCGAATATGCGGGCGGCTATTCCGACATGGTGGCGCAGCGCGGCACCGGCGTCACGGCCCGGATCGGGGACGGCACCCCTCCCGCAGGGAGGAACGACACCCCTCCCGCAGGCGCGCCACAAAGCGCCGTGCCGCCCCCCATCGCCCCACCAGGTGCCCGAAGGAAGCTGAGCTTCAAGGAGAAGCACGCCCTCGACACGCTGCCGTCCCGCATGGGCGAGATGCGGATCGCCAGGGGCAAGCTGCAGGCAGCGCTCGACGACCCCGGGCTCTACACCCGCGATCCGGCGCGCTTCGCCAGGCTTTCGGCGTCGCTGGCCGACACCGAAGCCATGCTCACGGCCGCCGAGGAGGAATGGCTCATGCTCGAGATGCGGCGTGAGGAGATCGGGGGGTGAACATCCGATCCCTGCCGGCCTGAACTCTGCACCCGTTCCGCTCTGTTGAACGAGAGCTTGGGCAAAGGCGAGGCCGCGTCGCGGCCGTGAACCGAAATCCGTGGTCGAGCATTGGCTTGAGCACGAGGGTCGACACATGCACGAACCGATTTCGAGAGCGCCGTCCGGCTCGGCCTGGACCACGGCCGCGGTCCTGGGCTTCGCGCTCGTCGGCGTCCTCAAACGTCCGCAGCCAGCGCCGGGACAGGCCCTGTCGGGTCCCCGGGACGACCGCGGTGCAGGTCTGACCGCCGGTGCAGCCGACGCCGGACCGGGCACCGATGGCGAGCCGACGAAACATCCACCCGGCTTCATGGGCATCGCTCGTGCGGTCTACGACCGCTTCGGCAACGACAACATCAGCCTCGTGGCGGCGGGGGTCGCATTCTACGTCATGCTGTCGATCTTCCCGGCCCTGGCCGCCATGGTGTCGCTCTATGCGCTTGTCGGCAATCCAAATGATGTCGCCGGCCGCATCTCGGAATACGGCTACCTGCTGCCGCCCGAGGCCTTGAAGCTGATCACCGACGGTCTCCATAATTTCGCCAAGACCGCCGGGTCGACGCTGTCCTGGGCGCTGGCCACCAGCCTGCTCCTGGCGCTGTGGAGCGCGCGCGCCGGCATCGCCTCCGTGATGACCGGACTTAATATCGCCTACGAGGAGACGGAGAAGCGCTCCTTCATCGTGCAGACTTTGGTGGCTCTGGCCCTCACGGTCGGAGCGGTGCTGTTCGCCGTCGTGGTCATCTTCGCGGTGGCGGTGATCCCGATCGTGATGAAGTTCCTTTATCTCGACGCCGTCTCTTCGTTCCTCATCCAACTCGCGCGCTGGCCCATCCTGGCCGTGCTGGTGGCGATGGGGTTTGCGGTGATCTACCGCTATGGACCATCGCGGAAGACGGCGAGCTGGCGCTGGATCAGCTGGGGCTCGGCCATCGGCACGGTACTGTGGCTGGTCGGCTCCGTGATCTTCTCGATCTATGTCAGCAAGTTCGGTTCCTATGACGCCACCTACGGCGCGCTCGGCGCCGTCGTGGTGCTCCTGCTTTGGCTCTGGGTCAGCGCCCTCGTGCTGCTCGTCGGTGCCGAGATCGACGGGGAACTCGATCAGCGCGCCTCCAGGACCGGCTCGCCGCTGGCGGCGGTGCCGACGGGCGCGCCGCGCAAGAGCTGAACGGTCCTCAATCCAAAGGCGCGACCGGAACGTCTCCGACCGAGGACGATGGCGCTGACGGCTCCGCCGTCACGGCGGAGGGACCGTCCGAGGAGGCGGCCGCGGGCGCCGGACCCAGTGGGGCCGCGGGAGCGGGTGAGGCCGTGGGTGCCGTTGTCGGAACCGGGGACGCCGCTGGTACGCGCGCCACCGCGGGCGTCACGAGCCGAGGATGCGGCAGGGTGGGCCTGTGAAGGACGGACGGCACCGCGACCGGTCGTTCCGGCTCTGCACGGTGTAGGAGCGCGATCGGGCGCCATGCAGCCCGGACCAGCGGCGGGTGCCGAAAGGCCGGTGTCGGCCGGATCATCGCGGCCGTCACCACGATGCGCGGCGCCGGCGCGGATCGCGGCGCTGCCACAGGTCGCGGCACCGCCAAGGGCCGCGGGGCCGGTCGGATCGGCGCTGGCGATATCATCGCGACCGCAGACTCGGGCTTGGCCGCAACCGCCGGGACAGTCCATGTCGGCCGCACCTGGGCCGCCGCCTGAACCGATGCCGGCGCGCTACGGACGCGCGCCCGGGCGGCCTGGGCCGGAGCCGGCGCGCCGTGGACGGGCGCGCGCGCGGCCTGGACCGGGGCCGGCGCGCTGCGGACGGGCGCGCGGGCGGCCTGGACCGGAGCCGGCGCGCTGCGGACGGGCACGCGCGCGGCCTGGACCGGGGCCGTCTGGCGGTACCCCCATGCCCCGCGCTGGAACCGGGCCGGCTGCTCGTCCGCGATATCGCGCCGGCGTTGCCCGATTGCTGCCCAGCGCCGCCACGCGTTGAACCGCCGCCACTGGGCGACGCGCCGCCACCACATGGGACGCTGCCACCAACCGAACCGCGGTGGGCCAAACCCGGAGCCGCCCCAGTAGGGCCGCCCCTCTGGGCCGAACCGGACGAACCGCCTCTGCATCATCGGGCCGGCCCAGGGCCCGCAGGGTCCGAAGCAGGGCCGGCCCTCCGCGGGGCCATTCCACTGCGCGCTCGACGGCAACGTCGAGGTCAGGACCAGCGGCAAAACGAGCGCAAAACGAAAACGGCACATGATGATACCTCGTCGGCATCCCCCATCGTGACTCTTGCTACCCGGCCAGGAGATGAACGAGGCGTCGGCATCGGTCTTTGTGGCACGACCGTTGCGCCCCATGACCAACGCGCCGACGCTGTCGGGAGTTGCGATGCAAGCCGCAGGTTCGGGCCGAAGCCCCTGGAACCCGTTCTCCTCGGCCCGGATCGGCGCGGGCTTGCCCCGCGACGCCGCTTGGCGGAAAAGGAGACGTTGGCCGGGCCTTGCCGGCCCGGCCGCGCCAGCCGTCGAGGAACCGAGGGCGGATAGGGTCGAGGAACGCATGGCCACTTTCACGGTTCACGTGCCGCCCGGCGTCGGGGACGGCGCCGCGCGGGCCGACCGCACAGTCTTTGTGCGCGAGGGCTTTTGCCTGGCGGCTTTCTTGTTCGGCCCTGTCTTTCTCATCTATCGACGTCTGTGGCTCGCCACATGCGCCTGGGTCATCGCGGCTGCGGCGCTGGGATTCCTGTCTCACGCGCTCGATCTCCCGGGATCGGCGGGAGCGCTGCTGCTCCTCGTCCTCGCTGTGCTCACGGGACTCGAAGCCGGTGAGGCCCGGCGCAGGGCGCTCGGACGGCGCGGCTATATCGCGGCCGCGGTGCTGGCCGGCGTGACGCGAGAAGGCGGCGAGAAGCTGTTCTTCGGCCGTTCTGCGACCGCGACGCGTCCCGATATCCCGGCTGCGTCTGCGCCGCGACGGCCGATACCGCCCGCGACCGGGCGTCCCGCCGTGATCGGGCTGTTCCCCATGCCGGGCGACGGAGTTCCCGAGAGCCGGCCGTGAGCAGGGTCCGCATGCGGACCGTGCTCGTCGACTACGGATCCGGCAATCTTCATTCCGCCGCCAAGGCCTTCGAGCGCGCCGCTCGTGACTCCGAGATCGACGTCGCGGTCGAGGTCACGTCGGACCCAGAGCGGGTCAGGAGCGCCGACCGCATCGTCCTGCCAGGGGTCGGCGCCTTCGCGGACTGCCGTCGAGGCCTGGACGCGGTGCCGGGGCTCGTCGGCGCCTTGACCGAGGCCGTGGTTCACGCGGGACGGCCCTTTCTCGGCATCTGCGTCGGCATGCAGCTCATGGCGACGCGCGGGCTCGAACACGAGACCAGCTTCGGGCTCGACTGGATTCCCGGCGACGTGAGGGCGATCGAGCCCCGCGACCCATCGCTCAAGATCCCCCACATGGGCTGGAATACGCTGCGGGTCCGCTCCATCCACCCGCTGCTCGACGGCGTTCCCACCGGCGAGCACGGCCTTCACGCCTATTTCGTGCATGGCTACGCCCTGAAGCCATTGGCCGACAGCGACGTGGTGGCGGTGACCGACTACGGCGGGCCCGTGACCGCCATCGTGGCGCGCCACAACATGGCCGGCACCCAGTTCCATCCCGAGAAGAGCCAGAAGCTCGGCCTGGCCCTCATCGGCAATTTCCTGCGATGGCAGCCGTGATCCTGTTTCCCGCCATCGACCTCAAGGACGGCGAATGCGTCCGCCTCGTCCATGGCGAGATGGGGTCCGCCACCGTGTTCAACCCCGATCCCGCGGCCCAGGCCGAGACCTTCGAGCGCCAGGGCTTCGAATACCTCCACCTCGTCGATCTCGACGGCGCCTTCGCGGGCAAGCCGCTCAACATCGAGGCCGTGGAGGGCATCCTGGATCGCGTCACCGTGCCGGTGCAACTCGGCGGCGGCATCCGCGACCTGCGCACGGTGGACCGATGGCTGTCGCGCGGCGTGCGGCGCGTGATCCTCGGAACGGCCGCCGTCAAGGATCCTGGGCTCGTGCGCGAGGCCGCGCGGCTGTTCCCGGGGCAGGTCGCGGTCGGCATCGACGCGCGCCACGGCCTCGTGGCGGTGGAAGGGTGGGCCAAGACCGTTAACGTCACCGCGGTCGAGCTCGGGCGGCGCTTCGAGGATGCGGGCGTCGCCGCCATCATCATGACCGATATCGGTCGCGACGGGGCCATGAAGGGGCTGAACCTCGCCGGCACTCTCGCGCTGGCCGACGCCGTGCACCTGCCGGTTATCGCCTCGGGCGGCCTCGCGTCGCTGGCCGACGTGTCTCGCCTGCTCGAGCCCGACTGCGCGAAGCTCGCCGGCGCCGTCACGGGCCGGGCGCTTTACGACGGCCGCCTCGACCCCGCCCAGGCGCTGGCGATGATCCGCGCGGCGCGGGAGGAAACCGCGTACGACGAAGCTGGGTCGGATCCGACGTGAGCTTGCAGGAGGTCATCCGCAGCGTCACGTCCCGCGCCGGCGTCGTGCGGGTTCGCAATGCGTTCAACCCCATCCTGTGGGGTTGTGGCGTGGCGACGCCGGTGTGTTTCCTGTTCGCGGGCGTCCTCGGTACCGACCCAATCCTACGCTACGGTTTTGCGGCGCTCGGCGGTCTTCCTGTTCTGACGTTGGTGGGTGCCTACATATATTTCATGTTGCGCGATCCGGATCGCCTGCAGTCCGAGGAATTCGTCCTGAGGCAACAGGAACTCACGGTCACCGAGCGAAAAGGTTTGCCGACCGTCACCCACGAGCCGCGAGATGTCGACGAAGCGGGCTCTGAGATCGTCTCGACCGAGGAGCGCCCATGAAAGCCTATCTTCTCGTCTTCGAAGCCAGTGAGGTCGACCGCAAGGTCGTCAAGGCCGTCATCGATACTCTGCCTGAAATCCAGAATTGGCATGCGTTCTTCGGCAATACGATGTGTCTTGCCGCGGATATCGGTGCAAAACGGCTCGCGAGGCGGATCAATGAAGCTCTGCCGCAACTGACCTACATCCTCACCGAGGTCCAGCCGGACCACAAGGGGGGACGCATACCGCGATCCGTCTTGTCGTTTCTGAATGAGCCGCAGCCCGTTCAGGCTGAAACGAGCTGATGCTGAAATCCCGCGTCATCCCCTGCCTCGACGTCAAGGACGGCCGCGTCGTCAAGGGCGTGAATTTCCTGGCGCTGCGCGACGCCGGCGACCCCGTCCAGTGCGCGCTCGCCTATGACGCGGCCGGTGCCGACGAGCTGTGCTTCCTCGACATCACGGCCTCGCACGAGGACCGCGGCATCCTGCTCGACGTGGTGCGCCGCACCGCGGAGGCCTGCTTCATGCCGCTCACGGTGGGGGGCGGCATCCGCACGGTCGAGGACATCCGGACCCTGCTGCTGGCCGGTGCCGACAAGGCCTCGATCATGTCGGCCGCCGTGCACGACCGCGATTTCGTAGCGCGTGCGGCCGAGAAATTCGGCCGCCAGTGCATCGTCGTGGCGGTCGACGCCAAGCGGGTCTCGGCCGAGGGCGAGCCGCCCCGCTGGGAGGTGTTCACCCACGGTGGCCGGCGCCCGACCGGGCTCGACGCCATTGGCTATGCACGCGACGCGGCCGAGCGCGGTGCCGGCGAGATCCTGCTGACCTCCATGGACCGCGACGGCACGCGCAGCGGATTCGACATCGCGCTCACCCGCGCGGTGTCGGATGCCGTTTCGGTGCCGGTGATCGCGTCGGGCGGGGTCGGCTCGCTCGACCATCTCGTCGAGGGCGTGCGCGACGGCGGCGCCAGCGCCGTGCTGGCCGCCTCCATCTTCCACTTCGGGGAGCATACGATCGACGATGCCAAGCGGCATATGGCCGAGGCCGGACTCGCCGTGAGGCGCGACGCGTGACCGGTCCGAGCGTACCCGCGACCCGCCCGGGCGACGGCGACCGCCGCTTCACGCTGGGCGACCTCGAACGGCTCATCGGCGAGCGCGCCGGCGCCGTGGCCGACCAGTCCTACACGCGCTCGCTGCTCGACGCCGGGATGGGCCGCATCGCCAAGAAGTTCGGCGAGGAGGCCGTCGAGGCCGTGATCGCGGCGGTCGAGCGCGACAAGCCCCACCTGCTTTCCGAAGCGGCCGATGTCATCTACCATCTCCTGGTGATGCTCCACGCCTCCGGCCTGTCGCTCGACCAGGTGGTGGCGGAACTGGGGCGACGGACCCGTCGATCGGGACACGAGGAGAAAGCCTCGCGACCGCCTGGAACCTGAGATGCTCGACCTGCCCGCCTCGATCCCGCTCGGTCACGATGCCGTCTTGAACGCGGGTCTCGTCGGCTCGCCCTATCATCAGTTCACGCGCGACGGCTGGGCCGCGTTGCGGGCCGACACGCCGCTCACGCTGACGATGGACGACCTGCGCAAGCTGCGGGCCACCAACGATCCCATCGCGATCGACGAAGTCGTGGCCATCTATCTGCCGCTGTCGCGGCTCCTGGCGCTTTACGTCGCGGCCACGCAGGGCCTGTTCAAGGCGACGCAGGGCTTCCTCGGCGCCGGCGACGGAAAGGTCCCCTACATCATCGGCGTGGCGGGTTCCGTGGCGGTCGGCAAGTCCACCACGGCCCGGGTGCTGAAGGCGCTCATGTCGCGCTGGCCCAACACGCCCAAGGTCGAACTCGTCACGACCGACGGGTTCCTCCATCCCAACCGGGTGCTGGCCGAACAGAACCTGATGGAGCGCAAGGGCTTTCCGGAATCGTTCAACGGCGCGGCCCTGATCCAATTCCTGTCCGACGTGAAGGCCGGCAAGCGCAACGTGGCCGCCCCGGTCTATTCGCACCTGACCTACGACGTGCTGCCCGACGAACGCGTGCTGGTGGACCGACCCGACATCCTGATCGTCGAGGGCCTGAACGTCCTCATGCCCAACCGGTCGCAGAAGGACGGGCGCGACATCCTCTTCGTATCCGACTTCTTCGACTTCTCGGTCTACCTCGACGCGGATGAAACCCTGCTCCAGGACTGGTACGTGTCGCGCTTCATGTCCTTGCGCGAGACGGCCTTCCGCGACCCCCTGTCCTACTTTCGCAGATATGCCGACATCGGCGCCGACGAGGCCGAGACGATCGCCAGGGGGATCTGGACGCGCATCAACCTGCGCAACCTCGTCGAGAACGTCCGGCCGACGCGGGCGCGGGCGAGCCTCATCCTGCGCAAGGGCGCCAGCCACGAAATCGAGCGCGTGGCGCTGCGCAAGCTGTGACGGCCGGCTCCGGCGCGGAAGGGCGAACCGCAGTGGCTCGGACCAGTGGACGACGGCCGGGCCGACGCTTGGAGGGCGATGATGACCCGGCCAGCATGCAAGGCGGGGTCAGCTATGTGCGAGGAGCGGTCTGGGCCGATGCCGAGAGCGGACCTTCGTAAGGTGGAGCTTGGCCCAATTGTTTATGATTACTCGCACAGCGGACCGATCTCAAACGGGCTACCATCGCCCGGGTGAGGCCATGGCAGGATCTGACGGAACCGGGAACTCAGTCGGCGTCGTCACGCGAACCGCTTCGCGCCAGCGACGCACAGCACAACCACCCCTGTCACGGCTATCATGGTCCAGGCCACGGGTTCGTGCAGCAGGACTCCGGCGAGTATCAGCCCGAAGAAGGGCTGGAGTAATTGGAGTTGGCCAACCCCCGCGATGCTGCCGAGGGCGAGCCCCCGATACCAGAACACGAAGCCGACCAGCATGCTAAATACCGAGACGTAGGCGAGCCCGGCCCACATCGGCAAATCGATCCCACTCCATGTTCCGGGCAATGTGGCGAGCGCGACGACCGCCGTCGCGGGCAGCGCCAACACGAGTGCCCAGGAGATGACCTGCCAGCCGCCGAGCCGCCGTGACAGCGTCGCGCCCTCGGCATAGCCCAGACCACAGAGGAGGATCGCCGCCACCATCAGGGGGTCGCCGATCAGCGAGGCGCTACCGCTCTGTGACATCGCGAAGCCAGCGACCGAACAGCCGCCTGCGATCGAGAACAGCCAAAAAGACGGCTTGGGCCTTTCTCCGCCCCGCAGCACGCCGAAGATCGCGGTTGCGAGCGGAAGCAGACCGATGAAGACCATCGAATGCGCCGAGGTGACATGCTGCAGCGCCAGCCCGGTCAGCAGCGGGAAGCCGATCACGACACCAAGAGCCACGAGGGCAAGGGAGCTGAGGTCGTTCCGGGCAGGCCGCTTCTGCCTCAGCACAAGGAGCAGCGTCGCCCCGAGCAGCGCGGCGATCACCGCGCGTGCCGAGGTTAGGAACAGCGGCGTGAAGCCCCCGACCGCGATCCGTGTTGCCGGTAGCGATCCGCTGAAGATAATCACCCCGATGAGGCCACTGCCCCAACCGTCCGTCGTCCGCTGCATCGTCTCCATCTCTCAATGGTCTCGACGGTAAAGCGATCGGGCTGGCCGGGACAGCCACGATCCCATACGATCGAGACAAACTGTACGGCCTATTGGACCAACACACCGGGCGACCTCGGGAGATGACTGACGCGAGCACCCGGACTGGCGCGGTGATGGACGCGATCCGCCGCAGGATGGCCACGCGAGCGCTGACCGCTGGCGAAAGACTGCCCTCGATCCGCAGCTTCGCCGCGACCATGGGCGTATCGCCCTCGACCGTCGTCGAAGCCTACGACAGGCTCGCGGCCGAAGGCGTGATCCGCTCGCGGCCTGGTTCCGGTTTCTACGTCTCCGGCGCCATGCCCCCGCTTGCGATCGCCGAGGTCGAAGCAGGCCCCGATCGTGCGATCGATCCGTTCTGGGTGTCGCGCCAGTCCCTCGATGCCGGCCCGGAGATGATGAAACCCGGATGCGGGTGGCTGCCGTCCGATTGGATGCCGAATGCTGCCATCCGCCGGTCGCTTCGCAGCCTTGCAAGGGCGAAGGACGCGATCCTGGCCGATTACGGCAACACGCGCGGATCGCTCGCTCTCCGCCAACTCCTGGTCCGCCAGTTCGCGGCGGAAGGGATCGACGCCCGTGCAGACCAGTTCCTTCTTGCCTCGTCGGGCACGCAGGCGATCGACCTCATCTGCCGGTTCCTGCTGCAACCCGGCGACACGGTGCTGCTAGATGATCCCTGCTACTTCAACTTCTTGGCTCTGCTGCGTGCCCATCGGGTCAGGATCGTTGGCGTACCGTTCACGCCCGCCGGACCTGATCCCGCTCGGTTCGCTGAGGTGCTGGCGACCCATCGGCCGCGCCTCTACATCACGAATTCCGCGCTTCATAACCCAACCGGCGCGACGATCTCCCCACAAGTCGCCCATCGCCTGCTAAACGCGGCGGCAACCCACGACCTGACCATTGTCGAAGACGACATCTTCGCTGATTTCGAGCCCGACCCCTCGCCGCGCCTTGCGGCTCTCGACGGGTTGTCCCGCGTGATCCGGATCGGCAGTTTCTCAAAAACCCTGTCGGCCTCGATCCGCTGTGGCTACATCGCGGCGCGTGCCGACTGGATCGAAGTAGACCTTCAGGTCGCTACGAACTTCGGCGGGCCGAGCCCTGCCGCTGCCGAGTTGGTGTCCGGCACCTTGTGTGACGGTGGTTATCGCAAGCACCTTGATGCCCTTCGTCGGCGTCTTGCGAAATCCCGTCGAGAAGCTGGGTCGAAGCTGGCTGCGCTCGGTATTCGGCCGTGGGTCGAACCGCGTGGCGGGTTCTACTTGTGGTGCAACCTGCCGGACGGCCACGACGCGGCCGACGTTGCCCGTGCGGCGCTGTCCGAAAACGTCGTGCTGGCTCCGGGCAACGTCTTCAGCCTCTCTCAATCGGCGACCGAGTTCATGCGCTTCAACGTGGCGCAGATGGCCGACCCGCGTGTCTTTGCCGTGCTGGCTCATGCTCTTCACGGTTCCTGAGGTCTGCCCTCGACACTGTCGGAAGTGGCTGCTTCTACTCCTTTCGACGGTACAGTATGGATGCACGCAGGAGATGAAGTTGGCCAGCGAAGCAAACGGCTCGGCGGTCCCCCTCCGCTCCACTCCCCAGCTCTCCACCTTGCCGCCCCCCCGTGAAGCGCCTATGAGGTCTCGCCGCAACGCGTGAAATACGGCGGCAGGCGGCGGAGGCGGGCATGGGATTGGCCGGGCCGAACGACGGGGGGCGGAAGCCGCCGGACACGCGCGCGGCCCGGAGCAAGCCCGACCGGCGCGCCGAGGCGCTGAGGGCCAACCTGAAGCGCCGCAAGGCCCAGACCAGGGCGCGCGACGAGGCTCAGCGCGACGCTCCACGGCCCGACATCGTCGGGCAGGACTGCTGAGTCACCCGGAACCGAGAGGGGCCGCGCCTCACCGCGTGCCACCGAGCGAGGACACATGGATCGCATTCGCGTCGTCGGCGGGCGGCAGCTCAACGGCACCATCCGCATTTCAGGTGCCAAGAACGCGGCCCTGCCGCTGATGATCGCGAGCCTGCTGACCGACGAGACGTTGACGCTCGAGAACGTTCCGCGCCTCGCCGACGTCAATCTTCTGGTCCGCATCCTGGGCAACCACGGCGTCGACTACACGCTCAAGGGCAAGCGCCCCGGCGAGGAGGTCGTATCGGGGCAGACCGTGGATCTGCGGGCCGAGCGCATCGTCGACACCACGGCGCCCTACGACCTCGTGTCGCGCATGCGGGCCAGCTTCTGGGTGATCGCGCCGCTCCTCGCCCGCATGGGCGAATGCAAGGTTTCGCTGCCCGGGGGCTGCGCCATCGGCACGCGCCCCGTCGACCTCCTGCTGATGGTGCTGGAACGGCTCGGCGCCACGATCGACATCGAAGGCGGGTATGCTCTCGCCAAGGCCAAGAACGGGCTCAAGGGCGCCGAGATCGCGTTCCCCAAGGTCACGGTGGGCGGCACCCATACGGCCCTGATGGCGGCCGTGCTGGCGCGGGGACGCACCACGGTGCTGAATGCGGCTCGCGAGCCCGAGGTGGTCGATCTCGCCGAATGCCTGAACAAGATGGGGGCTCGCATCCGTGGAGCCGGCACCGGCACGATCGAGATCGAGGGCGTGGCGCGCCTCGCAGGCGCCCGACACGCCGTGCTGCCCGACCGCATCGAAGCCGGCACCTACGCCATGGCGGTCGCCATGACGGGCGGCGACGTGCTGCTCGAAGGCGCCCGACCCGATCTCCTGGCCGGGGCGCTCGATGCGCTCCGGCAGTCCGGCGCCCAACTCGTGCCCACCGACGACGGGCTCAGGGTCAGCCGCAACGGCGCCGGGATCTCGCCGGTCGACATCTCGACGGCCCCTTTCCCCGGGTTTCCAACCGACCTCCAGGCGCAGTTCATGGCATTGATGACCCGGGCCGAGGGATCCTCCCGCATCACGGAGACGATCTTCGAGAACCGCTTCATGCATGTCGGCGAACTGACCCGCTTCGGCGCCCGCATCAGGCTCGACGGCGATGCCGCGATCGTCGAGGGCGTGCCCGCGCTCAAGGGGGCGCCCGTCATGGCGACCGATCTGCGCGCGTCGGTTTCGCTGGTAATCGCGGCCCTAGCCGCACAAGGCGAGACCATCGTCAACCGCGTCTACCATCTCGACCGCGGCTTCGAGCACCTCGAGCACAAGCTCGGGCAGTGCGGCGCAGCGATCGAGCGCCTATCGGCACACGGGTAGACCTCGGCCAGAGCTTGTACCAAGCTGTGCCGAGTCTGATGAGGTGTGAATCGATGTGGCGAACGGAGTGAGTTTGCGATGTCGGCACGGACCCAGCTTCGGGATGATTTCGATGGGGCGCCGGTTTGCGGGATGGCCAAGGCCAGCAAGGAGGCGGCGCAGACACGACGACTGATGACCATTGCCTCGCTTTATGACGGTGCATCGCCCCTTATTACTCATTCGGATGGTGCATCTTCAGCTTAGTATTACACGATCTCTGAATCGATGGGCGGCCCCCATGATTCGGAGATCATGGGATGTCGGGAGCCTCGATCGTGAACTGCGCCACACCGAGCGGCTGTTGTCGCGAACGACCGGGACCTATTCCTCCGTGGCCACATCAGGGGATGTGCCAGCGGGAGCTTCCCGAAGTTCTGGCGAAACTTCCTCCCAAAGAGGTTTATCTGCTTCTTCTTGAAGTCTCGGGAGAATCTTTTCGACCTCAAGTACAATCGCCTGAATGTTGAATTCTTGGCCCCAGAACATTAGATTGGCGGTAGTGGGGTCGTAAAGTCTGAACATATCCATTGTATCCAGTCCATTAAACATGCTTTTCGGGCCGAGATTCATATCAGCGTAGTTACGCACTTTAGATTCATTCCACCACCGATCGATTCGTTCGTCTAAGTGCTCAAAATTGTTCCGCATTGCAACTTCTCGTAGCGGAGAATTGTCTGCGATATCAGCACTGTCTCGAATGGGCTTGCGTTCATTAGCCTTGCGGTCTTTCTGGCCCCACAGCATCTTTGATATATTTGCGCCTGCATTTAAAAGATTCTGCAGAGCGTAGAAAACACGTTCTGTGTTTTTCTGCTGCAGCCCAGTGTTAACCTCATTGGCAGCTATCAAAAGGAACTTGCATTGCAGAGCCACTTGGCGTTGGAATTCACGCATTAAAAATAGGTCCACAGTAGGTCCCTTTATGTGCGAAGACCAAGATGGGGATGAGCAGGCGCTGAGGGTTTTAGCCAAAAAGCTGCTTTCAAGTCCCCGAAGCGGGGAGAGGAATCCAAGATCAGCCGGGCCAAAACGGAGAAGACGCCAAGGCGGAAGCCGCCAAAGGCTCCCGCCCCGGGGCGATCCTAGAGGTCTGTTTATTTCGCTATCGTACGAAGCGCTTAACCTTCTGCTTAAGCGGTAAGGACCAGGGGCTTCTCGCAGATGGCATGCGCGTCGGAGCGGAGCGCGAACCGCACGTGCGCGTCGTGGAGATAGTTCGGCGAGCAGATGCTGATGTAATCGAGCTTGGTGCCACGCCGGCGAAGCTTGTCGACGTGGCGATCGAAGCGCTCGAATTCGGTGAAGAAATGGGCTCCGGGAAAGG
>JAABUY010002469.1_pt1 | contig 21871 bp, 17 predicted proteins | sample 5560271 | NCBI WGS metagenome assembly JAABUY01 (sample SAMN10711886, study PRJNA513374) | rock metagenome | isolation source: Antarctica rocks | place: Antarctica: Victoria Land, University Valley | reverse complement strand
GAGCCAGAGCAAAAGCGAGGAGCCAGAGCGAGAGCCAGAGCAAAAGCGAGGAGCCAGAACAAAAGCGAGGAGCCAGAGCGAGAGCCAAAGCGAGAGCCAAAGCAAAAGCCAGAGCAAAAGCCAGAGCAAAGCCGGTGAGGATTTCCGACATCCCCATCGCACGTAGCACGTGACAGTGCAAGATGCTCGATACGCTGCCGTTAGGAGCATTTTGTGCTTCCTTTGCCGTTCGTTCTGCTCCATTCCAAACACCCAGGCCCTGATCGAGGGGCGAACAAAGAGTCGAATTTTCGAGCCTCGTCGTAAACTGGGAGGCCCATGGTCTTGGGCTTAGAAGGGGAGTAGTCGTGGCCCAGAATGACTTCCGCCGCGTAAAACTTGGCTACAGGGTTTGGAAATCTCTTTTCTTCCAGTGAGTCCATGTACAGGACTGACAACAACAGCAATGCTGGATACACCAGCAAGGACCAAGACCAAGACTGATTGATGAGAAATTCTGACAATTCAAACACGCGTGGGCTTGGGAGACTGAAGGCTCCTTGACAGGCTTCCGATGGGGTAGCCTTCTTGTTTCTCTTGTTTTTACCTGCGGATCCAAAGCGCGTCTTCCATTGCGATCTCAACGGCATATCCAGCCACATTTTAGCCCCAAATGGGGATTCCATTCCGGTTGCCAAACTGAAGAAAACAAGTCTTGCAATCGGTGTTCGTGGCCGGCAGCGTTCTTGGTTCCAGTACCCGTTAACGAGAAGCAAATATGTCTTTGACTGGTCTGCAGTCTCTAAAAGAATATTATCCTTGCCAATCTACTACATCGTGCCCTTGTCTTTGGTAGGAGCATGCAAACGGCTGATTCGGGTGGATTCGTCCATGTCACCCGCTCGTTATTAGGTACGTGCTCAAAGCGTAGACCTCCCAATTTACAACATGCTCTGATAAGCAACTTCAGAGTCGTACTTGAGTTCGCCAATCTCAGCCATGGTATATGTTGCAACCAGTTGTCCACCATGTAAGACCCTATACCTCGGGGGCTATTCCTCTGAACTATCAGGGATCGAGTCCAGTAGTAAGCTTCAATGGAGGTCCATGGTCCGGAAAGCTATCACGTATGCCCTCTCTGTTTTTGGGCTTGCGATGGTATTATGTACAGCAAGGTGCGCAGGATTTAATTGACGAAGGTTGGACACCTCGTCGTCAATCTGAGACACCAATTCGCGTGAGGAGCCAACGATCTTGCCATAGAGTCGAGACTCGATGATTGTAAGTCGTCTTGCGAAATCGGCAGTATCGATATCACGGAACTTGAGCTTCTTCATGTTCTTCGGCATTATTGGCGTTGGCGTTGGCGTTGAGGTGCTAGTGGTTTGATGCTTTGTGCTTCACAGATGCGTTCTCGTCAAATGGTCCTTCGAAAGTCGCAGAAGCTCCACGCATCAGCTTGCTGTCGTCCAGGCTGTGCATCCAATGGGAGCCCACGGTATTTCCTTCCAAAAAGACAAGACTTGATAATGGGCATGAGAAAGTGAACAAATGAACTTCCGCACTTCAGCGCGTCAGAGTACCGTCTTGGCTTCCTGGTAGTGCCACTCTTGTGGTAGTGGTACGTGGAGGTATATAACCAGCGTTGTCTATTGGCAATGCATTCGAACAGCAGGTGAGAGTACTTGTCGTGGCCTCCGGGACTGCTAAAAGCAACCTATCACTGCTATATCACCTCATCAATGAACACACCTCAGCTGCTGCAGTTTTACGTCTTGCTCAGGACGATTTTAGCAAAGCGAACGTACGAGAGGCATATCACTCTATTAATTCTGTTCATATCTGCTCTTTGTATGTTACTGGTACTTGAATAGGTGCTAAGAAGAGTGCTAAGAAGACCCCAGGATCTGATACAACTCGCCTCTCTGGAAGGCCTCTTAGCTTATGCTTCGGATTCGTGCTTTCTTGCCCTCCAGGGATTGACTATCGACACGGCGATGCGATGTTAAAAGCAGAACGGTACCCACAGGTGCCCTCGGACCTTTAGCTGCAGAAAGAAATAGAGCTTCGCGTTCTTCTTCTTCTTCTTCTTCTTCTTCTTCTTCTTACCCTCCTCCTTCTTCTTCTCCTCCAGTTTCTTCTCCTTCTCCTCCTCCTCCCCCTCCTCCCTCAACCCAACAACAAACCCACACGTCCTGGGCGGACCCAGGAACGAGAGTAAAGATCTTCTTCCTCAACCAGACAACAAAGCCACGCGTCCTGGGCGGACCCAGGAACGAGAGTAAAGATCTTCTTCCTCAACCAGACAACAAAGCCACGCGCCCTGGGTGGACCCAGGAACGAGGGTAATGATAAGCAAATAAGCGAATATCATCGTGAAATTGACGCACTAATGCGCTATAGGAGCCAAGGCAGTAGGTTTGATCTTGCCATGGAGTCGAGGCTAAGCTGTCTTGCCAACTCGGTAGCATCAATATCCAGGAACTTGAGCTTCTTCATGTTCTTCGGCATTATTGGTGTTGCTGTTGAGGTGCTAGGCGCAGGCACCCATCTCTTCGCGTTTGTGTCCTGGCCTCGGAGCCTTAGCTCAATCGCTGCCATCAATGGCCCAGATTCTGGGCTGCAAATGAGCAGAATAATCCGCAATCCTCTTCTTTAACCTTCGCCTTGGTTGTCTGACAGGCCCGTTGAACCCGGCTAAAGGCAATTCGGTCCATCCGCAGTCCCTACCCAAGCAATCGCGTTTGATGAACTGAGACCCTTGAAATCGCCTCTGACGTAAACAGTGTTTGTGTCCTCATTGCAGAGAAGAATCCGGACCTGTCCCGAGAGTCCAGTAAGAGGGCTAACCTTGGCCTGGGTTGGATCAAACATCGCAACGCTTTGTGCCTCTATCCCTCTCAGGCTGGTGAAATTTCCTTCTACAACCACTCCTGCCAGGGTTGCCCCTCGCACGACAAACAGACACGGTTTTTCTATGCTCACAATCGCAATGACGACTCCGCTTCCCGTGGATCTAAGACGGCGTTCGACAAGCTTAGGAACTTTCCACCAATCTCTGCTTCGTTCATTGGAGGTGTTCCTGGGGGGGACCCTGGAGTTATAAGACAAGTCATTGAACTCTATACTTACTCGACAAAAACAACATTTGCCATTCAACGTTGAAGTCTTCCTCAATGGTGAGTGAGGATTTCCTTTCCCAGCTTGGTAGAAAAGCCCCCAAGACGCAGGAAGTTCCGGAACAACGACGGGTATCCCTGGGTGGGACAGATGGATCATTGATAGCGTCTCCGTTGGAGACATAGGTGGTGATATGGGAATGCCTGACGAACTTCCTTTCTATGAGGTCCTTGGGGTAAAAACACGATAGATCCATCTTCGTAAGTCAACAGTCGGCAGCGTTTTCCACCTACATTCGTCGCATGCACGCAACACTTTCGTTCGCGGCTTCTTGGCCGCTGGTTCTGTCATTTTTACTCTATTTGGCGCAAGCCGTTGTTGAGCTAGTTGAGCTTCTTGCAGTTCTTGCAACATCTGAGGTTGTACTGCATGTACCACTTTCGCTCCATCGTCGTAACTGGCGCTCCTACCTGTCGGAATTTGATTTGGCACTTGGCCAGGTTGGTTCGTGTAAAACGGATGAGCTCCCTCGCCCATCTAGACTGCAGTAGCCACTGGGGGCCAACTCGAGCGGCTGCGTTGCTTCTGCTGACGAAGGGGCTTTGCTTGACCGCCCGGTAGGCGTGAGGGAAGAGGACCCAGACTTGTGGAATTGGCTGCGGTATTGAAAGGCCTCTAAGTGGCATCCCGGCTTCGATGTGCATCCAAAACGCCCGTATAGCATTTGTCCCTGATAAATTCAAAGCATATCAGATGTCAAAATCAGGAAGCCGATACAGCATGCATGATGAGCCACCTACCATTCCATAGCCACATACAATGTCTCGGCCGCACAACCAGCGCCCGCTCTGGGGCAAGTTTTGCCTCCGTTCGGTGGGATCAAGAGCTGAGCTGCCCTCACAGGCTTGAGGGGGTATTCTGACTAATGAAGGAAGGAAGAAGAATAAGTGGGGAGGAAGAAGGAAAGGAAGCTGGGCTTCCATTCGGTTGGGTCAAGATCCGATATGCCCTTGTGGAGTTGAGACTCATAGAAAGCAGCCTTCGTCATCCCCTCCCCCTCCGGCAGTGTGACCAGCAGCGAAAGCGAAAGCGAAAGCGAAAGCGAAAGCGAAAGCGAAAGCCAGAGCAAAAGCCAGAGCCAAAGCAGAAAGCAAAAGCCAAAGCAGAAAGCAAAAGCCAAAGCAGAAAGCAAAAGCCAAAAGCGAAATCCAAAGACAAAGCAAAAGCTAACGGCGCTGCTACTCTTCTAAGAGCGTATAAAGTACCGTTCGAGAGAGGGGATTCTTTCATCTCATTTCAGAGGGAGAGAGGGAGAAAGATGGGCTTCCATTCGGTGGATCAAGATCTGACTTCCTCGCTCTTTCTTTTGAGGACGGCAAGAGTCTCTCGAAGTGGTGAACTTGGTCCTACTCCGCTTGAAAGAAGACGTTGCACTTCTCCGACAGTGTCCACTTCCGCAAGGAAATAAGCAAAAGCCCCACCCGTCCAGATTGCTGTTTCATACATGATAAATCGGCTATTCGAATCTTGGAGATGGAAGGCGATTGTAAAGTTTGAATTTGGTATGCCAGAGAATTTGGGAGAACCGGAAGAGTGGATCGGTGATACTCTTCATTTGGAACCTCAGCGTAGTCGAAGTCTGGCATATCCTGCAGCCTACGAGGTCATTCAGACCCCAGTAGGCGTTCTTGTGGCATGCTTGACCCGGGGGTTGGTGGGCTTGGATGTGGGGGCAGAAGCTGATGGACTGTTCGGAAACTGACGCTCAAGCCATTTCGCCTCAACAATTTCATCTTTTTGGGCCTAGGGCCCAGATCAAAATACTGCTCGTAGGATACTCTGGTGCCTCCAAGTAAATGCTTGGACCATCGTTCGGCTATAGCAACCGGAACACTGCTGCTCGCTTCACCTAACACGCCGGCTGGAAAGGCCCGCAGCTATCAAGGACGTTCTTGGGAGACACCCACAGAACGGATAGGTTCTTTACCTTGGATGCCTAGGGCACCTTGATGTCCCTCGAAAGTCTTAGTAGCTCAGACAAAGTCGTACCTGCAACACTAGGAAGGTCAAATGGTTTAGCCAGAGAATTGCCAGTACTAACGACTGACGATTCTTCGATGGTGGGGATCGAATCAAAAGACTCGGTCTGGGGCTGCGTCATAATGAGCCTTTGGAAAGCAATTTCTTCTCCACTCATGGCAGTGATCGAGGTTGAAGGGCAGAGTGCAGTAGGTCTCGAAGATGATTGCTAACATGCCCACTTTACCTTCTCCTCATGCCGGAGACGCTTGATTTCGATGTTCTCCGGGTCTTTTCCGGCGAACGAGTCGCCACCGCGTGGTGCCAGAGAGGAGCGTCCTTGTAGCCACATTTAAAGTCCTGGCCTTGTCATTCTCGTCCCTCTTGATGGCGTCTCTGGTCCTGGTTTCAAGTACATGACTTCCATTCGACAAAGTCCTCGACGCCTGGATCAATGAATACGTCTTGATTGCAGCAGTTTAACGTCTTGCTCAGGACGATTCCAGCTAAGTGAACGTACGAGAGCATATAATACTATTGTTTCTATTTCTATCCGCTCTTCTACAATGTCCTATGATCATTACGCCAACATTCAGGTCCAATGGTAAGTAGACTTGCTTGATGAATTCTCAACCTCCAACCTTGGGGAACTTCTCTAAGAGTGGCCGGTTGCGAAGGCTGCATCTTAGAGGCTTGACTTGAAAGTTCCAAGGTTCCCAGATGTTCTAATGACTCGGGCGGACCGGAATAGCGCTCTTCATACTGAGTCTCATCTTCCTCCTTCGCTCGAGAGAAATGTTTGAAACAGTGGTCTTTCTGGGCACTCGACAGATAGTCATTTTCTTGAAAGAGAGCCTTCGATCTTCTCGGAGCCATCTTCAGCGAGCGAGTTACCATGTGGAAATCCACTAAGAGTGGCGGATTGCGAAGTTCAACCTTGGGGCTTGTGTTTTTGACTTTCCTATATGGAGAGGGGTGATTGTATGAAAAGGTTTGAGAGGTGCTGGAGACTTCGGTTTCGCAGAGTGTAGTTTTATTTCCGGCTGGATCAACACCCATCACCTCACCCTCACCTTATTTCAGTTCGTCCATATTCATCGTCGGCATCCGAGTCAGCGTGGTACGCTGTTGGGAACGCCATCTTCATAGACCCCCAGGCCATAAAGGGCAGTTCTTCCTGTGGATAGGCTTCTTATAGCCCAAGTCCTAACCTAATCTTGACAGAGGTGACATGCATTTCCCCCGGTTTTATAATGGTGATCTGAGAGGCAATGTCAGAGTTGTCTGGCACGTCTTTGCTTGCGGTGGCATGCAGATCATTCTTGATTTTGTTAAATTTTGTGCTCGGATGGGGGATGGGCGGACCAAGCCAGTGTTGCTGTTGGTGAGCGTTCGTAGAACTGCAGGGCTGCGCCTGAGAACTACTCTGTCGGCTATGCTGGATCACCAGTGGATAGATTTGCAAGTCGTTTGGTACCGACGACATGGGGCCTTTGCAGTTTTCGGATGAAATCGCGTTAGGGAGTGGCTTCTCAAGGTGGCATCGGTCGGTTCCTTCCGCCATATCAAAGACATGGTAAGCCCTCATATCGCCGGCGATTGGGCCAGTGATGGCAGTGCATCAGGAAATGTGGCTTGACAACGAAGAATAAAAAAACTCGAGATAGATATACAACGCGCTGCTGTTTCGGAGTCATGCTTGAGGGCCCCAAGCTCTGTTGTTTCTTCAGCATGTCGGTGAAAACCTGACGTTCAATTCCAGGGCCGTTTGGAAAGCCTGGGAACTTGCACCTAACCTTCGACTCACGAATGTGAGAGTCTCGAATATCTGTGGTTGTTCTCCACTGCTCGACATCGAACAAAATTCCTTTTGAAGAGGTCGAATCATAACCTCAGCCCCCACGTTATGTTGGAATGATCCATCAGCGGAAGCAGACAGACGGGATGGTGCATTCAAATGCTGTTCCGACTTAGCTGCAAAAGCAAGTATATCCAACGCTATGCTGGACATATCAGGCTTGATTGCCATAAATCCGAAGCAGCCGCTGCTGTTATTCCCCAGCCTATTCGTTCTAAGTCTTTTAGACATTCTGTGATCCTGTCATCGTTCTATGATATGGGTAGCTTTGCAAGAAGGCACGTCTCCTGGAGCAGTAGAGGATAGTATTGTCGAGGATGAAGATTTGGTTATCGTACAAATCCCTTTATCTTGGTTTGCTTCACGCGCTGATGAGTATACAAGGCCGCACATGGCGCTAAGTCGCGGTCAGCAAGTAATACACAAGATGTTCAGGAGGTATGAACGACGAACCAGAATTGCAAGAAGCTGGTAGCCAGCTCGCCGTTATCCTTGCGAAGTTGCTCTTGGGTGACATCACAAGGTGAAATTTCTATCTTCACATGCTCCAGAACTTCAGCTGAGTAATGTAGGTACTCGAATTGGATCTTGGAAGGCGAACGACTTTCAAGGTCGACATCTTGGATCTTGTGGGATAGGATGCTTGTGCCTGCACGTTTCCAGCGGTGTCAATGACCATGCATTGTCTCGTCTAGACTTGCATGTTTTGTGGCGGAAAAAAGCGGGGGCAAGGATAGATCGTTCTCCGGACTCCTTAAAGATATTGTTGATATCTTGGGTAGCTGGGATATTGCCAGGTTCGGCAGGCGAGCCTTTCGCTCATCACTTGCCTTCTGCTTCCTCATTATTGATGCTGTTGGCGTAAGGAGCTGGGATATCGCCGAAAACGAAGACCCTGGCTCACATTTCCTGTCTCTTCACGAGAACCTTTCAAGAAGTCGTGGCTGAAAAGCCAAAGGTCGTACTTCGAGAACAGGCCTGCAATTTTCATGCCTTGGGACAGTACGCGAGTAGTTCTGAGACGTGAAGGACCAGCTGAACAAACTTGCCAGGTCCTCATGGGTTGGTCTCTGAAGCTATGCTTAGATTATAATGCTACATTGGTTCGAATCCTTGAAGCCGATCGAGTCGACAGTTGTAGAGGATGGGGTTATGCCGACTGTGGCCGAAAGAAGTCCCTGGCCGTAATCTGCAATTCTCCCGTATTTGCAGCAGATGTATTTTTGCCATAGCCGCAATCCATCAATTGGAAAAGCCGCGTCGAAGGAGACTTTCTTCACGCTGGTTGTGGTTGGGTTGGCCGGGGTGGAAAAGATGGTTCTGGCAGTGACTTGCGTTTCTCCCTTTGGATGCGTTTGATGCAAAATGGAGAGAAGTGAATATAAGAGGGGATGCAAGGACGAAGGGCTCCCTCCTTGGGTTGGATCTCCCATCACTCATTACTCGGCATCAACACGTTCATGATGTCGGGCGTTTCGTGTTTGGATGGCGAAATTTGCCCTGGTTTGAGAGCCTAGGACTGCGGGTTCGTACCCCGTGTACCAAGGTCTGGGGGAGGGCAGCAGGCTGATATCCCGACAACAATGTGGGGTTGAGCCTTTTTAGGTCTTGCTCAGGACCACGGAGATCAGTCTTGGGAATTTGAGCTGCTTTTGGAAAGGTGTGGAATATCATTTGCTATTCCTACACGCTTTCCTCGTCCCCATCCAAAAAAGTCAACGCTAGCTTGGCCTCCCTCAACAACAATCCATTTGAGTGCCTTCCTACCTATTCGATCCAGTCGCGTTCTGTACAGCCGACGATAGTTGAGTGTCTTGTGCAAGCTTTGTGATGGATAAGCCTGACGAGAGCGATTGGTGAATCTGGACGATCGCTGAGCATGGAAGAAATTGGCATACCATCTTGACTGGTACCGTCTTATGAGTAATCCGCTTGGTCCTCGAATATTTCCAATGAAAGATTAGCCAGTGGCCAGTTCTGGTACTCACGCCAGGGCATGGCACTTCGAAGAAAATAGAAGGGACGAAAAAGACAAGTAGGGAAACGTTGTAATCGTGCCCCTTCATGTAAAGATCTTTCTCTAACCGAGCCAGAGAGGCCCGAAGGCCCAACCCGGTCCCCTGTAAGCCCTGTATTTGGGTCAAGACGATTCGCCTAGAAACATCTTGTCCCGGCGTTCGGGTTAAATATAATCGCTAGTGGCCGCCAGAACTGTCGTAAGTGTTCCAGACACTGTGGTGCTGATGTCGTCTTCATTTTCAGACTCGGCTAAGCTGTGGGTTCTGCGTGTGGAACCTACACAGAGTTGTACGCATGTCCAGAATTTGCTTGGGTAGAGGGGCGTGGCAACAGGTCACACCCTGCCCACCTTCGAGATGTCCCTAAGATTCGCAGGAGAAGCAGCTTTGCAATGGTGTGCTGCATATAGATACGGCCGAAGATTCGTTGACGGCAATCTAGGAATCTGGAATGAACGCGTTAACGTAAACGTCGGGTCTCCATGTAGAGCCACCGGTAACTGCTTTCTTCAGTTTCTCTTCTTCCCTCTACTCCTCTTCCTGAACGAGCTGCCATTTCGTCGGCCTTTCCCTTGCCTCCTTTCTGCCGAGGGCAGAGCGACCTCTTTCTGTCGCGACCTTTTCTTGTGGTTGACCTTGCGGTTATTCTTTGGCCTTGGTCTCAAGTACATGACTTTCAACTCGACAAAGACCTCAACGCTTAGATCAACAAATACGCTTCGAAGCAGTTTAGCGTCTTGCTCCGGACGAACTTAGCTGAACGAACGTACAAGGGTTATAGACTTTCATTGTTTCTATTTCTACCTGTTCTGCTTCTGAGCTGGTCTTTATGCCCAATACACATCAAATTGTAGTCGGGTCCACAGCGTTCCAACGTCCAAGCGAAATTCCGAATCTCCAAGCTGCTTAATCCTTCAAGCATGGACAAATACACTGTACCTTGGTCTGCATCCAGCTCGGTCGGTTCGTCGGCGTTTCATTTGTGGTGGATGAAAGTAATGTGGTCACCGTCTAAGCAACAAGAAAATCAGTAAGTCGGCATCATCGAAAGGTAAAAGGGGAACTTGCTGGGAGATGTCAAGTACCACCATGAGCAAGTCTGGAACAAGTAACGAAGGGGTTCTGATTTCAACAACCCGTCGTCGTCGATGCTCATTAAATGGAGTGCAATAACGACATCTTTGAGGTATCTCGGCACCTCCGGTCTTGACATCTGATTTAGACTGTGTGCTGCCCAAATGCCCAAATGACTGCAGGAGGATAAATGACATTTTTCAGAAAATGGAGGACTCTGGAAGCGATTGCTAACTTGAATGTTACCATAGAAATGCTCGCTCTGAGGGAAGGACAGTCAGTACAATTCAACAAGCATGGTAGAGGTGTGACGATAGGCTTACTCAGACACTGTTGTAAGTCCCTCCTGTTTGTTCTACCATTGATCGTACGTTCTGTTTCTTGGAACCTAAGTATTGATGTTAGTAATGCCCCAGCTACACGGCCATTGATCAAGCCAGTGGTGTCCTATGATCCGTAAAAAATGAGAATACTTGGTCAAGTCCTAGTCGACGAGGGTGGCGAGGATCAAGGGAGTTTGCCACCGAACGTGCTCTTGTCTTCCAGACTCTGGCTGCATTGATCAGCCAGTGCCTTGTATTCGCATGTACACGTTGAACTCTCTAGATCGGACAGCGTCAGTTGTTGGTATCACCCTTCGAAGATCACCAACTTAGATGGAATTTGCTCACCTTTGTTAGACAGAGCTTGCTCAATATAGCTCGACAAGGTGCTTACCGTGGTCCTTGATGAACTTGCTCTACTGCGAGGTGTATTTCCCAGGTCAGGTACAACGTGTCCCATTTCTATCATGCCGGCGGCAGCGTTGAAAGCTGGCTGTCACGCAGAGACCTGTAAAAGTATGAAATCTGACGGCAATGTGTATTATACTCTTGCATCTCTTGAAGGCAATAGTATCCGACTCGGTGGTGATCGATGCAAGGGCAGCGAGCTCGTAGTCCATGAACTCTGTGGGGTCAGCAAGCACATCTTCATCGGTCGGAATGTGCTAGAGTGTCTCAACCTTGAGTAGGGCTCTTCAACAAGAAGATGAATGTATCAAGGATGGCTTGGTCACTCAGGTGCCTACAACAAGTGACTCAGAGAGCGGACAAACTGAGATGATAGCAGCTTGAAGCCTCAGCCCAGAGAAGGCCACTATGACCGAGACCTTCTGCAAGAGGCTGTTGAAGGTGAGGCCAAGCAACTGGAGGTCGTTCAAACGGAAGCTGTCCAAATGAGGGTCATTCGGGTTGATCTAGATCTCGAGGAGAAGGAAGGTTGTTCCCAGATCAACGCACCTCGAGTGTCCAACGGCAGTCTCTACCCTCTGGCAAGCAACATACTGCGTCGTCACCTCCTCATCAATTAAGAGATAGCACTAATGGATGAAAGTCAGATGGAAGACAAGCTATTTAGGTTGATGAAGTGGTGCAGACGTGTGCCTTATTGGTCTCGATTGCGGCTGGTGCACAGGGGCGAATAGCACACCGCGAAAATCGAGAAAATCACAACACACGGATTTTCATGTCAAGGGAGTAGTGAAAGATAGATACGCAACTGGTATTATTGTCTACAACTACGTAAAAACAACATTCCATGGTAAAAGGAAAGTTTAGGCCTGGAAGTGCCTCTTTGTCGTCCCATCCTCGAAAATTGACAGCAGATTGGACACGATCAATCAGACTATCACAGTCGAAGATGAATTACACCTACACACGTGAATCCGAAATTCACCATTGACTTTCTAGGATGACTGAAGGCTCCTGCCATAGAATGAATAAGGACGGAGGGGGCGGCTTGATCTGCGGCTTGGGAGAGAAAACTTTCACTCCAGCTGATTGCACCAGCCGCAGCCGAGCCTCTTAACCGCATTGAGACGTTTGAGCTCCCCTCGTTGTGGCCACAAGCCAAGTCCCATCGTCATTGGCCGTCTGAGATCGCACTAGCAACCCTTAGACCGAACGGGGGTCAGGGTGATAAAGGAAGGACGCCTGTGTTGAAAGCTTGGGAGAGCTCTTGGAGAAATTTATATCTTGTAGAAGCTCTCGCCATCATGCTGAGTATATGATAAGAAACAGGGGCTCAAAGTCGGGGGACTCCCATCGCTGGTATACTCATTCAACAGCTGATCCTCAAGCGGGCTTAGGGTGCCGGTTTTCACGTAGATGTCTCGTGCTAAGCGCCAGAGGAGAGTTGTTCTGTTAGGATATCCTGTAAATGCTGGGGACTTTCCTCCACAAGACTCAACGTCTACCACAGTGACTGCTCTCGCTTCCCCCTTATCTCACCAAGTAGGGTCAAGACCACTTCTACAGCGAGGCAGCAAGTTCCGGGAAAGTTTAGGGCGCTCAGGAAGCTTGCTACTGCTCATAGCACTCGAGCGAGCCTGTGGCATCCACGGCACACTGCAACTACATTCCTTGGCCCACCTTCGAAGCCCATGGCCCAGTAGCCTGAGTATGCGCTGCAAATATACCTTGGTGTGTGTCTTGAAGGTCACCACAGAATGGAAGACTTATAGACACGGGCTCTACAAGGGCAGCAATGATACCTTCTAGTCGCTCTTTGGGAACTCGAAGCCGCCATGGAGACTTCTAGGATACCTAATTTAGCATGCACTGCTACTGATAGAAAGATGCAGTAAGCTTCCAGTCTGTTCTTAAGGCCCTGAGGTGCTACTTTTCAACGACTGTTGGTTTATTCTAGAAAAGTCCCTGAGCGACAAAGTCATTACCACAGGTCTACCAACAATCAATCCAATTTCTACTTATAGTCAACTACCGATGGCATATGCCCGTCACGAGGATCGAATGTATTGGGGCTCCCGAAACTCTAGGCTTTATACCCTCTTCTGGTAGAGCAACGCCTATTAAGGACTTCATCTTGCTGGAGGAAATATAATGTGGCAAGCTGCTATACTCAAACAAGCACTCTTACGACATACCAATCCGCGTCCCTTTATTGCAGTGAAAATGAATTCGCATTCGCTCCTACTACCGGAAATACCTACCTTAGACTCTCTTCCAGCGAGTCCTTTCGTACTCACTCATATTCAGGAGCCACTTAGCGGACGGTATTAGAGCTACGCTTGAGTGTTTCCAGATCAGAAAATGTACTGAATCGAGCGTATCGAAAGCACTGGAACAACAAGGGAGGTCAGTCAACAGGATAGAAACTGTGAATGAACATGCGATTCAGGGCTACAGTAAGCCCCTGAAGCATCGGAAGGCCAAGAACCTATTAGGGGAGGGCAATGACACGAAGTTGAGACGCTTCTGATCGTTAGAATGCAACCCGGAGAAAATGGTTGAAAGATTTTGTGTGAGGACCGTCATGGTACGTTCATTGAATCAATATTTCGCGGATGCTGATTGTTGCACTCTGCAAGTTTATCAAGATTAATACTCCCGCACTGGCTCAAAGTCCTCCCTGGCAGAGTCTATTTGGCTACAAAACTTCCCCCAGAACCCCGAACGGTGGTCTACTCTACAAAAGGCGTTCTACTTTGGGGCTATGAATTGCTGGAGCATCTACTTGTCCGATGATACAAATACCATCGTTAGATCATTCAGTATGAAATACTTTGGAGCACGCTGCGTGGAAGTTCATCAAAAGAGCACTGCTGAATCATCAGCGAACTATTCACAACCATCCATACCACAGCATTAAACTTACTTTCATAAGCTGTAGTAAGTATTCCCTATTGAGCAGATTCTCCGGGAGACATCACTTGTACCCTATCTCTACATAAATCCTCCTTCCCAGCCAGCTATGTCTCAACTAACAATCATGTAGGACTTTCACCTACACCCTCTCCTCACGTCGTCGTCCACCTTCTCTCAGCGTCATCGTTCTAAAGGCCGACATCGTTGAAATTTCGATCCGGCTCCTCTCATAATAGAATATTCTACGCTTCAAAGCCAAAAAATATCGTTGCACTCTCCACTAGGCTGAACATCTTCTTAATTTCTTTCATTCCATAAATCCGATCAGATATTGCTATAAGGGGCAAAAGGACATGATGAACAGGAAGGAATGATAGAGGAAAAGCAGAGGTGCAAGCTAATCAAATAGGGTGTCAAGTCAAATGAAAATGGAATACATTAGAAGGCGTAGAACAAAGAAAAAGGCCCTTTTTCGACTTTTACATTCTCGTCTTCCTGGGACGGCTGGTAGATAGACTTGCTCAACGCAGAAACGATCGTAGCTAGCAGGGTTCTGACTTTCAAGGTAAGGCTTTGAACAAGCGGTCACGTATTGTCAAGGCTTCCCCAGGACGAAGACTCGGGCAAAAACAATACGAAACAATAAAAGACCGAACAGATGATTGAGCGGAATCAGAATCATTCACTAGCAGATATTGTAGACTAGAGCATCGATATGATTGAGAGCATTCACTAGAAGCTACATAAAGCAACGAATGCGGAATACTTCGTATGTACACTGTGGAAACTACAGTCAAGATCGTCTCCAGTACTCACAACGTTCCACTCCCGAGAAGCCACATAAACCTCTCCTCACCCCCCGAACAATCCACTCTACAGCTCATCCCTATTCCTCCCTAAATTCCCCACCCCGTTCCCCTCCCCATCCACCTTCGCCATCTCCCCCAACCCCTTTCCGACCATACTAGTAATAATCTCAAACCCCACCTGCGCCGCCACCAATGCCGTCTGCTCACCGACGCCATCATAAGCGGGTGCGACTTCCACTATATCGGCGCCGACGAGATTCAGGGGTTCGAGACCGCGCAGGATCTTGATGACTTCGCGGGAGGTCCAGCCGCCGGGTTCGGGGGTGCCGGTGCCGGGACACTGTAAGGGTGGATGTTATCAGGCTGGGGGTTGGGCGAGGGGTTGGGGGTTACGCACCAGACCGGGGTCGAGCACGTCGATGTCTAGGCTCAGATATGTGGGAGTTTCGGTCCCGATTCTTTCGATGATCGCGTTGATGATTCCCCTTGTTCCCATCTCGTCGATATCGTCCGCCGAGATCCTCAAGAAGCCTTGGCGGTCATCGTCCTCATAGTCGCCCCATCCGTCTCCCGAGAGTCGAGTACGCAATCCCGCGTGTGCAGACGATCCGTTTATGATAAGTCCCTCGTTGGAGGCAATCCAGAACATGCTTCCGTGATTGAAATCGCTCTGGGCTGATTCCCAGACGGAGGGATACTTGGCCGGATGCCACGTGTCGAGATGGGCATCGAAATGCAGAACTGCTATCGGGCCTCCATATATCTTGTTCAGAGCTCGTAAAGCTGGGAGAGCAACGCTGTGGTCACCACCTAAGGTGAGCAATTTAGGCTTAGGGTTGGTAGAATGTGAAAGAGCTGGAGAGCGAGAGCCGAGTTCGAGGTATGCGGAGGTCATTTGGTGGAGCGCAAGGGCATTGTCAAATGGGGTAATAGGGATATCGCCGCAATCGAGAATGGTATAGGGGCTGGTATAGGGGTTCAGGCCACGGCGAGGGTTGAAGCCGCGGAAGGAGGTCTGACGGGCAGAAGCGGCACGAATGGCACGGGGTCCAAAGCGAGCGCCTGGTGAGGTTGAGTTAGGGCTTGTCGGGAGGGAAACGGTTAGGGGTGGAATAGGTAGGAGAAGGGGCATATGTCCAAATTGAAGAAAAATTGAGAGTCATCCCACTTTGGAGCTTAGGCATAATTGACATAATTCAGTACCATTCTGGTTGATGAGATAAGAGGAAACTAATAAGGAATAAGGAACAAGGAATACGTTCTACAGCTAAAATCTGGTACAAAATAGAACAATCATGTGAGACCTTTCTTCATCCTACCTATATCGAGACAGGTAACATATAAAGAGGCAGCATATCGAGACTAAACATTACATACCAGGTCTATAGCTGACGGCCGTGTCGAAAGGCGCTCCAATAACCCCAATATCAAAGGGCACATCTCGGTTACTTAGACATTTTACATGCTTCAGGTGAGCATATGTTGAAATCCCCGAAAAGCCCCACTGCAATGGAATGAATTAGATTTTGTCTTCTTCTAAAAGTCAAGGGCTTTCTTTAGTAGAGAATCAAAATTCAGAGGGGGACTACCTCGAAATCCCATTTCATATGAAGCTCCTCCGCCGTATCCGGAGGAGAAATCACATCTTGTTCGGGGTTGTCATAAAAGGAACCGCAAGTGCAAGTGTTGAGCAGCAGTAGACTGACTGAAGCCAATTGTAAAAGACGTGACGCCATTTGATAGAACAATGTGTTAGGTTTGAGAGAAATTATACTCCGTACAGACCTCCAAGTTCCAATCCCTCAATTCTTCCCTCGGCTTTCCTTGCGGGATAACGGAGATAAGATAAGATATTGTACAGCTTATAAGAAGACGCTAACTGACGGTATAAATTTATGCATGTACTAAAGGTAAGGTAGACAACACGCGCGAATGGCAGCTATTCACGAGAACGCGACGAGATTCGATGAAGGTGTTGTGTAACCCATCTTTAAAGCAGTCTCTGGGCATCAATTTACCATCTGGCATGCAATTGAGTACTGAGAACAAGGATGTGAGCTGGGAATAACGTTAAATTGCGAAGCAGTCCACGCGCCCAACATTCAAGATGCCCACCAGAAGTGCGCCGTCAGCAGCCACAGAAGTCATGGAAGAGGAAGAGGAGCAACAAAGAATGCCAGGTCTTCAGTTTCACGAACCGCTGTCATGGCGCGCGGGCAAGACTATCCCTGTAGCAGAGCTGTTACGGAGGCTGCAGATGTTGGCAAAAGAAATGCGGGATATGGAACAGGAGGAGAACGAGCGAGATTCGTTCACCCACGTTGCAAAAGAGCTGGCAAGTCCAAACCTTTTGGCGCATAAGGATAAAGGTGTGAGGGCTTGGACGGCAGCCTGTTTGGTGGATATACTGAGACTGTGCGCACCGGACGCGCCATATACGGGGCAGCAGTTGAAGGTTAGTTGCGGCGGTGGATAAGTCAGGGACTAAAAGCTTACAAACTTGCAGGAAATCTTCAACATGTTCATTACGACGATCCTTCCAGCACTATCAGACCCTTCAAATGCATACACAATCCAACATCTCTACGTACTGGAATCGCTGGCGCAAGTCAAGAGTATTGTCCTCCTTACCGATATACCGTCTTCTGAAACCCTGATCTTCAATCTCTTCGCATCTTTCTTCGATATTGTGTCTGGCTCATCGAAGTCCTCTGCCGGAGAACAAGTGGGGAAGCAAGTAGAATTCAACATGGCTAGCATCTTGACTATTATGGTGGACGAAACCGCGAGCTTGCCTCCAGACGTAATCGATATCATAGTGGCGCAGTTTCTCCGGGCTGATCCCCGTGCTGTGAATGGGAGCACTGGCAAAAGCAAGAAAAACGGAGCTCTGCCTGTGGTGGACGACAAGCAGTCTACCCTAGTAATGAAGGAGTTACCACCAGCATACAACATGGCGAAAACAATCTGCAATACGTGTCCGGAGAAAATGTCCCGGTATATCAGTCAGTACTTTAACGACGTGATCGTAGACGCATCCACCTCGAGCGAGAAAGATTCCAGCACGAACCGGTCAAAGCGAAGGAACAGCCTAGACGATTCGGACGACGAGATGCCAGGCGGGCCTACAGAGGAAGATCTGAAGGAGCTTCATAAAGTCCATCAACTTCTGAGAGAGCTTTGGCGCGCAAGCCCTACAGTATTACAGAATGTGGTACCACAACTAGAAGCGGAGCTGTCAGCTGAGAATGTTCAATTACGTCTGCTTGCCACCGAAACCTTGGGAGACCTTATCTCTGGCGTGGGAGCAGCAGGCCTACCGCCACCTTCTCCAATGGATCCTACTGCGTACCCACCCCTGAGTATCTTCGATAGCCTCGAATCAGCACCAACTCTCAACATTTTAACAAAGCCGTCGTCACCCCAGTCGTTCCCTCAAACACATTCTCAGGCATATTCGAACTTCCTGGGTAGGAGGCATGACAAATCACCGGTAGTTCGTTCGGCCTGGACAATTGGGATAGGGCGAATACTAGTCACGTCAGCTGGGGGTACAGGCTTGGGCCAGCACGAGGAAGACCGTCTAACCTCAGATCTTGCACGCATGATGGGAGATGCTGATGAGAAGGTACGCCTTGCGGCTGTAAAGGTCGTTGGAAACTTCAGCTACAGAGACGTGATTACCAAGCTTGGCTCCTCAGGCGGTCTGAATGACTCGGGGTCTGTACTTGCGACTCTGGCTGAGCGAGTACGGGATCGAAAACATAACGTACGCGTAGAGGCAATGACAATTCTAGGTCGTATATGGGGTGTAGCGGCAGGAGATATCGCGGCAGGCAACGAGCAAGTCATCTTGACAATCGGTGCCGCTCCAGCGAAGATACTAGACACCTACTACGCTAATGATATGGAGATAAATGCTCTCCTTGATCATGTGGTTTTCGAGCAATTACTACCATTTAATTATCCCCCAAGCAAAGCGAAAGGTGTGAAAAGCAGTAATGTTAACTCTCAGAAATACAAGGACAGTCAGGCAGTACGGGACAGTGAAGCAGAGGGCGCTGACCCGGTCAAACTATGGACGGAACGAATGCTCATATGCGTCAAGAGCCTGGATGAGAGATCAAAGAAGGTCTTCTTAGCTATTCAGACGCGGCAGGTATTGCTCTCGAAAGTCATGACTGCATATCTACAGCGTTGTGAGGATTACAATGTAAGCTTCCTATTGCACAATGATGTCAATCAAGCACTAACAACCTGAAGGGAGGTGTCATGGACGAAAATGAGACCCAGATTAAGGAGCATCTGACGCGACTCATAGACAGCTTCGCAAAAACACTACCAGATCCATCCAAAGCCACATCCGATCTCTGGAAATTCGCAAAGATGCATGACCGTCGTAGTTACCAGCTCATACGATTCTGCATGGCACCCGAGAGCGACTTCAAGACAGTATTCAAAGCTATTGTAAGTCTTCAGCTAGATCATAGTTATAATTGCCTGCTAATTTCAGTGTCTGCGCAGAAAGAGTTTACGAAGCGGGTCGAAACGTCCCAAAGTGCACCAGCTGGTCTGTTGGAGACTATGACCCCACTTCTCTATCGAGCCAGCGTCGTTGTGTATAACAAAACCCATGTGCCATCAATTATGGAGTATTCTAGGAGTAACGAGAAGTCCTTGGCTGCCACCGCGCACGAGATCTTGCGTGAAATCTCTTCTAAGACTCCTGGAGTTTTGAAGGCCCATGTACAAGAGATTTGCAAGAGTCTACAAGATGAAGCACCAAGTGCAAAGAAGGCGAATGAAGCTGGAGCTGTTGACGATTTGAAGGCGTGTGCTTCTTTTGCGTCAAAGTTTCCCCAGGAAATCCCCCAGGATCGAAAATTTATACAAGCCATGACGAGTTTTGCCATGCACGGGTCGCCGCCCGAAGCTGCTAAACAAGCCGTTTCGATTATTATGGCTGCCTCGGACAAGAAAGAAATGCTTGCCAAGGAGCTCGTGCATAAGTGCATCAAAGGTTTCGAGTATGGTGGTGAAGGCTTCCTGTCACGTCTTGCTACCCTATCTCAGCTCATGCTCCTCGCCCCCGATCAAGTTGATGAAGAGAGTGACGCGGTCATTGATATCGCTATCAAACAGGTCTTACTCCAAGTTCGCACACCCTCAACAGAGCCCTCCGATGCGTACAAATGGGCTCCCGAAGTCGATACGGAATGTACTGCTAAATGTCTGGCATTGAAGATCTTAGTCAACCGCTTGCGCTCCCATCTTACAGAGTCTACGTTAGCCGAAATCGCTACACCGGTGTACAATCTTCTCTCCACCCTCATCAGCCAAGATGGGGAGCTATCAAGTGACAAGAACACCCCATCCACTCATAAACCACGTCTCCGCCTCTTCGCGGCTCGCCTTTACCTCAAGCTATGCACTAAGAGATCTCATGATGCTCTTCTCAGCCCAGCCGCCTTCAACGCCTTGGCTGTAGTAGCCCAAGACACCGAGTTTCGTGTCCGTGCAGGCTTTGTCCAGAGGCTGAGAAAATACCTTGGCCAGCAGAAACTCCCTCAACGCTTTTATACCACTCCTTTTCTCCTTGCATTCGAACCTAATGATCAACTCAGGAACGAAACAACAACGTGGATCCGTAGCCGGGCTGTATTCTTCTCGACTCTCAAGTCCCAGCAAAGCAGCTCTGCCTCTAGCGGAAAAGCAAACACTGTCATGGAATCCGTTTTCGCGCGCCTCCTCTCGCTTCTCGCTCACCACCCTGATTATAGTTCTACGGTAGACGACCTCACCGACTTTTCCCGTTACATAATCTTCTACCTCCAGAACGTCGCTACCGAAGAGAACCTCTCCCTAATTTACCACATCGCGCAGCGCGTCAAACAATGCCGCGACGCGATACTACCCGTAACTACAACTACCACCGAGGACGCGGACATATCTTTCGACGACTATCTGTACCACCTCAGCGACCTCGCCCAGCTCACAATCCGCAAGTTCGAAGACGCGCACTCCTGGAGCATCCAGACCCTTCCGGCGAAGATTCGACTACCTACCTCCCTCTTCTTGGAGATAAAATCCCACGACGAAGCTCAACGTATCGCGGAGCACAATCACCTCCCCGAAGGCGTCGAAGAGGGCGTCGAGCACTTTGTGCGCTTGAGCATGCGCAAGGGCCACGGAAACAAGAAGCGTCGTAGTGAAGGCGGAGAACACCACCCTGAGGGTAGGGAAAGCAAGCGACTGAAGGGGCCATCAACCCGTAAAGCGGTGCCCAAAGAGAAGAAAGCTGCAATTAAGGCAGCTACACGAACGCCGAAGAGGCCCGCCAAGCGAGCAGACGATGCAGCAAGGTCAAGCGAGCGACGAACAAGTGGGAGAGTGAGGCAGGTTACCGAGAAAACTTACGCTGAACGCGATAGTGAGGATGATGATGAAGAGATGGAGGTGTTGGAGTGGGAGGTGGATGGGGAAGTCATGCCTAGTAGGGCTTTCAACAATGGAAGTGAAGAAGTGGAGGAGGAAGACGAGGGAGAAGAAGAGGACGATCCACCTGAGTCTAAACTCTCATTGAGAGGGAAGGAGGCTGCCACACCCAGTGCGGTAATGCCAAAAGCGAGGCCAAAACCCAAAACCACAGACCCGCCCAAACTCGACAGCGACGAAGATCCCGACCCGGGGCACCCCGACCCCATGGATCTTGATCCCTCTCCACCTCCCAAACACTCCCCAAAATCTAAGTCCAAAACCCCCAAAGCCCTCACACCCAAACCCACCAATTCCACCACAAGGGCGAAACCCACCACACCCAACCTCAGCAACTCCATCACAAAGTCCAAACCCACCACCCACACCAACAAACCTACAACAAACTCTCCCTCTCGCTCCCACAAAAAAGGCCCACACAAACCCAACCCAGCCTCCTCCTCCTCCATCGACGAGCTATCCCCCCAAAAGGCCATAGCTACGAAAATCACGCCTCTCAAGAGCGGGAAAGCCAAAGGCGCTGCAGCACAACACAAGGAAGTTCAGGAAGACGACGACGATGATGATGATGATGACGATAACGAGGATGAAGAGGAAGAGGAAGCTGAAGATGAGGACGATGAGGACACCACGCCCGCGCCCGCGCCCGCGCCCGCACCAAAGCCCAAAGCCAAAAAACCCCCAACGCCAAAGGGCAAGGGCAAAGCAGTGAGCGCAGCCAAGCCCGCTGAACGATCGACACGCGCTACGCGATCGGGGAGGTAATACGGCTCAACATAGCGGGATCGGAAAGGAAGTCGTACATTCTTAGCTTATACCTCACCGTCGCTTTGCTTACAAACGAAGGGGAGG
>JAABUY010002467.1_pt1 | contig 21895 bp, 18 predicted proteins | sample 5560271 | NCBI WGS metagenome assembly JAABUY01 (sample SAMN10711886, study PRJNA513374) | rock metagenome | isolation source: Antarctica rocks | place: Antarctica: Victoria Land, University Valley | reverse complement strand
GCCAGCGGCGGCGAGAGCGGCAGCGGCGAGCAGCGGCTCAGCATCCGCACAGGCGCGGCGGCCCGGCGCCCACAGCGAGCGCCCCTGCGCGCGCGCCCGCACTGCCGCGCTGCCGCGGAGGTAGCGGCCCGGCAGCAGCTGTGCTCTGTGCATGTGCTACGTGTGAGCCTTGTATGCTGTCTCCCGCCGCAGCTGTCACGGCGCGCTGCAGAAAAGCGCCCCCACGCCTGACAGGCGGCTTGGGAGCAGCCGGGTCCCTGCCCGGAAGTCACGGCCAACTTTGGCACCAAGATGCAGCAGCAGAATAGGACAAAGAGCACTGCGTGTGCAACTGAACCTGCTCAGGTCGAATGAGCCGCGCCTCAGGCGGGCACTGCAGAAACAGGCAGACCCCTGGGGCCGCCAGGCGCGCCGCGCGCGCCCGGCGCACGCGCGCGCATGCGCGGGCACAGGCCCGCGGATTTCTGCGCGCGCTGCGGCTGACGCGCGGCCGGCGCGCGCAGCGGTGCTGGACGAGAAGGCCGCGGCGGCGCAGGCGCTGGGCATCTATGCGGCCGAGGCGCGCGCCGTGTTCGCGCCGCATGTCGAGGAGGCGCTGGCCACGCTGCTGGCGATGGCCAACTACTTCCACGACGACGTGCGCCCGCCATAGGCCCCTACCCTAGACCTACCCTATGCTGGATGCAGATAGGGTTGGATAGGGTAGGGTGGGACCCATCTGCGCAGGTAACACGGTCCAAGCAGCAGGCCGTGCGGCGGCAGGTGCGGTGCCAGGCGTACTCCGCGCTTGCGCACCTGGTGCCCGCGACCGCGGCCGCGTACCCTGGCGGGCCGGACGGTGCGGGCGCCCGCGGACTGCGCCCCCGCAAGCGCGCCGCGCCAGGAATGCGCTCACGCACGAGATCAGGTTCAGGGCCGAGCATTGCAGGCGACCCTGTCCACACGCGCCGCGCCATGGCGCGCCGCCGCCGACGGCGCAGCAGCGTGGGGGGCGCGTCAGCCGCGCCGCGCGCCGCGCAGGCGCGGCCTCGCCGGAGACGCGGCACGTGGTGGACAGCGTGCTGCCGGCGCTGCTCCGAGCTGAGGACGGTGGTGCTCAAGGCGCGCGCGCTCACCGACTTTCAGTACCTCATCGTCCCCTGCGTGCCCCGCTGGGCGGCCATCTTTGCGCGCTTTGCCGCCGCCCCAACAGGCCCTGACGAGGAGAGCCTGCGCGACTTGATCTGCCACTCCTTCTGCGACGCGAGCGGCGAGGCAGGCTGCGGCGCGATCAGCGCGGGGGGCGAGGGCGGCGCCTGGCAGGGCGCCGTCCCGGCAGGGTTCCGCCCGGGCGACGCGCCCTCATGCGGCTGCCGCGCGTGAGTGGACTGCCTGGGCCGCGCCGGCGTGCCGCTGGCGGCCGCGCAGGCCTGGCAGCGCGAGGGCTTTGACCGGCTGCTGGCGCCGCTGTGCCGCTGAAGGCGTACACACAAGGGGCAGGACAGGCCGGGGTCGCCTGCCTGGAGACCCAACAAGCGGCGGCGGGTGGCAGGGCGTGTGCATAGAGGGCATGTGCATAGAGGGTCTCCAGCCTGTTGACCGGAGGTTGCCTGCCCGGTTGGGTAGAGTTGCTGTGCATGTGTTGCTGTCATGGCTGACCCACTATGTCCAGAGCTGCAGAACAGTCGTGACCACAGCCGCACCTGTGAGCGCTCGCGTTCATTCCTGTTTCTGCTGATGCTGCCGGCTGGGAGAGGCGGCCCCGAGTCACATAGGGAGGTCTTGGTGCATGCATGCCGGACCAGCTGCTGTACATGCAATCTGCAGGGCTCTGCATGAACCGGTTCTCGGCCTGCTCATGGCTTGGCGCTCTGCTCGCGATGGGTGGGGCAGGCCGCCTCCCTGCGACCCCAAGCATGGCAGCCCAGCATGGAGCGCTGGCTCCCTAGGTTGTAGCTGTGGTGCATAGGCCCCGGCGCTGCGTGCCGTGATCATACGTTTGCCTGCTTGGCATGCAGTCTCTGGTGCGCCAGGAGCCAGACAGCCTGCTGCCGGTGTGGCTGTAAACGGTACTTACCATACGAGTCGGCTTTCTGCCGCAGCATCAAGCAGAAGCACTGGCCTGCTACGATCACGCGGTCACGCTGTTCTGCATGAGGCGCTGCCCAGGCGAAACATGTACGCCGACGTGTGCGCAGGGCGCTGCCCTGGCGCACAACAGCAGCACCACCAAGCGCCAGCAGCTCTGGTTGGCGCAGCGATGCCCATGAAAACTCGGAAGCAGGACAGGTCCAGGAAACCAGAGCACTCCACCTCAGGGCAGCGGCGCAGGCTCTGCCCGCGGCGCAGATGCAGCCTGCTCTCGTGCAGGACATCTGTGGCAGAGCCTGACATGTGCGCGGCGCATAACCGCGGTCTATGCTGGGCTGCCACACTTGCGGTCGCAGGGGAGGCGGCCTGTCCCACCGATTTCGAGCAGAGCGCCAAGCCTTGAGCAGGCCGAGAGCCGGGTGCATGCTGAGCCGTGCGGGTTTCTCTAAATGCAGTAAGCGCCCTGGCGTGCGCGACACTCTCGACTACTGGGAGGACTCTCTGTGCATGTTACATGCTGGCAGCAGCGGCGCACCGCGCCAGTCCGGCAGGCCCTGCAGGGTGCATGTACAGCAGCCGGTCCGGCATGCATGCACCAAGACCTCCCTACGCGACTCGTCGCCGCAACTCCCAGACGGCAGCATCAGCAGAAACAGGAATGCATGCGAGCGCTCACAGGTGCGCTTGTGGTCACGAGCGTTCGTAGTGGGTCAGCCAAGTCAGCAACACATGCACAGCAACAATATCCAACCGGGCAGCCCACCTCCAGTCAGTGGGCTGGAGATCCGTTATGCACACACCCTCTATGCGACCCTTTATGCACAACCCCTGCCACCCGCCGCCGCTTACTGGGTCTCCAGGCAGGCGACACCGACCTGCCCTGGCCCCTTTGCGCACGCCTTCAGCGGCACAGCGGCGCCAGCAGCCGGTCAAAGCCCTCGCGCTGCCAGGCCTGCGCGGCCACCAGTGGCACGCCGGCGCGGCCCAGGCAGTCCATGCATGCGCGGCAGCCGCATGCGGGCGCGCCGTCGCCCGGGCGGAACCCTGCCGGGGCGGCGCCCTGCCAGGCACCGCCCTCGCCCCCCGCGCTGATCGCGCCGCAGCCTGCCTCGCCCGTCGCGTCGCGGAAGGAGTGGCAGATCAACTCGCGCAGGCTCGCCTCGTCACGGCCCGTTGGGGCAGCGGCAAAGCGCACAAAGATGGCCGCCCAGCGGGGCACACAGGGGGTAGTGTGGAGGTCGGGGTCCAGCGGCACGGTGGGGCACCATAAGAACCCGTCGAACGTGCGCGCCCTGAGCACCATCGTCCTCACCTCGAGCACCCACGCCAGGCGCATGGACAGCGTGCACGGGATGTCCACCTCCAGCACGCGCAGCACGCGCAGGCAATTGGAGTCTATGTTCAGGGCCACTCTGTCCTCGGCACCAAGCGGGAGACTGGCAGCGTCCAGCACAATGCGCAGCTCATGGAGCGCGGTCAGCCGCCTGACGTGCAAGGCGTCATACAGCACGCTCAGGCCGCTGCGTGCCAGCGCATCATTCGAGGTGCGCACGCCGCGTACAACAAGCGTGTTCACGCGGCCTTGCAGCGCGACGCCTGTCCACTCCCGCTCGGCCACGGCGCCTGTCCACTCCCGCAGGGCGCGCACCGCGTCTGCCGGCAGCACTGCTGCCACGTGGCACCCCGCCGGCACCGCCATGCCCTCCTCGACATGTATGGCCGCCAGCGCGAGCGCTGCCAGCTGCCCGCACGACGCCAGGTCAACGGGTCCGGGAATGCAGCAGGGCACCACTGCCGCAATGTACAGCGTGCGCAGCGCAGGCAAGCTGCCGGCGAGCGTGCTGAACAGTCCGTGGCCCGGCTGCGCGTCCGCGGCGTGGGCGACCGCGTCGCCGCTCACGCGCAGCACCAGGTGCTGCAGGCCCGCCAGCGCATGCGGCAGCGGCCGCAGGAGCGCCACGTCCAGGCTCAGCACGCGCAGCGCCGGCAGGGCCATGCGCCCGAGCAGCAGGGTCAGCGCGGCCGCCGCGTCGTCGCCGCTCGCTACGGCGCGCGCCTCGCGCTCCGGGGCGCGCTCGCTGTCGCTGATGACGTGCAGGAACTGCAGAGCCGGCAGCACGCCGCGCTGGCGCAGCGGCGCGGAGGCCGCCGCGTCACCGTCGCTCGCCCCGCCGTCGGCCGCGCCCGGCGGGCCGGGCAGGGGCGGCAGGCCGGGCAGGCGCGGCGGGTCGGCCACGGCGCGCAGGTCCAGGACGAGCGAGATTGCGCCCGGCCACTGCTCGACCGCCCAGCCGCTGAAGCGCTCCATGCTTGAGGGGCGCGCGCGCGCGGTGCGCGCGCGTGCCGCGTACATGCTGCGCGCCGCGCCGCACGCGCGCGCCCAGACGCGCGGCTCCATGGCGTGCGCCAGGTGCCGCCAGACGTCCAGCGGGATGTCCGCAAAGGAGCCTGCAGCCTCCCGGCGCGCGCCGCTGCCGTGTCAGCCCGTGAAAAGCTGCGCTCGCGGCGCTGTCTGCTGGGGCGCGCACCCGGGGCCCGCACCGGCGCGCCGCGACTGCCGGCACGGCGTGCTTGCTGGTGCGTGTGCACAAGGAGAGTCTGCGGCGCCTGCCGCCCAGAGCAGTGGCCTCCAGCCGGGTGGGCAGAATGGGGAAAGCGCACCGCCATCCCCGCCTTGCATCTCGTGCCGGGGCTCAGCAGCCGCGTGCGGCGCGGGCGCGCGGGCGTCGGCTGCCACACCGTGGCGGGCGTGCGGGACGGACGGCGCCATTCTCGCCCCCAAGTGCTCCGCGAGCCCGGCGCCCGGAGCGGCGCCCTGCGCGGCGTTGTGCACAGGTCCCAGTGAGGTCTGGAGCACGCGCGGCCTACTCTGCACAGCTCGGGCGGCCGGCAGCCCGACCCCACTGCAGCTCGCTGCTGTGGCCGCTGTGCATCCAACCGCCAGCAGCCTTGGTACGCCCCTGCCTTCTGTCCCAGCTGCCTGGCGCAGCGCGGCAACCGAGTGCAGCCTGCCCAGGCGCGGGGCGGCCGAGGCGCAGCCTTACCTGTGTGAGGCCCAGTACAGCCACGCTCGAAGCCGGCGGCCTTCCAGCTGCTGCGTCAAAGGCGCGAGCCTGTAGCAGGCCGACCGCGCGGCGCTTGATCACTTCAGGACGTCGCTTTGAAGGCACACACAGCGCTACCTACAGAAGCAGAACGGCAATCATCACCTTGTACTAGCATCACCTACAGCCGGTCTGCAGTGTACGACACTGGGTGTAGGGTAGGGTGTAGGGTAGGCACACGTGTGTCGGACTTTGGTTGTGCACAAGCGCGGCTCCAGGCTCGGTGCTCCAGCGCAGCGGGCCGCTCCCTGCTCGGCCTCGGCGTGGCAGCCATGCACCGACAGCCTGCACTAACTGCCATCTGTGCGGCGCTGGTATGCCTGCTCCTGCCCCACAGACTGCCTGCTGTGCTTGAGCAGGCTGCGACAGGCGCTGTGGGCCGTGAGTGGGGCGCATTCCGGAGCGCTAGTATCAGGAAGGCAGTTGTTACGCTGTCTGGGGGACACAAACACGCGGCAACTGTGCTGCTGTGCAAGAGGGGCTTTGCATAAGTTGCTTTACAAGCGATGGCCAGGGCAGGGACAGCGTGAGGGTTGCTGCTGCTGCGCAGGAGCGGGCTGCGGTGGCACTCGCATATATGTACAAGGGCCTTGAACAAAAAGCGACGGCGTGCGGGGTTGCACGGACGGTGCGGCGCTAGTTGGGCTGCTGGCGCCTGGCGGCTTGGACGCTGCGCTCGAGGAGGCCGTCAGTGCGCTGGCATACCTATGCTCTGAAAGCACTGAAAACAAGGACAGCGTAAGAGAGTGCGGGGGCGCCGCGGCGGCTGGGCTGCTGGCGCCCAGCGGAACAGATGCCGTGCGTGAGGGTGCGGGGTGCATGAGGGTGAGGGGTGAGTGGCAGGATAATCACGTTAATAACCAGCTGCTGCCAAGCCTGCCGGGTGCCCTGCGGCGCCGTGTCTGGCGCAGGTGGCCTGAGCAAGGCTCACCCGGATTGCAGGCTGTGCAGCAGGCTGTGCAGCATGCGCATGACAGCGCTGTTGCATGGGCGAGCAAGCCTGACGAGTGACCGCGGTCACACGCCGCGCACTAGTCAGGCTCTGCCCAGATGTCCTGCACGTGAGCAAGCTGCATCTGCGCCGCGGGCAGAGAGCCGCTGCCCCGGGTGAACCGCTCTGGTCTCCAGGACCTGTCCTGCTGCCGGGTGTGTACGGGCATCGCTGCGGGGACCGGAGCTGCTGGCGCTTGGCGGTACTGCTGCTGTGCGCCAGAGCGACGTCCTGCGCACATGTCGGCGTCCGTGTTTTGCCTGAGCAGCGCATTTATGCAGGACAGCGTGACGGCATACAGTTACAGGCTGGTGCTCCTGTTCAGTGCTGCGGCAGACAGCCGACTCGTCTGAGCACGCTGGTAAGCACCGTTGACAGCCATACCGGTAGCCAAGCGGATGCGCAGCTCCTGGCGCACCACAGACCGCATGCCAAGCAGGCAAAAGTTCAAACGTGGCACGCAGCGCCAGGCCTTTACTCTGCAGCTGCAACCCAGTGCAAGCAGCACAGGCGAACAAGCCGGCGCAGGGCATATCGCGGGACCTCGGGACTGTGACAGCGTGCCGGCGGCGAGACTGGCTGTCAGCTCGGCCATTACTTGCTGTGCACTGACGCCTTCAGTGACGCCTCGGGACGCCTCGTGTATGCTCAAAAGAGCAAACATGTCTGGCTCACGTGAGGCTCACAAGTGTAAACACGCAACAGGCTCACGTGAGCAGATACGGGGCGACCTGAGACGTCTCTGAAGGCTTTTGACGGCGCATGTTCGTAGTTCGGTCTGTTGACAGCCGGCATGTTGTCCGAGGTAACAGGGCCAGGCTCCCTGCACCCTAGCCACCCAGGGCCTTTCCCTGGAGTAATTGTACCATGCATATGTCGACTCGTAAGCTGACTCCATGCGCTCCATACGCTCATTGCGTTAAGTGAGCTGTAGCACTGCCAGTCAATCACCACAGTCTTAGTAGGGCATGAGCGCCGCTGAGGAAGGCTAAAGCTAGGTTGCCTGCCCTGTTTTGCAGAGCACAACAGCGGCACTGGCAGGGCAATGGAGGGGGCTGCAACCTCATGCACCCGCTCGCATGCACCTGCTGTGCTTGCCCGTCGCGCAGTCTCAGGGCCTCTGCTTGGCCCCGCCTTGCTCCCGGAGCGTCACGACGCGCTCAGGCTACCCCAGAAAGCATGCAAGGCATCAGCCCTGGGGGCCGCAGCCGGTTCACGACACAAGCTTGCCTTGGTGCGTCACAGCCCGGAGGCAGCATTGGCTCGCCTCCTCAGAAGTGTGCTCCTATATGGGGCGCGCCGGTCATATGCTCACGCATGCTTGCTCAGCACTTATAGAGTTTGCGATCGTAGGCCCCTGAGCGCTCTGGCAGCGGTGCGAGGAGGCCGTCAGGGCCAGCAGGAGCAGACACTGTGCTGATGTGGCTGCGCCCGTACGACCTCCGCCTGGACGACAATGAGGCTCTGATCAAGGCTAACAGCAGCGCAGTCGCCCTCCTTCCTGTCTACGTCTTCGACCCCCGCGACTTTGAAAAGGTGAACCACTGCCTGCATGCCTGGTGGCTGTCCTTCCGTGCTTTTGCAGTCTACTTGCACCGCTGCTGGCAAGTGCCTGTCAATCCCCAGGCAGCTGCCAAGGCGAGCCATCGCCTTGGGCCTATGGCGTCTTATCAAACTCTCATGCTGCCTCGCTTGACAGTCGGTGGGCCCCCTGCTTGCCGGCCTGCACTGAGGCAGGGGGCCCCCGCGCCGCGGCCCCGCGCGCCTGCTCGGCCGAGCTGCCCTCTCCTGTGCGAGCAATAGGGCGCTGGCGGCTGCCCGCCGACTGGCCCCGCCAAGGCCACCTTCCTGCTGGAGCCGCGGGCTCCGAGCTGTTCCTGCGCAGGGGCCGGCCGGAGGAGGTGCGGCACCCTAACCCTACCCTACCCGCACAGCCCGGCTGCCCATCGCCTGCTGCTCGTGCGTCGCAGGCAGCGGCGCGGGCAGCGCGGCGCTCAACCTGCGCAGAGACAGGGGGGGGGGGCGCCCCCGCCGGCACAGGCGCCTGCGCAGTGCCGGGGGCATGCGTTGCAGACTGCGCCCAGTCTGTTGCGCGTGCCTGCACGCCCCCGCTACGTCCGAGTCTGCAGGGCGGCCGCACGCGCTGATCCTTTGGCTGCAGGCCAGGCCCTTTGTGGAGCGCATGGTACCGTGCAGCAACGCGTGCGGCCGTGCGCCGCTTCCAGCCGCTGGCGCTGGCAAGCCGTGCACATGCATCTCATCCCGGCCTTCCTTGGTTCACGGCGTGTTCAAGAAGCACATCCGAGCCTGACGGGCCGCTGCTGGCGCAGGTGCTGCCGGCCCTGGCGCGCCAGCTGGGCGCGGCGCGCGTGCACTGCGCCGGCGGCGGCCTGGGCGGCGCGGCAGGCGCCGCCGCTGAGCGGCGGGTGGCTGCCGCTCTGAAGGTGGCACTGGCATCCCTGTCTGTGCCCGATGCCCTCTCGCAGCTCGCTGCCAGGCAGCGCTGCGGAGCACGGCCCCGCTTCATGGCGCAGGTCCCAAGCCAACAGCCTGTCTGTCTAGGGACAAATCAGCTGGGCCGGCCGCGTCATGTGGACTGAGTCGTGACGACAAGAATGTCAGGATGTTCTACTCGTGCACGCTACCACAGTGCCGGACTCCTGAGCAGTGAGTTGGCATCGAAAGCTGCGATGGTGGCTGGTGTGGTGATAGCTGTCTAGTGCCAGCAGATGAATAATCTAGTAATGCGCATTGTTCCATGTGGTCATCATCTGTGGCAAGATGCACATACGTTGAGGCTCAGACTTACGGCGCGCCGCAGGCGCACGGGCGCGAGCTGCGCGTCTGCGCCGGCGGCACGCTCTGCCACGCCGACGACCTGCCCTTCCGCCCGTCGTCAACGCCCTCCGCGCAGGGTGCGCAGCTGCTGCCCCTGCTGCACTAAGCCTAATTCACCCCTGCCCTACCCTGTTCCCTAGCCCAAGACGGTGGCCCCAGAGCATGTCAGGACGTGAGCCACAGGCGAGCAGGAGTCCCAGCCCTGTCAGCTGCTTTGCGCAGTCGGCACGGAAGCTCACAAGCTCCGGCAGAAGCTCATCAGCTCACCACAACAGCATGCATGCTTCCCTGAGCTCGCGCGCGCTCGACACAGGCGACTTCCGGCGGCGCGTGGAGGGCGTCGCCGTGCGCGCCGCGCAAAGCGCGCCGAGCCGCCTGCGGCCGCCGCCGCCCGCGGCCGCCGCGCTGGGCGCGGGCGACCTGCCGACGCTGCAGCAGCTGGGCGTAGCGCCCGCGGGGCGGCCTAGCGCCAACCCTGTAGGGCTTGGGGCCGTGCGCCTGCTGCCGCCCGCAACCGCGGCTGCGGCGGGGGCGCTGCATGCGCCGGGGGCCGCGGCGCGGGCATCCGGGCAGGGCCTTGCAGGGTCGGCACTGCCGCACGCGCGCCTGCCGGCGGCGCAGCTGCTCGGCGCTGCGCGGCCGCCGAGCGCCGGGTCCGCTCAAGCGAAGGGCTGCGCTGGCGGCCTGCGCGGCGGTGCGAGCACACTCAGGCCCTGCACCTGCAGCGTGTCGCGAGCGCCGCGCGGGCCTGCCTGCATGCCGTGCTTCAGGCAGGCCTGTGTGCTGGCGGCCTGCCTGCCACAGATGAGCGGGCGCGTCGTAGTCCACAGCTGTCGTGTGGCTCCCTGCTGTCCTGCGCATGACTCGGCCGTGCGCACAGCCCCAGCGACGCACGACCTGCCCCCGTGGCTGGCTGCGCCGTACAAAACGTGCCTGCGCGCGCGAGCGCGCCGGCGCGACAGGCCACCTGACCCCGGCACCCGGCGGCAGGCGAGCGGGAGGGCCTGGCGGCGCTGCGGCGGCTGCTTGCGGCGGGCGCCGGGGCGGGCGAGCGCTGCGGCGGGCCGAGCCGGCCGGCGGCCAGCCTCTCGGCGCGGCTGGCCTCGCTGAGCCCCTGGCTCGCGGCGGGCTGCCTGTCGCCGCGGCGCGTGTACGCGGAGGTGCGCCCCATTGCAGAGCTCCGGCACGGCTCACTTTGCCGCCTTGCAGCTGCACAGTCAGCTCGCACGCTCCGCCCATGCTGCGCAAAGCTGCAACGATTGTCAGATCTGCTGCCATGCATGCACGCACATCTTCACTTCTGCATGTGAGTGTGTGGCGCGCCAGCCAGGTATGGGCGGGCTCTGGGACTGGGCGCGCTCATTGTCACCTGCTTTAGGGTATCGCCCAGTCCCAGAGCCTGCTTTCGAGTCCAGCGCGTGGCCGGAGCGCAGGTGAAGGCGGCCATGGGCCGGGCGCCGCTGGGCACGGGGGGCGCGCAGCCCGCGCTCGCGCAGGCGCGCAGCCTCCTGCTGCAGCGCGACTTCTACCTGTTCACCGCTGAGCGGCTGGCGGCGCCGCGCGCGCCGGCGACGCACCGCCCGGCGCCCGCCCTAGCCCTGGCCTGACCTGGACCTCAGCCTCTATTCCGTCTAGGGCTGGTGTGCGCGGGCCCCTGCCGCAGCGTCGCGCGTCCGCACTGGCCCTGGCCCGACCCGATGCGCTGCTGCTATGTACTGCCGGGCGCCAGGCTCGTGCGCGCGCGCCTGTGCAGCGCCGCCCGGCGTGCGCCAGCCCTCGCTTGATTTGACCTACAGCTAGAGCTGTGGGGCGTCCTGCTGCTTTGCAGTGGTTGCTTGTTGTCCCGAGGCGTCATTGCTGGGGTCCTGGAGCTATGCCGAAAGGCGATGCTGTATTTGCAAATATGCATTAGAGACTTTTCATGATGCTGAGCATGCTGGCAAGAGCAGCGCGCTGGTCTTCGCTCGTTTTCAGGTGTAGCTGTTTCATGTCGACACAGGCAAAGGTTCGGGGTTGTATGATCTCTCCGCACTTGTAGCATTGCCATGTGCGCAAAAACTAGTGTAGCATCGCCATGTGAACTGTGATGTTATACCTACAGCAGATGCTTATGTGCTGGAGGTGGTTGTAAAGCATGGGTGCTCACAGAGTTCAGGGTCACCACAAGGTCAAAGCTCACGGATGTTACATTCATGCGGAAGCACGCTCACAGTCTGTACAAGCTCTCTCTGATGCACAAAGCCTAGGCGCGGGCGCCAGGCCCCCGGCCGACAAGGGCGGGGGTGCCTGGCACGCGAGCCGGGTGCCCCTCGCGTGCGGCTGCCGCCAGCTGCTACCTAGCTGCGTAGCACTCGGGCAATGGCCCGTGCATCAACTGTCTTCGTGTCATTATCTCAACCCCAATCAGTAGCTGTCCCTGGCCCCACAGCCCTATCCTCAAAGGCCCATGCATGCTGAAGCGCCCACAAGTGGCTGCGTAAACAGGGGTCAGTGCGGCCCACCCAGGCTGACCCAGGCCTCACTCGCTCTCAGACACTTGGTGGATGCCGGACACGGCAAAGAATACCAGGGCTGACCAGGCTGCGGCCATCGCCACTTCAAGCAGCCTGACAAATTCCCGGACGCTCTCCAGGTCCCCCATCGCGGCGCAATTCTTGTCGCAGTGCGCTGCCCCTTGCTTGCTCGCGCTCCAACCCAAGACCGTGGCAGGCCAAAGCATGGAATCGTACATGGTAACATCTATGCCGCGAGACAGAGCGTAAGCTGGGACACGGCAAGGCCGCAGCACGGGCTAGGTCAGGCTCTCGAGTGTCTGCAAACGCACGAGCGCGTCAGGCAGCCGCGCTCAGGGCGTGCGGCGGCCTGCCGTGGGGCGGCGCCGGCCGCGCCACATGCCAGCCCTAGAAAGTCAGCTCCTCAGGGTTCTCGACAACCGCCTTGAGCGCGAGCAGGAACTCGGCCGCAGGCCACGGCCGGCCGCGCCGCACGCCTGCCCTAGCCGCCAGCCCTAGAGGGTCAGCTGCTCAGGGTTCTCGATGACCGCCTTGAGCGCGAGCAGGAACTCGGCCGCGTCGGCGCCGTACACGATGCGGTGGTCGGCGGTCAGGTTGACGGTCATTTGCTTCTGCACGCCGATGCGCCCGGCCGCGTCCGCCGTCACCGTCGGCTTGCTGCCGCCCACCGCCAGGATCGCCGCCGTGCCTGCGCCCCGCACCCGCAGCTCACGCGCGCCCCCCCGCGGTGTGAGCACGCTTGAATTCAGGTGTCCCTAGCTGGGAGCGCCCGACATCGGCTACGGTGGCAACGCCTGTTGGTGCCGAGGGCACCGCCGCTCGGAGCTGACGCTGTTCCCCAGTTGCCTGGTGCTGGCCCTTACAGCCAAGCCAAGTCACAGATGTATTGAATGATTGTCCAGGCTCAATCGTTTCTGCAGAGAGGGCACAAGCAGTGCGCTGTGCACTCAGTGCACAGCGCAGTACTATTGCCGCGGCAGACGCATGCACATCGCAGGCGCTGCCGGCGGCCGCAGTTTATGGCAGTATGGCGCGACGCACCCGGGGGCAGGATGGCGTCGAACGAGTCGGCGCCAAAGTTGCCCAGGTTGGAGATGGTGAACGTGCCGCTCATGAACTCGTCCGGCTGCAGCTGCTTCGAGCGCGCGCGCTTCACCTGCGTGCGCGCCAGCCAGGAGGTCAGGCAGGGTCGCATGCACAACAGGGCTGTGGTGGGTAGGGGCCGCGTTCGCGCGCTTTGCACGTTCGGAGCTTCTGCAGCAGCTCCTGCAGACTTGCAATCTGCCCTGCAGCAACACTGAGCAGCTCCCCTCATCCCCTCGCTTTTGCCTCCAGCTGCTGGCGCAACAAATGGCAGCTTCGAAGCGGCGCTCAGCGGTGAGTGCTCAGGAGAGTAGTGGCCAAATCAGCGGTGGCGCGCCAGGTCGGCCCAGTTGCGCGAGATCTGGTAGATGTCGGTGCTGTCGGCGTCCTTGATAACGGGCGTGATCAGGCCGCCGTCGGGCATCGCCACCGCCAGCGCCACGTTGATGCGCTCGTTGTACGTCACGCCCGCGCCGTCCGCCGTCGTGGCTGCGCGCGCGGCGGAAAACACGTCAGCGTCCAGGGTGACGCGAGCCACTCTGCCAGCCTGCCAGCTGCCCCGCTTGCCCGCACGCCACAGGTCTGGGCGAGCGCCTTTGCGCGATTACGCTGCAACAGAGCGCCCCCAAGGCTGGGCACCTCTTTCCGTGGGCCCATGGTCGCCAGAGCCACAGTGTGCATGCGGCCCCGCCACGCGGCGCAACGAGCGGCCACCCGCGCGGCGCTATGAGTGCCTTCACCCTATGCCCACGCACGACCCTGATGGGAGTGTAAAGACGCGCAGCAATCACCCTATGCAGCACACACCAGGCCTGCTGCTGCCAAGGCGCCCTCTCTCATTTCAGGTGTCTCTCCTTTAGGTCCCTGGCCAACAAAGCATAGTGCGCACCTGCGTGCAGCAGCGGGGGGCTGGCCAGCGCATCGCCACAACTCTATGAAAAGGTAGTGCCCTGACGCAGCAGGGGCGCACAGGCGTACAGCAGCGGGTGGCCGGCGAGCGCGACGCCGGCCGCCTTGGCCAGCAGCGCGGTCATCGTGACGCCCTTGGGCTTCAGGCGCTTGTACAGCGCGTCGAACGCGTCCGTCGTGATCGTGTAGCTCACGCGGAACTCCGGGACCTGCGGCGTAGGGTAGGTCAGGGCTGGCAGCAGCATCGGCGTGGCGGTAACCCTACTCCTAAGCTTAGCCTCGGCCGTGCACGCGCTGTGGCGATGCACCACACATGACCGCAGTGACTCTGTGGCGCAGCAAACGTTTCAGCGCCTGCGGGGCCGCCAGAGGACATGGCAATGCGGCCAGGGTGTACGTCAAGCTCGGTATGCCAGGCGTCTGTGTCTTGGACACGTGACTGGCGATCGCACAGACCCTTGACATGTGGCTGGACGTATGCCAACTGTGTGCGCACTTGCCTGCTGCAGCATGGCTGTGCCGGCGCCAAAGCGGCAGAGGGCCGCATGCGAATGCATGCTGCTGCGCCTCACCACCCCGCACACAAATGCGCCGCACGGAGCTTTGGTGCTATGCCCGCTTCTGATATAGGCATCGCGCACCCCTGGCGCCCTTCGCCGCCTTCTGCTAAGCAGGGCTAGGGTATAGCTTAGGGCCGCACGCTGGCCGCGCACGCACCTTGAGGCTCTCCACCATGTTCCGCGAGACGGCCTGCTGCAGCGACGTGAACGGCACCGTCTTGCCGCGCAGCTCCGACACGGTCGTGCCCGCCGCTTTGGCCGCGGCGGCCACCGCGGGCGCGGGCGCGGGCGCGGGCGCGGGCGCGGCGGCCGGCGCGGCGGGCGCGGGCGCGGGCGGCGCGGGCGCCGCGGCGCCGCCTGCGCGCGCAGATCCGCCGCTGGGGTGAGCGTTGGAGAGGACGAGGTGGCTGACGCGCCGGCGCCCGCCCGACATTTGTCTGCACACCAGCCGGAAACAGAGCCTGCTCTGCTGAAGAGGGGATATGTGGCACCACAAGCTTTTGTAAGCTAGGGCGCAGCGGGGGTGGTCCAAACGCGACACCATGGCGCTCAGCACTTGTTGCTCGGGGCGTGTCTGCACCGTTTGAGCAGAGAATCCTCAAACATGCTATGCCTGTCTGCTCCCACCGCTGTAGTGCGTGTTGCATACGCTGTCAAAGCCGCTGGTGGCACTGCAAGCTGAGCTTGAGAGAGATGCAGCCAAGCCACAAAGCCCCGTGCATCCTCCCGGCCACCCCTCCCACTATTTGTTTGTTGTCTAGGACGTAAGCGACCTGGTTGAACTCAGCCTGTTTGCAGTGCAATCAGTGCAAGCACATCCGCTCCCGCATCCCCACCACCACCAGCCAAGGGCGGTGCGCACCGCCGTTCTTCATCGCCTCGACGTAGCACGGCTGCTTGCCGGGCTGGCGCACCACCAAAGAAAATGAAATGAACGCTACCCCGTGCATGCAGCCTGCGGGGCAGACTGGGCCGCCGTCGTGCCGCACCTGGTGCGCAGCACTCGCTGGCGGCACAGCGGCTGCGCCGTGCGCGCGGTCGGGCCGGGCCTCCGCCCGCGCCGGCGCCGGCGCAGGCGCCGGCTGCGCCGGCGGCGCACGCCGCAGCGCATCTGGGGCACGGAGTGCGCCCGTCCGGCTCAGCTGCCGGCAAACATCAACAGCAGCAGGCAACTCACAGGCAGGGTCGCGGCACATGCCACGGGAATTCGCTGCCCGGCTCGCTTCCCTTGGCCGGGCGGCATCTTGCGTTGAGCAGGGCCAGTGCCTGACCAGGGCGCCAGCGCTGCAGCTGCAGCGCAGATAATCGCATTTACCGCACAAAGTGGAGTAAAGTGGTCCTGGCGGGTCGGCGCCCGTCCCGGCTCTGAAACAGACAACACGCCGTGCAACAGGCTGCTCAGACGCCCGTTCCCGGTCTGAGGCAGGGGGGCGCAAACAGCGCATTCCTTATGATGGCCCAGTTTTGGCTGCACCCGGCTCGGCCGGCAGCGTCCAGTCACGCTGGCTGCTGGGCGCAACGTCCCCGGCCCCGACCCACTTAAGCAAGGCGGCAGGCGTACCTGGGAGCGCCGACCCCGACGCGTCAAGCCCGGCCATGGCCCAGCGCGCTGCCCCCGTTGCACCCGAGCCGGGCCGGGGCCGCCCACACCTGGGGCGAGGGATGGCCTTGGCGCCGCCAGCCCGTTCGGCGCCTGGCCCGGCCCTGCCGCGGCCGCATCGCGCGCCGCGGCGGGCGGCGGCACGACCTTGCGCTCGTACATGTCCTGCAGGGCGCCGTTGAAAAGCGGTCAGGATTGCCCACACCGGCCGCGCGCAGCTGCTGAACGTGAGTGCACAGCCTTCTGCCCCAGCCACTTGCAACCCAGCACCGTGACGATGGGCAGCGAGCGCTGGAGAGCCGAGCAGAGCGTACCTGAATGTCGTCGCTGATCTGCTCCAGGGCCTCCAGCGGGACCGCCGGGTCCCTGAGCACGTGACGGTACCACGGCTGCCCGTCGCCCATCAGCGGCACCTGCGCGCTCGGCACGCGCGGCCGGTGGGTTGGCTCACCAAACACGACAGGACGATAGACATGACACCTCTCGAGCCCCACCCTGTCCACGCCCGCGCCAGCGGTGCACCATTGCGGCTCGGCGCGGCGGGCCGGGTCGACTGCAACGCGCGCGCCTCGCCGGTCAGGGTGGGCACAAAACGTCATCATGTCCGCTGGCATGGGCTCATGTTGCCTACCCTAAAAGCTCCATGTACCCTGTCCTAGCACGAAACCCTTGCCAGCAACAGGGCACGCGCCTGGCCGATCATGGTGGACTCCTTCAGCGTGGCCTGGATGGCGCCCAGCGCGACCCAGCGCAGGTCGTAGCGCAGGCAGTGCTGCGTGCGCTGCGTGCTGTCGTTCAGGAAGTTCCCGATGACCTGGCGCGCGCGCGGAAACCCTAATCACCCAAAAAGCCTCGTCAGCGCGCACACGCACTTGAGCTTGTGCGAGCACAACTTACAGGCAGCGCGGAAGGACCGCCAAGCAGGCACACGCCGTCGCTCGGCTTCTGCGAGCACACATAGCGGCGTGGCGCTGCGTGCCGATTCGCGCGGGCGCGCGCACATTGCCGTGCGGCCCGAACACGTGCTTGGCGCTGAAGGCGGCCCAGAAGGCGCCGACGCCGCCGCCCGCGCGGCCCAGCTCGGCCACCACGTGCGTCGCAAAATAGTGCGGGTGGTCGATGTTGAGCTGGAAGCCGAGCGCATACAGCAGCGCGCGCTCCGCGGTCAGCACGCCCTCGCGCAGCTCGTCGTGGAACCCCGGCTCGGCCAGCTGCGCCATCATCCTGGCGTCCTTCTTGTACCTGCGCGCGCGCGCGGCGCCGCGCTGTGTGTAGGGTTAGGGTTAAGGGTTATAGCCAGCCGCGCCATTATCCTGGCGTCCTTCTTGTACCTGCGCGCGCGCGGCCTCCGCCCCTCGGCGCGGCGCGGCGCGCCGCCGCTCCCCTCACCTGCTTGGCGTGTTCACGCCCCGCTCGCCGCACCGAGCTCGCCGCGCCCCGCCTGACCGCAGCCTGCCGCTGCCCTCTCCAATGCCTTGCGCCTACAGCGCACTCCATGAGCAGCAATCTCGCACGGGCTCCCGACGGCACGGGTGCGCTCATATCCAGCCCCTGCTCCACTTTGAGCATGCGATGCCGCCGCTCCCTGCTGCTCCCTGCGTTGGGATACGGCGCCCTGGGGCAGGCGGGGCGCGCCGGTAGGTGAAGATCTGGTGGATGACCTTGTCCAGGCGCTGCGGGTCGTCCTCGGCCTTGCCGGCCAGGTGCAGCGCGGCCGCGCCCAGAATGATCATGTCGTTGCGCTGCAGGCTCTTGACCGCAAAGTAGCGCCGGCAGAACATCACAGCCGTCACCCAGGCCGGCTTGTTCGACTTCTTGAACAGCTGCTGCCCTGCGCGCGGGCGGGCGCGCGGGCGTGGGCGGCTGGCCAGGGACAGGGATAGGGGTGGTCACTGCGCAGGCAGGCGCGGGGGCAGGGGCGCGTCCGCCCCAATGTGCAGGCATCCTACACGCGGAGGGCACAGGATGTCCTGACGCAGCAACAGCGCGCTCTCGAGCCGCACCTGTCTCGCGGATCATCTTAGCGAGCGAGCCGCACATTGCGCGCTCCTTCTTGGCCGGCATGCCCTGCCGGCGGCTCGGCGTGTCCCCCTCCAGCTCCTCCTGGGACAGCAGCGGCCACGGGCACGACGGGTGACTCCGAAAGCGGTTGGCTCCGGTGCCGGCCATCGCGCCGCCGGCGCCCTTGAGCATCTGCGCAAGCGGACGCCGCGTGCTGACGCAGACTTTGGGTTGGATTGACGGCGCGCGCAACAGCGCGCCACACAGGAGCTCGGCAGGCCGACCGGCGCGAAGTGAGAAAGCAGAAGTGCGGGCAGGAGGCTGCCTGGCGACAGAGCCCCTGCCGGAGCGGCGCCGCGAGCTTCGCACCGCGTGTGCTGGGCGCGCGCGGCACGGGGAGCGTCACGCTGCAAGCGCCATGCACGCGAGCGCGCCCGGCGCGCAGGAGCTGCCGGCGAGCAGGCTCCCACGTAAGACAGCGCCGCGTGTGGTCAGCCGCGCCGGGCGGCTGCGCGCCCGGCGCGGGAGGCTGCGCCGCCGAGTGCGCTCTGGCGCCCTGCATCGCAGACAGACCACCTTTGGGCGCCGTACGAGGCACTCTGGCAGTGCACGCCGCCGGAGCGCTGTCCGGCCCAGAGGCGCAGGCAGCCGGCGCCCCAGCGCGTGCGCAGCAGCGCAGCCCCTGTCCAGAGCCAGCAGCGCCCAGCGCTCGCTGGGTGGTTGCCTGGTTGGGCGCGCGCGTCGCGCGTGCGCGCGGGCCGGCCGCATCGGGCTGTGTTTGGGCAGGGACCGCAACACCCTTGCCCGCAGCAAGGCTGAAGCTGAGAGGACGGCAAGGGCGCCGACGGCCGTGGCGTGCTCACTGCGCACCAAGAGCAGACCCAGCCGGCGGCGGTGCGCGTACGCGCCACGCTAGCCCGCAACCGGACGGGATCCCTTTCAGACCTGCCTTGCAGCGCGCTCTGCTGTCACCGCCCTCACAGCCCACAGCGCAAGCCGCAAACGCTGCCGGCTGCTGCGCGCAGGGCCTCAAGTCTTGACAAGCCCGTGCTGTTCGCAAGCAGACGAGTCAGCAAAGAGGACAGGACTAGCCTGGGCCTGGAAAGGCAGCCAAGACGCTCTGCCCCCGCAGTGTGATGGGCCTTTGCAGGGTTTCTGCCTTGCAAGGCACACCCGCCTTTGTAAACAAAGTTTGTTTGCCCAGCTGCTGAGCACTGCTGCGAGCGCCGCAGGTAGGATGAATCGGGTGAGGCAGCTAGTGGCTCGAGGCGTGTGTGCGGCTGTGCGGCCCAGCCTTAGCGCGCAGCAGGCGTGCGCCTGTGCGCGACCTGCGGACCTGCACACGGGCGAGCTAGCCGTCTGGGCTGCCGCCAGCAGGCCGGCGTGTCCGGGGAGGGGCTTTGCTGCAGCCGCGGCCGTGCAGACGCGCGCCGCCGCGGCGAGCGGCGCCGCTGAGCTCGCCGCTGAGCCAGGGGCGCCGGGCGGGCACAGTGCGGCTGCGGCTCGCCCGAACAAGAACAGGAACCACGCGCGGCGGATGCTGCTGCGGCAGAAGCAGATTCGGGTGCGGCGCAACCTGCCTGGATAGGAGGCGCGCGTGTGCCTGGTCAAAGGCGGGACTATGCAAGGAGAGGGGATGTACATGCCTTTTATGACATGTTTCAGGAGGCGTCAAGGCGGTTTTGTGGTGCGGGCAAGTGAGTTCTTTGCGGCTGCATGCGCTTGGCTCGGCGCACCACCCCGTCAGTTGCCAGCCACGCGACGCAAGCTTCCTATTTCAACTGCTACAGCTGACAAGCTGTGCTGCGTCGCCTGTTCAGGATAACCATGCCAGGCGGAAGAAAGAGGAGGCCGCGGCGGCGGTGCGGCGGGAGCAGGAGCGGGTGAAACGCTGGCGGGCGGCCGCCCTGCGCACGCACGGCCCCCGGCAGCGCGCGCCCGCCGCGCCCGCCGCGCCTCCGGCCCCCGGGGCGCCGCCAGCCCCCGCGGCGCCGCCTGCACCCTCTGTCGACGGCACGTGGCTGACCTGAGCGGCGGTGGCTGCGGCGGCGGAGGGCTTTTGCTCCCTGCACGCACGCCCTGGCACGCGTGCGCAAGCGCCGGCTCCTGCAGCAGTTCCTGCTCTGCCTGCGTCCTCTGTAGCCGCTGAGAGCTTTTGTTGATTGAGCAGCAGCAGAGAGCTGCGCGGTGGCTGCTCAGTGCTGGCGCCCTGGTCCATGATGCAGTCACTCAGTCTGCAGCAGTGGCTGGCAACGTATGCTTTGCATGTACTCCTGCAAGCGTGGCGTGGGCAGGAGCGTCGATGCAGGGGCTAGTGCATGAGAGCGCCCTGCTTTTGCTGGGGCAGCCTTGCTGGCAGGGTGATGCCAAGCGAGGCATATCTCGTGGGGGTGTGTGCTGGAAACGCAGCAAGCTCATTGCACCATTGTAGGCATGCAGGCAGGGAGGCAGGGAAGCTGACTGCAGAGGCAAAGGCGTTCTTGCCACCACAGTAGATGGTGCCTGTGGGTTGCATGCCACTCCTGCGCTCGCTGAAGTGGCTTTGCTGGCAATGCTCGGCGCTTGGCAGTGTCAGTAAAAGCGGTATGCATTGCCAACCACCCAGCTAGTCAATGCAAGACTTTGCTTTATGAGTACATTTAGGATGAGCCGCTCACCTTTCAACATACATCCATCAACCTAATCGGACGCCACAGCCCCTGACATGCGCTCCTGCTGGGCATGCGCCTGTCCATGTGCTATCACGTGCGCTGTCAATGTGCGCTTTGCGTGGGGCGTGCGCTCGCAATGACGACACGCGTCAGCTGCACTTCTCGGACTGCCATAAGCCCACGCGTGTAGTGATAGTGCGTGTTTATGCAAAGGAGAGGAGAGCTGCTTTGCTCACCCCGCAGCAGCTGGGCAGCCTGACGCAGCAGCAGATCCAGGCGCTGCTGCACTCGTCGCCGCCGAGCGCGCCGCCGCCGCAGCCGCGCCCGCCGCAGCCGTTCGCCTACGGCGGCGGCGGCGCCGAGCTGCAGCCGCCCGGCGGCCGGTCGGGCTTCGCGCCGCCGCCGCCGCAGCGCGCCGGCCCCGCGCCCAGCCTGCAGCAGCAGCAGCAGGCCGCGCAGCTGTACGCCGCGCAGGCCGCGCAGCAGCAGGCGCAGGCGGCGGCCGCGCAGGCTGCCGCGCAGCAGGCGGCGGCCGCGGCCGCGCAGGCGGCCGCGCGCGGCGGCGGCGGCGCCGCGCCCGCGCCCGCCTGGGACCCGGCCGCCTTCAAGGGCGCGCACCTGGCGGCGCACCTGGCGGCCGTGGTCGGCGAGGCCGGGCAGGGCCTGGGCGCCGCGCGCGACTCGCGCCAGCAGCTGCTGCACCTGGGCCGCAGCCTCTGGCGCGCCAGCATGACGGTGGAGGACATGGTCAACCAGGGCCACCTGGGCGGCTTCAGCGCGTTCGACGTGCGCACGCTGACCGAGGGCTACCTGGAGGAGAAGAAGGGCGCGGAGGAGCGCCTGGCGCGCGAGCAGGCCGCCGCGCTGGACGCGGTGCAGCGCCAGACGCGCGCGCAGGCGCAGACCAATGCGATGCACCAGGCGCTGCTGCGGCAGGCGCAGGCGCGCCCCCTCCGCCCGGCCTCACGCTGCGCCCGGGCGGCGCCCGCGCCGTCGCGCGGCCGCCTGTGTGCCCGTGCCTGCGTTGCGGGGCGGGCGTGGGCTGGGCGCGCGGGGCAGCGCTCGAGGCGTGCGGGCGGGCGCGCGGCGGCCGGGCCGGGCTTGTCCGAACGCTGCGTGGCCTGCGCGGCGCAGGTGCAGGCGGCGGCGAGCGCCGCCGCGCAGGACGCGCAGGCCGCGGCGGCCAGCGCCGCGCGCGATGCGCAGGCGCCGGGCCGCACGCCCTCGCCCGCCGTGCACCTGGGCGGGCAGACCTCGTTCGGGCAGCTCTTCGACTGGCCCGGCCCGGCCGCGCCGCCCGCGCCGGAGCCGCCCGGCGGCGCGGGGCCGCCGCCGCCGGCCGCGCCGCAGCTGCCGCCCGGCGGCCACTGGGACCCGCTCGTGCAGCGCCCGGGCGGGCCCGGCGCGGGGCCGCTCCAGGGCGCGGGCGCGCCGCCGGCGCCTCTCGTGCGGCCGGGCCAGCCGGACGGACCCGGGGACGCGGGCGCGCCCGCCGGCGCGCCCGCCGCGCTGCCGGGCGGCTACGGCGCGGGCGGCTACGGCGCGGGCGGCTACGGCGCGGGTGGCTATGGCGCG
>JAABUY010002464.1_pt1 | contig 21913 bp, 19 predicted proteins | sample 5560271 | NCBI WGS metagenome assembly JAABUY01 (sample SAMN10711886, study PRJNA513374) | rock metagenome | isolation source: Antarctica rocks | place: Antarctica: Victoria Land, University Valley | reverse complement strand
GCGACTGCCTCGAACAGCTCTGGACCACGGCCAGAACCGCCAAACGGGCGCGCAAACGCTTCTTCGAGCACATCCGCACCATCACGGCCTACCTCGTCTTTCCCGACTGGCAGACCCTCATCGACTCAAAACCTCCCCCCGACATCGCAGCCCAGATCGCGATGTGAACTCATGGCGAGCGGGAAGCACTTAGAATTGCTGGTCTTCAACCGGCTTGCTGGACGCGCGCCTGCCAATCGGCAAGCACGTCGGCGATGGTCTGTTCCCAGGGGATGGCCGGCGCCCAGCCCAGCAGGCGCCGGGCCAGCGCCGCGTCGCCGGCGGCGATGGGAATATCGGTCGGGCGCAGGCGGCCGGCGTCGGTCACGACCTCCGCCTGTACGCCGGCGGCTTTCATCAGCGTGGTCAGCACGTCCCCAACCCGGCGCGGCTGGCCGGACGCCACATTCAGCACCGTGCCGGGTGCCAGCGCGTCGGCATGGACCAGGCACAGCGTATAGGCGGCACAGACATCCCGCACGTCCAGAAAATCCCGCATGGGATCGAGCGCCCCCACCCGCAGCACCGGCGGCTGCAGCCCGGCCGCGATGCGCGCGACCTGCTCGGCAAATGCCGGCACGACGAAACCCGGCGCCTGGCCCGGCCCGGTGTGGTTGAACGATCGTACCCGAACCACCCGCAATCCCTCGGCCGCCATCGCTCCCAGCGCCAAATCAGCCGCCGCCTTGGTTGCGGCATAGGTATTGAGCGGCGCGGGCACTGCGCCTTCGTCCAACGGCGTGCCGGCGCGGAACGACGCGCCATAAATGTCGGCGCTGGAAGCGAACACCAGCGTGCACGCCGGCGCGTGGGCCATTATCGCCCGCGCGACGTTCAATGTGCCGGTGAGATTGACGTTCCAGGCAAGGCCAGGATCAAGCCGCGCCTGCGAAATCGCAGCGACGGCGGCCAGGTGAACCACGGCGTCGGGCTGGGCCGTCGCGACCGCCGCCGCCGCCGCCGCGCCGTCCGTCACGTCGAACGGCGCCGTATGCAGTTCGGCCCCTGGACATGCTGTCCGCAATGCCGGCAGCAGATGCTGGCCGACGAACCCAGCAGATCCCGTGACCAGGATGCGGCGGGGCGGCATCGCCTATCGCGCCATGCGAGCCCGGTGCCGAGCCAAGTCGGCGTCGACCATCTCCGCCACCATCTCGGCCAAGGGCACCTCCGGTGTCCAGCCCAGCCGCTGCCGGGCCTTGCCGGCATCGCCCAGCAGCACGTCCACCTCGGCCGGACGCATGAAGCGCGGGTCCATGCGGACGTGGTCCTCGTAGTTCAGGCCGACATGGCTGAACGCCGTTTGGCACAGGTCGCGTATGCTGGTCGTAACGCCCGTCGCGATCACGTAGTCGTCCGCCTCGTCCTGCTGCAGCATCAGGTGCATCGCCCGCACGTAGTCGCGCGCATGGCCCCAGTCGCGCTTGGCGTCGAGGTTGCCCAGCGGCAGCTCGGTCGCGAGGCCGAGCTTGATGCGCGCCACCCCGTCCGTCACCTTACGGGTCACGAACTCGATGCCGCGCAGCGGGCTTTCGTGGTTGAACAGGATGCCGCTGCTGGCGTGCAGGCCGAAGCTCTCACGGTAGTTCACCGTCATCCAATGGGCATAGAGCTTCGCGACGCCATACGGGCTGCGCGGGTAGAACGGCGTGCGCTCCGATTGCATCGGCTCCTGGATCATGCCGAACATCTCAGACGACGACGCCTGGTAGAACCGCGCCTCGGGCCGGGCGATGCGCACCGCCTCCAGCACGTTGCCGGCGCCTAGCGCCGTCACCGACCCGGTCAGCAGCGGCTGCTGCCACGACGCCGCGACGAAGCTCTGCGCCGCTAGGTTATAAACCTCGTCCGGCTTATGGGTTTGCAGGATGCGTATCAGGCTCGACAGGTCGGTGAGGTTGCCGTCCACGAGCTGCACGTGGTCGAGCACGCCCAGCCAGCGCAGCCGCTCGCCGATCACGTCCGACGACGCCGACCGGCGCATCAGGCCGATGACCTCGTAGCCTTTGGCCAGCAGATGCTGACTCAGATAGGCGCCGTCCTGGCCGGTGACGCCGGTGACTAGGGCTGTGGGCATGGATATCCTCGGTTGCTAGGCGCGGCCATAGGTGTCCTCGAGCCGAACGATGTCGTCCTCGCCGAGATAGCTGCCGGACTGCACTTCGATGAGCGTCAACGGGATGCGCCCAGGATTGGCCAGGCGGTGCGTGCAGCCGAGCGGCAGATAGATGCTCTCGTTCTCCCGCACCAGCACCTCGTCGGCGTCGCGGGTCACCAGCGCGCTGCCGCTCACCACGACCCAGTGCTCGGCACGGTGGAAATGCTTTTGCAACGATAGCTTGTGGCCGGCGGTCACCACGATCCGCTTGACCTGGAAGCGGTCGCTATGGATCAGGCTCTCGTAGAAGCCCCAGGGGCGATACACCCGGTTATGCGCCACCGCCTCATGCCGCCCGGCCTTGCGCAGGCGGTCCACCACGCGCTTTACGTCCTGCGCCCGGTCCCGATGCATCGCCAGCACGGCGTCGCCGGTGACGACCACGACCACGTCCTGCAGCCCGACCACCGCCGTCAGCACGCCATCGCTGCGGACGTAGCAATTTTCCGACTGCTCCAGCAGGACGTCGCCTACGGTCGCGTTGCCGTCCGTGTCCTTCGGCGCCTGCTCCCACAGCGCGTCCCAGCTCCCCACGTCGGACCAGCCGAGGTCGGCCGGCACCACGGCGGCGACGGTCGTTCGCTCGGCGACGGCGTAGTCCAGGCTGATGTTCGGACAAGCGGCAAAGGCGGCGGGGTCCAGCCGGGTAAAATCGAGGTCGTGCACGCGGGCGTCCAGGGCGCGGCGCACGGCGGCGAGCACCTCGGGCGCATAGCGCTCCATCTCGGCCAGCAGCGTCGCGGCGGTGAAGACGAACATGCCGGAGTTCCAGAGATAGCCGCCCGAGGCCACGAGCTGCGCCGCAGTGGCTGCGTCCGGCTTCTCCACAAAGCGCGCCAGGCCGTGCACGCCGGGCGCGCCGGCGAGTTCCGGGCCGACCTCGATGTAGCCATACGCGGTCTCGGCCCGGTGCGGCTGCATGCCGAACATGACGATCCGTCCGGCGCGGGCCGCGACCGTGGCGCGGCCGAGCGCCGCGTGCAGCGCCCCGGGCCGCTGGATCGCCGAGTCGGCCGCCATCATCCACAGGACGGCATCCGGGTCCGCTTCGGCCGCCAGCAGGGCTGCCGCGGTGATCGCGGGTGCCGAGTTGCGGCCGACCGGCTCCAGCACGATCTCTGCGTCGGCGATGCCGGCGATGCGGAGCTGCTCGGCGATCAGGAAGCGGTGCTCGTTGTTGCAGACGACGATCGGGCGCGCGAAGCCTGGTCCGACGCCGCGCAGCGCCGTGTCCTGCAGCATGGTGCGGTCCGATACCAGCGGCCAGAGCTGCTTTGGGAAGCTTTCGCGCGAAACCGGCCACAGCCGCGTGCCGGTACCGCCTGACAGGATGACGGGAACGACGCTGGTTTCCGGCGTGGCGGTGATGGCGGTCATGCAGGCCTTGAGTGTGGGGACAGTGAGGTTGGCGCACCGGTTACAGTCGCGCCCGCCCAGTGTCCAGTTGCCGCCCGGCGCGCGGGTCCGCATGATGGTGGTTTCATGGCCTAGGAAAGCCCGATGCCTATCTTGCGATGCCACCCATGAAGGTCTGCGTGTTCGGCGCCGGCGCGATCGGCACCCACGTCGCGGGGCGGCTGGCGAAGGGAGGCGCCGAGGTCTCGGTCGTCGCCCGCGGCGCGCAGCTTGCGGCGTTCCAGGCCAATGGCCTGCGCGTGCACGCCGCAGACGGGGAGATCTCCGCACGGGTGGCCGCCAGCGCCGAGGCGGGCGCGCTCGGGCCGCAAGATGTGGTCGTCGTGACGGTGAAGGCGCCGTCGCTGCCGTCGGTCGCGGCCGGGATCGGCCCGCTGCTTGGTCCCGACACCGCCGTTGCCTTCATGATGAACGGCGTTCCCTGGTGGTATTTCGACGGCGTTGGCGGCGCCCAGGATGGCCAGCGCCTGCCCAAGCTCGACCCTGGCGGCGCGCTGCGGCGGGCTGTGGACCCAAGCCGCGTGGTCGGCGGCGTGGTTTATTCGGCTTGCACCATCACCGAGCCCGGCGTGGTCCATGTCGAGAACCCACGCAGCCGGATCGTGTTGGGGGAGCCTGACGGCCGGATGTCCGACCGGACCGGGACGCTGGCCGCAGTCCTGCGCGCCGGGGGGCTGCAGATGGACGTGACCGACCGGATCCGCGACACGATCTGGGCCAAGCTGCTGCTGAACCTCGGGAGCGGCCCGCTCGCGGTGCTGACCGGCTGTGCGCCAAACCGGATCTTCGCCGAGGAGGCCTGCCGCGACGCGACCCGGCGAATTCTGGCCGAGGCCGCCGCCATCGCCGCCGCCATGGGCTGCCCGGTCCAGCCGAACGCCGAGGGCCAGATCGCCAATGGCGCCAAGTCGCAGCACAAGCCGAGCATCCTGCAGGACCTGGAGCTGGGCCGGCCCATGGAGATCGAGGCGCTGTATGGCATCCCGCTCGACTTCGCCCGCGCTCACGGTGTGCCGACGCCGACGCTGGATCTGTTGGTCGCCATAGTGCGTGCCCGTGCGCGAGAGGCCGGGCTACATCCGGATTAGGAGACCGCTGCCTCCTCCCTTTCCCCCCGGGAGAGGGCCGGGGTGAGGGCGGCTGTAAGCACCGAGCTTTCCGTCGGCTAGACTGTCCTCACCCAACCCTTCCCCGGGGGGAGAGGGCTTCAGCGGGGGTCTGACCCAGCACCCAGCCTTCCCAGTGCTGTATCCAGGGATCGGCCGGGGCCGTGTCAGGCCGCCGTCCTGCCAGCACCTGCAGCACGCATAGCAGGCCGAGGACGCAATCCATCCGATCCTCCCCGGCCGCGTCCTGCCCGAAGCCATCGGCCATCGACCGGTCCAGCGCCGGGTCGGGACGTGCGGACAATCCAGCCATCGATGCCCGGATCGCCGGCGCGAGCGCCACGCGGTCCGCATGACGCCGCTTGCTGCCGCCCATGCGCAGGCCGAGTTGCCGCATCGCCTCTGCAGGGTAGGTTTCCGCGATCACGACCCGGTCTGCGTGCAGCAGCGGCAGCAATGCGTCGTCGAACGGCCAAAGCGCCGGCGGATGCGGCCCGGCCAGCGCTGGCAGCAGCAGGTCGCGCCACGCCGCGATCGCCGCTTTGCCGGTTTGGTTGGCGCCCAAGGTCCAGAACAGCGGCGCTCCCGCTGGCCGGTCCAAGGTTGCGACGTCGCACAAGCGCGACAGCCCGGCTGCACTGTCCAGGCCTAACGCCAATGCATGCGCTAGCCGGGTCATGCCGCGCACGCCGTGCATGGGATAGAACGGGCGCCCCGGCCCGACCTCGTCCAAGACGCTGCAAACCGACAGGAAGCCGGGTCGGTCGGCAAGCCCGCGCAAGAACGTCGGGAACCCTGCGGACTGGTCCAGATGGCGGGCGGCATAGGCGCGCGGCAGGCCGATTGGGAAATCGACCCCGAGCGCCACCGCGCCGCCGCCTGCGAGGCCGCGCAGCCGGTCGAGCGAGGTCGAAACGTTTCCGACCGGCTCGACGCTCAACCTCCAGCCCGCCTCCGGAGATGTCCCGCTCGCCTCCGGCAGGGCCAGCGCCATCCAGCGCTTGCCGGGATCGACGCTCCAGTCCGCGTGGGCGGCGATGGTCCTCAGAGCGGCTTGTGCGCGCGGTCCAGCAGGCGCGAGATCAGGCTGGGCTTCTTCTTCGGCGGCGGAGCAGCCGGCTTGGCCTCAGCCACCGCCCGCTTCTGCTTGGCATCCAACCAGCTTTCCAGCGACTTGCCGGCTTTTGCGGCACGCTTCTGCTCATATGCGCGCTGGGCTGGAGTCAGGGTCTTGGGATCGGCCATCGCAGTCTCCTTGGAGCCTGTTGTGACAGCGGCATGGCCGGCCTTCAAGCCTTTCCCGCCTTCACCCCAACCGCCGCAGCGACCAGGTCGAAAGCGCACCCAGCGCGAGGTTGATCACGATCCCGGCGCCTGAAAGCAGCACCAGGGCGGCGAACATGCGCGGAATCTGCAGGCGGTATCCGGCTTCCAAGAAGCGATACGCCAGCCCGGACGCGAACCCGCCCGACCCGGCCACGAACTCCGCCACCACCGCGCCCACCAGCGCCAGCCCGCCCGAGACCCGCAGCCCCGCGAGGAACAACGGCAGCGCCGCCGGCAGCCGCAGCAGCCACAAGGTCTGCCACCGCCCGGCGCCGTTCAGCCGGAACAGGTCCAGCAGCTCCGACGGGGCCGCCGCCAGCCCGGCCGCCGTGTTGGAGAATACCGGGAAGAAGGCAACGATCGTGGCGCAAACCACCAGGGACGCGAACGGATCGCCCACCCAAACGATGATAAGCGGCGCGATGGCCACGACCGGCGTGACCTGCAACACCACGGCCCAGGGCAGGATCGCCGCCCGCGCCCAAACGCTCAATGCCATCAGCCCGGCCATCGCCACACCCAGCAGGCAGCTTGCGGCCAGCGCCACGGCGGTGACGGCCAGGGTCGACAGCAGCGAGCCCAGCAGCAGCGCCGGGTCGGCCAGAAAGGCGCGCAGGATCGCGGCCGGGCCTGGGAGGATATAGGGCGGGACGCCGGTGACGCGCACCGCCGCCTCCCATCCCAGCAGCGCCAGCAGCCCGAACAGGGCAGGCGCCGCCTTCATTCGCGCGCGCACTGCATGGCGTGAGTGACCTCGGCCACCAATGCCGCGTAGGCTGGGTCGAGCCGCCGGCCCTGCATCGGTCCGAGGTCCGAGGCCACCTCGTGCACGATCCGCCCGGGGCGAGGGGACATCAGCACGATGCGCCGCGCCAGGAACGCCGCCTCATAGATCGAGTGCGTCACGAACACCACGCTGCACCCGGCACGGGATTGCAGCGCCAGCAGGTCCTCCTGCAACGCGTGGCGGGTAAACTCGTCCAATGCGGCGAACGGTTCGTCCATCAGCAATAGCTGGGGACCGGCCACCAAGCTGCGGGCGATGGAAACGCGCATACGCATGCCGCCCGACAGCTCGCGCGGACGGGCACGCTCGAAACCTGCAAGGCCCACCTGAGCCAACGCGGCGGCGACGCGCGGGGCGGAGGCCGCCGCTGGCTCGCCGCGCAGCCGCAACGGCAGGCGGACATTCTCGGCGGCGCTGGCCCAAGGCAGTAGGGTCGCGTCCTGGAACACGTACCCGACGCTGCCGGATGCGCCTGCGTCCCAGCGCACCGCGCCGGCGTCCGGGGTATCCAGGCCGGCCAGCAGCCGCAGCAGGGTGGACTTGCCGCATCCTGACGGACCGAGCAGCGCGATGAAATCTCCGGCCCCGACTCGCAGTGAAATGTCGGCCAACGCGTGGGTTCCGTTGGCGAATCTGCGGCTGGCGCGGTCGACCGTCAGCACGCCGCTATTTTGGACGCATGGCCAGGCCGGTGCCCTTGTTGACGAACTGCAGCGTATAGGCCCGCTTGTAGTCCAGCGTGCGGGGATACAGCCCTTGTCCCGCCATGGACTGAAAGAATGCCTCCCAACGCGCGTCGCTCATCGCGCCGATGCCGAGCGCCAGGGTGTCGCCGGAGTCGACGATGCCGCGGTCCCGCAGAACGCTGCGGCCGTAGTCGAGCAGAGCGTCCGTCATCTCGGGGTTATCACGCTTCATGAGCGCGTTCGCCGGGGTCGGATCACCGTAGAGATAGGAGTACCAACCCTCGATCGACGCATCGAGGAAGCGCTGGACCAGCTCCGGCTTCTCGGCCAACAGCTTCGTGCTTGCGGCGATGAGGCTGCCATAGCCGGTGAACCCGGCGTCGGCCAGCATCAGCACGACGGGCTCGAACCCGGCCTCCTTGCGGATCGCGAACGGCTCCGATCCAATGTAGCCCTGCTGCACGGCCCGCTGATCCGCCAGGAACGGGGCGAGGCTGAAGGTATAAGGCCGGATCTGCGAATCGGTGTAGCCGAAGCGGGCGCGCAGGAAGTTCCACCAGCCGGCCCGCGTGTCGGCGCCGATCATGATGGGCTTGCCGCGGAGCGCCTCGAAGCTGTCATTGCCCTGACCGGGATGGGCCAGCAGCACGGCCGGGTCGCGCTGAAACATGGCGGCGATCGCGGTGAACGGCAGCGCCTCCTGCGCGAGGTTCAGCGCCAGGTAGCCGTTGGAGGCGATGTTGAAGTCCAAACGGCCGGCCAGCAGCAGCTGCGTTTGGTTCACCTGCGGCCCGCCCTGCCTAATCGTGACATCCAGCCCATGTTGCGCATAAAGGCCGGTGGCGACAGCCTGATAGTAGCCGCCGTATTCGGCCTCGGCCTTCCAATCCAGGCCAAAGGCGACGCGGTCGGGTTGGACTTGCGTCCTGGCCTGCTGAGATGGGGCCTGCTGAGCTGGGGCCTGCTGAGCTGGACCGGCCGTGAGCGCGAGAAGGACGAGGCAGGGTATTGGTCGCATGGGCCCTCCAGTGGGTCTGGTAGGGGTATGATATGGCGGAACCGCGGGTAAAGGCGAAGCTGTGGGTGCAGATGGCGCTCCGCATGGGCGATGTGGACGGCCGCCCAGGCGCGGTGCTGCGCAGCGGGGACGCCGACGCCGGCGGCGTCCTGCTGGTGCTGCGCGGGCGTGAAGGGCTTTCCGTTCTGTCGCAGGTGCGAGTCGGCGAGGGCGACGTGTCATGGATGCGGGCTACCGGACCGGCAGCGGTCGCGCAGGACACAGCCGACGCTTATGTGGCGCGACAGGTGAGCCGCGACCCCGATCTGTGGGTGCTGGAGTTTGAGGCGCCTGATCTGTTGCCGCCGTTTGAGGTTCGGATTGTCTAGTTCTATCCAATAGGTTGAGCAGTAACAGCGTTGTACACGTTAGTCTTCATGCTAAGGTGTGGTATATCTGCTAGGTCATCTGTTGCCCGTGAGCAACAGTTCTGGGCAAAGTGCCACACCCATCTCGCACTTACGCCCATCGGTGCTTAAGGTCTGTATACCGAGAGGCGGGGGAATAAGTCCCGCAGACCCCCGGATGCGTTGAACGCGCAGTTTGTAATTGAGGAGAGAAAGAATGAAGCTCCGCAGCGCGCTACTGGCCGCGACCGTCCTGGCCGCCCCCATAGCTGCAAAGGCCGAGGCGATTAGTGGTCTCTACATCGGCGCCGGCGCCGGTGCCAACTTCCTGCAAGACGAAACCATCAAGTCGGTTGGTTTCCCCAACGCCGGCATTCCTCAGACGAACCTGAGGACTGGCGGATTGAACAACAAGGCGCGCTTCAGCACCGGCTTTGCGGGTGTCGTGAGCGTCGGCTACGGTCTGGGCAATGGCCTGCGGCTCGAGGTTGAGGGCAACTACCGCTCGAACAAGTTCAACCGGGTCGGCAGAGGCGCGCTCGGCTTCAACTCCGCCGGCGGCGACGAGCGGAAGTACGGCGGGATGCTGAACGTCCTGTATGACTTCGATCCGAACGTGCTTGGCTTGGGCTTCTTCCCAGCTGCGATTTCCCCGTACGTCGGCGTTGGCGCCGGCTACGTTTGGGCGCAGGACCAGAACACGCGTTTCTCTGGCAACCCGGGTCCGGTTGCGGGCTTCCCGAACGGCTACCGTGAACTCGCCCGCACCAATGCGGGGCAGGGTGCGTTCGCCTACCAGGCCATCGCCGGCGCAGCGTTCCCAATCGCGGCGGTTCCCGGCCTTGCGATCACGGCCGAGTATCGCTTCCTCGGACTGCAGGGCGAGCGCAAGTACAATTACCAGTACTTTGCTCCGGGAGTTGCGACCCGCGCCCGCATCAACTCCAACGAAGAGTATAACCACAGCGTGATGCTTGGCGTTCGCTACGCCTTCAACGCCGCGCCGCCGCCGCCGCCCGCTCCGGTGCCGGTCGCTGCGCCGGCGCGTGAGGCCGCCCGCACCTACCTTGTGTTCTTCGATTGGGACCGTGCGGACCTGACCGATCGTGCGCGCCAGATCATCGCGGAGGCGGCGCAGGCCACCACCCGCGTGCAGGTCACGCGCATCGAAGTGTCCGGTCACACGGACAAGTCGGGTACGGCACGCTACAACCAGGGCCTATCGGTCCGCCGGGCGCAGAACGTCGCGTCTGAGCTCGTGCGCCTCGGCGTGCCGCGTCAGGCCATCACGGTCCAGGGCTTCGGCGAGAGCCGTCCGCTCGTCCAAACCGCCGACGGTGTGCGTGAGCCGCAGAACCGCCGCGTTGAGATCGTGCTGCGCTAGTCGGCACGAACCACCGCTAAGGCTGGGGCCGGTCCGCGCTTGGGCCGGCCCTTTCTGTTTCAGCTAGTTTTTGCCAAATACGATACGGCCACCGACCGGCCGAGCAGGAGACTAGGGATGATGCGCTCGACCCTATTGGCCGCGACGCTGCTCGCGACGTCATATTTGTCCCATGGCGCGGCGTGGGCGCAGCCGGTCACTGGCCTTTATATCGGCGGTGCCGGCGGGGCCAACTTCCTGCAGCAGGAACGGATCAAAAGCACCCTCGCCAGAGGAATTACAGCGCCGTCCAACGCGCGTGTCGGCTTCCAGGCGGGCGTGACCCCGATCGGCAGCCTGGGATACGGGTTCGGCAACGGCGTCCGTGTGGAGCTGGAGGGAAACTACCGATACAACCGGCCCGACGCATTCTACCGGGTAGCGCCTGGTCCAAGGTCGGTGGGAGGGCGTGAGCAGAAATATGGTCCCATGGCCAATGTCCTGTTCGACCTCGACGTGGGCAGCCCCTATGTGTTTCCCTACATCGGTGCGGGCGCAGGTTACGCTTGGGTCGCGCGCCGGGTGCGCGTCGACAACCTGGGCGGTACGCTTAATAGCCAGGGTGGCACCGATGGCAGCTTCGCCTACCAGGCGATCGCCGGCCTGTCGTTTCCAATTCCGCCGGTGGTCGGTCTCTCGCTTACGGCAGAATACCGCTATTACGCGCTGACGGGTGAGCGCGAGTTCGGCCGGACCTTATCATCCACTGGCGGCGTTTCCTCCGGCGGCAAGGTTCGGACAACGGAGAACTACAACTACAACCACAGCCTGCTCGTCGGCTTGCGCTATGCCTTCAATGTCGTGCCGCCGCCGCCGCCGCCGCCCGCAGCCCCGGCCCCGGCGGCGGCCGCGGTGCAGCAGGACGCCCGGAGCTATCTGGTGTTCTTCGATTGGGACCGCGCCGACCTCACCGACCGCGCCCGGCAGATTGTGGCCGAGGCAGCGAAGGCGGCGACTCGCGTGCAGGTGACCCGCATCGAGGTGGCCGGCCACGCCGACCGGTCCGGGCCGGACGGCTACAACATGCGGCTCTCGCTCCGACGGGCGCAGGCGGTCGCGGCCGAGTTGGTGCGCCAAGGCGTGCCGCGCCAATCCATCACGACGCAGGGTTTCGGCGAGCGCAATCCGCCGGTCCAGACCGCAGACGGCGTCCGGGAGCCGCAGAACCGCCGCGTCGAGATCGTTTTCCGCTAATATCCCGGTTCAGAAGTTCGCCGTAATGGCGAACGCCGGCTTCGGGCCACTAGAGTCTTTGTTTTCGGCGTGCCGACCGATCAGAAGTGCGCCGGCAAAGGCCGACGAATTTCTAATCCGGCACATTAGCTCGGCGGAAGGTCCCGAACGGGACCTCCCGAGCTTACCGCCGGGTCAGGCCCGCTTGCGCGCCCGGGACCGGGCCGCGGGCGCCGGCGCCGCACCACACTCGGTCATTGAGATTGGCTGCGCGACCGACTTGCCTGCCGCGTAATCCGTCAGTTCGCGCCCGTTGCGCAGCGCCATTACCTCGTCGAACGTGCCCAGGTTATACCGGCAGAACAGGCTGCCCTGCCGCAGGCCGGTCTGAGACTCGCTGTTCGCAAGCTGCGTGATGTAGTCGTCATGCTGCTGGCGGCCCCGCCGCGCGTTGACGCGGTTGAAGTAGCCATTGAGCGCCTGGTCCTGCGACGTCAGCTCGGGTCGGTACTTCATGACGAATGCGTTGTATTTTTCATTCTCGCCGCAGGTCAGCGCAGTGACCATGAGCTTGGTCTTGAGCGCCGTAATGTCGAAGGCGGGAAGGTCGCCGGACCGCACGCACTGCGCTTCGGCGATGTGCCCGGTCAACAATCCAGCCGCAAGCAGTCCGGAAACAAGGATGCGCATCAAAAACCCTCCTGGATACTCAAAACGCGATGCCGCCGTGCAGCGGTCAAGCGCATCGTACAGCACCTGAGGTAAACCGCCTATCATGCAGGCATGCAACAGCAAACCGCCCTGTGATCAACCTGCCTGCGTCGTGTTGCACAACTAGCGCAGGGATTCCACCATGGCGCGACAGTTGCGGCTAGGCACGGTCTGTGCATAACCCGATACTTCGACGCCGCTCAAGCTGCGCATGACGAAAGTTCCTTGCCGAATGCAGCCCCTCCGCGCTGACCCCTTTGCCTCATACGACCCCGGCGCGTACTACTGCGAACTCACCGCCCGCGCCGGCGACGACGGTTCGGCGGCCCTGGTGCGGGGGCGTATCGCCGCGATCGGCCTCGACGCGCTGCGCAAGCGGGCCCGGGCAGCCGAACGCGACCTGTTCGACCTCGGCATCACCTTCACGGTGTACTCCGAGGCGAACGCCATCGACCGCATCCTGCCGTTCGACTGCGTGCCCCGTATCATCAACGCCCGCGAATGGTCCGTGCTGGAGCGCGGCGTCGCCCAGCGGGTCCGGGCGCTCAACCTGTTCCTGGCCGACATCTACAACGCCCGGCACATCGTCAACGATGGCGTGGTCCCGCACCAGCTCGTCTATGGCAATGCCAACTACCGCCCGGAGATGGACGGCTTCCCGGTGCGGTTCGGCACCTATGTCCATATTTGCGGCATCGACATCGTGCGCGATGAACACGGCGCGTTCTGCGTGCTCGAAGACAACGCCCGCACCCCCTCCGGCGTGTCCTACGTCGTCGAGAACCGGCATTTGATGCTGCGCGCCTTCCCCGACCTCGTCGCCGGCATGAACCTGCGGCCGGTCGACGACTATGGCCGCTGCCTGCGCAACGCCATGGACGAGATTGCGCCCGAAGGGATCGACGACCCCCAGGTCGTGCTGCTGTCGCCTGGCATCTACAACTCCGCCTATTTCGAGCACGTCTTCCTGGCCCGCGAGATGGGCGTGCCGCTGGTCGAGGGCGCGGACCTTACGGTGGAGGACGACCGTGTCTGGATGCGCACGACGGAGGGTCTCACCCGCGTCCACACCATCTACCGCCGCATCGCCGACGATTTCCTGGACCCAACGGTGTTCCGTGCCGACAGCATGCTGGGCGTGCCCGGCCTGATCGGCGCATGGCGGCGCGGCTACGTGACGCTGGCCAACGCCGTCGGCACCGGTGTCGCCGACGACAAGGCGATCTACGCCTACATGCCGCGCATCATCAAATATTACCTCAATGAGGACGCCATCCTGCCCAACGTCGAAACCCATATCTGCGGCGAGCCCAAGGGCCTGGCCTACACCTTGGCCAACTTCGAGAAGCTCGTCGTGAAGCCGGTGGGCGAGAGCGGCGGCTATGGCATCACCGTCGGCCCCCGCGCGAGCCGGGCCGAGCTCGACGCCGCCCGCGCGCTGCTGGCCGCCGACCCCGGCAACTGGATCAGCCAGCCGATGATCTCCCTGAGTGTCGCGCCGACGTTGACCGACGCCGGCCTGCGCCCGCGCCATCTGGACCTGCGTCCCTTCGCCATCACCGGCCGGGACACCTGGGTGCTGCCCGGCGGCCTGTCCCGCGTCGCCCTGAAGGAGAGGGCAGCCTGATCGTCAACTCGTCCCAGGGCGGCGGGTCGAAGGACACCTGGGTGCTGGCGGAATGATCGGCCTCGCGCACCATACCCCGCTACTGACCCGCGACGCCGAAGGGCTGTTCTGGATGGCCCGCTACCTCGAGCGGGTCGAGAACCTCGCCCGGCTGATCGACGTCACGCAGACGTTCGAGAGCCCTGGGCGCGAGGCGGAATCGTGGGCGGCGCTGGTCGCCATCAACTCCGACCAAGCCGGGCTGCAGCAGCGCGGCCTGCAGATCGACGCGGCGAATGTGAAGCGGTTCTATCTGCTGGACCCGACCAGCCCGACCGGCATCCTTTACAGCATCGAGGCCGCGCGCACCAACGCCCGCAAGCTGCGCCCGCTGATCAGCACCGAGATGTGGATGCAGCTCAATGTCTTTCATGGCGAGCTGCTCGCCATCGAGCCGTGGGAGCTGGACGGCGACGCGCTGTCCCGCCTGTGCCGCCGCATCAAGGAGGGCGTGCAGGCGCACACCGGCATCACCGAGGGCACGTTCTTTCGCGACCAGGGCTGGCACTTCTACGAGCTCGGCCGCCTGATCGAGCGTGCCGACCAGACGACCCGGCTGCTCGATATCAAATACTACCTGCTCACGCCGGGTTCGGCAGAGGAGCGCCGGGTGGTCGAGCTTACGCAATGGAATGCGCTGCTGCGGGCGGCGGCCGGCTATCACGCGTTCCGCCGGGTGGCGCAGGCGGGTTTTGTGCCAGCGGATGTCGTGGCGTTCCTGCTGGGCGATACCTCGTTCGCCCGCAGCGTCGCGCTGTGCGTAGGGCAAATGGAGTGGCATCTCAGCGCGCTGCGCACTCGCTACGGCCTGCGCGACACCGCGCCGGTGCTGGAGCGCATCGAGGATATCCGTGCCGCGCTCGGCGCGCCGGTGCTGCGGCTGCTGCCGGATGGACTGCATGACTTCCTGGATGGCATGCAGCGCGACCTCGGCGATTTGGGCGAGCTGATTGGGACGATGTTCTTCCGCGATTGGCGCCCGCTGAAGCAGAGTCAATCGAGTACTCAGGGCAGTCAATCCCAGTCGCAAGGCGGTCAGTCGCAATCCTAAAGCCAGACGATGGCCGGGCCTTGGAACACCACCGGGTAACTTGACGGGCCAACCGCCTGCGCCATGTGTCCAGCAATGGATAGGGAGCGCGGCATGCGGGTATGGTTGGTTTCGGCGCTGCTGGTCCTCAATGTATCGGCGACGCTCGCACAGCAAGTCGCGCCGGCCGGCATCCCGGCCGAGCGTTTCCCGAAGCCGGCGCGCCCAATCGCCAGCATCATTTCCGACCGCTGGTCGAGCGAGGACACCCGCGAGCATGCCGGCGAGGCGGCGGCCGTCATGCAGTTCCTCGATATACGGCCGGGCCTGGCGGTGGCCGACATCGGCGCGGGCTCCGGATACTACACCGCGCGGCTGTCCCGGCGCGTCGGCCCCACGGGCCGGGTTTTGGCCGAGGACATCATGCCCGACTACCTCGCCAACCTGCAGCGCCGGGTCACGACGGAGGGCCTGGGCAACGTGACGCTCGCGCTGGGTCAGGTGCACGACCCGCGCTTGCCGGCAAAATCGGTCGACCTCGCGCTGCTTGTGCATATGTATCACGAGATCGATCAGCCGTTCGGCCTGTTGGTCAACCTGCTTCCGGCCCTGCGGCCCGGCGCACGCGTTGCCATCCTGGACGCCAACCGGCCGCCGCTGCAGCACGGCACCCCGCCGGCTTTGCTCGAATGCGAGCTCCGCGCCGTCGGCTACCGGCAGATCGGTTTTCACCCGCTGGAGAATGGCGCCACCTACCTCGCCGTGTTTGCTCCGCCGGGCCAGGCGCCCGCGCCGGATAGCATCGTCCCTTGCCGGAGCGAGACGGCGCGGTAGTCCTGCGATAGACAAGCCGCACTCCCTGCCCGCATCGTTCAGCAACTGAGCGTTTGAGGGCATATGAGCGGGTGTGATCTCGATGCGGAATGGCTGGAAGCGGACGGGCAGGGCGGCTTTGCCTCCGGCACGGTGGGTGGCTTACGCACCCGGCGCTACCACGCGCTGCTGCTGTCGGCGCTGCACCCTCCCACGGGCCGCGTCGTGCTGGTGAACGGCATCGAGGCCTGGGTCGAGCAGGACAACGGCTCGGTGCCGCTCACCAGTCAGCATTACGCTCCGGACGTTGTGCACCACGACGCCCGGGGCCTCATCGCGGCATTCAGCATACTGCCTTGGCCCACCTGGAGCTTCCGCCTTCCGGATGGCAGCGAGCTTTGCCATGAGCTGCTGGTCGACCGCGACTCGGGCCAAACGCTGCTGCGCTGGCGGCGCGTAGGGGGCGATAGCGCATGCCGCCTAAAGGTCCGTCCGCTGCTGTCGGGCCGCGACTACCACGCCCTTCATCACGAGAACGCCGCGTTCGAATTTGCCAGCCGCGTTCAGGATGGCCCGGGAGGCATCAGCGTCACCTGGCGCCCGTATGCGACGCTTCCGGCCATCACCGCCATGGGCAACGCGACCTTTGCGGCGGCGCCGGACTGGTATCGCAACTTTCTTTACACAGCCGAGCGGGACCGCGGCTTGGACTTTATTGAGGACCTCGCCACGCCTGGCGTCTTCACCTGGGATCTTGCAGCCGGCCCGGCGAGCCTTTCGCTGCAGGTGGGCGAAGGCCCGCACGCGTCGCCAGTGGAGCAGGCGACGAGGATCGATGCCAGTGAACGCCGCCGACGCGACACATTGGCGCCGCCGGAAGGTTCGGTCCGGTCCTATCTCGTCAGCCGCGCCGAGGGGCCGACCATCGTCGCGGGCTATCCATGGTTCACCGACTGGGGCCGGGACACTTTCATAGCGCTGCGCGGATTGCTGCTGGCGACGGGCCGGCTCGCCGAGGCCGAGCAGATCCTGCTCGCCTGGTCCGGCTTGGTCAGCGAGGGCATGATGCCCAACCGCTTTCCCGACGATGGCGGGACACCTGAGTATAATTCGGTGGACGCTTCGCTGTGGTTCGTGGTGGCCGTGCACGATTTCCTTATTGCCGCGCCCGAGACGCCGTGCCGTGCCGCATTGCAAGTCGCGGCGAGCCTGATCCTGGACGGTTATGCGCGCGGCACCCGGTTCGGCATCGCGGCGGACGCGGACGGCCTGTTGCGCGCCGGCGTGCCCGGCCAGCAGCTGACCTGGATGGATGCGAAGGTCGGGGACTGGGTCGTGACGCCGCGCGTCGGCAAGCCGGTCGAGGTGCAGGCGCTGTGGGTCAACGCGCTGCGGATTGGTGCGGCGTGGCAGCCGAAGTGGCATGCGCAGGCCGACCTGGCGCAGGCGTCGTTTTTGGCGCGCTTCCCCGACCCGGATACGGGCGGCCTGGCCGACGTTGTCGACGTGGATGGCGTGGCGGGTCAGGTCGACCGCCGGGTTCGCCCCAACCAGATCTTCGCGGTTGGCGGCCTGCCGGTCGCACTGCTGACTGGGTCGTCGGCACGGCGCGTAGTGGACCTGGTTGAGGCGCGGCTGCTGACTCCCCTGGGCCTTCGCACCCTGGCGCTAAACGATCCCGCCTACGTCGGCCGCTACGCCGGCGGCCGGATGCAGCGCGACGGTGCCTATCACCAGGGCACCGTCTGGCCCTGGCTGATCGGGCCCTTCATCGAAGCTTGGCTCCGCGTCCGCGGCAACAGCCTCGCTGCAAGGGCCGAAGCCAGTGCACGCTTCCTCGCTCCGCTCCGCGCGCATTTGGGCGTGGCCGGGCTTGGCCATGTGTCGGAAGTGGCGGACGGCGACGCCCCGCATACGCCGGGCGGCTGCCCGTTCCAGGCGTGGTCCCTCGGTGAACTGCTGCGCGCGGAAAAGCTGGTGGCGGCTTGACCCTGTTCGACACGGCCGAGGGCCGCCGCCTGCTCGCCATTGGACCCGGCGCCCGCTGGCGCCGCTGGGGACCCTACCTCGCCGACCGCCAATGGGGCACTGTCCGAGAGGATTACAGCCCCGGCGGCACCGCTTGGGATTACTTGCCGCACGACCACGCCCGCAGTCGCGCCTACCGCTGGGGCGAGGACGGGCTCGCCGGGTTCAGCGACGACCATCAGACTTGGTGCCTGGCGCTGGCCCTCTGGAATGAACGCGATCCGATTCTAAAGGAGCGGCTGTTCGGCCTCACCAACGACCAGGGCAATCACGGCGAGGACGTGAAGGAGCGCTATTTCTTCACCGATGGAACGCCGACCCATTCGTATATGCGCATGCTGTACTGCTATCCGCAGCAGGCCTTCCCGTATCAGCAGCTGCTCGACGGCAATCGCGAGCGTGGGCTGGACCAGCCGGAGTTCGAGATCGGCGACACCGGCGTGTTCGACGCCGGCTGGTTCGACGTCACGGTGGAGTATGCGAAGGCCGGTCCGGACGACGTGCTGCTGCAGGTGACCGCGCTGAACCGCGGCAGCGCCCCGGCGCCGCTGCACATCCTGCCGCAGTTCTGGGCGCGCAACAGCTGGTCGTGGGACAGCGGGGCGCGGCCCAGCCTGCGGCTCGCGGCCGACGGATCGGTGCGCGCGGCCCGCAAAGGCTGGCGGCCGCGGCGGTTCACGGTCGAAGGCGGCTATCCCTTGCTGTTTTGCGAGAACGACACCAATACGCGCCGCCTGTTCGGCTCCGATCACGCCGGACCATTTAAAGACGGGATCAACGACTTCGTCGTGCACGGCGACAAGGGCGCGCTGTCCCTGGACGACAGCGGCACCAAATGCGCCGCCCACGCCCACTTCCTCGTGCCGCCCGGCGAGCGGGTGCAGCTCCGGGCCCGGCTGCGCACGGAGGATGGCAAGCCCGCCCAAGGTGAGTTCGATGCCGTGATGGAGATGCGCCGTAATGAGGCGGACGAGTTCCACGCGGTGCTCTCCCACCGGATTGTGGGCCAGGACCGCAAGCAGGTGCAGCGTCAAGCCTTCGCCGGCTTGCTGTGGACCAAGCAGTGCTATCACCTCGACGTGCGGCGCTGGCTCGCTGGCGACCCGGCTCAGCCTGCGCCGCCGCCAGGCCGGGAAAATGGCCGCAACCGGGAATGGCGGCACCTCGACAACGCCGACGTGCTCTCGATGCCGGATAGCTGGGAGTATCCGTGGTATGCTGCCTGGGATCTGGCATTCCACGCGGTGGCGTTCGCCGAGCTGGACCCAGAATTCGCCAAATCGCAGCTCATCCTGCTGACCCGCGAATGGTATATGCATCCGAATGGCCAGCTGCCGGCCTATGAATGGGCGTTCGGCGACGTGAACTCACCCGTGCACGCCTGGGCGGCGCTGCGGGTTTATGAGCGCGACGCCGTGCTGACCGGGACGCCGGACCGGGCTTTCCTGGAGAGCGTGTTCCACAAGCTGATGATCAACTTCACCTGGTGGGTGAACCGCAAGGACCCGGACGGGCGCAACGTGTTCCAGGGCGGGTTCCTGGGCCTCGACAATATCGGCCTGTTCGACCGGTCGAAGCCGCTGCCGACCGGCGGCACGCTCGACCAGGCCGACGGCACCGCCTGGATGGCGATGTATGCGCTGAACCTGATGCGCATCGCGCTGACCCTCGCACGCGAAAACGCCGTGTATGAGGACGTCGCGACCAAGTTTTTCGAGCACTTCCTGCTGATTGCCGAGACCATGTCGAACCTCGGCGACGGCGGGCTATGGGACGAGGTCGACGGCTTCTACTTCGACGTGCTGCGCCTGCCGGACGGGTCGACGGAAAAGCTGCGCATCCGGTCCCTGGTCGGCCTGATACCATTGTTCGCGGTGGAGGTGCTGGAGCCCGATATGGTCGCCGCCACGCCGGGCTTCGCCAGCCGGCTGCAGTGGTTCCTGAATCATCGGCCGGAACTCGCGGCCCTGGTGTCCCGGTGGACCGAGCCCGGCCTGGGCGAACGCCAACTGCTGTCCCTGTTGCGCGGCCATCGCATGAAAGCGCTGCTGCGCCGTATGCTGGACGAGGCGGAGTTCCTGTCGCCCTACGGCGTCCGTTCGCTGTCGAAGGCGTATTTGACCCGCCCCTACGTGCTGGAGCGCGACGGCCAGCGCTTCACGATCGAATATGTCGCAGGCGCCAGCCGCACGCGCGCATTCGGCGGCAACTCCAATTGGCGGGGTCCGGTATGGATGCCGGTCAACATGCTGCTGATCGACAGCTTGCGGAAGTTCCACCGCTACTATGGCCCGGAGTTCCGGGTGGAGTGCCCGGTCGGCTCCGGCATCAGGCTGGATTTGAACCAGGTGGCCGACGAGTTGTCCGAGCGATTGGCCCGGCTGTTCTTAATCAACGAGCATGGCCGCCGCCCAGCGATGGCGAGCGAGCCGCGGGACGACGCCGTCCTGTTCCACGAGTATTTCGATGGCGATACCGGCCTGGGACTCGGCGCCTCACACCAGACTGGCTGGACCGCCCTGGTCGCGCTGCTGTTGACCGCGCGCGCATGACGCTTGCCAACCCATTCGCGCATTGTATTAACAACTATGATCTCGCTCACCTTTGCCGCCATGGCGTTCATCGCCATCCATCTCGGCGTGTCAGGCACCCTGCTGCGGGACCGGATCGTGGCGCGCATCGGGCTGCGCAGCTACATGGTCGCCTTCTCCGTCGCGTCGGTCGGGGCGATCGTTTGGCTGATTTCGGCCTATAAAGCGGCTGAGTATGTGCCGACCTGGGGGCAGTTGGAGTGGTGGAAGCCGGTCATGATCGCGCTGATGCTGCCGGCGTTCCTGCTCGTGATCATCGGCCTGACGACGCCGAACCCGACCTCGGTGGCGCAGGAAGCCCTGGTGGATCGTCCGCCGCAGGGTATCGTCCGCATCACCCGGCATCCGTTTTTGATGGGCGTCGCGCTCTGGGCGGGCGTGCACCTGATCGGCAACGGCGACGTGGCGTCGCTGCTGTTCTTTGCGGCGCTCGCGATCGTCGCGGTGGCCGGCACCGCCTCGATCGACGCCAAGCGCCGCCGGGTGCTGGGGGCGTCGGCGTGGAACGTGTTCGCATCCCGCACCTCCATCGTGCCGTTCGCCGCGATCGCTGCGGGCCGCAACAGCCTCTTGATGCGGGAGATGGGCTGGTGGCGCCCGTCGGCGGGGCTCGTTGCGTATGCGCTCATGCTGGGCGGGCACGCGCATATCATCGGGGTTTCGCCATGGCCGGCATGACCTATCGGTAGGGTCCTCATTGGCTGCCGCGTCCGAAAGTTCGCCGTTCCTGCGAAACGCGGACTTCCTGGGTTCGAGCAGTCGATCTGTAAGATTACCTTTACATAACTCATCTGCGGTTCAAGCTAGCTGATTCTAAGCCATTGATGCTGCGAGCAAAGCAACGATGGCATAATCGTTGCATTTTCAGAAGATCATTGGCTCGTTGGTTCGGCTAGAACCGAGTTGCGGATTGGAGATCATCGATGAAAACATCAGTTGCGGCGGCGCTTGCGATTGGCTTTGGCCTCGTTGTGAGTGCGCCCGCTTACGCGACCGTCAACGTGCTGTGGTATAACGGTTCCAACGACGGCTTCGCTGCTGCGGAGGACGCACTTGCCACGCCTGGCATCGGAGATCCCTCCAGTGCTACCTGGTCCATCACCCATTGGTATGGCGGCACTGCAAAGCCCAGCGGCGCATTTGACGTCCTGGTGGTCGGTTCGGCGAGCGCAAGCGCACCGGGCTCCCTGATTGGAGACCTTCCGGCTTTCGGCAACCGCGTTCTCGTCACTGGGCAGGACGCCGACTTTCATTTGACCAACAATCCCGGCGCTGCCAACTTCGACGGACCGCGTGGTTTCTTGCGCAATGCCATCAACTGGGCCGCTGGCGGAACGGGCCTGGGCGTCGTCGAACTGAGTCCCGGGGAAGGCGGGATTGCGCTTGCTGACCTAGGTATCACCGGTATTAACAACGATGGCGGCTTTACTGATATACTCCGCTCACGCCAGGATCCGAAAATCCTTGGGCGAGATGACGCGGAAGTTGTCGGATACGGCGTCGCAGTAGAAGTGCCACTTCCTGGGCACCTCCTCGCGCAGGAATGTCAGGATCGC
>JAABUY010002462.1_pt1 | contig 21918 bp, 21 predicted proteins | sample 5560271 | NCBI WGS metagenome assembly JAABUY01 (sample SAMN10711886, study PRJNA513374) | rock metagenome | isolation source: Antarctica rocks | place: Antarctica: Victoria Land, University Valley | reverse complement strand
AAAAGACGTTTCAGCAAGGGCTTTTCGTGGGACATGGACATAGCAATAGTTTTGACAGGATGATAGCGCTAGAGCCCTTTAGGCGTAGTGCCTCCGGGCGGAATAAATTACTTACTTACTTACTTAATGCTTCAATGCTTCAGGGCTTCAGGGCTTCACGGATCGATGCCCCATCCCGTATATTCTACTTTCAATCCGCTTTGCCAGCTGGGGCCCGAGTCAACAGGAAGAAAACGTCAAATTGAGGACTTAAAATGTACAAAGATGTAAATCAGAGAGTACCTAGTCCCACGATGAAGTACCCGCACGGAGGTTTAAGGATAACCACAGTTGTCTTCAAACGGCGGTTGAACATATCTGAATCAGCCGGCGCTCATCTACTCTTCCGCATTCTCTACGAAGGCCGTGAATTCCTGTGAGAAACGTGGAGTTGAGGCATTAAAATTTACCACACCATTATTTAGATCTGAGAGCACTGTAGAGAGTATAGATTAACATTGGTTGTGTGAGTTCATATCTGCTCTGTAGTCAATACCTTCAACTGAATACAGGAATAACAAAAAATACGGCCTTCGTACTCATTGGAACCTGGTGGTGACGGTTCGTATGCGCCTTGTCAGGTGTGCTCAAACCAGGCTTGAAGTCGACGAATTGCATCTGATTGTATGGTTTCCAATGCACTTATGCCAGCTTCTGCGTGAAGGATGGAGGACGAAGGATTCTGCAAGTGTTTCAAGATGGCGTTACGCTTGGACTCGACCTTTCATTGCTCAACAAAAGGAACGTGCAGTACAGCCGGAGCTCAACCGCTGGCTGGACAAGGCCGACTCCTCCAGTACAGAGCTACAGTACGACATCGGTGCGTCCGACAGTCAAAGCGCCCTCGTTGTGGGGCTGAAACTGTAAAAGGAGGAAGTAGGTGAGGGTTAGGACAGCAAATGATAACAGAGACGGGAGGTCTGTGGCCGAGCCACGTTTTGAGCGGAGCGTGTCTCAACACCATTCGCTCTACGGCACATTTCCGCTTTGTCACGGTGCATGTCTCTTGGGCCGTCCCTGAGCCTCTCGTACCTTAGTCAACGATAATAGGCCCTATGTACGAAGTACTAGGAAGCCACGCCACCTCGTTCGCTACACCAACATTCAATACCCTATAGTGAGCCTGTACCCATTCTCCTACAGTACAACGCGGACGGTCCAGACCCCCTGCCCTGCCTGACTCCAGGTCGACAGGCGTCAAGCCGACGGCGATCATGGCTCACCTTCAGGAGACGTGCCAGCCAAGGCGTTCTTCCTCCTGCCTAAGTTACTCTTCAAAACCGCGGACCGTGCAAGTGCGGGTTCAAGCGCCGGGGAAAGCGCTCGGACACGGCCCTCAGTGGGCACTTGGGCCGGCGGCAGGTCGACGTCTCAGGTAGCCTAACACGACGCAGGCTCGTGGGAATGCTTTGCTTTGCGTTGCGAATAGCCATATGGGCAATCCGACGTTGGGGTCAGGAGCGTCGAATCAGGCGGTGTGTACCTACCTTACGGCCGTGGACAATAAACGCAGCCCAAGTGCGTTCGTATAGGAAGCGGCAAGCTGGAACGCTAAGTTGAGATGTCCGGTCCATGTACCTGATTCGAAGGCGTTTGTACTTGTATACTCGGATGAGCAGGCCGATAAGGTGATGTTAAGTTAGTTGAGGGGAAGGGAAAAAGGGGAGTCGAGAAGGTTTACACGTGTCGACGAGCGTGGCCAGGGTAAGCGAGCATCTAACCCTATCTTAGCTAGAATGTTTTCTGACAGCCAAGACCTAGTACCATCCTGTGCTAGTGGAGCACAGACATCAATTCTGACTTTCAGGTACCGCCCGATATCTTCAATCTTAAGCCTCCTGGCACATTCCGGATTGAGGACTGTGGATGCGGACCTGATGTGGTAGGCGTAGGCTTACTTCGAGACGATGGATGGGGCTATTGATCATTGTCAAATAAAAGGGTGATAAAATGGAGTTGAAATACAAACTAATGTGTATGTGCTGGCAGGTGTGGAGCTCATCACCGTCATCATTGGCAAGATGAATGCGTAATGATCAACCTCAAGGTTGATGTTGGGCTGTCCATAAGGTACTAAGGTAGTAGGCATCACAGGCTGTTGTTTCACTCCACTTGCTTGTTGCATGTAATGCAGGACATTATTTGTTCCTGACAGGAAAGCAACTAATAAATAAATAAGTTAGTGATAAATCAATAATTAATCTAATCTGGAATGTTTGGGATACGATTCCCCTTGCAGCCAACATGCAATGCAATGCAATGCGATGCAATGCGATGCAAGGCGATGCAAGGCGATGCAAGGCGATGCGATGAGATATGAGCAAAGGAACCGTTCCGGGGCCAACGACCTGCATACTTGCTCATTGCTCATACAAATACTGCTGAATATATCAGGTACGGTACCTTGGTTGTCGGGCTCCAACTCATCGGGGGTCATAACAACAAATCCTGCAAGCCACCAGAAACAAGAGTAGTCCAACCATCATCATTCGACTACGGAGTACATGCCTTATCCAGCAACCAGGAATTCTCCATGTCCAATTCGGAGAAGGGCCGCATCTACCAGTCGCCCATAATACGTTGGCAATGCCCATCATCAATCTATCTTCTGAATTGGAAGTCTCTTCGAGTCCTCACCGTCACCAACTCACGGCTTCTACCGCAGACTTTCTTCTCTCCTCTCTAGCAAAACCACAACCGAGCTTTCCGCACATACCTTCAAATAATATTAATACGAAGTGTTGCGAAGACGAAAAAGCGTCAGGGCTAAGAGGGCTGCTAACTCGCCGCTATGGATCATGGACTGCACTCCTTACCTCCTGCGGTTAGGCGTAAGGTACGACTTATTAATAAGTTCACTTTCTCCTTATCCCCACATGATTTTTCACCGGCGGCATCCGTGTCATAAAGCTACTGGACGGACTCCTTTCCCCTTTCGACAAGACGGACTCGACGCCGTCTTCGATCTTCAATATTTCATCCATGGTCTCATTGGAGGGAACCGGCGGTGACTCGCCCCAGTCGGTCACGCTCATGTTGGTTGAGCGCTTTGACCCCATAGTGAAAATGGCGTTCGTGGCTCACCGGAACCAACCCCATCTCTTGCGAAGATACAACATCTCCCCCAACACTTCCGTTCACTCAGAGCACTGACCCTTCTATCCCCCTCACAGTTCCTCTCTCCACACGAGCCATTAAGACTGGCAGAGTGTCCTGGGAACGCTTCCCGCCCGGGCTTTGGTCCAACAAGGTCCAGCTTTGGGAAAACTCGAAGCAGACTTCCGCGTCTGGGCCTGACTTGCCAGTCCGATCACTTTCAGAACGCTACACCTCGTCGACTGAGAAAACAAAACTGCAGCAAAGGTCCCTCTTTCGTCTCAGCCGCCGAAGCTCAGTGGTTTCTTGGCCTCCCTGACAAGGTCCGAAGGAAGCACTTTTCGAGGGAGGAGCAGAGGGTACTGGCTGGACGACGTCGAAGCGCTAGGTTTGATGTGGCGGACACAGCATTATACAATCTAGGACAAAAGACTCATCAGAGCCAGAGCACTGCGTCGACCTTATTGGTGAGCACGTCGTCGGTCCAGCCATCCGCGGTGGACTCCGAAGCAACCGTGGCCGGCTGTCCTGATATGGACGAAAAGATGGAGAACACCTTCAGGTGGCTTGATGATGATGACGATCTCGATCTCAAGCTGGATGACTACCACCATCACCTGACCGAGGCCGCGGTGGCAACATCATCCGCGAGCGCTCGGAAACCCACTTTCCGCCGCGGGATTTCGTCGAACTCGCTCCCGGTTGGCCGTGGCTCAGTGTCATCGATCAAGCTACCCATTTCGCAAGTATCCTCCCCGCTACCTTCACCATCGCTGCCAACGCTGCAACCACGTACGAGGAACCGACCGCAATCGGCTCAGTTTCGATGGTCTCGTCGTCCCTCAGTCCCAATCATCGAACCCGGAGCGAAACATTACCGTGACCCGGAAGCTCGTCTGAAGCTGCGTGTGTATCTCGCCTCGCCTCAGAAATTCGATGAAGTGATCGAGTTTGGATTTCCCTCGTTGGAGAGCAGAGACGACAACCTTCCACTGCGAGCCAAGTCGGCGGGTAATGGTGGACGTGGCAATGACTACAATGGCGGAAACACACATAGCTTCCTGAACGACGACGGCGCCTCCTTCTCGGAAGCGGACCGCGGTGATGTCGACGATGCGAGCCTCCCGGACCTTGATGCGCCCGACACGCCCTGCGACGCCACTTTCAAGCCAACACATCGCCTGACTCATTCGTCCCGGTCGAATCTCGCAGACTCGAATGTCCTCACACGACCTCACTCGAAGTCCAGGACATCGGATTCATACGCCAGAGTGGTGCCGGGCGGTCGAGAGATGACATTGCGGATGACGTTGACACGACCTGATCTGCGGGACGACGAGACGGCATTGTACGACTGGCAGGATGGGCTGGAGAGGGATGACCCTCTGGCTTTGGAAGAATTGCCCCTCGGTCCGGAGGGTGCGGCTGGGATCGTGGGGCCGTTCGGAGGTGTCGATGGTTGGGGACCGACCAAAGACGATGGCATGGTGAAGAGGATTTGGAAGAAAGTTAGTCGGAGGGCTTAGGAGAGTTTGGGTCGTCGAGCATTTCAGCGTGATGACAGCGGTTCTGTTGATTTGTAGCGTTGTGTCAATACCCCGTTCTATTTTGGTTTATGCTCGATTATGGCCGTTGCAGGCTCCGGACTTTCTTTGTTTGGCGTTATAGTACGGCTGTTGGGCAAACCTCTCACTTCGAATCTATTTGGTCCCTGATATGCGCCAAGACAGAATCGCTCATACCCATCACTGAGCAATCCAATACTCTCGAGTAGAGTAATTTAATGAACTTACAAGCTGCAAGCAATTGAAAGTGAGAGGATGTAGCAATGTTGAACCCCTTGGCCTGCATCATTGTGTTAATCAAGTGAAATCGCCTACTCCAACAGAACCGTCTCGTCGACTCATCAATGAACAGGACGAACATCGGTAGATCCAAATTCCAACCATAACCGCCCGTAACGTCCGCAGTAGCCACTCGTGCACCACGTTAGCCATGACTGCGGCGAGACTCCATCTCTTCAGCCAGTACGTTACAGTAATGGCCGTCTCCAACCTGCTTACTAAGCATGCATTTAACCCTGACATCGAAAGGCCAAGCCCGCAATTTACTCCAACCTTGGCATCCATTCATCTGCTGCCTCTTCTACAACCCCTTCGCTTCGGTCTCCGAAACGACCTTTTGTCACCAATCCTCCGGGCCCTCAAATTCCCGGCCCAACCACCACAACAGTCCTCCACCGAAAACCCCGACCCACCCCACCCCTCCCACAATGTCCGCCACAGGCCCTGACCCAACGACCACCCCGACAACGACCACAACCACAACCACAACCCACGACCTCACCCATGCAGAACAGCACGCCCTCGCCCAACACGCCATCGACGCCAAACAACTCGCTTACTGTACGTCTTTTTCCCGCTCCCTTCCTCTTCCTCCTCCCCGTCTCCCTCCTCTCCTCCCTTTCCCCATCCGTCCCTCCACCCGCACTCCTCACACTCCCCTCCCCACCAGTCCCCCCGCACCCTTCCCCCGCACCCTCCCCCCTCCCCCCTCCCATCCTCCAACCCAACAAATCAACCGCAATAACTTGACTGTAAAAAGGCCCTTACTCCCATTTCCGCGTCGGCTGCGCCGCCCTTCTAGCCGACGGCGCCCTCGTCACCGGCGCCAACGTCGAGTGCGCCAGCTCGCCAGTCGGGACGTGTGCGGAAAGGTGTGTTTTGGCCAAGGTCGTGGTGCGTTCTACTTTTGTTCTTCTTCTTCTTCTTCTTCTTCTTCTTCTTCTACTTCTACTTCTTCTCTCGTCTGCTTCTCTCTTCCTCGTGTTCGTGTCCTCTTCGCGTTTCCTTGGTCTTTTCTTCTATTTGTTTTTCGCTTCGAGGGCGATTTGGGGGTTTTGGGTTGGTGGGAAGGGGTGCGAAGGAGGGGAGGAAGGGAATGTGAAAAGCGAAAGTCAGTGGGCTGATGAGAGCGATGTGTGGGTGTAGACGTCGGGTCGAGGGGAGCGGGAGAGGGCGGTGCGGGCGTTGGCTGTTGCGACGGATGCTAGTCCGCCTGGTGAGTCGGGCATCCTTGTGTGTTCTGTTCTGGCGGCTTGTTGCCGGTTGGGGCGAGGGGAACGAGCATCTTATGGGGACATTTGACACTCGTGCCTGAGAGGGGAGATGCGACTTGCGAAGGCTAACGTCTGCCGTTGACGGTCCGCGAGGCTAGCGTCGCCGTGCGGCATGTGTAGGCAGTTGTACGTCTTGCCCTTCCTTTCTCCGTCCTTCCTTCTGAACCGCTGGTTGTCGATGCCGAGCGAACGGACGAATACAGCTGAGCCGTGCGGTAAACAGTATCCGCGAGTTCTGCCCCCTGACCCTCCCGATCTACATGTACGATAACGAGGGGACGTATGTCTTTCGGACATTGGGTGAGGTATGTCTTTTCCTCCCCTGTTCTTCATCTCGAGTCCCCATTCTTTCATTGCCCTCTGTTGTTGTTCCTCTCGTCTCTCGTTCTTGGGTACGGGAAAGAAAAAAAGCTTGCATGTTCAAGTGAAGGGTGCAGAGTTCAGCATCGAGCTCTTACTAATCTTCTCCTATGGTCTTTCGGGATGCGTAGCTTCTACCGATGGCTTTTGGACCCGAAGATCTGCAGCCTAGGTCTCGACCCTGAGCCTATGACGGGGATGGAGATTCCAAGAAAATGGCAAAGTTTGAGGGCTTGCGTTGGGATGAAGGCAATGGGGTGGTGCGCAGGGTGTTCAGAGGTTGGGGCACGGAACGGAGGTTTTAACTAAAAAACAAACTGGGACGATTACGACCGCTGCAATTTACAGAGTGGATCGGTCTGAGAATTCTGGGAATGTGCTTGAGGGTCGCTGAACGGATGGATCTTGTTCTGGAGTTGAGGCTGACTAGATTGATGGTACGGATTGGCGCCTGTGTAGACGAATGAAATGCGGTCCGAAGACCTTTCTCTTGGGACTTCAATCAGGGAGAGAGAGTAGGCTGCTCCAGGTTGAGCCCTTGTCCAGACAATACGTCGTGAACTATGTCCATTCAGCTACACTCAATAAGGTAAGAGGGATACCAAGCGTCCCCGACGCGCTAAATCGCAACATCGCAAATTCGACCCAAAAAGACAAAATGAGAAGCAGAAAGGAGGGTATGTAAGGTGCATCTACCTCCCAGCCCCATATTATACATCAGGGTAAACCAGCCCGGCAAGTAAAATCAGGGTCTAGATTGTCCAACTCCATCCATCCATCCCTATATTCCTCAAGCAGACGATCTAAACCTCCTCGTCGTCATCATCCCCCAGCAACTCATCCTCGTCCGGATCGACAACAGCATAATTCCCTCTACCTCTCGCGAACGAGCTCCTGGTCGTGTACCGCTGCCCGCCGCGCCCGAAGCGCGACGCCACACTCCTCCACAAGCTCGAAGCCAACAACGGAACGGCCGACAAGACAGCCACCAGAGCGCTAAGCGCGGCGACGGGGTATGCGATCCAGGGGCTACCCTTGTTGAAAAGACCCATGCCGACGCCGCCGCCTTCGCCCAACCGAATGCGCCCGAATTTGCCGTCCCAGTTCCTCCAAACCCAATAGCCCGCGCCGGCGGCGACGCCGATGGGGATGAGGATGGCGAAGAACAAGCCCGCACCGCCGAGACCGCCTCGCTTCTTCTCGAACTCGTCTTTTTTGCCGGGACACGGGTGGGCGGTGGAGCTGAATTCAAGTTCGCGGCCGCCGGAGCAGGTGTCCAGGGGTATCTTGCGGTAGCCCGTCGGCTCGTAGTATTCGATGGCGTTGGGGTCTTCGAGACAGATCTTGGAATGGTCGGCGGGTTGGAGACCTGGGACGAGACCGCAAGAGCCGTCGCTTTGACGTTCGTAGTTGTAATCGCTGGTGAACAGTTAGTCTCTACCCCGAGTATAGGACCATCTACGGTTGAATGGCAAAGGAGAAAACTACTTACCATTCAAAGTCCTGTCTCGCGCAAGTGCAATTCTTGGCTATATTGTGCAGATGCTGGATCTCCCTTCCGTTGTAGCAGTTGGCATCCAATTTCTTGCGATGATATTGCGCCACATGACCGAATAAGCAGTTGCTGTCTTGCAGAGGGTGTTTCGGCTCCCATAGGTAATAATCTCCGTTCTCATCCTCCGGGTTTTCCTCGTCCAAATGGCATGGCTTGTCTGTAAGCCCTGTAAAATCAAGGTTGATCGTCATTAGGTCACCACTACGCCCACCAGCATCTCTTCCCCAAAGCAGAAAATTGCGGCTGTTGTCCGACGGTACTGTGGAGATATCCTCGATCTGGACCTTCGAATCTGAGAACTTGTACTCCTGCCAAGAGAAACCTTCATCGCGCGAGTAGAACACAACATCAGTAGGCGCATTCTCTTCGACAATGACAATGATAGAGCCTTGATCTCCGTATTCCCACATGTACGAACCCTTCCTCACGGCTCGCCATTCGATCCCACCATCGCGGGTGATGAAAGTATCAGCTTCCGGTTTCCGGCCGAGATATTCGCCGACGTTACCGACGCCCATCATCAAACCAACGGCTGAAGGGGAAGAGAATGTATCTCGAGGGTCTTTCCGCTCAGTATAGCCGTGTAAGTGCAAAGAGCACTTTAAAGTGTCCTTTGGGTTGCAACCGTACCCCACGCCTTCCGCGTCCTTTTCTGGTGCCTGAAGTGGTGCCCATTCGGCCCCATCGTTATGTGTAATCAACGTCTTCAGCTTCTTCCCTTGTCCTCGCTCAGCGTCTTTGAGGTTATCAACGACGTTGACAAGTGCTACCCCTTCCAATCCTTGCATCTTCTCGAAGTCGACATATCCTGGCGTGTTCCGATTGACACCGTTCAAACTCAGGACATACGACGTACCGTTGCTGTTACTCTTGACGATGGTCCCATATTCAGACTCTTCGCGACTGTTGACGGTAACATGCAAGAAGACCGAGTGAGTTGAGCTGTCGAGGACGGTGTACGCCTTTTGAATTGGGACGTTGAAGTTTGGTGGGAACAACGCATCAGCAAAGGTCTTGCCATCCACACTAGCATCTACTTTGAGTGACTTCTGGTCGGAGTCTTTGGCGGCAACGATGATGAACTCGGACATGGTCGCGAAGTCGATTATGTTGTCGAAGTGCACCGTCGACTCCGCAAACCAATTGTCGCTGGAGAGAAGCTGGAGATTGCCATCCAGCTTCTCGTCATGGAACTGTTCACAGTAGACTAGCGACTCACTCTCACCGCGGCCTTCCTTCTTGATAAACTCGCACTTGCGAACATATCGTAACATGGTCCTCCAGTTATCACCGCGATCTTGCGTCACGTAAGCCACCGAATGGCAGTCCGAAGAGTCAAAGAAGCTGCAATCCACTGCGCCCGTCCAGATTAGCCAGTCCTTATAGTCAGGGTGAAAGCCTATTATCTGAAGCCTGTCTTGATTGGGCTTGTCAGGTGCTTCGAAGGAGTGTATGCTCTCCCCGCGATTTGTCGAGTAATGTACGGTTGTAGTGCCCGTGAGGAAGAAAACGACGTCGTTGAAGTACTGATGAGGATAGATGGAAGTGATATCTTCGTTCTTGAGGATCTGCTCCCACGTTTTGCCGTGGTCGTGGCTGATGAAGATCTCCTTCTCGTCGGTACGCATAACTACCGTCTCGTCATCACCTTCACTCGTCTCGGTCCGTTCCAGATAGTAGTATTCCTTGACATTGCTCGCCCTAAATTTGTGGACTTCATGCACAACTTTCCCGCTTACTGGAGCTTTCACGGTATCTGTGCAAGGTCGCTCAATCTCCTCGTCCAAGCTGACGCCTCCTTTTCGATCGCAATCGTTGCCTGGGATCAGTCGGAAACCTGAACTGCCGATGTATTTATCTTCCGTGTTCTTGCATTCGCCTTCCGGTACTGCCACTTTCCCAACAAGTAAGCACTCCTTTCTATCATCGCCTCGTACGAAGTTGTAGTCGCATTCAAAGTCTTCCGCTGTACACACGCAACGTTCAAACTGCGGTTGCGGATCTTTGAATTCTTCGTCGATGAAGCAATCAGCGTCGGCCTTGCGTCTGCGATAGTACTGCTTGTGACCCATAAGGCAATCACACTTGCCGTCTTCGTCAAGTCTCGCACACCACTTCTCAAAGTCTTTGTCTTTGCACTTTCGCTCGTGTAGACCTTCAAAATCAAGGGAGAAGATGTAGAATTCGGTATCCGACCCTTTACCCACAGTGCCAACAAGGACAAACTTCAGACTGGTCGAGTCGGGAGTGGTTGTCAAAAGCCCGGCACGGACAGTTTCGCCAAGATCCACGGTCTTCCAGTCTTTCCCATGATTGATCGAATATGAGATCTCGCTCGTCGGACCTCCGTCATAAATAGAAACAAGAATTGAACCCTGATCACCAAATTCATACTTCTGAGGTCCGTTGAGTGGTGCCTTTTCCCATTTCAAGCCCGCATCATCCGAGACATACAAGTCACCTTCTTCATAAGACCTCAGGTAACCACCAGAATTGCCTATACCCATGACCAATCCAGGGGCTGGGCTAGAAAACACCCTTCCAGAGTTCGAGAGATCTGTCACCGAGTGCAGATGCAGATCCTTCTTGCCTGCCGTCAAGGCCTGCCAAGTCCTACCGTCATCGAAACTGATCTTGGTTTGTCGAAGCTTCGTCTCCAAAGGCGACTCCTCGACATCTTTCCAATTATCTACGACATTGACGAGAGCAATTCCTTGTATCCCCTGCACCTTTTCGAAGTCCACCAAGCCTTCAAAGTTGCGATTAGTATGTTCGATATTCCTTGTGAAGTATGTCCCATTCGAGTTGCTCGTGAAGAGTACGCCCATCGCGTTAGTGGCCCTTGTAGTCATCACGTCCACTTGTATGCTATAATTCGTGGATTCGAGTATTGTGTATGCGTCCTCCTCGAGCTTGTGATCGTGTGGGAATACGGCTCTATGCCATGTCTTTGTGTCATCTGTGACGTAGAGTGCCAATTCATCGGTTTTCTCGGCCTTCGCTGCTACCACAAGGTATTTCTTCACCACAGCCATGCTGATGATTCCCCGAACTGTGCGATCACCTTCAAGATATGGTTCGGTCTCATCATCGTCGAAGTAGTTGTCGGATACAACCAGTCTGTTGTCCTTCGACAATGAGGAGTATTGCCCTTTCACCGCGCAGAGGATGCGATTGTCGCTCGAGTCATCTTCACTCGTCGTGAACAACGGTGTTGAACGGGCGAAGACGCATTCCGCCGTCTCCCGCCTGAGTAGTCTATTCGTTTCGAACCCATCCTTGGTATAAAAAGTTTCATCTCTGCATTTCCAGATTCCCTTACATTGCCGCCCATGAAAAAGGACTTTGTCGCTATCGTCCGCGTGGAAGCTCAGAGGTGCTCTGAGGCGTGTCGGAAGAGCTTCAACGTCAAATGAATGCCATGAATCCCCTCGATCTCTTGTTACCCAGTGTGTATGCTTTCTGCCTAGAACGTAGGCCACCTTGTTGTCGTATGGATGTTGCCAAAGGTCCCACGCCTGACCTTCCCTGACGCCTTCAACTAGATCCCATGATTCCCCAGCGTCCGTTGATCGATATGCATTGCCCGCCTTCCGATCTTGTACCAGAAGGGTGTCCGTATCATCGAAGTAGAATAGGTTGGCAGGCGGATTGTCGAACTTGGTCTTTGTCACCCGGGGTGAGTCCTTCTTCGCCCGAATGACGGAGCATAGAAGGAGGAGTATCAACAGCGAGAGCGCATGCTCTCTCGACGGTCTCCGTAACCACATCGTATGGGTGAAGAGTAGTTGACAGCTTGCATGCGAGCAGCGTCACAGCTTCTGAATAAGGCCAGCTTAGCACGTAATCTATCGTCGTAAATAATCTTGCCGCCAGCCCAATGTGTAAGCGAAAATGATGCGGCTTGGCAGGCATTTGGTTTAGCCTACTGTCACATGAAGATTCCTCTCCGCACTTGAGCTTAACCTTGTCTCCTTTGATACTAGTACCTTAGAGGTTAGGGGTACCATTAATGTCTTGGAAGAGATCAAGTGCTTCATGGTCTAGTGAAACTCCCGTAATTCGGAACAGTCAAGGACGAAGTGGAATTGAGAATCTGTCATCAGAAAATGCATTTATATATGCTCAGCGCACGGGTCACCTGGTTACTCTGGTCAAATGCGAGTAAATGTTATATTAGAATATCATAGCTCGTCGAAGACGCGCAATCTAGGATCATCGTCCGGTTGGTGCCCTTCCGCTTGCCTCAGACCGTTCTCTTGACCGCTTCTTGATGCTGTAGCGGACGTCATGACATTCACATCTTTGCGGACAAGGATATCATCCAATCCACTGATGCGGCCGATCCTGAGCGTGTGGTTTGCAACTGAAGGGACGAATTGCTCGCCATGCCGTGACGGCCAATGCTGAAAGACAAGGAGTGCGGCGACCAGTATGACTAACACCGCGATAGCGCCCCACAATATCCTCAGCCGTCGAGTGATCTTAGCCTGCCATTCAGCCTCTCTTTTTTCCCAGCCCGCCACTCGAACTCGCACGGCTGATAGCCTTTCTTCCAACTCCTCAACTACCTTCCTTTTCTGTTGCATACGTGCTTGGAGCGCCTCGATTCGGCTTTGCTGTCCCTGGAAATCATGGAATCCCTTGAGCTGTCGATCGATATCCTTTTCTAACTCATCCGCCTCGTCTTGGAACTCCTCTTGTAACCGCACGGTCGAGTGAAAGAGTTCTTGAAGCGACGAGATAGTAGAAACAAGTGTTCCCAGCGTTCGTAGTAGGTTGTAATAAGTTATATCTAGACGCCTGGTCGTTGTCGTACTCAGCGTGGATAGCGACTGTAGGGATGTTCGCAACTCTCTAAACAGCTTCGGGCATCAGTAGCCATCCATTTGCGAACGAGAGGAGGCTAACTCCTTACTCATTCCGTGTTCTTCTCTGCTCATTCGCCTTGTCCACGTCCCCCTGACTTGGCCCCTCCTTCAACTCCTCTTTGCCGGCAATGACGCTCTCTCTTCGACTACCGGCTGTACTCTGTGGCGGTGTTGCTCCATTACTCCTACTTAGTACCTTGCTGAAGACGTTGTCTGCAAATAGACCCCCAGGAGCTTGTAGCTGTACGGCAGATTGAGGCTGGCTCTTGTCTCTCTGATGGCGGTAGCGACGGGGGTGGTGGTGAAACTGATAGCCGGATTTCTCGCTCGTTGGAGCTGTCGTAATGCGTGATGGAGGGGTGAGGTGTGGGCTCTCAAACTGGGAACGGTTGGAGGCTGACTTGGTAGGATTATGTTTGCGTTCCATAACGTGTCGGCAGGACTGGACAGGGTTGGGTTGCTGAATGCGAGGTGACGGCACACCCGGAAGGTTGTCAGGAATCCTTCTCAAACGCCAATACACTTGGTCATGCTGGAACCATTGCAACCTCAGATTACTTAAGTAACGGATGATCTCGTTGTCGTTAATCTATGGATTACGTTGTGGATTTCAGACAGATAACCAATTCTTAGAAATAATTGCCCAGATTGTACACATATTGGATCATGTAGTTGACCAAAGCACCGAGAACTTTCATGATAATTGGAGGGCAGCTCAATATGCCAGCCCTTTTATGACCCAGCTACCTAAACACCGTGCAATGCAGAGAGAGAGAAGTCGGAATGCAGGAGAAAGTGGGATGGTGATCATGACTTGAGGAGCTTATTCCTCTTCTCCTTCCGCTTCAGCCTCTCGACTCTCTTCCTGTGCATTTTCTCCGCCATCTTCTCATACCGCTCCCGCTCCTCCTTCGCCGCTCTCTTGTCCTTGATGGCTTGTATCCGCCGCTGGAGTTCGCCGGTGATTAGCCATCCATGACCGATCGGTAATCCTCGCAGGCATATACCTGTCTCTCAGCTTCCTTCGTATCCTTCAGCTCCTTCTCCTTCACCTTTGTAGCTGTGAGGGACTTCCTCTCTTCGGTGCGTCTGGCGTACGATGACTGACCGGCTTTCGGTCGGAAAGCGGATTTGAGGGCGTGCCATTGTTTCCCTGTCACGACGTAAGCCAGATTGCGCATTGCATTGGAGAGGCTGCTGGGCAGGATGCGAACCGTTCTTGCGCAGGCCTTGTACGGTAGCAGGAGGCTTCTGCGGCACAGTAGAAGGCGTCACAGTGTTTGACATTGCCTATATGCCGTCAAGGTAATCTTCAAGATGACCAAGGTTTCTCCATCAGTAGCTGCTGGGTTATCTTATCTTATCGGAGATGACGCTAGAAGATCCGGCGCGACAAGGGTAGCTGAGGCGTCAACTTCAATACCTGATTCGCACAATTATGAGCTTTCAATGTGTGGTGCCGCTGTCACACTATTCGTTCGCTTTTGCAAGTGACTGTCAAGGGCTTGTTTCTTCACTCACTTGACGCTCGCAAGAAGGCGAATTAAGCCACGCGCGATGCTCATTCGATAACGTCACCTCCGAGGCCGCTTCTCCTGCTGCAGAGACGGCCATCTCACCTTCTCCTTACCCCATTGTGAGTAGGCGCACAAGCAACTGAATGGAAACCGGGGAAAGAGATATCGCTTGGGCAACGGAACGCATGAATGCTGGGCAATATGTCGGAGGGGAGCCGAAGTCAAGTGGACAAGGGGTAGAAGCACTGAAGGACATAGTATTTGGCGCGGTGTGTACCAATACATTTACTACAACATTGGCTGGCGACCTGTCTGAAATGTTCCTTTACTAACATGCTTTGGTTAAGACGGCAGGTATCATAGGCAAATACATCGAGTACCCCTTCGACACCGTCAAAGTCCGGCTCCAGTCTCAGCCGGATCACCTTCCATTGCGATACAATGGCCCCGTCGATTGTTTCCGCCAGTCCTTCCGCTCCGAAGGGATGCGAGGTCTTTATCGCGGCGTTAGTGCTCCTCTAGTCGGTGCTGCGATCGAAATCAGCAGTATGTTCTTGAGTTACCGTCTGGCGCAGACTGCACTGCAGGCGACGATGTTCCCGTCTCCGGATCCTCTACCATTGTCGGCCTTGACCGTCTGTGGCGCTGCCTCCGGGGCTTTTACGTCCCTACTCCTCACTCCCATTGAGCTTATCAAATGCAAGCTGCAAGTGCCTGCCCTAGCTTCCTCGCAGAGTGTTCGAGCTCCAGGACCGTTAGCCGTTATTGTCGCCGTGTACCGTCACCACGGGGTCCTTGGCTTTTGGCATGGTCAACTGGGCACGTTGATTCGCGAGACTGGCGGCTCAGCAGCTTGGTTCGGAAGCTACGAGGCCGTTTCCGCGTTCCTGCACAGACACAACAGCGGCTCCTCTGGTACGAAAGAAACCACCGCCCTCCCGATTTACCAACAGATGCTTGCGGGCGCCTCGGCAGGGGTCAGCTACAACTTTTTGTTTTACCCGGCAGACACCATCAAGTCGCGAATGCAAACCGAAGAGATCTCGGACATTTCGAAGACCGGGCGGCGCACATTCTTGATGGTTGGAAAAGCATTATGGCGTCAGCAAGGCCTAAAAGGACTGTACAGGGGTTGCGGGATTACGGTTGGACGTTCGGCGCCGAGCTCTGCGCTCATTTTTGCCGTGTACGAGGGTCTGCGAGGATGGTTTGCCTGAACTGATTGCATATATGCATGGTGTTGGTGGATCTTGGCATATCATGAAGCGGGCATTGTGTTGGCGTCCTAAATCCTACCATGTAGCCAGCGCTCTTCAGCATAGCCCGTCTTTCCCGCTTTGCTCAGAAGACTTGCACCATAAGCTCAGTAGCAAAGCGATCCCTGGAGACATGTACCAGCCCACAGCGTACATTGTCCGTACTGTAAATCTCCCCACCTCCACCCCACCTCACCCCCCACCCCCCTTCTTCTTCTTATCCTCGATACAATCCACATTCTCCTCGGGAATATCGCCATACGTCTCGGTGATCCAATCATAAATCTCATCGCTCAAATCGCCCTGCACCACAATCTCCTCCCCGCCACTCGCCGTCTTCGTCACGCTGCTCCCCGTGGCAAACTTCTTCCCAAAGTCCTTGGCCACCTTCTTCAAGTCCAGCCCGTGCGCCTCCAGCCCGGACACGGCCGTCACGTACTTGCGCTTGTTGCGCTCCACCCGCTTGATCAGCACCTTGGCCGACTGCTTCTTCTCGGCGTCGCGCGCTTCCGCCAACGCCGCTTTGGCTTCTTTCTTCTGCGCGTCTTTGGCGGCGCGCTTCTGGGCGTCGACGGAAAGGGTGGCGAGCGAGGCGTTGATGGCGTCTGTAGAGGTTGTAAGCTGGGTAAGGGGCGCGCTTTGGGCCCGGAGGGTGTGGGTTTGGGGGGTGTGTTGGAGGGGTCGACGACATCCAGCGCAAGGGTGAGTGTTGATGGTCGGTGGAGAATATGGAAGTGCAGAAGGAGGAACGCACCGTCGGAATATAACCGCTCGTGCATGTCCGGGTGCGTTTTCTCCAGCCATTCTTTGCATTTCTTCACCGTGCCGCCGAATTCGCAGTACTAGTTTTTGCGGACAATTGCCCTCCGATCAGCCTGTTGTCTTTAGCTACCGCCGCCAGTTCCGCTCGAGACCTCGGGAGATGTGCCAGGGGGGCCAGGACAGGACTTACTTCGGGCGGCAGCGTACAAACTGTGTGGTGTCTGGGTCAGCGCGATCGTGAGGAAGGGTGGTGTTGGAAGGGAGGGCTTTTACCGCCGCAGTAAACGACATGTCTGGCTTGAGGTTCTGCAGGCGCGTCCTCGGTTGTGGTGATGGTGGCGTCTGCCATGATACAGCTGGGTGGGATGGACAGTGGTGTTGAGGCTCTGGCTGGGGATAGAGGGGCGGCTTGACTGCTAGCGTGGGGCGGATGACTAAGGTACAGTAGGGAGGACACTGCGGAGCCGTCACACCTCTTCTACCACTGCAGACAGAGGATCAGAAACGTGGCTGTGATTGTTTTCATGTACCTCTTCACTGCATCATCTTATGCAAAACGCTCATTTTTGAAACATGTCAGCCGGAAGATAAAGGCAACAGCCGTGTCTTCGAGCTTGGCTTGATACAGACTGTCTGGCGCAAGATATTGAAACCAATATCCGTGGCGCAGTACGTGTATATACTGACCGTCTGAGATGCTGATGTGCTTCTCCCACGTATATTATTACCTGGCATAGGCCCCCTCGATCAAATACAGGTGAATCTGCTGCATCTTTGCTAAGAGATTGATATCTTCCTGCTTTTGACGTTCAAAGTTCTGGCACTGAGTGGAACATGTTCTTCCCCACCTTTACTTTGGTTTTGGCACTGAGCTGCCTTGGGAACGCTGCCACCATGCAACATCTATCGAAGAGGGCGGGCTACGTGAGTGTCAAGCTGCACTGAATCATCCATGCGTCCATCTGACAACTTATAGCAGTTCGAATGTGACAACACTCCCTTGCCCCCCACCGGTTATCCACAAAGAATCGCTCACGTGCCCGGGCCAGTTTTAAGCCCGGCATTCTGGGGTGGCTCCCTGTTTACATTCTGCGCCCACTACACGCTTACAGATGATGCAAGATCACACTATGGGCCTCAATGCGCCTGTGTGCTGAGAGCAGGCGTGGTAGCGGGGCACCAAGTGAATCTGGGTGATGTTTACTGCCATGAAATCGATTACTCCGGCCCCTACGACAACCGAGCGTTTTTCCTCCCACTGCACGTTTCCTTAGTCAATCTCTGTCGGACGCACTGTCATTGTTCGCAGATCCTTCCAATCAATACCATAATTCCCGGCGATCGAGGGTTCGGCCAGCCCACTTCTTCGGGTATCGTCTTCTTTCAGCGACGGCCACAGCGGAAGTTCGGTAGATATCATAAACCGAGATCTAATGAATCGAGCATCATGGGAGAAGTCCGTCAAGGCTGGAGATTCAACCACATCAGATCGTGGCTGACAAAGGGCCCGAGTATCTGGTTTGGATGGGAACGACGACACGCCGAAAGCCAGCAGCCTGAAAGCGACGAATTTGGGGAAGGGATTTCTTGATATATAACGCGTTGGTAGCTCACCAGCGTTAAAGATTTCGGGTGTACGAATACTTCGCACCACCATCTACCTGTACTCCACACAGGATGAGTTGGACAAATATTATTTGGGGGCACAGAAACATATATGAATACCTTAATCCACCTTTTGTTGTGATCCGAACCACCTCACTGAAGTTGCACTAAGGTAGGTATTTGGGGGTATAAGGTAAGCAGTACAGGGTTTGACACGACCCCAAGCAGTGTGCATCTGTCGCTGACAGTGACCTGGGGCTAAGGGCAAGCCATGCTGACGCTATTGGTGCACAATCCATCACCGCTGATTGTCCCATTCATCAACGCTCCGCTATCGTCCAGTCAAATACCACCCCCCTTTTCCCTTCCCGCTCTCCCAATCTCCCATTGCTCGGGATGCTATAGCCCTGCCATCCTCACAATTGGCGACCATGAGAGATGGATCAGCGTGGATCCTGAGACTGACTCGGAGGTATGGCGAAGCAGTTTTCGCCATCATTGGGCCACCACGGGGTGTTCTTGCTTGAGATCTTTTGCCTTCCACTAGAAAGGATCACGGCGTCGAGGCTTTTTAAGTGCGGCAGCTCCCCAAAGGTATATACCATCGGAACAGGTCTTTCAGCAGCCCGTGCCTTGATATCAACGACGACAATGCCCACGTTGAAGCACAGAGCACTGCAGTTGGTGGCCTGGCGGGTGCACTACTGTAGATTCATAGCTGCGAGACGGTCTCAACTAAATTGGTATACACAGCACAGAAAGGGTGAACATAGGAAAGGACCCCTAGAAACTGCGTCGCTTGGAAGGTATGCACATCATCGCATCGAACACCAACCGACAGTAATCTTCAATATCCCGGTAGGTGAAGTGGCTGAACAAAAGGGATGAGATCCTGCCTGGTCAAGGAAAGTTGCCCAATACAGAACATCGAATCAGCATCCCGCAATGATCTAGAATTCTATGCAATCGTACCATCACCTTGGGTAGGTAAGGTAGCTAGCCCTGCATATGTTAGTAGTAGAAACTAAAGTGGGTAGTGAGCAAGTCATCCAGGCCAAGGCATAATCGCAACGTCTCTCGCACGATTTATACTTTCAACTGATAAGGAAAATGGCCATGTTGGCATGTGAATATGCCGTACAGCAGTAGACCTAGTGAAGTTGTAACGGCAACGATAGCTGGATGAAGTGGATAAAGCGGGTAGGAAGGAGCCTGATAACCCAGCATATGCGCCGTTGCGTGGTGTGACTGCCACGGTGTGACTGCGAGCTAAGATCCAACAGCAAAAGATAAGGTGACAATCACGGCCATAGTAGTCTTGGGATTCTGATTGAAGACTAATGGCGGGAACCAGAAACGGCGGATAAATTGGTTCGAGTATTCGCAAGGGCCACTAGAACTCGAGATGGGCTGCTACGATACCTATGGTGGTGTCACAATTTCAGCTACCTATGGACCATGGCCAAATATTCTGAAAAAAAGATATCTACCGTACCTAGGCCAATACACAGCCCGAATTTGGGGCATGGCATTCTAGAAGATCGAAATGCCCTGGGACTGGCAAGTACAGGGTACGTCACCTACGGTACACGAGTCTCCGGATCGTTACACCAAACGTTCCACATATGCAGCAGAAGAAAAGCAGATAAGGATTGTGGTGGCAGGCTGGCAGCCGGCAGCCAGCAAGGAAGACTCAATTCTAGCCACAACAGGCTCAACGTGAATCCCACGGACCAGATCCTTGGAGCGCGTTTACGGAGACTGACCTTGGGGGGGATGATTTGCCGCGAAAAGGAGGAAGCCATTCCGTCAGGGTTTGATTCGCTTCCACGGTTATGGGTTTCTTTATCATCGACGATTGCATTATTGTATGTACTTTGTACAAAAGTCGGTATGGTTGGTTGTAATGGGCAATTGATCGCAGTTTATTATTATTATTCCCTGACATTATTCTCCGGCCTGTCATCGCACTTTGCGGAAGATATTCTATCGATCTTTGGACTCAGGTGCATGAACCGCTAATGTACGAGTGGTTCGAAGGCTTTCAGGGAAGGAGTGCTTGCCAGTTTCCTTGCCTTCCTAAGGTAGGTACTCGCTGTCAGTGTGCGAGGTTTCTAGCAGATTCAACAAGCTGGAAGGGAAACCATCACTTTGCCATGCTGAAGATGGGTACTGTATGACAACGTCTCTGCATACCTGTATAAGGTAGTATGAGACACCTCACATTCCATATCAACATCATTATTTCTTTCAGAGAAGGTGGTCTGTGCCTGTCCACGTACACGTACTCGAGAGTGATCTGATGTGACATCTCGGTTTCGGGTTTAGCCGGATAGTACTAGATAAGGTACTGTAGGTACCTACCTTACCTTACCTGGGTAGATTCGTAGATTCGTACCAGTGGTGCGTTACCTTACCTTACCTTACCTTATTGTTTCGAAAATAATCCGGGGTCTCCTCTTACTTTGGGGCTGTTTCTCTTAACATACCTTATGCTTTTCTAGGCGCCGCGGTGGATGCTTTGACCGGGTATTCTCTTCTAAGTCAATTGACAACAACAACAACAACAACAACAACAACAACGACTTCCTACCTGGTACCTAACCTTAGTCGTCTTCTTCCCTCCGAGTCCCGGACCGGATAGACCGATGATTAAGACCTTATCAAGAAGAAAACTCTTCATTGGCAGTACACCGTTCCGCGTTCGCCTACCTACTCTGTACGACGTTGCAGAATAAAAATGCGTCATCGTACCTTGCCTTACCTAAGAACCTTAGGTAAGGGTAGCGCCATCGAGATGCAGTTACTACCTTACCTTAGCCAGCTGTCACCCGGAGCGAGCAGGATTCCATCACAGCCACAGCGCTCTTTCCACTGAGTAGCTTAGGTAATATTAATCTTGGTATGACGGAGACGGCTTGCGGTTGAAGGTGGGTGACGAGGCAACGAGTGACGGGACGCTGATTATCGAGTAACAGGATATGTACAGTATGAAGTACAGTAGCAGCAAGAAAAAACCGGTATCTGAACAAGTCTAAAATTATTAGTTGATTATTAAAACCTCAGACTTTCCATCGCAATGGGCACTGGGCACTGGCATGCACGGTTGTTTATAATAGTTTAGGTGGTTGTAAACAGTAAGGTACTGTTGTCATTCATAAGGTAGACCAGCGCATGGTAGAGCATATAGAGTGACTGTGTCTCCCCCAACCAGAGACTGAAAAACTTCCACCTCTCTCTTCCTACCTGATCGCTGCCATTCCTGTAGTCACTGTACATGGGCTCTCACTTGGTTCTTACAAGTACCGGTGAATCCCTAATCCCTGCCTGCATTCACTACACAACACAACATATGCCCACCACCAATTCCCATTTCCCCAGCTCAAAGCTTCCCTCTTCTGCTGTGCTTTACAGTGAACATCATAACCAGAATAACTTCAAGAGATAGTATACCTGCAGCCCTGAACCTTAGATGTTGCCTCACATACTTCTAATTGCAAAAACACAAAATCAGAATCTTCAACAATGAACAATTAATGTTGATATTGATACCTACACTACAGCAATTCCTAGAATGTTGGCTTCTCAGTTCACTCAGAACTTTTTGCAACTTTTTTTTTGAAAATCACACTCAAATTCAGTGTTTTAATGTTAAAATCACAATAAACAAATAGTTTGCATAAAACTGAATAGACAGTATAACTATATATATATAGATTTATTAACTGTTAAATTTTTA
>JAABUY010002461.1_pt1 | contig 21923 bp, 21 predicted proteins | sample 5560271 | NCBI WGS metagenome assembly JAABUY01 (sample SAMN10711886, study PRJNA513374) | rock metagenome | isolation source: Antarctica rocks | place: Antarctica: Victoria Land, University Valley | reverse complement strand
TATTTATTTATTTATTTATTTATTTATTTATTTATTTATTTATTTATTTATTTATTTATTTATTTATTTATTTATTTATTTATTTATTTATTTATTTATTTATTTATTTATTTATTTATTTATTTATCTATATTTAATTTATTTTCTAAATTTATTTATTTACTAAGTCGATTATTGCAACTGTCAACGAAATTCATCTGTACATGATGTCAACTATGAATCTTTTGATTCTATTCTGTGTTTGAATAGAAGTCAGAAGAGTCAAGAGATCTCAATTCAACGCAGTTTGAACGATGTTAGAACGTTGCGTGATTAGAAAAGTCATCATGCAGAGTTTTCACTCATGCAACAACATTCTCTCTAACAGTCACAATTAATCTACAAGAAAGATTAATGACATGTCGATGTCAATAAAAGATGAAAAGATATTACTAGTGATTAAACAACTCAGATGCAGAGTCTGAGAGTTGTGACTGCAAGTGATCAAAAAGATGATGATTCGTCGATTACGTCGATATATTGAAACGTCTTCATCACATCGACAGTATCATCAAGTAATTGATGAAAAGATATCAGATAAAATAGTTGTCTCAGATGATGAGTCTGAGAATCATGACTACATGTGCTCAAAGAAGTAGTGACTCGTCGATCATGCTGATATATTGAGAAGACTTGAACTCATCTTCTTTACTTGACGTCAAGTCATACATCTATCTACGTGAAAAATCGAGAGCGCAAGAAAGCGATCAGAACGCATTCTCTTCTATTGATCAGAGTCAAACATCAAACGATTGCGATCGCACATCTATATTAACAATCTATTCAACGTCTACATGACACAAGTCAAATCAAGAGAAGAAAAGAGTTATTCAATACAATCACACTCTATCTTCTCATCGTGCACGTCTCTCTTTCATCACATATTTCTCTGCTCAATAAATGACAATCATTGAGCAAGAGAACGCAGTTTTCAACATTACAATCATGAGCATCATGAGTGCAATGAAATCGACTTCGCGATCGAAGATCGAAGATCGAAGCATCGTTGTATAGAATATCATCAATGAAGAGCAGAGCAAAGACGATGCATCATAATCAAACAGCACAGACATTTTCATCAAGAGTTTACTTGAGCATCACATGCTGAATAGAAGTTATAGATTCATTACTGATAACATAGTGTCAATTTTATTGTTTCAACGACGTGAAGTCATCATGTAGTCGACAAGCGATTTTCTCTCTCAGAAAGTTTTGTTTGTTCAATATACATAACATAGTTTTTCTCATGAATCGAACTTAAATCGATATCACAAAAGTGTATGAATTCAAATCAAATCAAATCAAATCAAATCAAATCAAGTCAATTATTGCATGTATTCATGTTTATTCTGTTAATTTCAAAGCTTTTTATATTGCATCTATACTTTATTTCTCAACAATATATATAAAGATTGAGTTTTCATTCTTTTCTTTCATTTTTTATCTTTCATTTTATACATTATTTGATGTGATTGACAATGAGATTTATTTATACATGATGTTAACTACAAATCTTTTGATTTTATTCTGTGTTCAAATAAAAGTCAGAAGAATCAAGAAATTTCAATTCAACATAGTTCAAATGATGTTAAAACATTGTATGATCAGAAAAATCATCATGCAGAATTTTTATTTACATGACAACATTTCTTTTAACAGTTACAGTTGATTTATGAAGAAGTTTAATGACATGTTAATGTTAATAAAAAATGAGAAAATATTGTTAATGAAATAAACAATTCAGATGAAGAGTTTGTGAATTGTGATTACAAGTGATTGAAGAATTTACAACTTATTAACTGCGTTGATGTCAAAACATCTTCATTATATTAATAGTATCATCAAGTAATTGATAAAAAGATATCAAATAGAATAATCATTTTAAATGATGAGTTTGAAAGTTGAAATTACAATGTTCAAGAAAGTAGTGATTCATTGATCATGCTGATATATTGAAAGAGCTTGAACTTATCTTCTTTACTTGATGTTAAGTCATACATCTATCTATGTGAAAAATTGAAAGTTCATGAAAATGATCAGAATGCATTCTCTACTATTGATCAGAATCATGCATCAAATGATTGCAATTGCACATTTATATTAACAATTTATTTAATGTTTACATGACATAAATCAAATCAAGAGAAGAAAAGAATTACTTAATATAATTACACTTTATCTTCTCATCATTCACATCTCTCTTTCATCATATATTTCTCTGCTTGATGAATGACAATCATCAAACAGAAGAACACAGTTTTCTGTGTTACAATCATGAGCATCACGAGTATGAAAAATTCATCTTCACTAAACTGATCACATTAAGTTGAATCATTGAGATTGAGTTGAATTTTCAACTCATCATGACTCAATTCAAGTCAGAATTCTTGACTTAAGTATTCAAGTTAAATCAAGATGTTTAACTCAAGTAATTAAGTTGAATCAGAAGAATGAAATTGAGTATTGACTCAAAATACTCGATTCAACTCATCAAGACATGAAGATAAATAAATAAATATTCTATTATGACTTTCTATTATGACTTTCTATCATGATTTTCTATCAAATAATCTTCATGTTTTTCTATCATAACTTTTCTTCATGATTTTTCTTCATGACTTCTCTTTATAGCTTCTCTTCATAGCTTTCTATCATAGCTTTTCTTCATGACTTTTCTTCATAACTTTTTATCATAGTTTCTCTTCATGACTCTTCTTCATGACTTTTCTTCATGATTTTTCTTCATGATTTTTCTTCATGACTTTCTATCAAACAGTCTTCATAGTTTTTCATCATGACTTTTTATCATAGCTCTTTATCATAGTCTTTTATCAAAGCTCTTTATCAAATGATCTTCATGTTTCTCTTCATGTTTCTCTTCATGTTTCTCTTTATGACTTTCTATCAAAAAGATAATGTAAAAAGATAATGCAAAGACGAAAAACCGGAAAAATTTCTATATTTAATTCTTTTGACGTCATTTTCGATTGCTTGATGAGTTGAGTTAAGAACTTAAATCGAATTCTGACTTGAGATTGATATCAAGTTAAATCAGAATGTTTGACTCAAGTAATTGAGATTGATATCAAGTTAAATCAGAATGTTTGACTCAAGTAATTGAGTCAAATCAAGATGTTTGACTCAAGTAATTGAATTGAGTCAGAATGTAGATATGAAAACTCAACTCAACAATCAATCTAATCTTTATGATCAAAGATTGAGACATCATTGTATAAAATATCATCAATGAAGAGTAAAGCAAGAATAATGAATTGCAGATGAACAGTACAGACACTTTCATCAAAAGTTTACTTAAGCATCACATGTTAAATAGAAGTTATAAATTTATTATTGATATTATTGTTTCAAATTTATTGTTTCAATGATGCAAAGTCATCATTTAATTGATGAGTAATTTTCTCTTTCAGAGAGTTTTGTTTATTCAATATAAATAACATAGTTTTTCTCATGAGTTGAACTTAAATCAATGTCATAAAAGTGTATGAATTACAATTACAATTATATTATTTGATGTATTATCTTGTATTTAAATTCTATCAAAGTAATAATAATATCAGTCTTTTATATTGATAATATCTTTAGTTTAACGACTGACAACGAGATTTATCTGTACATGATGTTGACTACGAATCTTTTGATTCTATTCTGTTTCGAATAGAAGTCAGAAGAGTCAAGAGATATCAATTCAACGCAGTTTGAACGATGTTAGAACATTGCGTGATCAGAAAAGTTATCATGCAAAGTTTTCATTCATGCAACAACATTTCTCTCTAACAGTCACAATCAATCTACGAAGAAGATTAATGACATGTCGATGTCAGTAAAAGATGAAAAGATACTACTAGTAGAATAATTGATTCAGATGAAGAGTCTGAGAGTCGTGATTACAAGTGATCGAAGAGATTTGCAATTCGTCGACTGCGTCGATATTGAAACGTCTTCATCACATCAACAATGTCGTCGAGTAATTGATGAAAAGATATCAGATAGAATAAATGAATCAGATGATGAGTCTTGAGTTTGTGACTACATGTGTTCGAAGAAGTAGTGACTCGTCGATCACGCTGATATACTGAAGAAACTTAAGCTCATCTTCTTTACTTGACGTCAAGTCATACATCTATCTACGTGAAAAATCAAGAGTGCATGAGAACGATCAAAATGCATCTCTACTATCGATCAGCTAAGCATCGAACGATTGCGATTGCACATTTATACTAACAATCTATTCAACGTCTACGTGACACAAGTCAAATCAAGAGAAGAAAAGAGTTATTCAGTACAATCACACTCTATTTTCTCATCGTGCGCATCTCTCTTTCATCACATGTTTCTCTGCTCAATGAATAACAATCATTGAGCAAGAGAACACAGTTTCTGCGTTACAATCACGAGCATCATGAATGCAAAGAAACGTCTTTCGTCTTCGAGTCGAGAATCGAATCAAAACATCGTTGTATAGAATATCGTCAATGAAGAGCAGAGCAAAAATGATGTGTTACAACAAACAGCACAGACACTCGTAAGAGTTTACTTGAGCGTCACGCGCTGAATAGAAGCTATAGATTCATTATTGATAACACAGTGTCAATTTTATTGTTTCGACGACGTGAAGTCATTGTGTAGTCGATGAGCGATTTTCTCTCTTAGAGAATTTTGTTCATTCGATACACATAGCATAGTTTCTCTCATGAGTTGAGTCTAAATCAATGTCACAAGAATGTATGAAATTAAATTAAATTAAATCAAATCAAATCAAATCATTAGTTTAACTCAGTCTCTAACAGTTTGATAGAAAGTTTAATATTGAGTCATGAAAAACATGTTTTATTGAGTTAATTAATATGTAGATCTATTGTTGAGTTTAAATTGCTTAACTCAATTTAAGTTAAGTTTCAGAGTTGAATTAAGTTGAGAAGAGTCAACTCAACTCAATCGAGTTGAGTCAGACTTTTGATTCAACTCAATCAACTCAATGAATTAACTTGAATTCAATTGCAGATCTAGAAAAAGAGATTAAAGAGCTTTTCAAGCATATCAACATGTTTAAATGTCAATTCATCATTTTACTCATCATTCTACTCATCATTTTACTCATCACTTTACTCATCATTTTACTTACTACTTTACTCATCATTCTACTCATCATTCTACTCATCACTTTACTCATCACTCTATTTACTCATCTATTTACATGTTCAGCTATCAACTCAGCTACTTACTCATCTATCAAATTTTCTATCAAATTTCTCATTAAACTCTTTATCAAACTTCTCAACAAATTTTTCATCAAACTTTCTATCAAATTTCTCATCAAATTTTCTATTAAACTCACATGCTCATTACTTTATTAAAATTGATTGCAAAAAAATTTGAAAAAAAATTAAGAAAGTTATACTATTTTTAATACATAGTATACTATATTTAATATATAGAAATTGAGTTCAAGCAACTCAATTTGATTTCAAATTGAGTTCAAGTTGAGAAAGATCAACTCAATCTTAATTTGAACTCAGAATTGAGTTAAATTAATCTTTTTCAACTCAACTCAATTCTAACTCGATGACAAATTTATTAATATATGTTATAAAGTATGTATAAAATCTGTATAAAGCATATTATGAAGTAAATCATGAAGTGAATAATGTGTATTTAAACACATTACATGAAACATATTTTAAAATGAGCAAACTAATTCATATGAAATAAAGTTTAAAGATTATCAAAAGTTTGAACGACATCAAAATGCTGCATGATGATGAAGCATTGTGTGTCTAGTTAATTGCATGCAGAGTTTTCATGATTATGCAGACTTTGATAATTTCAATGCGCATGCTATAAAGCAATCTGCATACAGATGAGAAAGTTAAATAAAACGCAGAACTATGAGAAAAATTGTTTATGAAAATCATTTGATTCAGCATTTTGTCATCATAATGATAAAAATTGAAACAAAACATTCTCATGATTGATTTGTTGAAAATGATTAGCAGAAAGAATTCAAATCATGAACATTCTTTAAATTTATATGTTAACTACATATAAATCTTGTTAAGATGGCATGCCTGTTACTACAACATGAACAACTTATGAGTTTCATTAAATTTGACATGAATAAACTTGAGAATCTTGTTAATATCATTTAACAAATGTTCAGATACAAACATTTTATACATAAATGATATGCTGATGAGAAAACTTCATTAAGAGAAGAGAAACATAAGTGAATTAATAAAAAATGATCAAATTATGCTGTCTGATTAAAAGTGTAACATATGAACATTTCTGCAAAATATGATTGATCTGCATGAGAAAGATTTCTACAGATAATATGAAACAAATGAATTGCATGCTTTACAAGCAAAGTGAGCATTTGCAAAGCATGATATACAATGATGATGACTGTTGATCTTGAGAATCTCATCTCTTCACTGAGTTCTGACTCTTGAATTTCTTGATGATAGAATCAATTTTTAGTCAAAGACATCATCTGTATAATTCAAGAAAACAGTAATGCATGTTGATGTGATTAAAGAAGAAATCGACTGCAATACATATATGTATTGCTGACGAAACATCTGTGATTCATGCTTAAGAAGTAAACTGTCGAAATCTGAGCAGTAAGAGATTTTGCTCGCCTTGAACTGTGAATCTGCTGCAAGAAACTATTTCTCGCTAAGAAGAAAATCAGCATAGAGATCATGTCTTATGTATATTGCATGCAACATATGCAACATATTTTCAATAAATGAAAAATTGAAAGTTCATGAAAATGATCAGAATGCATTCTCTACTATTGATTAAAATTATGTATCGAATGATTGTGATTACATGTTTATACTAACAATTTATTCAATGTTTACATGATATAAATTAAATCAAAAAAAGAAAAGAGTTATTCAATACAATCATACTTTATCTTCTCATCATTTGCATCTTTCTTTCATCATATATTTCTCTGCTCGATGAATGACAATCATCAAGCAGAAGAATACAGTTTTCTGCGTTACAATCATAAGCATCATAAATGCAAAGAATTCATCTTCATGATTGAAGATTAAAACATCATTGTATAAAATATCATCAATGAAGAGCAGAGCAAGAATAATGAATTGCAGATAAATAGCACAGACACTTTCATCAAGAGTTTACTTAAGCATCATGCGCTGAATAGAAGTTATAAATTCATTATTGATATTATTATTTCAAATTTCTTGTTTTGATGATGCAAAGTCATCATGTAATCAATGAGCAATTTTCTTTCTTAAAGAATTTTGTTCATTTGACATAAATAACATAGTTTCTTTCATGAATTGAGCTTAAAATCAATGTCACAAGAATGTATGAATTACAATCATAATCACAATGAGCAAACTGATGAATAAATTAACAAGTAAACTAATGAATAAATAAAATGATGAGCATGTAAAATGATGAGTAGAATGATGAGCATGTAAAATGATGAGTAAAATGATGAGCATGTAAAGTGATGAGTAAAATGATGAGCATGTAGAATGACAAGTAGAATAATGAGCATGTAAAATGATGAGCATGTAAAGTGATGAGTAAAATAATGAGCATGTAAAGTGATGAGTAAAATGATGAGCATGTAAAATGATGAGCATATAAAATGATGAACATGTAAAATGATGAGTAAAATGATGAGCATATAAAGTGATGAGTAAAATGATGAGCATGTAGAATGATGAGTAGAATAATAAGCATGTAAAATAATGAGTAAAATAATGAGCATGAAGAATGCAAAGAACAAAGATTTTATCAATTTATTTCATATGAATAATGATTTTCAAGACAGAAAATCATTAATTTTGATGAGAAAATTAAGCGAGAATCTGAAAGCAGAAAACTGAAAATCATTTTACTTTCTGAGTTGATTTTCTTCAAAATTTCAGATTTTATTCATTTCAGTCAATTGTATTCTTGATTGCAATATTAAACTTAATGACATCAATCTGCATTTTTAGAAAATTGTGCAACATTGAGATTTTAAAGACTTTTGCTAGCGCGAATCTTTTTGAACATCAAAATCATCAATTTTTCTCACTTGAATCAATACATGCATATTGACTACTTGATATACTTTGAAAGACATAATTGTAGCTTTGAATTAACTGAGTTTAATGCTTTCAAAATTATTGAAAAATATTGAGATTTGATTTTGTAATCGAGATTGAGAAGATTCATTGCATTGAATGATCAATCATTTATTTAGTAGTAACTCTTTTCTCACTTGAATCAACATATGCACATTGATTACTTAATATACATTGAAAGACTTGATTGTAACTCTGAATTAGCTGAATTCAATGCTTTCAAAATAATTAAAAAATATTGAGATTTAATTTAGTAATTGAGATTGAAGAGATTCATTGCGCTGAGTGAGCACTCACTCAGTAGTAATTCTTTTCTCGCTTGAATCAAAATATGCACACTGACTATCTTACATACTTTGAAAGACATAATTGTAGCTTTGACTGAGCTAAATTCAATGCTTCAGAAATAATTGAATTCTGTCAAGATTTAATTTAGTAAATGAGATTGAGAAGATTCATTGCGCTGAATAATTATTAGACTGATCGTCAAGCCGAGTTTTCATACCTACATTCTGACTCGATTCAATTACTCAAGTCGAACATCTCAATTCGATTCAATTACTTGAGTCAAACATTCTGATTCGACTTGATATCAATCTTCAGTCAGAGTTTGATTCAAGTTCTCGATTCAACTCGTCAAGCAATCGAAAATGACGTCAAAAGAACTAAATATAGAAATTTTTCCGGTTTTTCGCCTTTGCATTACCTTTTTGCATTATCTTTTTGGTAGAAAGTCATAAAGAGAAACATGAAGAGAAACATGAAGAAAAACATGAAGGGAAACATGAAGGGAAACATGAAGAGAAACATGAAGATTGTTTGATAGAAAGCTTTGATAGAGAACTATGATAGAGAGCTATGAAGAAAAGCTATGAAGAGAAGTCATGAAGAGAAGCTATGATAGGAAAACATGAAGGTTATTTGATAGAGAGTCATGATAGAAAGTCATAATAGAGAGTTATAATAGAATATCTATCTATCTATCTTCATGTCTTGACGAGTCGAGTCGAATATTTCGAGTCGATACTCGATTTCATTCTTCTGACTCGACTCGATTACTCGAATCGAACATCTCGATTCGACTCAAATACTCAAGTCAAGAATTCTGACTCGAATCGAGTCTTGACGAGTCGAAAACTCGACTCGATCTCGATGACTCGACTCGACGCGATCAGTCTAATGATCATTCATTTAGTAGTAACTCTTTTCTCACTCGAATCAATTTCTGCGCGCTGACTATTTCATATACTTTGAAAGATATAATTGTAGCTCTGATTGAGCTGAATTCAATGCTTCAGAAATAATCAAAAAATATCAAGGTTTGATTTAGCAGTTGAGATTGAGAATATTTCGATGCGCTGAGCGATCGAATTTCCCGCATAGCAACAATTTCTCGATGAGTACTGAACTTCATGCATACACTATGTGATAAAACTTTCTAAAACATACTTGTAGCTCTGAATCAGCTGAATTCACATCTTTAAAAATAATTGAATAATATTAATGTTTGACATAACAGTCAATATTGAAAGTATTGTGAATGTTAAAGTTCAACATTCAACATAGCAATGTTCATCACACAATTGACGTAAAATCACTACAGTTCAACAATCAATGCTTTAAAAGAATAATTTTATATGACAAAGTTATAACTAAAGCAATTACAATTCAGAAAATATTAAACTTTTCAAGTTTACTTCGTTCATTGTAAATCAAAATGTCAAAGATCAAATATACATATTCATTTTTAATGTTCAATGCAAGCTTTTAATTCAACGCTACTTTAGTAAATTTGCTTCATCTTTCTTTCAACTTCATGTCTTGTTTAACGTCAGAACATCATTAACAAGCTACATATTGTGCATTCAACAACATTGTTATAACATTCATATTACTTGTGTTTGATTATCAAAGTTACATATATCAATTGAGATTGAATTTACAGCGTTACGTCTTGCGTACATGATTCAACATGTTTGTACATAATGAGCTTGTCAACAACGCAGCAATTGATCAAAGTTGACACGCAAGATCTGCATCACAGTAAGTAAATATAATAATACATTTAATAATAAAGCATTATATATTAATTTATTGAATAGTAAATCAACATCACATACACAGAACGCAGCTGAGTATATTTCTTTCTCTTTTCTTTTCTATTATTCTAAGTTTTCTTTGTTACTTTGTTCAGAATGTCATATTGCTTTATTTTCTGACATGTTTTCTTCTCATATCAAGTTTCATTATTCATATTAATCAGAAAAAGAAAAACAGCAAAAGCTTCTATCATGAATTTCTTCTTTACAATTATTCATTGCTTCACATACATTATCATTAATTCAACAATCTTTGACAACAGTTTCTGATTTTTCAGAGCTTGTTATACATAATAATGCATTTTCTTGCAATATATGCAAACAAGTTTTGTTAAACATGAAGAATATGAAAAGACATTGTACATATGATCACGCAAGTAATTTTAAACATACTGTCACTTCATTTGTTACTGCACAATCTTTACTTAAGAATCGATTTTTCTTTCAAGTACAAGCACGTTCAAACTTAGTTATTTCAAACATTGTATCAGATATTCAAAGTATTGAATTTAATAATGATAATAATTTACAATCTGATCTTGCTGTTTCAACTCTTTTATTTTCTTATGAAAAGAAAGTTGAGAAGATTCAAGCAAAATCTGAAATCATTGATTTGAAATATACTTGAGAAGAACTTTCTGCTTTTTAAATTCAAACTCAGTATTTGAATTTCTTGAACAGATGAAATTATTCTTTTGTAAATACTTTTGTGCAATCAGCAGATAAAACATCTGAACACATTCTTTTTGCACTTTCTTTACAAATTAAACAACTTTTTCAAACAAGTCTTTCAAAAGTTCAAAACATGTTAAAATAACATCTTAATGTGTTGAACAATTTTAAATTAAATAACATTCAAATTAAGAGTTTCAAAGTTACATAAAATTTATTTACTATTGATAAATATGTGATCAGCGATGAAATTCATCTGTATGCAATGCTGACTACGAATCTACTGTCTAGTTACAGTAGAGTCTAGAGATTATCAAAAGTTTGAATGACATCAAAGTGCTGCGTGATGATGAAGCGCTGTGCATTGATCGCGTGCAGAGTTTTTGCAATCGCGCAGACTTCAATAATCTCAATGCGCATGCTACAAAGCAATCTGCACGCAGATGAGAAAGTCAAATAGAATGCAGAACTACGAGAAAAATCGTTTATGAAAATCATTCGATTCAACATCTTGTCATCGCGATGATGAAAACTGAGACAGAACATTCTTGCGTTTGATCTGTTGAAAGTGATTAGCAGAAAGAACTTGAATCACAAACATTCTTTAAATCTACATGTTAACTACGTATAAATCTTGTTAAGATTGCATGTCTGTTACTACGACATAAGCAACTTACGAGTCTCGTTAAGTTCAACACAAGCAAACTCAAGAGTCTCATTAATATCGTTTAACAGATGTTCAGATACAGACATTTTATATGTAGATGATATGCTGACGAGAAAACTTTGTTAAAAGAAGAGAAACATAAGAGAGTTAATAAAGAATGATTGAACTACGTTGTCTGATTAAAAGTGTAGCATATGAATATTTCTGCAAAACATGATCGATCTGCATAAGAGAAATCTCTACAGATAATGCAAAATAAATGAGTTGCACGCTTTACAAGCGAAGCGAGCATCTGCGAAACATGATATACAATGACGACAACTGTTGATCTTAAGAATCTCATCTTTTCACTGAGTTCTGACTCTTGAATGTCTTGATGATAAAATCAATCTCTAGTTGAAAACATCATCTGTATAGCTCAAGAGAACAGTAACACATGTTGATGTGATTAAAGAAGAAATCGACTGCAATACACATGTATATCGCAGATGAAACATCTGCGACTCATGCTTAAGAAGTAAACTGTCAAAATCTGAGCAGTGAGAAATCTCGTTTCTCTTGAACTGTGAATCTGTCACAAGAAAACTCTCTGAGTAATCTTTTGAGCCTAAGGGAAAAATCAGCATAGAGATTATGCTTTAAGTATGTTGCATGCAACGTATACAACATATTTTCGATAGATGTACACTTCAGATCACAGATGCATGAGTTAAGCAACACATTGAAATCAATATGATACTTTGCAAAATGAGCTAGAATCGAAAGTCAACTATTTAAAAAGCTTTCTCAGTTTTCATTGCTGAAATGAGATGATATTGATCACATGACAACAATGTTTGAAGAAAAAATCGAGATGCTGCAAGAGAAATTCTTCTCTTCACTTTCATAAGCAGACGTCAACGACATTTCAGATTCATTCATATCTTTGAAAGTATCATTAAATTCACGCATCTCAGAGAATGAGATGAAGCGAGCAATCAGATGAGTAAAAGCAAACAAAGCATCAGATGTCTTTGAAATCTCAAACAGAGCACTTCAAGCAGATTTCGCAGAACTGATCTCAGTGCTGACGAGTTTATTCAACGCATGCGTAATACACAAATATCATTCGAAGCAGTTCAAAAAGACTCAAACAATAGTGCTACATAAATCAAAGAAAAGCAATTACATTGACTTGAAAACATATCAATTCATTGCTTTGCTTGATATCATGAGCAAAGCTCTAAAGTCAATTATGATCAAAAGACTGAGTGATATAGCTGAGACTCATCACATGCTTTCGAATGCTCAAATGAGAGCGAGACGCAAGTGATTCATGATCTCGACGTTAAATCTACTAGTAGATCAAGTTTACATCATGTGAAACTGTGAGATCAAGTACGTGATCTTCATGCTAGATTTAAATGTTGTTGAAGCATTTGATCAAGTCTTGCACATCAGACTGCTGCATATGCTGAAAATGAGAAGAACATCAAGTTACATAATTGAATGAACATGCAGCTTTCTAAAGAACAGAGAGACGTTGCTGATATTTGATGAGCAAACGAGCATTATGCGCGAGATAAACGCAGACATATCTCAAGAATTCTTCATTTCATCGATTCTTTTTCTATTTTTCAACGCAAGTCTAATTGAAAAGTGCGAAGCACTGAGAATCAAAATCGAAGTGCTCGACTTCGTAAATGACATCAATATTCTAGTCTATGACAGATTTCATTGAAGAAATCTGCAAAACATTGAGCAAGATACACGATGTCTGCACGAAGTGAACTCAAACTCATGACACAACGTTCGCATCAGAAAAATACGAGCTCACACATTTCACTAGAAAATCGAGAAAATTCAACATGACAGTTAGCATACAAATAGAAAGCTCAATGATCAAGTCGAAGTCAGACATGCAAGTTCTAAAGATTCAACTGAACATGAAACTGCAATGAAACGCGCATCTTCGACAGATAAAAGTGAGTCACGTCACAAGAATGCTTGCGCTTAGTCATCTAAAAATCTTCACATGAGAAGCAATCTTCACAAAAGCGAGACAAGTGTACTCAGCTGTAGTGAAATCAGAAATCACATTCGAAGCATCAGTCTGATATCAGCGCGACAAAGAGAAAGAATTGTCAGACAAGAAATGCAGACTAGAAACTTTGCAAAATCAGACTTTACATCACGTTGCAAAGATGTTCAAAAAAGTAAGCATTGAAACGCTAAAGATCGAAATGTACACAAGTTCGCTGCATGTTCATCTGAACATGCTGCAGAATAAAGTCACATTACGCAGTCGAGTCAACGACAGAACATGTTAGGAACCAGCATAGAGCGAGTCATATGAGTGTAATGTAACGAGTATATAAATGCTAAGAAAGAAAAGTATCTAGAAGGAAAGAGTCGACTATCTATATGACTCAGAAGAACATAAGCTAACTCTGAATAGAGTTGGTCTCGGAACAACTCTATAGTCTAGCGGCGAGCGATCGACGATAGTCATCAACATAGTCATCAACATAGCTATCAACATAGATGCGTAGCTAGAATCGTAACATTACTTTCTCTCTTCAATGATTCATGTTCGCATGAATGTATTTTCTTAGTCTTGTGTAGAATCGAAATGTCTATTGTAGCAGGCTCACTATGCGAGGTAGAATGATGTCATTGTAGCAGGCTCACTAGTTGCACATGAACGTATGACCAGGTTCACTGATGAGTAGAACGATGAGAGTGAGTAGATCATCGCATTGACCGTGTCATTGAAGCAGGCTCACTAGTTGCACGTGAACATTTGATCAGATTCACTGATAGGTAGAACGATGTGAGTAGATAGATCATCGCGTTGACGGAAGACGTCTTTGTAGCAGACTCACTATTTGCACGCGAACGAGTCGACAGATCGATTCACTGATTGGTAGAGCGATGTGAGTAGCTGGGTCATCGCATTGACGGAAGATGTCATTGAAGCAGGCTCACTAGTTGCACGTGAACTCGATGACGGGCCAGGTTCACTGATAGGTAGGGCGATGAGAGTGAGTGAATCATTGCATTGACGATGAATGTCATTGAAGCAGACTCACTGTTGAGGTTTGCTCATCGAGATAGAAACTTCACGCAGTTCTTGACTGACCTCTTTGATTGCTCTTTGAAGTAGAGACTTCACGCAGTTATAGACTGATTTCGTTTGATTGTTCAACAAATTCGAAGAATTTCTTGCGAATCTGAATGAACGATTAATTCGCTGATCTTTGATCTAGTCGAATGATTTCGATCGTTTGTTTATACTCGCTGATCAGCGCACGAGTTCGAATCTTTTGTTTATTCTCGCTGAATCAGCTCACGAGAGAAGAAAGATGAGTGCTGCTGACGATTGCAAGTCGACTAGATCAAATGTCGATAGTGGGTTGAAGAGTCGACAGAAGCACTCGGAGATCGATGCAGATTATTTCACTTCGCCTGTAACGAAGGAGCATTTATATAATGTTAGAAATCAGCATAGAGCGAGTCATATGAGTGTAATGTAACGAGTATATAAATGCTAAGAAAGAAAAGTATCTAGAAGAAAAGAGCCGACTATCTATATGACTCAGAAGAACATAAGCTAATTCTGAATAGAGTTGACCTCGGAACAATTCTATAGCCTAGCGACGAGCGATCGACGATAGTCATCAACATAATCATCAACATAACTATCAACATAGGTGCGTAGCTAGAATCGTAACAGAACACAAGAGACTAGATGAGCATGCAAATTCATACGCGCTCAATTGATGAAAATTAATCATCTCACTTTTCACTTTTCTGTCATCAAGAAAATAATGCTTCTGAACACATTTATTCAAGAAGACACAAGAATGCAGTTTAAACGCAGATGATTCAATTCTTCTACGATGACTTCAATAAACAATAGCATCGCAATAATGCTATATTACAAAGATCAATGAAAGCAACGATGAGAAAAATATAAGAAACGCATTGCAGACATTAATATAATCTCAGCACAAAGATCTCATCTATTCAACAAGATGATAAAGATGCGTGATGATTTTCAAAAGACTGAAAACATTCTTGCAACTTACATCAGAATTGAACGCATAGATCTTAACATCTATTTGCACTCAAGAAATGTTTCAAGCATGAACAGCTTGCGATGTGACTGCGAATGAAGTCATCAGACAGCGAAGCATGTACTCATGCACTGCTTGAACTGAACGCATCTACGATCAAGAATGCTACGTGACATTGACTTTTCAAACTATTGAATAATCGTCGTGATCACGAAAGATCTCAGAGCAGCAATGAGAATAATGATGAAAACAAAACTTCTGAAGCAATTTAAAGTGACTGAAACACTCATTTTCTAACATGCAATCAACGCAAACAAATTTGATACATAGTCTTAATCTTGTCGTTTCGACTGCGTGAAGCAGTCGTATAAATAGCGAGTGATTTTCTATCTCAAAGAGTTTTGTTCACTCGACATACATAGCACAGAGTCTCTCATGAGTCGATTTAATCAATGTCACAAGAATGTATGAATTTATTATTATTATTATTATTATTTTATTATTTTATTATTTCTTGTTTATTTGATTTGATTTGATTTGATTTGAATTCATACATTCTTGTGACATAGATTTAAGTTCAATTCATGAAAGAAACTATGCTATGTATATCGAATGAACAAAATTCTCTGAGAAAGAAAATCGCTCGTCGACTACATGATGACTTCACGTCGTCGAAACAATAAAATTGACACTATGTTATCAGTAATGAATCTATAACTTCTATTCAGCATGTGATGCTCAAGTAAACTCTTGATGAAAATGTCTGTGCTGTTTGATTATGATGCATCGTCTTTGCTCTGCTCTTCATTGATGATATTCTATACAACGATGCTTCGATCTTTGATCTTCGATCGCGAAGTCGATTTCGTTGCACTCGTGATGCTTGTGATTGTAGTGTCAAAAACTGCGTTCTCTTGCTCAATGATTGTCATTCATTGAGCAGAGAAATATGTGATGAAAGAGAAATATGCACGATGAAGAGATAAAGTGTGATTGTACTGAATAATTCTTTTCTTCTCTTGATTTGACTTATGTCACGTAGACGTTGAATAGATTGTTAGTATAGACATGTGATCGCAATCATTCAATGTTTGACTCTGATCAATAGAAGAGAATGTGTTCTGATTGCTCTCTTGTGCTCTCGATTTTTCACGTAGATAGATGTATGACTTGACGTCAAGTAAAGAAGATGAGTTTAAGCTTTTTCAGTATATCAGCGTGATCGACGAGTCACTACTTCTTCAAGCACATGTAGTCACGACTCTCAGATTCATCATCTGAAATGACTATTCTATCTGATATCTTTTCATCAATTACTTGATGACACTGTTGATGTGATGAAGACGTTTCAGTATATCGACGCGATCAACAAGTCATCATTTCTTTGATCACTTGCAGTCACAACTCTCAGACTCTGCATCTGAGTTGTCTAATCACTAATAGTATCTTTTCATTTCTTACTGACATCGACATGTCATTAATCTTTCTCGTAGATCGATTGTGACTGTTAGAGAGAATATTGTTGCATGAGTGAAAACTCTGCACGACAACTTTTCTGATCACGCAACGTTCTAACATCGTTTGAACTGCATCGAATTGAGATCTCTTGACTCTTCTGACTTCTATTCGAACACAGAATAGAATCAAAAGATTCGTAGTCGACATTATGTACAGATGAATCTCGTTGTCAGTCTATTTCTTGTTTATTTAATGAAACTTTTTAATCAAAGATAAAGATTATTGAATTACAGATATTATGTTGAAAAATGTAACTATTTGTTGCTCAATTTGAGTTGATCTGAGATTGAAATTTTAAGTTATTTAATTAGAAATTTAAAGTAATTAAAATATACAATGAATAAATCAGCGATGAAACTCTACAATACTATTTCGTACTCGTCATGACAACATCACAACGACAAGCGACGATACTAAAAGAAGGTATTCTAGACTCGAACTAGCCCTTCAAGCCTATTCAAGAAACTCAATTTTCAACTTCTATCGTGGCAGCAAAAGCGTACGACGTTTCTCGAAAACCTCTACAACGGCGTATAATCGGTATACCATCAAAACTATTCTAGGTCCTATCTCGAAGAAACGCCTCCTTACGCCTACCGAAGAGGAAAGCCTTATACAATGAACATTATCGATGAATCGGCGCGGTACGCCGCCTAGAATCGCGATCGTACGAGAAATGACACGTCTTCTAGTCGCGCAACGTTTTAAATCAACCACCCTACCACTGAGTACGAAAGTTTATCGACCGTCACGATACGATTAACTCGAAATATAATCGGAAATACGACTATCAACGAGCAAAATGCGAAGATCCGAAGCTTATTCGAGCGTGGTTTCAACGCGTAAGAGATATAATTGCGGAGTACGGCATTCACGAAGACGATATCTGTAATTTTGATGAAATCAGCTGTCCTCTGATAGATGCAGAAAAGCAACACTATTAAAGTTAGCGAGCAAACATGTTATCAAATTCGAAGGGCTTAGAGTTTCGACTTGGATACCACTCACTCATAGGAGCGCTTTCGAAGGTGCTTGGAGTTTCGACTTGGAAGCCATGCGAGGACACGGAATGGGTCTTAATACGTCCTGAAGTCTCAACAATCGCGCGGGACGAACAATAGAAGGGAAAGCGGGGAAAGCCTGGATCGCAAATTTAAGAGGACGCAGCGTACTTCGACATGGATACTTTCAATTGTGTTTCTTCTACTATATGCCATGTTTATGATGGATACAAAATATCAGTCTAAGGGATTGAGACACAACCAAGGAATGCGAAGGGGTACTTTGCTTTCCATGTATGGATGGATCTACCAAAAAGTTTATAGGCATGCTTGACGACCCAATTTTTCGCCCGAACTCCGATGAGATGGAGGGCGAACACATGTGTATTGAAGGGTGATACTGAAGGTTTCCTCCCAGCTTTTGCCAGTGTACTAAGTAACGCCTGCGTTTTCCCATGTTGTCTTGGACCTTGCATTGTGTACGGAGCATTTCAACGTTCGCTCTGTTCAATACTCGTTTCTTGTTTGCGTTGATGAGAAAATCTTCAGGCTGTTTACGCCCTTCACTGGGTATGGTCTTCACGAGTCTTGGAGCATTTCACTAAAATCACCAATTCATCTCTTTTTTGAAAAGCGTTTCCACACTTTGATACGATGTCTTATTCTTGTGGGGCACGCTTATATCATCTGAGTTTTGCCACGGCCCCAAACCTCCAACAAGCTATGAGTAGTCATCAGATGTTATACCAGTAATGTGGGGTTCTTTCTGGAAATCCACTGAATGAGCTTTAGAAGTAAGTTAGCTTGGTCTACACTTCCGCCCATCCACCCACTCCCTTAGCTCAGTCTTTAGATAGAGGCAGTTCTTGGCGCCGATGAGCACCTGCTGGGCCCACTGTTTGCCCTGGAGGCTGCCAGTTGGAGCCGAGGCCAACCAACCGAAATATCTACGTATATACAACAACACCGATGCACCAACGGATGCTCGGGACTAATAGTCGAGGACAATGACGACGATGTGCAGCGAGAAGTAAACAATATGGCAGGGATGCTGACTGCTAAAAGGGTGCATCTGTCCAGTAACGGCCAAGCAACAGAGGCGGCCGCTTCTATTCCGGGACATATCTCTAGAGTCAGGTCAAGAAGAGACGGAGAGCCATGGCGTTAAATACAGCGACGGGCTTAGTTACACTCACGCCGAGTGGGACAAGGAAGAGAGGATACTATGTCCCTGCTAAGCGGAGACGGCAGTCACCATCTTACAGTTGGCCCAGCGCAGAAGATCATGTCCAACGTCGAGAGTTTCTGAAGGCAACGGTACTGAGATGCCGGAGAAAGGAGACCTGGTTATCGTCAAATCTACTGGCTATTCCTATGACGAGTCTGCAGCCGTCAGCAACTATTATCGGGGAACTCTATACACTACAATTTCGTGTCACCTTTCAATGCTCACCAGTTACATAGCTCCTGCTTTAGCTTAAGGTTAGGTATTGCAATGGTACGTTGCCTTAGGGTAGAGAACTTCTCCGCAGGTCGCGATGTTCAGAAGCTCTATTTCTGCACAATATTGCAGCTGCATCTCGTGAGACGTCGCTGCCCGGACTTGGTTGCTTTGGGTGGGAGAGCCGGGCTAGAAAGAAAGAGCTAAAGGAGGGCGTCGGACGAGGCAGAGGAGTAGAGGGTGAAGTGGGTGGCGGGCGAACAGGATGTTGCATGGAATAGACTTTGGCGAATACTTGAGTGTAACAATTTATCTACGCATGGTGATCGAGTCCTCAGCTCCCGACAACAGGGACGCGAGAGGAAGTCAAGTGGGTCAAGGGATGCGTCGTACCTCGCACGGCCATCCCGACTGCAGTGATGCGGGATGATGGCGAAAGTTCGATATTTAGGGGGGAACATTGGCCTTCATAATCCATCCGTTTCCGGCATCTCCCCCAACTCTCCCCACAGCTTTCTCACGTTCCCCAATTTCCTCTCCCATGGGGGTGATGCCACGGTGGGAGAGTGCTACGGGGCGAAAGTAGGTGCGAGATTGGTAAAAGAGGAATATGGGGATAGGAAAGGCAAACCCATCTCGCACCTTCTCGGCTTCTCTCATTATTCCCACCCCCATATTCACCTTCGATATCCCAAATGCTTCCTCGCTGTCAACGGTTCAATCTTGTTGTGTATGGGCGGTACAAAGACGGTGCGGCTGTATTTGGCGTTTCTTGTGCTCCTTATATAGCTTTATTGTAGATATGGTGTAGATATTGCTCGGAGGAATCTAAATCACTCGAGGGGCTTGGGCTTGTTGAAGCCTCTCCCAAAGCTTCCCGTCTTGCACTCGGTCTCTAGCTGAATCACGGCGTGGAGGACGACCTTCGTCATGTAGCCATGCGTACTTTCTAATACTGGCTTCTGTTTGAACAAAAGTTTGTGCCGGCTATCGATGACCGTCAGAAAACATACCATATGGAACGGCTCTAATGGCTCGAGTTCGAGAACTCTCGAGTCGACCACATGTATCCAGTTGAATCATCACCGGAAGGCACAGAGGACCTGGTAATTGCCAAGACAGTACCCGGCCCCACTCCGGCAAATTGGAAAGCTGCTTAATGAAGGGTCTCGAAGCTGGTTGGGTATGTTGTGAAAATCTTCAACACCTGGATTTCATTGCTGATAGAGCATTAATAGGTATCTTCTGGACCAAGCGCTCCATCAAATGACCCTCGCAACCCAAGTGAACGTTGTTTCATGTGTTCCTGAGCAGGCGAGGTATCCGTGGCCACAGCAAATTTGGGGGATTTGGATAGGTGGAGGGAGAGGAATCGGAGGACGGTGGTGGGAGCTTGTGAGTAGATTCTAGGTATTTATAGTAATCTTTGATCTGGTCGTGCTGCCGTGTCTCTGCCTTCCTTACTTTCGATAAAGTTTACCTGCTGGTTGTGAAACTCTAGAAGGGATGATACGTGTGCGTTGAACAAACATCGAATACCCCCGATTATGTTTTGTTGAAGAAAAAGAGTTGGGAATATATCTCAGGTGAATTTATACACAATACATGGTCCTACTGACCACAATTAGATCCTTATGAGAGAATCAGTATCGTACTATGCGACGGTAGCTGGGTGCGCATCCTTATAAATCTGTTAGAATCGGCTTGTGGGCCAAATCTGGGTCGTCGATGAAGTCGGGATCTTGAAAATGGTCATTGACCCAGTCCATTTCGTAGTACTCCTGATCGACAGAGTCCCCGGATCCCCACAAGCCACCGGCTTTTCCCTGGTTCTGAACACATCGTGATACAAGTTCACCCTGGAACTTGAGTCAGCTTCGTTTCCAATGGGTCGCGACAAGGTGAATGACAACACACCACGACCGGTCCACAGCGAGGTCTGCCACCCGAGCCAGTGTTCTGACCTTTCAACTTTATATAGTATTCCGTAGAAGAGCGCGCCTGTCGGTCACACTCTGGCGTATCCTCATCATAGTTGCAGGCGTCTGCGCCACATAAAGCTTGGTCAAGGCTTTCCATCAAAGGTGCCGGATTCCCAGATGGCAGACTATCAGAATTGCACGTGACGAACGGAGCGTTGAAAGTGATCGCGAGGTTGTAGTTGTCCAATGTGTTGGAAATGTTGGAAACAGGGAACGGTACTGTTACCCCTGTGGTTAGTAATCTCCGCATTTATCCGGCGCTAGTGGATGGGTATTTACCCTTCGCCCACTTCTTTCCTTCCTTCTTCATC
>JAABUY010002460.1_pt1 | contig 21928 bp, 19 predicted proteins | sample 5560271 | NCBI WGS metagenome assembly JAABUY01 (sample SAMN10711886, study PRJNA513374) | rock metagenome | isolation source: Antarctica rocks | place: Antarctica: Victoria Land, University Valley | reverse complement strand
GCTCACGGTCGGCCCGCAGGCTGTCTGCCTCACGGGTGAGCGCCCGCAGCTCGCCCAGCTTAGCCGCCTGGGCTTCCAGACGGTCCAGCAGCTCGCCCATCATTGGTGTCTCGTGAGATGCCTCGAGAGCCACTTCGCCTACCTCTCCTGTCTCGCCGTCTCCGTTCAGTAGCCCGGCACGCTCGAGCTCGGAGCGGGGGATTCGACGCACGCCACCTCGGAGCACGCTTTCCAGCTGGCCGCGATACACGCGGTTGCGTTCGGCATCGGCTACGCCACCGCGCAGGACCGCCTCTTCTTCATCGACGCGCTGCGACACGCCGGTCGCGGAGAGCTGGCGCAGTTCGCCGGGGGTGCCAACGTGGCGATGGACGAGAGCGTCTGGCGCAACGAGCCATACACCGAGCAGGACCGGCCAATCAGGTGCAGTTCATCCGCACGCACGTCCCCGACGGCCAGCAGATCTTTGACGATGCCCAGAGCTACGTGGCCGGCATCAACGCCTACATCGGGCAGGCCAAGCTCGACCCGCTGATGATGCCGGCCGAGTACGACGCCCTGGGGATGGGGCACGGGCCGCAGCCCTTCCGCGTCGAGGACCTGGTGTCGGTCGCCTCGCTGGTGGGTGGGATCTTCGGCGTGGGCGGCGGGGGACAGCTGAGTAACGCCCTGCTCTACCAGGGGCTGCGCCAGCGCTTCGGCCCCGAGTGGGCGGCGCTGGGGGGCTCGCCTGAGGCTCCCGCCCCCGCACCCCGGCGACGCCGCCGCCGGACTCGGCGCCCCAGGCGCGGCGACCGGCCCACCGCGCCCCCGCCCACCGCGCGCCCGTCGAGGGCGGGCCCGCCGACGCTGCTCGCGCGTCAGGCCCCCCACCCGCAGGGGTGGCACGGTCGCACCGGATCTCGCGTCCGCGCCATCACCTCAAGCGCCGCCGGCCCTCCCGGGCGCGCCCGGTCGACACCTCGGGCTTCGCGACGCTGCTCAGCTTCGTCGATCCCTCCGACCCCGAGGCTCCCACCACCGTCCGGGGGCGCAGCTTCCCCTACCAGACTCTGCCGGCGCCGGGGCGGGCCACGCGGGCGACCATCGCCCTGCCCGATCCCGGCTCGACCCAGCTCACCAACCCGGTCGTGGCCGGTGCTGTCCCGCGGGGCCGCGCCGCAGACCGCGCCACCCCTGCAGGTGGGGGGCCCGCGGGAGCATCGCCCGCGCCGGGGGCGAGCGCGGGAGCCGGCCTGCTGAACTTCCCCCGAGAGATGTCCAATGCCCTGCTGGTCTCCGGCCGCCACACCGCCAGCGGTCACCCGCTGGCGGTGATGGGCCCGCAGGTCTCCTACTTCACCCCCCAGATCCTGATGGAGGAGGACATCCACGGGCCGGGCATCGACGCCGACGGCGCCGCCTTCCCGGGGGTCAACCTCTACGTCGAGCTCGGACACGGAGCCGACTACGCGTGGTCGGCGACCTCCTCGGGGCAGAACATCGTCGACACGTTCGCGGCGCCGCTGTGCAACCCCACCGGCGGCCCCGTCTCGACGCAGCGAGCTTCTACCTGCTGCACGGCAGCTGCGTGCCGATGGAGACGCTCACCCGCATCGAGTCCTGGCAGCCCAACCTGGCCGACTCCACGCCGGCCGGTCAGGTGAGCCTCCAGACCCAGCGCACCGCGTTCGGCCTGGTCATCGCCCGCGCGCGAATCCATGGTCGCCCCGTCGCCTACACCAACCTGCGCTCCACCTACATGCACGAGCTCGACTCGGCGCTCGGCTTCGAGCGCTTCAACGAGCCCGGACTGATCCACCGCGCGCGACTTCTTCAACGCCGCCTACAACGTCGGGTACACCTTCAACTGGTCTACGCCGACGACCGGCACATCGGCTACTTCGACTCCGGACACAACCCGATCCGGGCGCCGCACACCGATCCGCTGTTTCCGAGCTGGTCGAGCGCGGCGTGGCGCGGCTCGACTCCCGCCGCGCTCAGCTCCCCGGTCTCGGACTCAGTCGGCGCAGACCCCGCAGGGTGGCGCGGCAGGCGGCCAGGGAGCCGCGCCCGCAGTAGCGATCAAGCAGCCGCTGATGGAATGGATCAACCGGCCCACCTTCCAGCAGGCGGACGAGATCCAGGGCCACCGAGCTCCCTGAGGGCGGGCGGCCGCGGTCGCTCCCGCAGAACGGTTGGAGGTCCGATCCGGGGCTCTATAATGATCGGCGCTCACGCCGGGAGGCGTGGGTGCCCGTTCCCGGCGGAGCGGGTTTTCTTTCGCCCAAACGCCCTCATCCTCAAGGTCTTCACGCCATGCCCAAGGACGTCATCCTCACCCCTGAAGGACTCTCCAACCTCAAGGCCGAGCTCGACCAGCTCGCCACCAACCGCCGCCGGGAGGTCGCGGGCCGGATCAAGGAGGCGCGGGAGTTCGGCGACATCTCCGAGAACGCGGAGTACGACGACGCCAAGAACGAGCAGGCCATGCTCGAGGCCCGGATCGCCCAGCTGGAGGAGAAGCTCCGCTCGGCGACGGTGATCGACGCCTCGAACCTGACCAATGACGTCGTCCGGGTCGGCTCCGTGGTTCACGTCAAGGACGACGGTGGCAAGTCCACCAAGTACACGATCGTGGGCTCGGCGGAGGCCTCCCCGGCGGAGATGAAGCTCTCCAACGAATCGCCGGTGGGCAAGGCGCTGATCGGTCACAAGCGCGGCGACGAGGTCGTGTTCTCGACCCCCCGCGGCGAGCGCCGGCTGAAGATCACCAAGATCGAGATCGACTCCAAGTAGGCGCGGGCAATGGGCGAAGCGCCCGGCGACGTCTTCGCCGATCGGCGGCAGAAATTGGAGGCGCTGCGCGCCGCGGGCGTGGAGCCGTTTCCCCATGATTTCGACGGGGTGGAGCCCGTCAGCGCGGTGCGCTCGGCGCACGCCGGACTCGCGGCGGGAGAGGAGACCACGAGCGCACATCGCGTGGCCGGACGGCTGGCGGCGCGGCGCGGCCAGGGGAAGATGGCCTTCTTGGACATCGTCGACCGCTCCGGGCGGATCCAGCTCCAAGCTCGCGTCGACGAGCTCGGGCCCGAGGGCATGGAGCGATTGACGAGCCTCGATCTCGGCGACCTGATCGGGGCCGACGGCGTCGCCTTCTGCTCACGCCGGGGGGAGCTCAGCCTGCGGGTCACCGGCTGGACGCTGCTGGCCAAGTCGCTGCGCCCGCCCCCCGAGAAGCACCATGGACTGAGTGACGTGGAGACGCGCCTGCGCCACCGTGAGCTCGACCTGATCGCCAACCCCGAGGCGCGCACCCTCTTCGCCACCCGTGCCCGGGTGATCGCCGCGGTGCGGCGCTTCCTGGACGGCGCGGGGTTCCTGGAGGTGGAGACGCCGGTCCTCCAGCCCCTGTACGGGGGGGCGGCGGCGCGCCCGTTCACCACCCACCACAACGCCCTGAACCGTGAGCTGTACCTGCGGATCGCCACCGAGCTCTACCTCAAGCGCCTGATCGTCGGCGGCCTGGAGCGGGTCTACGAGCTCGGCAAGGACTTCCGCAACGAGGGCCTCTCGCACAAGCACAACCCGGAGTTCACGATGCTGGAGTGGTATGAGGCCTACGCCGACTACCTGGACGTCGCCGACCGCTGCGAGGCGCTGGTGAGCGCCGTGGCCGCCGAGATCGCCTACGAGGGCGAGTACGACTTCCATTCGCCCTGGCGGCGGGAGACGCTCGCCAATGCGGTCCTCCAGCGAACCGGGATCGACATCATGGACGCCCGCGGGAATCGGGAGGCGCTGGCGGAGGCGATGCGCGGCGCCGGGCTGACGGTCGCGGAGGGTGACACCTGGCCGCAGCTGGTCGACGAACTGGTCTCAAAGCACGTAGAGCCGACGCTGATCCAGCCGACCTTCCTGCTCGACTATCCGGTGGAGCTCTCGCCGTTCGCCAAGCGCCACCGCTCGCAGGAGGGGCTCGTGGAGCGCTTCGAGGCGTTCGTGGGTGGGATGGAGTTCGCCAACGCGTTCTCCGAGCTCAACGATCCCGACGAGCAGCGGCGGCGCTTCGAGGAGCAGCGGGCGCTGTCGGGGGCCGGCGATGCCGAGGCCCAGCCCTACGACGAGGCCTTCGTGCAGGCGCTGGAGCAGGGGATGCCGCCGACGGGCGGCATCGGGATCGGGATCGACCGGCTGGTGATGGTGCTGACCGGGCGCCGCTCGATCCGCGAGGTCGTGCTGTTCCCGGCGATGCGTGACTGAGGACGCTCGTCGCGCGACCGGAGCGCGTCCGTCGCGCGCGGGGCGGGGGGCGGCGGGCGGCGTCGTTCGCCATGCAGAACGCGCCACGCGTCACTCGCCCACTGGCCGCGCGGGCGCCTAAGCATGTGCCACGTGCACATCTCGCCAGCCGGCTGCGGCGGCCGAGCCGGTGGCGGGTTGTGCACCCACCCTCCGAAGACGCGGGGACCGGTTGGTAGACTGGGGCATGGCCCCAGAACGTGCCGTGTCCTCATTGAATCCGGTCCTCGGGCCGAGATAGACGAAAGGAACGGTCGCCTCGGCGTCCTCGTAACCGGCAGCGCTACCCTGAACCCAGGGATCATCTGATCCAGGACCACACCTCGACCGACCACACCGCCCGCCGACCAAGAGAGAAGCACAGCCATCATGTTCGAGCGATTTACAGAGCGAGCCCGCCAGGTGGTCGTCCTGGCGCAGGAAGAGGCGCGGACTCTCAAGCACAACTACATCGGCACTGAGCACATCCTGCTCGGCCTCCTGCGGGAAGAGGAGGGCCTGGCGGCTCGTGTCCTCGAGTCCCTGGACATCACGGTCGAGCGCGTGCGCGCGCAGGTCGTGCGAATCGTGGGCTCGGGCGAGGAGGTGACCTCGGGACAGATCCCGTTCACCCCGCGGGCGAAGAAGGTCCTGGAGCTGGCGCTGCGTGAAGCGCTGAGCCTCGGCCACAACTACATCGGCACCGAGCACATCCTGCTCGGCCTGGTGCGTGAGAACGAGGGGGTGGCGGCCCGGATCCTGCTCGACTTCGATGCCGATTCCGAGAAGATCCGCAACGAGGTGATCCGGATGCTTTCCGGCCCCGGCAGCCGCCAGCGCGGCTCCGGCTCGGGTGCGGCCGGCGCTCCGGCGGGCCCCGGCGAGGGCAAGAAGTCCTCCAAGCTGCTCGACCAGTTCGGCCGCAACCTGACCAAGCTCGCCTCCGAGGGCAAGCTCGACCCGGTCGTCGGTCGCGAGACAGAGATCGAGCGGATCATGCAGATCCTGTCGCGGCGGACCAAGAACAACCCGGTGCTCGTCGGCGAGCCCGGCGTCGGCAAGACCGCCGTCGTCGAGGGCTTGGCGCAGCGCATCACCAACGCCGACGTCCCCGAGCTGCTCAAGGGCAAGCAGATCTACACGCTGGACCTGGCGGCGCTGGTGGCGGGCTCCAAGTACCGCGGCGAATTCGAGGAGCGCCTGAAGAAGGTGATGAAGGAGATCACCCAGCGCGGCGACATCATCCTGTTCATCGACGAGTTGCACAACCTCGTCGGCGCCGGTGCCGCCGAGGGCGCCATCGACGCCGCTTCGATCCTCAAGCCCGCGCTCGCACGCGGGGAGCTGCAGACAGTCGGCGCCACCACGCTCGAGGAGTACCGCAAGTACCTGGAGCGGGACTCGGCACTGGAGCGGCGCTTTCAGAAGATCACCGTGGACCAACCGTCCACCGAGGAGACCGTGCAGATCCTCAAGGGGCTGCGCGATCGCTACGAGCAGCACCACAAGGTGAACATCACCGACGAGGCGCTGGGCGCTGCCGCGGAGCTCGCCGACCGCTACATCTCCGACCGCTTCCTGCCAGACAAGGCGATCGACCTGATCGACGAGGCGGCGTCCCGGATGCGGATCAAGTCGATGACCTCCCCGCCCGTGTACCGGGAGCTGGAGGACGAGATCGAGGAGACCCGCCGGGCCAAGGAGGCCGCGATCGAAGCGCAGGAGTTCGAGAAGGCGGCGAACCTGCGTGACAAGGAACGGCGGCTGACCCAGCGCAAGCGGGAGCTGGCCGATCAATGGGAGGCCGGGGACTCCACCGAGCGCCCCGCGATCGGCGAGGAGGAGATCGCCGACATCGTCTCGATGTGGACCGGCATCCCCGTGTTCAAGCTCACCGAGGCGGAGACCGCCAAGCTGATGCGCATGGAGGAAGAGCTACACAAGCGGGTGATCGGTCAGCACCCGGCGATCGAAGTCGTCTCCAAGGCCATCCGGCGCTCCCGCGCCGGGCTCAAGGACCCCAAGCGCCCCACGGGCTCGTTCATCTTCCTCGGCCCCTCCGGGGTGGGCAAGACCGAGCTGGCGCGGACGCTCGCGGAGTTCCTGTTCGGCGACGAGGACACGATGATCCGGATCGACATGTCGGAGTACATGGAGAAGCACGCCGTGTCACGGCTGGTCGGCTCGCCTCCGGGCTACATCGGCTACGACGAGGGCGGTCAGCTGACCGAGGCGGTTCGCCGCAAGCCCTACAGCGTGCTGCTGCTCGACGAGATCGAGAAGGCCCACCCGGACGTGTTCAACATCCTGCTCCAGATCCTGGAGGATGGCCGGCTCACCGACGCCCAGGGACGGACGGTCGACTTCCGCCACTGCATCGTGATTATGACCTCCAACATCGGCGCCTCCGAGATCGCGCGGAACACGCCGCTGGGCTTCGCCATCTCCGACGACGAGACCGGGATCACCTACGACGACATGAAGAACCGGATCATGGGCGAGCTCAAGAAGGTCTTCCGTCCCGAGTTCCTCAACCGGATCGACGACGTCATCGTCTTCCACAAGCTGGCTAAGGACGAGATCAAGGAGATCGTCGACCTGCTGCTGGCGCGGATCCGGCACTCGATGGCCGAGCGGGAGCTCCAGCTGGAGCTCTCCGAGCCGGCCAAGGATCTGCTCGTGGAGAAGGGCTGGGATCCCGCCATGGGCGCGCGGCCTCTGCGCCGGGCCATCCAGCGCTACATCGAGGACCCGCTGGCGGACTTCGTGCTGCGCTCCGCGGTGCCCCCGGGCTCCACGGTGCTGGTCGAGCCCGGCACCGAAGAGGACACCGAGGGAGATGTCAAGCTCTCGGTGATAGAGCCCGCGCCGAAGCCCACCCCGGTCGGGGTCGGTGCCGAGGGCGGCGAGGAGCCGGCCGCCGACGACCCCGAGGCGCACGACGCCGCCCTCGAGGGCGAGTAGTAAGAACTCTGTGACAACACCCGGGTGACGTCGGGTCCGGGGCGTAGCCTGGACGTCTGATGGCGCGTACGAGCTCGGTCCATGTCTGCTCACTATGTGGTCAGGAGACCCCTCGCTGGGCGGGGCAGTGCCCCGGGTGCGGCGAGTGGAACACCCTGGTCGAAGAGGTGCGCAGCGCCCCTGCGGTCAGCGACGGGCGCGCCGGCGCCGGCCGGCGGGTACGCGGCACGGCGCTGACCCCGGTGGCGTTGGGGGAGGTGGCGCGCCAGGAGCACGAGCGGCTGAGCACCGGCATCTCCGAGCTGGACAACGTGCTCGGGGGCGGGATCGTGCCGGGCTCGCTGGTGCTGATCGGCGGAGCCCCCGGAATCGGGAAGTCAACGCTGACGACGATGGCGCTGGCCAACCTCGTGGCCGCGGGGCGGCGCACGCTGTATGTCTCCGCCGAGGAGTCGGCTGCGCAGATCCGCCTGCGCGCTGAGCGGCTGACCGAGGGGGACGCGCTGCGCATCCCGGTGGTGGCCGAGACCGACCTTCACGCCGTGCTCGCGACGCTGGAGCGGGAGCGGCCCGAGGTGTGCGTGGTCGACTCCGTGCAGACGTTGCAGTCGAACGAGCTCACCAGCGCCGCGGGCTCGGTGGGCCAGGTGCGGGAGGTGGCCGCGGAGATCATGCGGGTGGCCAAGGCACAGCGCACCGCGGTGCTGCTCGTCGGCCACGTGACCAAAGAGGGCGCGTTGGCGGGCCCCCGGGTACTGGAGCATCTCGTCGACTGCGTGCTCCAGTTCGAGGGAGAGCGAGAGCGCACCTACCGCACTGTGCGGGCCGTCAAGAACCGCTTCGGCTCCACCGACGAGGCCGGCGTCTTCGAGATGCGTGACAGCGGGCTGGTCCAGGTGCTGGACGCCTCGGCGCGCTTCGTCGGCGAGGCCACGCGCGCCCCCGGGAGCGTCGTGCTGTGCGCGATGGAGGGCTCGCGACCGCTGCTGGTGGAGGTCCAGGCCCTGGTCAGCTCCTCCGAGCTGGTGCCGCCGCGCCGCGTGGTTGCCGGATTGGATCGCAATCGCCTGGCGCTGGTGCTGGCGGTGCTCGGACGCCACGGAGGGATCGGGCTGGGGGCCTCCGACGTGTTCGTCAACGTCGTCGGCGGTGTCCGCGTGGAGGAACCTGGTGCCGACCTGGCCGTAGCGCTGGCGGTGGCCAGCGCCGCCCGCGGGATCGCGTTGACCGCCGCCGCCGCTGAGCGTCCCCTGGCCTGCTTCGGCGAGCTCGGCCTGACCGGCGAGCTGCGCTCGGTCGCCCACCCTGACCGCCGGATGGCCGAGGCGCAGAAGTTCGGCCTCACCCCCGTTCTCTCACCCGAGGCGCACCCCACGCTGAGAGCCGCGCTCCGAGCCGCACTGGGACGACAAAGCGCCCCGAGAACCCGAGCAGCCGCCTGAGGGCCTATCGCACCCTGTGTCCCCTCGCGCGAAGCGCAGCGGGGACACAGGGTGCGATAGGCCCGAAGAAGTAAAATGAGCCTTCATGGCGTCTCGCTCCGGGGAAGAGCTCAAAGAGGAGCTCGAATCTCGTCAGGAATCACAGATGGTGAGGGCGCTGGAGATGGTCGCGCCCGGCACCGCGCTGCGAGAGGGAATCGACAACATTCTGCACGCCCGCACCGGCGGGTTGATCGTTATCGGGGAGGCGGAGGAGCTGGCGTTCCTGCTCTCGGGCGGGATCAAGGTGGAGCTCGATTACTCCCCGGCGTTTCTCTACCAGCTCGCGAAGATGGACGGGGCGATCGTGCTGAATGCCAACGCCACCAAGATCGTCCACGCCAACGTCCAGCTGACGCCCGACCCGACGATCCTCACGATGGAGACGGGTACCCGCCATCGCACCGCCGAGCGTGCCGCCAAGCAGACCGACGCCCTCGTGGTGGCCGTCTCGGAGCGCCGCGAGGTGGTCTCCCTGTACGTTGACGGGATCAAGTACATCCTGGAGGAGATCCCGGTGGTGCTGGCCAAGGCCAATCAGGCGCTGGCCACGCTGGACAAGTACCGCAGCCGCCTGGACCAGGTGTCGACGCGTTTGACCGCACTCGAGTTCGAGGGTGGCGCCACCCTCCACGACGTCCTCACGGTGCTACAGCGCGCCGAGCTTGTCACCCGCATGGCGGTGGAGATCGAGCGCTACATCGTCGAGCTCGGCAGCGAGGGACGGCTGATCGAGATGCAGCTCGACGAGACGATGGTCGGCGTCTCCGCCGACAAGGCCGCGCTCGTCCACGACTATCTGGTCAACGACTCCGAGGAGGACTTCGCCACCGCCTTCGAGCAGTTGGTGCGGCTACCCCACCAGGATGTCCTGGACTTCGGGCGCCTGGCCGAGTTGCTCGGCTACGACCGCAAGCTCAACACACTCGACTATCCCACCTCCCCCCGCGGCATCCGCATCCTCGGTCGCATACCGCGACTGCCGAAGCTGGTGGTTCAACGGATCATCGACGAGTTCGGAGGATTGGAGGAGCTGCTTGCCGCCACCGACGGGGAGCTCGAGACCGTCGACGGAGTCGGCGAGATCAGGGCGAAGGACATCCGTGAGGGCCTTCGCCGCCAGCAGGAGATCAACCTCGTTGATCGCTACCTGCAGACGTAGTGCAAATCGCGCGGTTGCTCGCGCCGCCTCAGGAAAGAGGAGATCATCATCACAGAGATAATCGAAGAGAACCTCGACGAGGAATTCGGAGACATCGTCCCGCTTCCTCACATTGAGTTCGAGATCGGCGACAACGTGGTCTATCCCCATCATGGGGCCGGTCAGGTGATCCGCAAGGAGGCCAAGGACATCCTCGGCGAGAAGCGGGAGTACCTGACGATCAAGATCCTGCACAACGACATGACGGTGATGGTCCCCACGGAGAACGCCGGCGTCGCCGGGCTGCGGCGGGTGATCGACGAGGAGACGGTCAAGAAGGTGCTGGCGGTGCTGCAGGACGAGTGCTCGGAGATGCCCAAGAACTGGAACCGGCGCTTCAAGCACAACCGCGACAAGATCAAGACCGGTGACATCTACGAGCTGGCCGAGGTCGTTCGCAACCTTGCCCTCCGGGAGGCCGAGAAGGGCCTCTCCACCGGTGAGAAGCAGATGTACACCCGAGCCAAGAAGATCCTCGCGTCCGAGCTGATGTACGCACTGGAGATGAACGAGGAAGAGGTCGAGGCGCATCTGTACGAGCTGCTCATGGAGTCGACCCCCAACGGTCACGGGAACGGCGACGGCCACCTCGCCGTCGCCGCCGAGTAGCCGCGCGCCTCTGCGCAGATGGCGGTCGCGTTGCTCGTGGCCGCAGGAAGTGGCGAGCGCCTTGGGGCCGGTCGGCCCAAGGCGCTCGTCAACCTCGCGGGCCGGCCGATGGTGGAGTGGTCGGTGCAGGCGCTGAGGGGCGTGGCCGAGATCGAGCGGATCGTCGTGGCGCTGCCGGCGCACGAGCTTGCTGGCGTGCCCGTCGGCACCGAGGCGGTCCCGGGGGGCGCGGTTCGCTCGGAGTCGGTTCGCCGCGCACTGGCGGCCGCGGGGCCGGGAGACCCGGTGGTGGTCCATGACGCCGCCCGCCCGCTGGCCGAGTCAGAGCTCTTCCGGCGTGCGCTCCGGGAGCTTCAGCGCACCGGGGCCGACGCGGTGATCGCGGCGGTGCCGGTGACCGACACGATCAAGGAGGTGGCCGGCGACGGGCAGACGGTGTCGCGGACGCTGGAGCGTCGGTCCCTGTGGGCGGTGCAGACCCCCCAGGTCTTCCGCCGGGCGGCGCTGGAGCGGGCGCTGGCGGCGCCCGAGGATCAGCTCCGCGCCGCCACCGACGATGCCTGGCTCGTCGAGCGCGGCGGGGGCACGGTGCGGGTGCTCCCGAGCGTCCCCACCAACTTCAAGGTCACCACCCCGCTGGACCTGCGGGTGGCCGAGCTCCTGCTGGCTGAGCGGGCCGCGTGAGCCCAGGGCTCCTCACCACCGGCATCGGCTACGACTGCCACCGCTTGGCGCCGGGGCGCCGCCTGGTCCTCGGCGGCGTGGAGATCGATCACGACCTCGGTCTCCAGGGCCACTCCGACGCCGACGTCCTCTCCCACGCGGTGATCGACGCGCTGCTGGGCGCAGCGGCGCTCGGAGACATCGGCGAGCACTTCCCTGACACCGACGAGCGCTTCCGGGACGCCGATTCCCTGGCGCTGCTGCGCCGCACCGCGGCGCTGCTGGCCGGGCACGGCTTCACGGTCCAGCACGTCGACGCCACCGTCCTGATCGAGCGGCCGAAGCTGGCGCCGGTCCGCGAGCAGATCCGCGACTCGCTCGCGGCGGCCCTCGGCGTGGGCACCGGTCACGTGAGCGTCAAGGCCACCCGCGGCGAAGGGATGGGCTTCGTCGGTCGCGGGGAGGGCGCCGCGGCGCTGGCGGTGGCCACCGTGGCGGGACCGTCGCGGGCGGGCCCGCCGGCTGGCTGAACGGAGCCTCAGGCCGCCCGGGCCGAGCGCCGGGCAGCGGCCCGCTCACGCATCTGCTCGTACTCCACCAGCCGCTTCAGCTGTCGGAGCGTCTGCTGCAGGTGGCGCTGCACCGTGGGGGCGGCGAGCCGCTCAGCCACCCAGCCCCCGAGTCCGGCACCCGGGACCCCGTAGGCCAGCCGCAGCTCCACCCGGGTGCGGCCGGAGTCCTGCGTGCGCAGCCGGAAGCGACCGCGCTGGTCGATCCCGGTAACCGAGGTCCAGGCCAGGTCGCACGGCTCCCGGAACTCGACCACCTCCACCAGGCCGCCCACCTCCGCCGAGCCCACCCGCAGGAGCATCCGGTACCGAGCTCCGAGCCCGGTGGGCTCCTCGCTGACCACCTCCCAGCGGGTGATTCCGGACATGAAGCTGAGCGCCCGCTCAGGGTCGGAGGCGACCGCGAACACGCTGTCGATCGGCGCGGCGATCTGGACGTTGGCGCTGACCCTCATCCGATCAGGGGCAGGCTGCGCTCGGCGGCGAGCGCGTCGAGTGTCTCCTGCATCAGGCGGCGGATGTGGTCATAGACAACCTCTATGTCCGGGTCGGGGCCGAACTCCTCGTGCAGGTCGATCGGCGGCAGGGTCTCGATCGTGATCTTGGCGGGAGCGGGGAAGTGCCCGAGCATGTCGCCGACGTTGAGGCCCCACGGCAGCGCCAGCGAGATCGGCAGCACCTTCAAGCGGAACATCTTGTCCAGACGCAGGAGCCGAGCCAGACCCTCGCCGCGGGAGAGGAACAGCGCCGTCTCCTGCCCGCCGATCGAAACCACGGGCACGATCGGGACCTCCTGCTCCAGCGCCAGCTTGATGAAGCCCTTGCGCCCCCCGAAGTCGACCTGGTGGCGGTGCCAGCTCGGCCGGTGGACCTCGTAGTCTCCGCCGGGGTAGACGAGCAGGGCGGCGCCGCTGGCGAGGGCCTTGCTGGCGTTCTGCGGAGAGGCCGCGACGGTGCCGAACTTTCGCAGCTGTGCCAGCCCCGGCATCGAGAGCACGAGGTTGTGCGCCAGCTGGAAGAAGGACCGTTCGACGCCGAAGTAGGTGTTGAAGGCCAGCGTGAAGACGATCGTGTCCGGAGTCATGTTGCCTCCGGAGTGGTTGCCGACCAGCAGCACCGGCCCACTGTCGGGGATGTTGCCCAGGCCGCGCACCTCCCCGCGGAACCAGATGCTGGCCAGCACCCACAGCAGCGGCAGGCGCTCGCGGATGAAGTCCGGATCGCGCTCGTCGAGGTCGGCGCGAGAAATGCGGCGCTGCGCCTGGCCGGCGATCTCCCGCGCCGCCCTGCTCAGAAGCGAGGATCGGTCGGGTTGGCTGGGTGTGCGCTCGGGTGTCTCCACGTGCCCGTTGCGCCTGTCGCTGCCCGCGGTTCGCGTTTGCATCAAGGTGGACCCTTGGAGGTGTTACGCGGCGCGCGCACCGGGCGCAGCGTACGCGACGCTGTCCCGCGCGCCCTGCTCCGCTCGGGCGAAGAAGTCCAGCAGCAGCTCGTTGGTCTCCTCGGGATGCTCGACCTGGGGCACGTGACCACAGGACTCGAGCGTCACCTGCTCGGCGCTGGGCAGCCACTCGCCCACGTGGCGGCTGAAGGCAGCGGGGATCAGCGGATCGTGGGTTCCCCAGACGAACAGGGCCGGCGGCTGCAGCTCCGCCAGGCGGGGGTAAAAGCCGCCGCGCCCGAACGGCCCCTCCAGGTAGATGTTCCGCGCCGAGGCCAGAAACGCGTAGCGCGCCCCGGCGGAGTGGTAGATCCGGCGGAACTCGTCGACCATCAGGTCGGCGACGGCCGGGTCCAGGGCGTCACGGTCGGAGAACATGCTCCAGAACTGCGCCGCGACCATGTTCCGGTGGAAGGTGTGGGGCAGCAGGCCGAACTCGGGCCGCAACAGGCGCACGATGGGATGGAAGCCACGCCGCAGCCACGCGACCGCCGGGCAGAGCAGGCCGAGAGCGCTGACGCGCTCGGGGGCGCTGAGCCCCATCTCGATCGCGATCCTGCCGCCCATCGAGTTGCCAACGACGTGGGCTCGGTCGATGCCGAGCTCGTCCATGAAGCCGAGGATGTCGTGGGCGTACCAGCGGGCGTTGTAGGCGCCGCGTGCCGGCTTGCTGGAGGATCCGAAGCCCGGAAGGTCGGGGGCGTGTACGCGATAGCGGCGGCTGAGCGTGGCGGCGGTCTCGAAGAACGAGGCGCGAGTTCCGCCGAGGCCGTGCAAGAGCAGCACGTCGGGCCCCTCGCCCATCGTCAGGGTCGAGATCCGGTGCCGTCCCACCGGGACGTCGTAGATCTGCAGCAGGGGCGGCCGTCCGCCGGGCAGCCGGAACAGGCCCTCGAAGGCCACCGCGTGGTCCAGGTTGCCGCGTACGGTGAGTAGACGCTGCTGGAAGGCCTGGACGCCCGAGAGCTCGCCCTCGCGCAGCCGCATCCAGGTCTGCGAATCGGTCTCCATCGTTACGTCGGGCTCGCGCCGGGTGACCCCGTGGCGCACGCGGGCGCCGTGGGTCGTGCAGCGCACCTCCCAGGTGTGGCCGAGGTCGCACAGGCGCACATGGTAAGTGGCATCGAATTCCGGGCCGGCGCCCAGGTAGCGGTCGGGCAGGGTGCGAAAGGCCTGGTCGACGACTGCGAGGCGCTGCGCCCGAGAAGCGTGCTCTGACACCGCTGTGAGCCTACCGATGAGCCCGGGCGGACATGATCCCGGGCGGTAGGGTTGCGCCATCTTGCGCCAGATCTCCCTGCACGACACGCGGACCGGCCAGGTGCTCGCGCTCCGGCCCCGGGACGGTCGGCGGGTGGGGATCTACGCTTGCGGCCCCACCGTCTACGGCCGCATCCACGTGGGAAACGCCCGGCCGTTCGTGGTGTTCTCGCTGCTGCGGCGATTCCTGGCCCACGAGGGCTACGAGGTCAGCTTCGTGGCCAACGTCACCGACGTCAACGACAAGATCTACGCGGCTGCCCACAGCGCCGGCATCGGCAGCGAGCGGCTGGCGCAGGAGATGACCGACGCCTACCGCGCCGACACTGATGCCCTGGGCCTGGGGCGGCCCGATCACGAGCCCCTGGCCAGCGCCACGATCCCGCAGATCGTGGCTTTGATCGAGGCGCTGTTGGAGCGGGGGCATGCGTATGCGGTGCAGGGAGACGTGTACTTCTCGGTCCGTTCCTACCCGCAATATGGGGAGCTGTCCCATCGCCAGGTCGACGACATGGACCAGGGGGAGGGCGTGGAGGGCGCGCAGCGCAAGCGTGATCCGCTGGACTTCGCGCTGTGGAAGGCGCACAAGCCCGGAGAGGACACGGCCTGGGAGGCTCCCTGGGGGCGGGGGCGCCCGGGCTGGCACATCGAGTGCTCGGCGATGGCGGAGGCGCTGCTGGGGATCGACTTCGAGATCCACGGCGGGGGCTCGGATCTGATCTTCCCCCACCACGAGAATGAGGCCGCGCAGACGATGGCCGCCCGGGGTGCGCCGCTGGCGCGGCTGTGGATGCACAACGGCATGGTTCGCCTGAACCGGGAGAAGATGGCCAAGTCCGAGGGAAACATCTTCATCCTGGGAGACGCGCTGGCCCGGTTCGGGCGTGACGCGCTGATCATGTACTTCTGCTCCGGCCATTACCGCCAGCCGATCGAGTTCGACGAGGAGCGCCTGACCGAGGCCGCCGCCCGCGTGCAGCGGATCAGGGAGGCAGCGCGCGGGCTGGCGCCGGGATCCTCTCCCGCGTGGTCTGCTCCGCTGCGGGACCGATTCCTGGGCGCGCTGGCCGACGATTTCAACACCCCGGAAGCGCTCGCGACGGTGTTCAAGTGGGTTAGGGAGGCCAATCGCTCCGCCGCCCCCGTCGGCGGCGAGGACCTACGTCAGATGCTGCAGATCCTGGCCCTGGAGGGCCTGCTCCACGCCGCCGAGGAGGCCGTGCCCGCCGACGTTGTGGAGTTGAGCCGGGCTCGGGAGGAGGCCCGCGCCGCGCGGGACTGGGAGCAGGCCGATCGCCTGCGCCAGCAACTGCGTGAGCGGGGCTGGGAGGTGCGCGACGGACCCGAGGGCTCTGAGCTGATCCCGAGCCGATGATCGTCTACGGCCGCAACCCCGTGCGGGAGGCGCTGCGGGGGCCCCGGCGGGTGGAGCGGGTCTGGGCCACCGCGCCGGCGAGTCGCGAGCCCTGGCTTCAGAGTCCCCAGGCGGCTGTGAGCACGGTGGCGGCCGATGAGGTGGAGCGGATTTGCGGCTCCGGCTCCCACCAGGGGCTCTGCGCACAGGTCGAGCCCTTCCGCTACGCCTCCGAGGAGGCGGTGCTGGCCGGCAGCCAGCCGCTGATCGTGGCCCTCGACCAGGTTCAGGACCCGCAGAACCTCGGCTCGATCTGCCGGACGGCCGAGTGCGCCGGCGCCAGCGCCGTGGTGATCCCCGAGCGGCGTGCAGTGGAGGTCACCGCGGCGGTGTGCAAGGCCTCGGCGGGGGCGGTCGAGCACCTGCCGGTGGCCCGCGTGCGCAACCTCGCGGACTTCCTCCGGGAGGCCAAGGCCGCCGGGGCGTGGTGCTACGGCGCGGCTGCCGGCGCCCCTACGCCCTACGACGGCGTGGATCTCTCCGGGCCCGTGGTGCTCGTGCTCGGGGCGGAGGGCAAGGGCCTGCGGCCGCGCGTGGCGGCGGCGTGCGACGACCTGCTCTCACTCCCGATGCGAGGCCGGACGGAGTCGCTGAACGTGAGCGCGGCGGCGGCGGTCCTGCTCTACGCCGCGGCGGGTGGGCGCTGAGGTCCTCTTGACAGCCGGGGGTTGCTATGTCAAGCTCGCGCCGTAAGATCAGCATCGACTTGAGCTTGAGGGCTTGGGTTAGCCGGAGGGGGTGCGGTGAACGCGCCTCTGTGTCGTGAATAGGTGAGGCGCCAGGGGAGGTGCGCGCCACGAACTCGGAGACCAGGCGGCTTTCGCCCGGCCAGAAGGGACTACGTGGTGGCTCGACTTTCTGCAGGGGCTCAAGCTCAACCCAAGGTTGAGGATCGTTATCTGATCGCGCTCGCCAAGCAGGGCAACGGCGATGCCTACGATCGAATCGTCCGCCGGTACTACGGCTTCGTGAGGCTCAAGGCCTCGTCCTACTTCCTGACCGGGGGGGACTCGGACGACCTCATCCAGGAGGGACTCGTGGGTCTCTACAAGGCGGTGCGGGACTACCGCAGCGACCGGGAGTCGAGCTTTCGCAACTTCGCCGAGCTCTGCATCACCCGCCAGATCATCACGGCGGTGAAGACCGCCACCCGCAACAAGCACACTCCCCTCAACCAGTATGTGTCCTTCTCCAGCACCCCCTCCGGGACGGGCTCGGAGTCCGACCCCACCCTGGACGAGATGCTGCCGGGCTCACCGATTCACGACCCGGTCAACCAGGTGATCTCCTCCGAGGAGCTCCGGGCGCTGGTGGCCTGCATCTCCACCGCCCTCTCAGAGCTCGAGTCCCGCGTGCTCGGCCTCTACCTCGATGGTCACTCCTACGAGGAGGTCGGCCAGCGGCTGGACTGCGACTGCAAGACCGTCGACAACGCGCTGCAGCGCGTCAAGCGCAAGGTGGGCAGCCACCTGGCCGAGCGCAGCGTGCCCGTGTAGCCGGCGAGACGGCGCTCAGCGGCTCAGCGCTTGGCTCCGGCGAAGTGGCGCCGCAGATCCTCGACCGAGCCCTTCATGACCCGGCTGCCCAGCATCTTCACCACCGGGCGCGGGATGCTCCGCCCCGGGTCGATCTGCAGCTCGAAGCACGCCTCGGTGGTGCCGTCGCCACGGTCGCGGAAGGTCCACTGGCCATCGCAGTCTTTAAAGTCGCCCTCCACGTAGACGCTGGCGATTCGCTCCGGCGGCTCGTAGCGGTGGCGCAGTGTGTAGCGCACGACGCCCACCCGCACGTCGATCTCGTAGGCCACCTCCTCGGCGCGACCCTCGGCGTCACGGGAGAGCACCCGGGTGCTGCGCACCGAGCGCATCCACTCCGGCACCTGCTCGTAGCGAAGCATCAGCTCGTACACCTCCTGCGCAGAGGCGTCGATCACCGCGGTGGCGCTGCCAGCGTAGTCGGGCACTCAGTGCACCGTAGGGCAATCAGGGCGGGTTACCCGCCCAGAAGCGGTCCGAGACGCGGGTGGCGGCCGTGCAGATCGTGGGCCAGGAAGCGGGAGAAGCGCGAATGGTCCGGACCGTGGAAGTCCGAGGAGCCGGTGCTCAGCAGCTCCAGCCGCTCGGTGGCGTCGGCCAGCAGCGTCGTCTGCTCCTCGTCGTGGGTGACGTAGAAGGCTTCGACCCCGTCGAGCCCCCACCCGACAAAGGCCTCTAGCGTGGCCAGCACCCGCTCGGGGTCCGGGATGTCCCAGAACGGGTGGGCCCACACCGCGACGCCTCCGGCGGCGTGGATCACCTGTATCGCCTCCTGCACCGCCGGGATCGTGCGACCACGGTAGGCCGGCCCTCCCGGCAGCAGGTAGGCCACAAGCACCTCCTCGGGGCGCGTCAGCCCCTCCGCCTCCAGGCGGTCCGCGTTGGCCGGGGCTCCGAACACCGCTTGGGCCAGGTGCGGGCGTCCGATCGAGGCCCCTGCGGTGCGCCGCTGCGCCAGCAGCTCCTCGTCGAGGGCGAAGCCCTGCTCGCCCAGCGCCTGCGCCATCCGCTCGGCTCGGGCCTCGCGATCGCTGCGGTAGCGCGCCAGCGCGGCGAGCAGCTCCGGCCGGTGGTGGTCGATCCCGTAGCCGAGGATGTGCAGGTCCTCGTCGTCGCCGTGCAGGGCCGACAGCTCGGCGGCGGGAACGATCCGTACCCCAGCCTCCCGGCCGGCCTGAATCGCCTCCTGCACACCGGCCACGGTGTCGTGGTCGCTGAGCGCCAGCAGCTGCACTCCCGCGCGGGCTGCGCAACGGACCACCTCGGCCGGCTCCAGCGACCCGTCGGAGTGGCGGGAGTGCGACTGGAGGTCAAAGCGCGGGCCGTCGCTCATCCGCCACCCGCGCCCAGCAGCTCCAGGATCCGGGACACCGCCGCGTCCGCGGTCGTCTGCGAGGTGCGAATGTGCACCTCAGGGCGCTCGGGGACCTTGTAGGGGGCATCGATCCCGGTGAAGCCCCTGATCTCGCCGGCGCGCGCTCGGGCGCACAGGCCCTTGGGTTCCCGGCGCTCGCACTCCGCCACCGGGGTGTCGATGAACACCTCCTCGAACTGCAGCCCCGCTTCGTCGTGGGAGCGGCGCAGCAGCTCGCGATCCGAGCGCAGGGGACAGATCAGCGACAGCACCGCCACGACCCCGGCATCGGCGAACAGGCGCGCCACCTGGCCCACGCGGCGGATGTGCTCGGCACGGTCGCCGGGGTAGAAGCCGAGGTCGTCGGAGAGGCCCTGGCGGATGTTGTCGCCGTCGAGTAGGTAGGCCGCTCGGCCGGCGCCGACCAGCCGGCGCTCCAGGGTCACTGCGATCGTCGACTTGCCCGAGGCCCGCAGGCCTGTCAAGAGGACCGTGGCCCCCCGCTGGGCCAGCGCCGACCAGCGTTCGCTGCGACCGAGGGCCGAGGAGTGCCAGGTGACCTTACGGCGGGCCTCTCGCGCCGGCGCCCCCTCGCGGGCGTGCAGCACGATCCCGGCGGTGACGGTCCCGTTGGAGTGCTCGTCGGCCAGGATCAGCGCGCCGGTGGCGCGTCCGCCGCCGTAGGGCTCCGCCAGCACCACCGAGCTCGTGCGCAGCGTCACCCGGCCGATGTCGCCCGGCCCCAGGCTCGGCGGATTGTCCTGGCGGTGCAGCGTCTTGGGATCGGTGCGCTCGTGCAGCGCCTGAACCGTGGCCCGCACCAGGCGGCTGGTGTGCTTGAGGGCGCACCGACGCACGGCGTCGGGAATCTCGAGCCGTGCCGCCAGCCCCGCACCTCCTCCTCCACCTCTGCCCAGCGCGCTTGGCTCCAGTCCACCAGGTCCATCTTGTTGACGCAGAAGACCGCGTGGCAGACCCCCCGGAGCGCGGACATGTGCCCGTGGCGGCGCGTCTGCGTGACCAAGCCGGCCTGCGCGTCGACCAGTACCACCGCGACGTCGGCGGTGAAGGCGCCGGAGAACATGTTGCGCGTGTAGCGCTCGTGGCCGGGGGTGTCAACGAGGATGATCTCGGCGCTCATGTCCGAAAAGTCAACCAAATCACTCGACAATCAGGCTACACGCCCATGCCCCAGTCCGACATCGTCTACCTCCACTCGCACGACACCGGCCGCTACGCGCAGCCCTACGGCCACCAAGTTCCCACCCCCAAACATCCAGCGGCTCGCCGATCAGGGGCTTCTGTTCGCGCCAGGCCTGGCGCATCGGGGGTGGCAGCTGAACGACTACGGGTGCCACATCGTCCATCCGCTCCGTGACGAGCTGTTCGCGGAGCTGACCTATCACGCCGCCTACGAACCCCAGCGGGCGATCCGCCATTTCGGTGAGCGCCTTGAGCCGGTGCTGCCCGTCGAAGTCGCTGCTGATCCGGGCGGGGTGGGGCCGTCAGCCGCGTCCCCGGGTGGTGCTCTACGACCTGACCATGGACCCGGGGAGATGCGTAATCTCGCCGGAGACCCCGGCTCTGAGGGACATCCACGCGGATCTCGCCGGGGGGTGGCGCATCCGGCTCCAATATCCGGGAGCAGGATGCACCACATCTGCGGGGCGGCCGTTCTCGAAGGCCCCGGGCAGCGCGGCACGGCCGTTCTCGAGGGCCCAGGGCAGCGCGGTACGGCCGTGTACCATGATCGGGGTCGTGCCCGAACATGTGGATGTCCTGATCGTCGGCGCCGGCCTCTCGGGGATCGGTGCGGCTTGCCACCTGCGGCGAGAATGCCCGGAGAAGTCCTTTGCGATCTTGGAGGCGCGCGAGGCGATCGGCGGAACCTGGGACCTGTTCCGCTATCCGGGGATCCGCTCGGACTCGGACATGTTCACGCTCGGCTACTCGTTCAAGCCCTGGAAGGAGGGCAAGGCCATCGCCGATGGAGGCTCGATCCGCGATTACATCCGCCAGACCGCCGGTGAGCACCGGATCGAGGATCGCATCCGCTTCGGCCACCGCGTCCAGCGGGCTGAGTGGTCCTCCGTGCGCGCCCGCTGGACGGTGGAGGCGCAGCAGGACGGCGGCCGCACCGAGGTGCTGGAATGCGGGTTCACCTTCTGGTGCAGCGGCTACTACCGCTACGACCTCGGGTTCTCACCACGGCTGGAGGGCGCCGAGCGCTTCGGAGGACAGATCATCCACCCCCAGACCTGGCCGCAGGAGCTCGACTGGAGCGCCAAGCGCGTCGTGGTGATCGGCAGCGGCGCCACGGCGGTGACGCTCGTGCCCTCGCTGGCTGCGCAGGCCGCGCACGTGACGATGCTCCAGCGCTCGCCGAGCTACGTCGTCTCGCTTCCGGCGCGGGATCGCGTCGCTGACGTCCTGCGCCGGCGGCTGCCCGATCACGCCGCCTACACGCTCGTGCGCTGGAAGAACGTGCTGCTCACCCTCCTGAGCTTCCAGCTGAGCCGCCGGCGGCCGCAGCTGATGCGAAAGCTGCTGCGGCGCTGGCTCCAGGAGCAGCTGCCGCCCGACTTCGACATCGACACCCACTTCAACCCCAGCTATGACCCCTGGGACCAGCGGCTGTGCCTGGTGCCCGACGGAGACCTGTTCTCGGCGATCCGCTCCGGGCGGGCATCGGTCCTCACCGATCGCATCAGGACCTTCACCGAGACCGGCATCCTGCTGGAGTCCGGGAGCGAGCTGGAGGCCGACATCGTCGTCACGGCCACGGGCCTGAATCTGCAGCTGCTGGGCGGCGCCGGCGTGGCTGTCGACGGCCAGGAGGTCGACCTGGCCCAGACGGTGGCCTACAAGGGGACGATGCTCAGCGGCGTACCCAATGCGGCGCTGGCACTGGGCTACACGAACGCCTCCTGGACGCTCAAGTGCGACCTCATCTGCGGGTATGTGTGCCGCCTGCTGCGCTACATGGACGAGCACGGCTACGACAGCGTCCGGGCGGTGGCACCTGATCCCTCCGAGCCCCGCGTGCCCATCATCGACCTTAGGGAGCGGGCATAAATTACGCGCAGGATTCTGGGTGGGTCGGTAGAACAACGGGTGCGTGCGTGATGTTGAGGCTCAGATCGCGGAGCGTTTCCGGTTGTTGGGGCCGGAGTTGAA
>JAABUY010002458.1_pt1 | contig 21939 bp, 18 predicted proteins | sample 5560271 | NCBI WGS metagenome assembly JAABUY01 (sample SAMN10711886, study PRJNA513374) | rock metagenome | isolation source: Antarctica rocks | place: Antarctica: Victoria Land, University Valley | reverse complement strand
TCCCCGAGCCCCGCATCGCCAGGCAGGCCAAGCAGGCCGGTGGCGGCGTCGACGGCCGGGCCCGGGTGCTTTACCAGGTGATGGGCGAGGTGGAGGCCCGCCTGGCCGGGGCAATGGGCTGCTCGAGCGTGCAGTGGCTCGGCACCGCTGAGCTCGCTGCCGCGATCCGCACCGGCTTCGCCCCCGGCGACCGGGCCGGCCTGATCGAGGCGCAGCTGGCCGCCCAGGTTGACCCGTCCATCGCCGGTCGGCTGCCGGTCGCTGCGGCGGGACCGAGTTCGGCGCCGTCACCGGAGCGCCGGCACTACACCCATGACGCCTGGTCGACCGCGACCTGCACGCTGCTGCTACCTGAGCAGGGCGCGCTGATGGGCGCTCTCGCGCCGGTGTTCACCCCCTCGGTCGCGGGGGAGCGGCGCAGCGTCACGGTGTTCTTCGAGCCGGTCAGCCGGGACAAGGCCGACCGGATGGTCGGACGCGACTCGATGAGCGCCGGGACCGCGGCCGAGATGCGCAACCGGATGGGGTTCCAGACCCGCGCGGCGCACCGACGTGACGCCGCCCGTGTCCAGGACGCCGACGTCCGCCTGGCCTCCGGCCGGTCCCTGGTCCGGGCTGCCGTCGCGGCCGCGGTGACCGTCCCGTCGACCTGGTCGATCAGCGACCACGCCAGCAGGCTCGAGAGCAGCGTGCGGGGGGCGGGGTTCGTCCCGCTGCGACTGGACCTCGCGCAGGACAGCGGCTTCGCCGCCGCCTGCGTGCCGCTGGGCATCGGCCTGCCGCGACGCAGGGCCACCAGGTGACCGGCCGCTGGGGCAGGATCCCTTCCGGCCGGGGCATCGGCGAACTCGTCGCGGAGCACGGAACGGCGCTGCCGCCCAAGATCGTGCAGGAGGTTGACCGCGCGGCAGCGGACCCGTTCACCGAGCTGGTCAACCGTCGCGGCCGCCGGCAGCCCGGCAGCGGCTGGGCCGCGAGCCCGGCGCGTCTGTCGACCTGGAAGATGACCAGCGAGCAGGTCGGCGGGGTGTGGCCGCTGATCGCGGCCGACGGCCTGCCGCCGACCGGCACCCAGATGGGCATCGACTACCTGTCCGGCGGGGCGTTCTACGCCGATCCGATCGGCTGGACCCTGGCCGGGACCGCCGGCGTCACCAACCCGAACATCATGATCTTCGGGGCGCCGGGTCAGGGCAAGAGCGGCACGGTCAAGCTGTTCGTGCTGCGGCAGATGGTCTATGGCTACCGCACGCTGATCCTGGGCGACGTCAAGGACGAGTACGAGCTGCTCTGCCGGGCCCTGGGCGTCCAGCCGCACGCTGTCGGTCACGGGCTGCCGGCCCGGATCAATCCGCTGGACTTCGGCCCCCTGGGCGCCGACTGGACCCACCTGTCCGCGGCGGAGGCGCAGCGCCGCGCCGCGCTGGTGTTCAGCCGCTGGCTGCTGCTCCTGCGCGGGCTGGTCGGGTCGCAGCACGTCGAGTTCGGCCCCACCGCAGAGGCCGCCGTCGGGCACGTCGTGCGCGAGCTCACCGGCTACGCCACCGGCGCCACGACGCTGACCGAGATCACGATCCCGCAGCTGTGGCACGCCCTGGACCAGCCGAGCCAGCGGCTCGTCGCGCAGTGCCGCTACTCGGGCCGGCAGCACTTCCTGGACCAGACCCGACCCGTCCGGGACGCCCTGGGCTCGCTGGTGAAGGGCCACCTCGCGGGGCTGTTCGACGCCCCGACGACCGTCACGGTCGACTGGCGCGCACCGATCCAGTCGCTGTCGCTGTCGCGACTGAACCCGCTCGGTGACGAGGCGGTCGGGATCGCGCTAACCTGCCTGAACAGCTGGGGGCGGGCGATGACGCAGGTCGGCGAGCCCGGGGACCTGCGCATCGTGGTGCGGGACGAGGCGTGGAAGCAGATGCGGCTCGGGAGCGACGCGGTGAAGAGCCTGGACGCGGACTTGCGGCTGTCCCGCTCCGAGGGGTGCATCCAGGTCATCGCCGCGCACAAGCCCAGCGACATGCTGACCGTCGGCGACGCCGGCAGCCAGGCCGTCGCGATCGCCAAGGACCTCCTGCACCTGTGCGGGACGAAGATCCTGCTCGGCCAGGACGACAAGATCGGCGACGAGCTCAGCGCCCTGCTCGGGCTCGCGCCGATGGCCGAGCGGATCGTCACCGACTGGGCGACCGCCGCGAAGGGCCGCGCCCTGTGGGTCGTCGGCGGACGGGAGTTCAAGGTCGCGACCATCCGGTCGGCCACCGAGGTCGTGCTGACCGACACCAACGACGCCCTCACCGCGCCCATCGCGGTGGGCGGCGACCGGACCGCACCCAGTTCGTTCGCCGGTGCTCGAGTGCCGATGGCTCCGGTCCCGGCTGCCGCCGGCGCCGCTGGTCGGGTGGGCTGAGCCGTGCCGGACCTCGGGCAGGCAGATGCCGGTGGGCGGGCCGGCAAGGCCCTGGCGGCGCTGCCGGCCGGCCTCGTGGCCGTGCTGCTCGTGCTCGGCCTGCTGGTCATCACCGTCGGCGGCGCCGCCGCCTCCCCGCCGCCCGGTTGCGGGGCGGCCGGGACCGCCACGAGCTTCGGCGCGGTCACGCTCGACCCGGAGCAGATGGGTAACGCCGGCACCATCGTCAGGACGACCGCCGCGTACGCCGGCGGAGCGCTGCCCGCCTACGCCGCTGTCGTGGCCCTCGCCGCGGCGGACACTGAGAGCGGGCTGCGGAACCTGCCCGGCGGGGACCGCGATAGCGCCGGGCTGTTCCAGATCCGCACTGGCCTGCACGGCGCGGACGTCGCGACCGACCCGGTCAAGAGCACACTGTGGTTCCTCGACGCGCTCGTGCGCGTCCCGAACTGGCAGACGATCCCGCTCACCGAGGCCGCCGCCGACGTCGAACGTCCCGCGCTGGCCTACCGCGGCCGTTACGCAGGCGCCCAGGCCCTGGCCACCGCCGCCGCCGCCCAGCTCTGGCCCACCGCCCGCAGCAGCGCCAGCACTAGCACCAGAGCGGCCGGCGGCGCCGGGGCCGGGGCCGTGACCGGTCCGATCAGCCCAGGCGAGCCGGACAGCACCGTCGGGGTGGACCTGTGCCCGACCGGTGGCCCGGGCCGGGGCGGCGGCCCCTCGACCGTCGCGCTGGCCTGCACCGTCGGTGGGGCGGGCACGGTCCAGGCCGGCCCGGGCGGCGTGCCGATCCGGGTCTGCGACGCGGGGCGCGGCGTCGTCGTCGACGCCACCATCGCCGGGCAGGTCGCCGCGATGATGGCCGCCGCCGACAGCGCAGGGCTGCACCTGTCGGGCGGCGGGTTCCGCTCCTACGCCGAGCAGGTCAAGCTGCGCAGGCAGCACTGCGGCGGCAGCAGCTACGACATCTCCCAACGGCCCCCCGGGGAGTGCAGCCCCGAGACCGCCCTGCCCGGCACCTCGATGCACCAGTGGGGCCTGGCCGTCGACTGGAGCAACGCCGGCTCCCTGATCACCAGCCACAGCAACCCCGCCTGGAAGTGGCTCAACAGCAACGCGGGCCGCTTCGGGTTCGCCAACCTCCCCAGCGAACCCTGGCACTGGAGCACGAATGGCCACTGAGTTGTCGGGTTCGCAGGAACCCCGGCTGATGGTTGTCCTGGACCGGCACACCACTTGCCGCGCGGCCGGCCCGGGCCAGCACGACACACCTGTCCAGTCGCACGATCTCCAAGGAGCACAACGATGACGACCCCAGGTCAGCGCGGGCGTGACCCGCAGCCGATGGGCCGCGGCGGTGAGGTCGCGCTCGTCGCCCTCGCCGGCGTGGCGCTGCTGCTCGTCCTGGCAGCGCTAGTCGGCCTGGGCGTCGCCGCGGCGCTGTTCGGCGGCGGGTGGGTGTGGCCGGCCGGTCACGACACCGTCGGCGCCGTCGCCGGCGGGCTGTTGTCCGGTCACCCCGGCGCGGGCCTGCCGTCCGCAGCCGCCGCGCGGGTCCCGGCGTCGTCGGTCATCTACGGCTGCATCGCCCTGGTCGAGGTCCTCACCGTCGCGCTCGCCGCCCTGATCGGGGTGCTGTTCTGGCGCTACCACCGGCCTGGCGACGCTCGGCGGGGGATGGCCACCCGCGACGAGGCCGCGCAGGTTCTGGGCGCCGGCCGGCTGCAGGCCGCGAAGGCCGTCCTGCGGCCGGACCTGCGTGGGGTCCCCGGCGACGCGGGCCCGGCGGGAGCCGGGCGGTGAGCCGCGTGGCGCCGTCCGAGCTGGGCTGGCGGCTCGGGAAGTCGGTCATCCCGCGCGGCGTAGAGCTGTGGGTCCGCTACGACCGGACCACCGGTGTTTACGGCGCGCAGGGGAGCGGCAAGACCCTGGACCTACTCGCGCCGGCGCTGCTCGCCCACCCCGGCGCAGCGCTGGCCACCCTCACCAAGCTCGACGACCTGCTGCTCACCGTCGCCGACCGGCAGGCCCCGCTCCAGCCCGGCGCCGCAGGAGCGCGCGGTGAGCCGCGACCGGTCGCGGTGCTCGACCCGTTCGGGATGGCGCCGGGGGTGCCGGAGCTGGTGTGGGACCCGATCGCCGGGTGCGTCGACCCGATGGTCGCCGAGCGCCGCGCCAAGGCCTTCAGCGCCGGCACCGTCACCGGCGCGGTCGCCGGCGGCCGGCAGGACGGCGCCGCCCGCTTCTACGCCGCCGAGACCGCCAAGGTCCTGCAGGGCTTCTTCCACGCCGCCGCCCTCACCGGCCGCACCCTCGAGCACGTGCTCGAGTGGGTCGCCAACCCCGTGAAGGCCGAGCAGCCGGCCGAGATCTTGGAGCAGCACCCACAGGCCGCCCGGTTCTGGGACGGGCTGCTGCACGGCGCGCTCAACGGCAGCGCCGACACGGTCGGGAACACCGTCACCACCGTCCAGCAGGCAATGGCGCTGTTCTTCCAGCCCAGCATCCGCGCGCGCTGCGTCCCCAGAGCGGGCCGGCCCGCCACGGACATCACCGACGTCCTGGCCCGCCGCGGGACGGTGTACCTGCTGGGCCGCGACGACCCGTACGCCTCAGCGAGCCCGTTGATGACCGCCGTCGCGGAGCAAGTCCTGGACACCGCGCTGGCGATGGCCACCACGAGCCCCTACGGCAAGCTCACCCCGTCATTCCTGGCCTGCCTGGATGAGCTGCCGTCCACGACGCCGCTGCCGACGCTGCGGACCCGGATGGCCAACGAGCGCGCCCTGGGCTTGAGCTTCCTGTACGCGGCGCAGACCTGGCGGCAGATGGTCGTCTGCTACGGCGAGGACGAAGCCCGGAGCTTGTTCGGCCTCACCAACAACATCGTGGTGTTCGGCGGCGGCAAGGACATCCACTTCTACCGCGAGGTGTCCGACCTGCTCGGCACCACCCGCATCAGCCGGCAGAGCATCAGCGACGGCCCCGGCGGGATCGGCACCAACCGCAGCGTCGAGGACGTCCCCGTCCTGCGCCCGGAGCACATCAGACTCATCCCCGAGCGGCAGGCCCTCGTCGTCGCCGAGAACGCCCCGCCGATCCTGGCCAAGTTCCGCCGCTGCGTCGACGGCCGCGACGGCAAGGCGCTGCTCGCGCGGCAGGCCGCCGCCCGCAGCCAGGTCAGCCTCGACCGCGAGGCGCAGGTCGATCCGGCCGAGCGGGCCGCTGCGGCGCTCGCCTACGCCCGAGCACACAACCTCACGGACCCCGACGACCCCTCCGACGTCGCTGCGCCCGAGGGCGAGGGCGACGGCGAGCTGCACAAGGGCCAAGCGGCAGCACCGCACCTCGATGACAGCCCCTCCGATCCTGACGCCGCTCCCACACCCGCCGCCCACCCCCATACGAAGGAATGGTCCTGGTGACGACAGCCCCCACCCTCGTCCCTGCTCATCAGCGGGCGCTCGTCAGCGCGTTCCCCCAACCACCCGACGAAGTGCGGGAGGCGCTCGAGGCGATGGAGACCCTGCGCAACGGCAAACCCGACGAGATCGAACTGCTCGGCGACACCGACAACCTGCCGGTCCCCTGGTCGCCGACCACGTGCCCCCCCGAGACCCGACAGCAGCTCTGGCTATGGTGCGACGACGTCGCCGGCTGGATCAACAGTCACTACATGTGGCGGACGGCGTCGATGATCCCGGCCTGCTGGCCGCGGCACCCGCACATCTGCCAGGAGCTGCCGGTGCTGGCCTGCCTGCACTTCGACGCGCTGAGCTCCACCAGCCCCGAGCTGCTCGAGGACTGGCACCGCCAGACCCTCCCGCAGTTCCTCGAGCGCATGGCCACCCGCCTAGGAGAGTCCAGCTGCCGCAGCAACCACGACGAGTGGCCCGCCCGCGCCCGCTACACCACCTTCACCAGTGAGAAGGCCGTCCAGGAGCGGCACAACCTCTTTCACGCTGACACCCACCCGCCCGTGGCCCTGAACAGCCCTCGCCTCGTCAGGGCCTGACCTGCCGCGACGGCCTGGAGGCGGGCACCGGGCGACGGCCAGGACGCTCCTGTTCCGCGCTGTCGATGCTGCCGTGCACGCCGCGGGTGCGGTCGTCAGCTCGATCACCGTGCAGTCCACGGCGATCACATGGACGGTGTGGAGCTGTCGGGACGGCAGCCGCGAGGCGATCCAGGCCGCCACCGAGCAAATCGCCCCCTCCTGGACCGTGACCGTCGACGATCACCCTTGAGCTGCTCAGCCCAGCCATGAGCGCGATGCCAGGGTCACCGGTCGGCGTGCCCCGCCGGCGCGGCGGCCCCGACCTGCCCACACCAGACATCAGGAGGCCGTGATGACCACCCCCGGGCTGCCCAACGAGCTGCCCGGCCTCGGACCGGACTCGCCCGCGCCCGACACCGACCCGCAGGCCCTGCTGCGGGAGGCTGTAGCTGCGCTGACCCGCGCCGGCCGACGCACTTGGACCAGCATCGGCCCTGACGGCCGGACCGCGACCCACCCCGCTGACTGGGCGGAGTTCGTGACCCTGGCCCTGGCCGGTGCCGCAGCGAACCTCGGCGGGATCGAGGTGGCCCTGCGCGGCCGGCCCGGGTCATGGGAGGCCGACGGCGTCCGCAGTCTGCTGACCTCCCCGGTGGGGCACGACGAGGAGTACCTGCTCGAGCACCGCGCCGAGCCGCTGGTCGTCGAGTTGTACGTCGAGGAGATCCTGGCCGACCTCGGCGCGGCCGACGCCTACGACAGCGCCGTCAGCGAACTCTCCCGCCGATACGACGCCGTCGGCCTTCCCAACGCTACCGACAGCAGCCTGACCCGCAGCTGGAGACCTTCAGTTGGGAGCAGGACCGGCAGGCCCAGGCCATCGCCGACCTCGAGCTCGCTTTGGACGCGCAGCGCCTGGCCGACTGGGCCGCCTACGGCCAGCCCTGAAGGCCGCAGTCGAAGCCGGGGCCGCCGAACTCCCAGGCCTGCGGGTCGACGTCGTGGTGCTGGTCGACCTAGAGGCTCTACCCGGCCCTTCGACGAGCAGGCCGCCGACGACCCCGGCGGCCCCGAGCAGCGGCTACGGATCGCGGCGATCGTCGCCGTCGCCGTCCCAGGTGACGGACTCTCACCGCTGGACCGGCTCGGCCCGCTGCCCTGACTCAGCACCGCCTGAGCGGTACTGCCCATTAGCGCGGTCACGCGCTTGATCATCAGGTAGAGGAAGGAGCCTGAGGCGCCATCTCGGCGGCGACGACGCGGTTGCGTCCCTCGTGCTTGGCCTGGTACACCGCCTTATCGGCGGTGTGCTGCAGTTCGGTCAAGTCGGCCGGCGCCTGAGCTGTGCTGGTGGCCACGCCGATCGACACCGTGCGCGACAGCAGCGCCCCGTCGGGCAGTGTGAGACGCAGGGCGGCGATCTGGCCGCGCAGGCGCTCGGCGACGACGAGGGCGCCGGCAGCGTCGGTGTGGGCGAGCAGGACCAAGAACTCCTCGCCGCCGAACCGGCCCTTGAGGTCGCAAGGCCGCACAGAACAGGCGTTAATCACCGCAGCGACCTCGACGAGCAGCTGGTCACCGACGAGGTGGCTGTGGTCGTCATTGACGGACTTGAAGTGGTCCAAGTCGAGCAGCAGCAGCGACACCGCAGCCCCGACCGCGTGAGCCCGACCGACGTGGGGAGCCGCGGCCTGCGACCATGCCGCGTGGTTCAGCAGGCCGGTCTTGCCGTCGATCCTGACCGCCCGCCCAAGGTCGGCGACCAGGATCGCGCGGGACAGCGCCAGCAGGACCGGGACCGCGCAGAGCACCGCCGCGGGGTTCACGTCGATCAACAGCGCCAGGGTGACGCCGAACGCCGTGATCGCCAGCATCGAGCCGTAGCCGTCTCCCGTGCGCGACAGCTCGCGGACTGACTTTCCAAGCGCGACGCTCATCAGCCCCAGAGTCAGCAGCAGGTTGACGCGGTCGAAGATGACGCCGGCGAGCAGGGCGGCGCCGACCCGCAGGGCCTCGTGCCAGGTGTCCAGCAGGCCGGGATGAAGCCCATGGGGCAGCAGAGCCTGAGCCACCTGCGCAGCCGCGTACGTCGCGATGCTCATGATGCTGCAGTTGGCCAAGCGCTTGAACAACGCGGCGCCCGAGCAGCAGGTACGGGGCCGGGACCAGCAGCACGGCGGGCATCAACAGTGCGCTCGACGGGCCGGAACATCGGTCCGGTGAGCTGGTCGGCGGGTTGCTCGAGCTGCTCGGCCAGGGCCTGGCGCCAGGCGGCGGCGGTGCGGACGGGGCACAGGTCGGGGCGGGTGGCGTAGGGGACGCCGACGTGCTGCCCCGGCCGTCCTGGTCGGTCTTGCTGCGCCGAATGTGCACGACCAGCCCGGCTGGGGTCGGGTTCGAGGTCGGACAGGTCCAGGGCGGACAGTTCACTGCAACGCAGGGCCGTGCTGAACGCCAGCAGCAGGGCCCGGTCGCGGACCTCGGCCAGGCCCAGCCCGGCGCCGCGGGGGGAGGGGACGGCGCGGGTGGCGGCGATGATCCGTTCCACGTCGGACGTCCACAACGGTGGGGCGCCTTGCTTGGCGGAGCCGTGCTGGCGACGCAGGCCGCGCAGGACCTCGCGGACGGCGGGGTCGTCGCCGGGGTCGCCGTGCCCGGCCAGCAGGTGCGCCTTGCTGATCGCCGACAGCCGGCGGGTGAGCGTCCCAATCGAGAGCCCGCCCTGGCCCGGGGTGGCGTGCGCGACCAGGTAGCGGGCGAGGTCCACCGGCTCGGCGGGCAGCGCGGCATCTGCTGCTGCACGGCCCACGCCAACCAGTGCCGCCAGTCGCTGGCGTACGCCCGCCAGGTGTTCGGGGCCAGTGCCTCCCGAAGGGCCTCCGCCACCAGGTCGTCGAGCAGCTACTCAGCTGCGCAGCGCCCGTCTGGCTAGAGCCTGACGGGGACGACCCGGGTGAGGTCGCCGTTGTTCCTAGGAACCATAGGAACGATGCGACGGGTCGCACCGCAGGCACCCATGCGCTCACCCTGCCTAGCGGTACATCACGCGCGGGGTCTCGCCCGCCGCCGACCGGAACCCGTGATCGACGTACCAGGGGACGAGCCGGTCGGCGCTGGCCACCAGAACGATTCCCAGTCCGGCAGCGTCGGTCTCCTGCAGCACCTCGCGCAGCAGCGCGCCACCCGCGCCCCGATGGGCGGGGTGAGCGGCCGCGAGCATCTCGAGTTGGCGGACCGCGGGCACCAGGCTGTCCCGCGGCCCGACCCGAGCCGTCCGGCGCAGCGCACCCGAGGTGGACAGCGCCTGGCGCCGGTGCACCGCCCGGGACGCCTACAGCAGCCGGCCTTCGGCCGCCAAGGGCCTGCGGGCGGCGCTTCGCGCCGTCCTCGGCCGTCCCGCGGGAACTTGCAGGGACGAGCAGGGAGGCACACTAGCCAGTTGCCCCCTTCCACTGACGACTCGCAGCCGGCGTGCGAGCCGGAGCTGCCTAGCCACCGACGCGGCGCCTACGACGCTCGGTCGGACACTAGGTTCGGACCATCCGCCGTCAGAAGGAGTCAGCGTGGATCGCGAGGTTGAGAAGGCAATCGCCCGAGGCATCGTGAAGCGTCGGGCCCTACTCCGCGGCCTCGACGACACCCAGCGTGAGCGGCTGCTCGAGGATCTTTTCTTAGATTTCTTCGCACGTCAGCACCTGCTGCTGCAGAAGTGGGGAGCGCTCACCGGACAGTCTGCTCAGGTGGACACCGGCTACATCGCGCAGTTCATCGCCAGCATTCTGCTTCAAGAACCTGGTCAGGGCTTCCGGGGCAAGGGAGACGACCTCGCAGATGGAAGCGAAGTGAAGGGCGCCGCAAACATCTCCGGCGTCGACCGTCCGCGTTGGAACCACAACATGGGTAAGCCAGCCGACGACATCAAGCGAAGGGCCGACGGCCTCCCGACCGCGTCCGAGGTCTACCTCGCGTCCCCCTACGTGTTCTATCTCCTGGTGGACCGGCCCGTCGCCAAGACCCGGCCGCTGCCCATCAGGATCCGTGGCTGGTGCCTGAGCGGCAAGGACCCCGCGTGGCGCGACCTCGTCGGACGCTTCGTGGACGGTCGAATTGAAGCCCAGTACAACCTTCAGCTACACCCACCTGTCGGCTACGACGACGATGTCGTGGTCAACACCCTCGGTAACCTCGACTTCGCCAACGTCAAATGCCTCGAAGCTTGGCTCGATCTCAGGGATCCCCTATGTCCCATCATTGACTGGAAGTTGCAGCCTGTGCCGCAAGGCAAGCTGGGGCAAGGCCGAACCACGGCTCTGCCCTACACGAAGGGCTTCCATCCCTCCCGACTCACTGACGCCGCCGATATCGTCGCGGACCTCGCCGTCGTCCCCGTGCTCTTCGGCGACATCCTTAGGAGTGGCGAGGACGCGACCCTCGTCGAGACCACGTCGGAGGAAGTGGAAGCCGACACCGATCTCACGCGTTGAACAGGTCAAACAGGATTCTCCGAGAGATTCGGATGCCCTCCAAGGCGGCCCGCACCTGGGACCCCAGCGCGTCCAACTCAACGCCTGTGAGGCTAGGAACGACGAGGTCCTCAACCTCGCGCGCCGTGATGCGCCGCCGAGAACTGGAGGTGCCGCGTCCCAGCGGCCGCAACTGGGCCCGACTCGATTCGAGATATAGTAGCCCGATGATCGCGTAAGGGTCGACGTTGGTCTTGAACACACCGAACTCAGCCGAGCAAGCGACCTCGGAGTAGCAGTCTGGTACTACCGTTGCGCGCAGTTTGCTCGGGTTCAGGAGCGAGACAAGCACGCTGCCTGACGGTGCGAGTCCGCCTGGAGTCGTGGGGAGGTGCGCTTCCGCCTCCTCCCAAGCGGGAGCGCCGAGCTCGTCGATGTGCAGGACCGATAGGAAGGGCCGATCCTTCGACGCCGCCACTCGGCGAGACTTGATAGCGGCGAGAAACTCACCCAGCCGAACTTGCTCTCCAGTGACTTCGCTCGCGTCGCGACTTAGTGAAGCCTGGCTGTCAATGACGGCAGGGTCAAGCGATTGCAAATCGACGGTGCGCACCGACGCGATGAATGGCTCGTGGCTGTGCACCACGGTGCGCTCACGCTTTGAGGGCGTGACCCGGTCTGGCGATTGCAACGTCTTCACGATGGTGGGCAGGTCAGAACCGTGGGGGTCAGGTATAGCTCGTCCGGCGGCCTTCACGAACCCCACGTGCGAGCACCGAGCGAGCCACACCCGGTTCGGGGGATCATCGCGCTTGAGGAATACGGCACTTGTCTTGGCTACTGTGCCGCTGAGCGCGAAGGTGGCCGTCGGAAGGCTGATGTTCGCTACGACGGACAGGGCTCCGTTCGCGGTCATTCCGGAATGCGCGAGAAATTCAGCAAAGGCAGGGCTGTGCACCAGGCCGTCCGGCATGACAATGCCGAGGACCCCGCCGGGGGAGAGCAGCGACGCCGCCCGAACCATGCATGCTATGGCGGGGTCGACGCGCGATCTGCCCCGAAGGCTCGGAATGGAGCCGGCAGCGAAGGCGATTCCCGGCCCGGAATCGTACTTTCCGGCCCCGAACGGGGGGTTGGTCAGCACGAGTGGCACTTGGCCGGCGAGTCCCATGACAGCTTCGCTCGTCACCGAGTCTTCGACGGTCCAGACCTGGGCTGCTGGGGCTCCGTACATGAGTAGGTTGATACGGGCCTTAGCCACTGACGAGGGAGCCTGGTCAGCGCCGACCACGCGGTCGGCGTAGTCGTGAGGCCGGCCGCCGATCTTGTTGTGGAGAGCCTCGGCAGCGGCCACTAAAAACCTCCCGGTGCCGCAAAATGGATCTGCCGAAAGGAACGGTCGGCCGTCGGTGAGAAGACTCGTATCGACAAAACTGAGTGAGATGTCGGCCATGGCCCGCGCTACCGCGCTGGGGGTCAGGAACGTACCCAACCCGCCCGAGTGGTCGTAACGCCCGCTGAGGAGGGCATCGAAGGCCGCGCCGAGAGGGTCACTTACCTCCAGATGGCCACCCCCTGTCACATGTCCGGCAAGGTCGATCGCCGCGATGAGGACGTCTGCGCTGGTCAACCGAAACGGCTCATCATCCGGCCAGAGGCCCTGTTCTCCCCCGTGGGGGAGACTTGTCCGGAAGTCTGGGCAACGGAGGGCCCGCGTGAACGCCTCCTTCGTCGTCGCGACTAAAGAGCCAACGTGCTCGGGCTCGTTGACGAGCTGGGCCAGCGTTGTTCCATCGGAAAGGAGTGTGGCGGGCGCTCGGTCCGCCCAGAGGCGAAGGAGGAGCACCTTGGCCAGCTCTTCCAGCGCGGCGTTCGTAGGCCGGACACCACCACGCATGTAGATCAGCTGGTGAAGGTCATCCAGGCGACGCGCCAGCGCGGTCTCCCGATCGCCCCAGGCGCCTGCCACACCGAGCAGAGGCAGTGGTTGCGTAAGGGTCTCGGTCACAGGCTGCAGACTAGGCAGGCGAGCGACGGTTGTCTACGGGGTTAGACACAATAGCGATGTCCTACGCTTAGTGCGTGCCTCCTGAGATCGAGCTCGACGATCTCATCGACGCCCATGAGGTCGCTCAAATGCTCGGCCTGGCGCACCCCAACAGCGTGGCGACCTACCTGCATCGGTACGCAGACATGCCTCGGCCCGTCCTCGACCTGGGTGCGGGTCGTCCACGGTTGTGGTCGCGAGTAGCCATCGCGCAGTGGTGTTCTGTGCGGAAGTACAGGCCCGATCGCGGCTAGCCTTGATCTTTTGCATCGGGCCGCTTGGCCGGACTCGCAAGGCTGGTCTTGATCACGGTCATGGGTGATTCTGCCTGGTGGGTGTGACGGTTCGCCCGATGTCGCTCGGTGGGGCGGGGTTCCAGGGGCCGGGGTGGTGCTGTCGTCGGGGCGGCGGGGACGCTGTTGGTCCGCCAGTGCTGGTAGCCCGCGCAGGGTGGTGATCGCGGTCACGAGCAGGGCGGTCCAGGCGCCGGCTTTGGGCAGGTGCAGCCCGTCGCGGCGCCGTAGATCTTGTGGATCATGGCGTAGTCCACGTCCGCGCCAACGTCGCCTCGACCGCACGCAGGTACGGCTTGTGTCCGTCAGTGGACAACTGCACTCGGTTGGTCAGCCGGGCCTTGAGATCGGACATGAAGTAGAAGGCGTCTTCGGTGTCGCGCTTGCCGACGTACCACGACGGCACGAGTTTCGTGTCGGCGCAGGTCGCCGTCCAGGTCCACACGTCGCCGTAGCCGTACCCGCCCGCGTGCTCGACCGGGACGTTCTTCGCCCTGGCGTAGCAGAATGACCAGATCTCGTCGCACTCGACGCGGGTGCAGGGCAGGTCTACGAGCGCGGTGTCCTGGTAGTTGGCGCACGCCTGGCCGAGTCCACGAGCAGCTTGGTCACGGTGTTCTTTGCCGCGCCAGTCACCCGCACCGTGGCGCGAGGGCTCATGCCCTCGACCAAGCAGCCGACGATCCGTGCCCGCTGCTCCGTGCTGAGCCTGTTCGCCGTACTGATCTTTATGCTTGACGTTCCCCTTTGGTGAAGGATGCATGGTCGAGCAAGCATCCCGCTAGGACCAGGCAAAACACGTCGGACACACCCTCTGACCTGCACTAACAGGGCTGGCCGGCCAGCCCGCCGACCCCCTGCTAGTGTCATGCCTGCCCGGGCAGGCATCAACAGATAGGAGCAGAGGTTATGGACGGCGATGACGTGAGCAAGCAAGCCGGCGAACTAGCGAAGCGCGGCTCTCGCAAGGGAGGACTCGCGCGAGCGCAGGCGCTGGACGGCGCGGAGCGCAGTGAGATTGCATCAAGGGCGGCTGCGGCTCGCTGGGGTGACACTCGCGTGGCAACCAAGGTTGGGGAACTTCAGATCGGCAACCTCGGCCTCGCCTGTGCCGTCCTTCCGGACGGCGATGACAGCGTTCGGCTCATCAGTCAGTCAACCTTCCTCGAAGCGTTGGGCCGGAACCCGGAGAAGTCCCGACGCGCCAGGGGCACATCTGCCGTCCGCGCTCCCTTCCTGCTTGCTAACAACCTTCAGCCCTTCATCTCGCAGGAACTGCGGGACATGGAGGAGCCCGTCGCTTATCGAGTGCAGGGCGAGAGCGGCCGGGCATGGGGGTATCGGGCGGAAATGCTCCCGCTCGTGTGTGAGGTCTACCTGGAAGCTCGCCGGGAAACCAGGCTTCTGCCCAGCCAAGAGGCAACGGCTAAGGCGGCAGAGATCCTGCTCAGTGGGCTAGCTCGTGTCGGCATCGTCGCTCTCGTTGATGAGGCCACTGGTTTCCAGGAGACGCGCGCACGGGATGAGTTGCAACTCATCCTTGAGAAGTACGTGCACGCCGAGTTCCGCAAGTGGGTCCAAACCTTTCCCGAAGAGTTCTTCGCTCAGGTCTACCGTCTGCAAGGCTGGGAGTTCAGACCCGGAACATCTAAGAGGACTCCACAGGTAGGAAAGCTCGTCAACAAGTACATCTATGACCAGCTTCCCCCGGGCGTTCATGAGGAACTGCGTCGGGTGAACCCGAGGACGGAGAAGGGTTACCGCAAGCACAAGCACCATCAGCACCTGACAGCCGACACAGGCAGTGTGCACCTAGACCGGCAGATCTCCACGATCACGACGCTGATGCGTATGGCAAGAGACAAGCGTGACTTCGAGGAGCTGTTCGAGCGGGCCTTTCCGCCACCGCAGCAGAAATTGCCGCTGATCATTGAGGTGCCTAGGAAGAGCGCCCCCAGCGACGCGCCGCCGCGTTCCTAGCATTCTGAACGTTGCTCGGCTGTCAGCTTCTCCGCGCGCGGCCGGCCACCCTTGAGCCCGCCCTTGCGTCCGAGTGCGACGGCGGCGGGGTCGCTGGTGTCCGCGGGCTCGGTCTGATCCTCGTCCGTAGCGTCCGCGTCGCTTCTCAGTGGTGGGCTCCTCGGGGGCGGCGCCGTCGCGCTACAGGTCGCCTCCACAGTCCCCAAGCGGGTGCGCGCCCTGGTTTTGCTGTGCGCCGCAGCGGAGGGTGTTACGCCGACCGCCGACCTTCGCACCTTTGCCGAGCAGGAGACCGCGCTGCTGCGCCGCGGCGACGTGGCCGCCGCGACCGACCTCAACGTCGCCATGTGGCTGCAACCGGAGCTCGACGAGGCGACCCGGGAGCTGTTCCGCGAGATGCAGTCGCACGCCTTCCACATGCAGCTGGCCGCCGGCGACCAGGTGTACGAGGAGGACGTGGAGGTCGACCTCGCTCGCATCACCTGCCCGGCCACCGTCGTCTCCGGAGGCCGCGGCCTGCCATGGTTTCGCCACATCGCACAATACTTGGCGGCCGAGCTGCCCCGAGCCGTCCACATCGACCTGCCCTGGGCCGGCCACCTGCCCAACCTCGAGCGCCCGACCGAGACGGCACAGCTGATCCGCCGATCGATCCGGCCTTGACCGGAGACATCGACGACCGAAGGCGTCCCGCGCGCCGATCGGCACCACAAGATCAACGGGACAGTGTCAGCCACGCAACGCTGCAAGAACGCGCTACTCGCCGGTGCAAGTCACAATGCAGTCGGCGTGTCGCGGCGAACCGAAAAGGTTCCAAAAGGACCGTATGTGAAACAGTCCGGCAGGCAGAACGGGCGCTTTCTGCTCGCTGAGCCGGGGCGTCCCGGAGTTGGTTGGCGGCGGCTTCGCCATTTCGGGCTCGCTGGTCACTGCATCCATGCCCCGTCGTCGTGCGTCGGCGCAGCCCCGCCCGAGGCATGGCGCTGTTAGCGCGTCGACGGCATCGCTGGCGTGGGCGGAGGGCCGGTCGTACCGGGCGACTCGGGCGGCGGCGTAAGCGGAGGCGCCTGGCCTCATGACGCGCGGTACAGCAGACGGAGCCCTTGGCCGGCGAAGGTGTACTCGCCGCGGCTGTCGGGGTGGAAGGGGTTCCGGAGCTGCCGGAGCTGCCGGTCGTCTGTCAGGACGTTGGTGACGATCAACAAGCGCCACCGGTTGTTGCGGGAGTTCGCCTGCGCGGCGAGGACTTCGCTCTCGCCCAGCTGGATCTCTCCGCCGTCCCCCGTGGTGGCCTTCACCTCGTACATGACCGGGCCGCCCTTGAATGGGAGGAGGAAGTCGTAGCCGCGCCCGTCGTCGCCGAGGTCGCCCGTGAACGCCTCGGCTCTGTTCTTCGACTTCCAGCAGGACTCGTCGACGTGGTGGGGGTAGTGCTGCAGCAGCCAGTGATAGGCGAGCCATTCGCCCGCGAAGCCGATGGCGTTCAGCTGGACGTCCGAGGCGCGGCTGGTGCCAGCGCTGCTGCGATTCGGGCGCTCTCCGGAGCGCCGGCTGCCCGCGGGAGGAGCGGTATCGAGCCGAGTGTTGCGCGCTGGTGTCCGCAGGAAGGCCGGCGAGGCGTCGAGGGACGCCTGCAGCAGGTCCCGGAGAGCAGCGAACTCCGTACCGACGTCGACGCCCGTGCCGTCGACCTCCACGGTGCGCCGCTCCTGCTGCCTGCGTTGACGGGCTAGCTCCTCCTCTGTCTTCTCCGCTTCGAGGTCTTCAGGCGTCAGTTCGAGTTCGTCGAGGTCGGCGGTGAAGAGCATGCCGGGCGGCCACGCTCCGGCCGCGTAGGCCCAGGCAAGCACGTCTGGCAGCTCAAGGAGGGCAAAGTCGAGCGCGCCGGCGGTGTCGAGCAGGTTGAGCGCAGGCCGCAGGTCCGATAGATCCTCTAGGGGCGTCGGGACAGCCACCTCGTTCTTGCGACACCAAGCGTGCACGATCGGGACGACCGATCGCATCACGGTCTGCGCCGCGGGCTTGTTTTTCGCTCGGAGCCGGGCGAGGGGCTCTAGCGGCGGCCCGGCTGTCGGGAGCGGCCGTCCGAGCCTGTCGGCTAGTTGCTGACGGGCGTGGGACAGAAGGTCGCCCTCGCCGACGCTCTCGCGGGTGAGTGACCAGGCGGGGTCCGGGCTAAGAGAAGTACGGTCCTTCACGGTCGGCCAGTTGGGCACCGGGGTCGTCTGCCGAAACCCCTCGACGTGCGCCCAACGGAGGCCGTCGTAAAGCTCGTTGGAGTGCGCGAGCACGGCCAGCTCGAAGGCTTCTAGGTGCACGGGGCCGTAGTCGATCGGCGGCTGCGGCGGGTCCTGCGCTGTGACGAAAGAGTTGAAGCCATCCAGAGGAATGCGCAGGCGTCGCCTAAGCACGTCGACGTCATCTGCCGTGCGAGCGGCGTCGAGCAGGTCGCGCGCTTGGTCTGCCGGCATCCCGTTGGCGCTCCAGGCAGCCAGCAGACCGGCCTCCAGCGCGTCGTCGCTCGTGATGTCGCTCGCCCGGCCGAAGGGCGCTGCGGCTGCCGCTCCCCAGAGGTAGCCGACTATCGGATAGAGGCGTTCGAGTGTCGCCCGGAGACCGCTTCCAACACCCGCGAGCGTCTGCTGAGCGGCGTCTCGGTCGACGTCCAAAGCGTCGGCCAATTCCGACCAGGCGATGTCCTCGTCGGGGCGAACGGCAGCGGCCCGCAGCCGGGAGAAGGCAAGCTTCATCTCGGTCGCCAAGGAGGAGTATCCGAGCAGCTGCATCAGCGGCTCGGCCGCGGAGTCCAGGTGAGGCCATTCGAGGTCGCCCTTGTCGTCTACTTCGACGACCAAAGTCGGGAACTTCGGGTCGTGAACGGGCATGACGCCGCGCATCTGGGGCGGAGTTGGCCGGACCTGCTCTGCCAGCGTGACGGTGACTTCGCGCGCGGCGGCGAGGCGGAGCTGGCCGACTCGTTCGGCGAACTGCCGCAAGCGAGCCTCCCCGGGCCGCTCGTGCAGCGGGAGGCGGTGCGCTACGACGAGTGTCAGCAAGGAAGGGAGCCACGGCAGCACGTCGCCGAGCGCAGGGCGGTCGTCCACCGGCGCGAAGTCCGCGCCGTCGATCTGCACCTGCACTCGCAGGTCGGCGGGACGCAGGACTCCGTCGACCACGTGCGCCCGGATCAGGTCCACGGCGTGGTCGGCTCCTGCGTCGAGGTGCAGCACGCGCATCTGGAAGTCGGCCGCGATCCGACGAAGGAACGCGTCGTCGCTCTCGTCGGTAACGACGACAAGGTGGGATTCGTCGATGTCCGCGACTCGGACGGCGCCGAGACTCACGCCCGTCCGGACGAGCAGGAAGTCGTCAGCTGCGGGCCTGGCTGCCGTCGCCTGTTGGAGCGCGGTCGCCCACGCTGCGCGGTACGCATTCGCGAGGTGGGGCACGAATGCGGTGTCGACCTGGCCGTCGGCGTAGAGCCCTGCCAAGTGACTCGCTAGCCGGTCGGCGTCCGATGGGGAGTTCCACACTCCCATGCCGGCCGCGCGCAGGCGTCGGACGGCTGTCGGCGTGGTGTCGAGCAGCGCCCGCGTCTGCCTCGCGACGATGGGCGCGAAGCGCGGCGGCTCGGAGTCGGTGCCGGCTTGAAAGTGCCACGCCTCGCGGGGGGCGCTGAGCCCGTCCTTCTTGGTCGCCGGGTCGTGCACAGGCAGCCATCGTCCCTCACGGACGAAGACGCCCAGCGGCGTGGCCACCGCCTGAGGGTCTTTGTATCCGTTCCGGTCGCGTTCCCAGACCATGTGCAGGACGTCTTCCGGCCACTCGTCAAGGCCGGCCACCAGGAGCCTGGCGTAGGCGGTCCGGACGGTTGCCGGCAGCTCGTCAAAGACCTCCTGGCCCGGCAGCCAGGCGACATGGCCACTGCACTTGTAGGGGGTCTCGGGGTTGTACGCGCGCGACTCGATCGGCAAGGCCGCGCCCCAGGCCGCGGCGATGCCTTCAGGGGCGCCGGGCGCCGCCGCCAGCACTTGCCGGCGCAGCCGGTTGCCGTTCAGCGCGCGCGTGTCCCGTAGGCGCTGCACCGGCAGTGTGTTCGCGACGCCGATCCGCTGCAGGTACTCGACCCAAGCGCTGCGGTCGTCGCCGGGTCGCAAGAACGAGTCCGGGTCGGCCAGAAGTCGTTGGCTCAGCGCGGCGAGCTCCGGCGCTGTGTCCGCTGGTGCGGACGCGACGGCGTGCAGGTCAGGCCCTCGGGTGCGCGGCCAGTTGCGCGAGAACAGAGCGTCCGCTGCAGGCAACAAGACGCCGGCCGCGCCCGGGACCCGTAGGTGGGAGTCTTCGAGACCCAGGCTGGTGGACGGGCGACTGCGCTGCAGGTTGAACAGGAAGCGCATGGCCTCGCGGTGCACCCGGGGGCTGCTGGTCTCCGCCAGCACCGATCGGATGTGTTCGGAGAGGCTCCGCGCGTCGAACTTCCGCACGAGCCGATTGCTGCGGAGGAACTCCCGCGCGCGTGTCGGCTGACGGTTCTCGTCGTGCCACACAAGCTCCGGGTGCAGGAAGAACAGGCGGTCGTTCAGCGTGGGCGGCAGTTCGAGGTCGACGTCCGGGTCGACCTCGTCCTCATCGTCGGTTCGCTGTCGGACCGGCGGGAAGAACGGCGCGCCCCTGGTGAGCCGGCGGCGCCGGCCGCTGCCCGTGCCCTTTCCCTTGCCTGTCGGCTGGGCACCGGCGGGGTCGGACCCAGGCGAAGGGATGGCGGCCGAACATTCCCGCAAGGTCCCGTCGTCGGCGAGGAGCAGTCTGCGACCGGCCAGCGCGCTGGCGTCGTCGTCATCGTCGAACATGACCGCGAGGTCGTCATAGAGCAGGTCCCACAGAGAGGCGGAGAGTCCGTCGCCAAGGCAGGTCGCTGCCATCACCTCAACAGCGGCAGCCAGTTGCGAGGCCGACAGGTCCACCGACTCCGCGAGGGCCGAAGCGGTCGCGCGCAGCCGTGCGAGGCGGTCCTTGGATACATCCTCCGCCAGGAGCAGCAAGCCGGCGGAGGACTGGGCGAGGCTGGCAGTCAGGACGTCCCATTCCTGGCCCGGCCATTGCCAGCCGTCGCGGATGCTGACCGACGCGTCACCCAGTCCCGGCAGCGCCCGCCGGTCGACCGTGTCTGGGGGCAAGTGGCTCGTCCGACCGGCTCGCCAGGCAACCAAGTCGACCGCAGCGTTTGCGCCCACCTCGGGCGACGGCAGCGCCTTGACGGCCCCAGTCGAGACAAGGCTGCAAGCGGCGTCGACCGCGAGTTCCGCGGCGGTGTCCAGCAGCATGCTGTTCAGCGGGTGGTCCCATGCCATGCCCTGACGCGAGAAGTCCGTGAAGAACGGCGCGTGAAGGTGTCCGTGGAGGGGCGATTGGGCGTCCTCCCCCATCGGCAGGTACGTGTACAAGCGGCAGTCGTCGTCGCTCCATCCGTACGGCACTGCCACGGACACGTGCGCAGGAGCGTCCCATTCCAGCCACTTTTCCTTAAGCCGTTCCGCGCGCACAGCCTCCTCCAGCGCCGAGCGGAGTCGGTCAGGGGCGACGTCCCGGCTGAAGACCAGAAACCTCCGCCCGTCCCCAACCGTGACGAGCTCGGCTTCTGGCGCGTCGCTGCCCAGGGCAACCGGCGATGACTGGCGCTCCAGGATCTGCGTCCGCGTGCCGGCGACCGACCGCCTCACAAGCGTCATCCCGGTGATACGGGTCAGGAAGATCACGACCGGAACGGCGCCTGCCCCGAGTTCCTCGAACCGCTTGGCGGCCTCAACCGCCGCGATTGAACTGCGCAGCGGAAGGCGGAACACCGTCCGGAACCCGTCGTCCCGCAGCTCGCGGACGCGCTTTGGGACGTCGTGCACAGGCACGGGCACGGTGTACCTGGAGACGTCCTCGCGGACGTAACCGAACGACTCGTCGCTCTTGGTCAACGCACGGAGGTCTTCCACGTCCGCGAAGCGGAAGCAGAACCCATCCTGCTCGGGGTCCTCCGGGTCGCAGCTGTACACCTCCAGCGACTCGCAGACCTGCAAGACGCTCTTGAAGCCGACGCCCTTGTTGCCGATCCCCTCGCCGACCGGCTTGCTGCTGAGAGCGAGATTCGAGATCGCGCGGAAGTTCCGGTGCGTGAAGCCGCTTCCGGCGTCAGCGGCGTAGACGGTGCCGTGCTCGCCCTCCGTCTCGTCCAGCACCATGAGAACCCTGCCGCCCACCGACCTCGCCGGATGGGCGTCGTGCGCGTTCTGCAGCAGCTCGACGAAGAAGCGACCCCCGTACTCGCGCGCGGTCTCCTCGATCAGGCTCTTGACGCTGCGCGCATTGTCGTTCCTGCCGCGCGTCTCCAAGTAGGACTCCACGACGCCCGCGCCCCACGACCGGACCTGATCGCTGAAGCGCCCTGGCGGGACGCACGAGACGGACATACGGGCAGTTTGCGTCGCGGTAGCCCGCCAGCGCAGTCGAACGGCTGGAGCGCACCGAGGTGCTCGGTCAGACCGGACCTGCTGCCGGCAAGTGGTGGCCACGCCCGGAACGGGCGCTTGTGGCCGAGCGGTGACCCGCGGGGCGAGCGCTCAGCGGCATTATGTGGGTGATCGCTGTCAAGGGGTTCATGAGGCGGGTTGTTCGAGGTTGGTCAGGAGCTCGGCGAAGAGGGCTTGGCGGCCGGGGTGGGCGTGGGTGGCGGCGTGGTCGTGTTGGGCTTGCAGGATGGGCCT
>JAABUY010002455.1_pt1 | contig 21943 bp, 28 predicted proteins | sample 5560271 | NCBI WGS metagenome assembly JAABUY01 (sample SAMN10711886, study PRJNA513374) | rock metagenome | isolation source: Antarctica rocks | place: Antarctica: Victoria Land, University Valley | reverse complement strand
ACTGTGGTGCCTTAAGCGGAAGTAGAGCTGTAGAGCATGGTGGGGCCTTTGCCTCGTCAGGATACGTCATTAGAATAGGCTGCGTCTGTGGCAGCTTTGCATCGTCGAAGTACTTCCCCAGACGTATAAATCCCTCGTCGCGCCGCTCATAATGCGTCCGCGCCACGATGCGGGGGCTGTACAGCCTGATGCTGTACACCTCGTTCACCTCCACAGCCTCATACGGAACAAGCAGGGAGCTGCCAGCGCCCTGCGAGCGCGGCGCGCTGCTCCGGCAGCGGCTGCTGGCCTTGAGCTTGTATCGCGTGGCTGTCAAGTTACAAGACTTGCAGAATGCCCACTGCATACGAGTCGCAGCTAAGCAGCTACTATGGCAAGCAGACGTGAGACTCCTGTGGGACATCACTGATGACACGTCAGGATCAGGTTGTCACTCAACTCTCTACTGTCAACTCTTGTGCCCCACCAGGGCTGGGCTCCTGGGGTTTGCTGGCCCCCGGACACACGACACAGCGCGGCCAGGGTATGGCGCCAAGGCGCTCGGCAAGCGCGCGCCAGGGCGCCTCCCGGGCGGCGGTGGTCTGCGGCGATGCGCCAGACGTGCTGGACTGCACCCAGACCTCGGTGCTCGCAGGGAAGGGCCAGCCCTGCCGCCCGCCCGGCGTGCGAGGTACAACCACCTCTGCAGGTCAGACTGATGCGGAGTTGGCACCAAGAGTATAGTTAATATGCAGGCAGCGGTCAAAGGTGCAGCAGTGCACTGGTAAGGTATCTCCCTTGATACAAAAGCCACAAATATCATGGCAGAGGCGTGCATCCGCTGTGCAGACGCCGGCCAGATGGCCTCCTTACAAATCCATGCACTTCATCATGCTCATTAGGTGCGATGGGCCGCTGCGCATGCAACCCAGACTGTAGCATGAGAGTACAATATCCACAAAGCGGATGCGGCGCACATTTGGCCTCTCTTGCTGCGGCCCCAGCGGCACGGTCTTGACCCACTCGGCGCGCGGCCGGCCCGCGTTCAGCAGCTCGACCCACTGCCGCTTGCCGGAGAAGGCCACTACCGCGGGAGCGCCGCAATGCCCGCACATGCACCTGGCGCGCTGCACTTGTTGGCAAGGCCGCTGTCGCATGCAAACTAGCGTAGTCATGTAGGCCACTGAAATGCATAGCAGGACCTGCACACGATGACACCGCACACCCGTATGATGGAGTTGAGCAGGAGCCTCAGCAGGCCTGTTTACGAACTCGGAGCCTGCAACTCAACACGGTTTTGGCAGTGGCAGAGCCGCCATGTGTACGGCAGACGTACGCAGGCCAGGGCTGTCATCCCTCCACCATACGAGCACGCCGCCGCCGGCTGCCGGCCAGCAAGGGCGCGCACCCTACGCTCGCCGCGGCGCGGCGCATGTGCGCGGCCAGGCGCGCGTAGAACGCGGGCACCCAGGCCTGGAAGGTGGCCGACGAGAACGCGGCCAGGTGCGTGCCCGGGTGGCCAAAGCCCACGTCCAGGAACGCCACGCCCGCCTCCCCCGGCATGCGAGCGTCGTCCTGGCGGCCCGCGCGCCGGCGCACCAAGCTTGTTCATCGCGCAAGGAGCCACCCAGTGCACGCACGACGCGGACATCACGACCACCACTACTCTAACAAAGTGGAACAAAGAATTATCCTTTTTCATTCTACAGCCAAGGGGAAGGGGGCGTCGAGAGACTGATGGCAATCCACGTTCCGAGTCGAGTTTCTTCCGTTCCACTGGCGACGCGGCAGGTCGGATCCAGGGCGGACGAGGGTGGCCATGCAGCAGCGCATGGCAAGTCTCGGCACTGCAGCTGCCGCCTCCCGCACCGGCCACAGTCTGCATGTTCCAGCGGCCGCGTCGGCTGCATGCTGTTGTTCCTGCCATGGGCCAGGCCCGCACCGCGGGCCCCTGCACGGTGGGCGGCGCGATGCCGGTCCGGATCAGCAGCCGCCACATGTGGTTGGCGGGGTGGCTGTAGTAGTGGCCAGAGCGCCTGCCAGGGCGGCTGCGTGTCACGGGGAGCGTTCGGGCTTGCACCAGGGCATGGCGCTTGCGTCACAAGCCGCGGAGCCGGATTTGACAGCCTGAGTGCTGCCTGGACGGCCGACACCCTGCGAGGCGCCATCTGAGCTCGTGTGCATCTGCGTCCATAGTAATGTACTGACTACGGCTCCCACAAAGCCCTGGACCTGCAGCGACACTGCATGCGCTGCCCCATGCGCCCGCGATCATGCCTGGCCCAGAATGGAGGGCTTGGCGGGCGCACCATGCGTGCTCACTCGGGTTATTGCCCCCGATCAGCAGGCGCAGCGGCTGGTCGCCCAGCAGGTCCGGCAGGCCGGGCAGCCCCGGGATGGCCAGGATCTCTGCCTCGGCCAGCTTGCGCTTGCTCAGCTGCACGCCCGCAATCTGCACCACCCGCGCCTGCCCGGGCGCCTGCGCAGGCGCCTGCCCTGCCGGCCCAGCGGCGGCCCGCCCGCCAGCTGGCCCTGCTCCCCGCAAAGTACGCAAGGCTGAAACTGGAGACAAACGCAGGAAAGGCTGGCACGGCTGGCACAGCTGTGTCCGCACCGTCTGCACCGTATCTTGAGAGGTGCAGCAGCAAGGCAAAGGCCCTGGGACTGTCAGCAAAGCAGTCGAGCTACGCACACGAACAGAAAGACCAGGTTGTGGCAGGGGCGCTGACCTTTCCGCCGGACGCGCTTGGGCGATGGCCGGTCCGCGGCGCCCTCGGACACGCCGGGCGCGTCAACCAGAGCGGCAGCGCTAGCTGCCCGCTTGCTGCTCAGCGCAGGGACCAACGGCGTATGGCAGGAGGGCTCCGACTCTGCTTTGACGAGCGGCGCCGCCGGGGCCGCCTGCGCAGCACCAGCGCAGGCGGGAGCAAGCCCGCCCTCGCTGCTGGCCGCGCTTACGCCTGACGCGCCGCCCCCTGCCTGGCCCGGCGCCTTGCAGAAGCGAAAGGCCTGCATCCCAGCACGTGTGCTTCTATGTGTCAGAGACCGTATGGTTGATTGACAACCCACCCATGACATTGAGCAGCGTGGCCTACACGCTTCAGCGCATTTAAGCCCGCACAGCAGGTTGCTGTGAGGCCATCGTGCCTGGAAGAGGTTAGGACGTGTCTGCATGTGGCATGTGCAGAGGGCGCCAGCATGCGCAGCAGCTCTGCGTGTTGCAGAGCACGCAGTATGAAACGGAGGAGGAATACTGTTCCAGGTGGGCGCAGCTCAGCTGCAAAAGGAGGGGGAGGTATAGAAGCGAGTATGCGAGCTGCCCGAGGGCGTGATGCAGGAGTTTAGCAGTGCTGTAACACCTGCAGGGTAGGCGAGAACTCGCCTACCATGAACATGCGCAAGCTGTGGTGCAGCCATCAACATACAACCCTCTCTCCTGTATTTTGCCTCTAAAAGATTGAGGGCACAGGGGAACAGCAATTTGCATGCCTTTGCCAGCAAAATGCCGTTGGTGCTGGCATTGACGCTGCAATAACATTATTGCATCACCTGGCCGTGCTATTGCTCAGCTGCAGAATGACATGCATGTTGCTGCTGCGTTGCTATTAGCACAATAGCAGAAAGACACATGCGATGCAGTGCCACCCGACAGGGCAAGCACCTGTGTGATGCAGTATGCGCCAAAGACGGATGTACACCCTGACACTGGCCTTGTATGTCAGGTGGCTGTTGCCCGTGGCACCTTGCCATGACGCAGTGACTGTGCCTTGATGCGTTTGCCGAAGCTGCTCAGCAGCGGCGAGCAGCGCCGCCCGCCTGGTAGCAGCGTCGCCCTGCAGGCGCTCCTGCTCGCGCCTGCGCAGGCGCAGCAGGCAGCCACGCTTGCGGCGCATAACAGAGCACCGCTGCCGCTGCTGCCGGCATATGCTTGAGCACTGCATGTCGTACATGCATTTGCAGCGGGCTCAGCACTCAGGCGAGTTTGGTCCCTGCTTGCTGCTGTGCTCGGCCACTCCGCATGCTACTCATCAGGATCCATGGGCGCCCGCGACAATGACATGGCGCATGACAGACAGGGAAAGGCGCGCACTGTCTGCGTGTCCATGTCCAGCATGCGACCGCCACCAGTGCATGAGCGTGCTGTGCTCCCCGCACAGCCGTCGTTCGCCATGCGGACTAGCGGTGCCTCGCCCTGCATGACAACGCCCGTGTGAGGAGCTGCAAGTCAAATGACCATGTGATAGCATGCCTCGGCGTAAGAGGGCTCTTGGCGAAGGCATCAAGCCAGGCTGCATGGCTCGCGCCCTGCGCCTTGAGGGACAGCCGGCCCAGAGGCACTGGCCCGTGCAGGCCAGGAAGCTGACCAAATCCCTCAGCTCTCACCACCTGCCTGTTGTTTGGCGTGGATGCGCCAGGTGCACCTCTTACACACCGCTTTCAGGTAGGGCTGGAGGCAGCCGCGCACCGGTCATCGCGCGCCCCACGCTGGCATCCAGCGCACAGCCGCGTCCAGCTCAGCCAGCGCATCGCGCAGCAGGGCCGCCTCGCCCTGCACCAACACGCTCGCCGCCCGCGCCGCGCTCGCGGCCTCGCGCGCCGCGCGCCCGCCCCGCCCTGCCGCCGCGGCTTGAGCCAGGGCGGCTGGCCCGCGGGGCGCCGCATACGAACTCAGCCGCGCCCGCAGCGCCGCTGCGAGCGCGTTCAGCGCGGCGGGCGGGAGGAAGCTGGCCGCAGCCGCCACGCTCACGCTGCCCAGCTGCTCGTCCTCGCTCGCCGGGAAGGTGTCCCCGTCCGGCCGCTCCGCCACGCCTGGCGAGCCAGCCTCCGGAGCTGCTGTGTCGCGGGGCTGCGCATCTGCAGCGCGGGGCTGGCATCGCCGCAGCCGGCCGGCGTTGGCCCCGCCCTCCACCCTGTGCCCCCCCGGGCTGTGCTGCGGATCATCAGCTGGGTCTGCCGCGTGCCGGCTTCCAGCGCGAGCTGCTTGGACAGGCTCGGGAGCCTCCGGCGAGGGCCTGCCGCCCGGCCAGCCCTCGAGCGCGTCATCGAGCGTGTGCCAGTCGGCGAAGGCAGCCGCGCGCGCGAACAGCACGCGCAGCGCGGCGACCAGAGGGGCGCCGAGCAGGGCGCCGGGCGCCACCTCAAACGGCTCGGCGCCCTCCTCCAGCAGCTCGCTGCGGCGCGACACACAACGACCCGCGCTTCCGGAGCTGCCCTTCCCACCACAGCTCAGGCCAAGTGCCTCTGGAAGTCAAGATTGCGGCGCGGCCTGTGCAGACTCAGCCGGTACGCGACATGACAAGTTTTAGTCATCTTGCATGCCTGCTGGCTGCATTTTAGCACGCAAGCCGCGCCAGTCATCCGCGCAGGCTGAGCTGCGGTTTATGGAGCAACTGCGGTGCGTGCCACAAACGCCCCAAGAGAGCCGCTGGCAGGCACCTGTGCAGCGCCAGGAAGCGGGCGCGCGCGCGGCAGGCGCGCGGACCCAGCTCGGCGGCCGCCGCCGCCACCAGCGCGGCCTTGTCCACGCGCATGGCGTCAAAGGGGTTGCCGGGCAGCGCAAAGCCGTACTTGGACACCAGCTCCGCGTTGCCCAGCTCGCCATATGTGTTGTGCACCTCGCGCCCGGCCGCCACCGCCGTCGCGGCCACGATCTGCCCAGCAGGCAGGGCAGGCGCTGTCACGCGGGAAGCCGCCCTGACCTTTCCATAAAGTGACTGCAGCACGCGGGGGATGTGCAGGGGATCACTGTTCATTACATGCGTGTTGCAACCGGGAGCACTGGTTGTGCAGGCCTGCATGCGCAATGGGGGCGCACCTCCAGGCACTCTCCGCCGGCGGCGTCGCGGGCGCCCACAATGCCGATCTCCAGCTGCAGCGCGTCGCCGCCATCGAGCAGCGCGCCGCGCGTGATGCGCGCGCGCTTCCGCGGCCCGACGCCGCCTGGGGCGCGCCATGCATGTACATGACTCGGCGATTACACGCGCAAGGCTGCACGCTAGAAATAATGGTTGAACGGGCGACGACCGTGTGCCAGTACGGGCGACGACCGTGTGCCAGTCCTGGCTGGGGCCCATGTGCAGTGCACAAGAGTGCGAATGCGCACGCAGCCTCCGCACCTGGCATGGCAGAGTCGCTGTGTTGCTTGCCGTTATCGTCCGCTGCCAGCGGGGCAGCGTCGGCAGTCGCGAGCGCCCCACCTGCTGGCTCGAGACGGTCGTCAGACGGCGCATGCGGATGCGCACCCTGCAACAAGAAGCAGCTGAATTTAATATATGCGCAATAGGTGCAGGCGCCAACCTGCAGCATGGGCGTGACGGTGGCTGCCGTCCTCGTCACCGGCGCTGCAGCCCTCCTCAGAGCCGTCAGTGTCAGAACAGTCGTCATCATCAGCGTACGCTGCCTGGCGCTCAGCGGCATGTCAGCCAGCGCATGCCGCGGCAAGGGCAGGAGCTTGTTCGAGACGCATGCATGCGAGCTGCTGGCACAGCGCAGCGCGTCGGGGACGGCACATGCAACGGACACAGGGGTAGGAGCGCGGCTGAGCGGGTGTGCAAGCTGCCCAGCATGAAGGTGCGCCTGGTTCCCAGCGCATGCGAACGGGAGTCAAGGAAGTCTGGGGGTTCCCGAGCCTGGGCAAGCATGCGAGCGTGGGTGCGCATCGCGCCTGCTCGATGCTGTACTCTCCGCCCAGCGCGACGACCGCAGCCTTGTGGTTGAAGATGTCCGCCAGCGGCACCATGGACATGCCTGCGTTTCACATCTGCATGATCAGCTCTCAACACGCGGGGTACATGTGCGCAGACGTGGCATATCTGCGCACACGTAGCGCAGCTGAATGCCACTGCTGAAACCCACACACCCCAGCGACGAGCGCGCACCGTGGTAGCTGTCCACGCCAAAGGCGCGGCTGGCGACCCAGGACGCGGCCGCGCGGAACGCCTCCAGCGTCATGCGCCGCGCCGGCAGCCGCCCGGGGTGCGCGGCGCACAGCGGCGGCACGTGCGCGTGGAAGTCTTCGGCGGCCAGCGCGGCGTCATCGCGCGCGCGCTCGGCAACGCCCGTGCCCGCCAGCCGCGCCAGCTCGCTCGCGCTCCAAAACATGGGCAGGTACTCGCGCTCGGGCAGCGACTCAAAGTAGCCGCGCCTGGAGAGACAAGCGCAGAGTACTATACGTCACCCGTGCAGAGTGCGAGTCCCGACCTTGCACATACAAGGCACTGCTCTAGGAACACCACAACAGGTCAAAGAGCTGAGCAGCGACGGCAGGAAGCACGAGCTGTGTTGCTAAACTGCAACAGGACAGGGCAACGAGGCCGCCGGTGCCAAAAAAAATATCCAGTGTGGCAAAAGGTCAAGCAAGTGGCGCACCAGGGCGAGCCCGGCGTGGCCGCCTCATACATGCAGGCGATGGTGAGTCCAAGCCCGCCAGCAATGCGCGCGTCTTCCAGGAGGTCCGCGATGCCGGTGGTCCGCCGCGACAGAATGGCTGTCTTGGGTATGCGGCACAGCGCATTGCCCTCAGGTATGTCCTGCAGCGCCCAGACGCCCAGGCCGCAGCCGCCGGCACGCGCCTGGATTGCCACCAGCTGCTCGTCCCAAGTAATGCCCTGCTCGCACAGCCATGCACGCAGCTTGTGCGCGCCCAACATTGCCTTGGCTGCGGACCACGCCGGGTCGGAAGGCAACACTGGGACGCCGGATGCCAGGGCCTGCTGCGGGGCTTGGTAGCGCAGCACGCCCTCCAAACGGAGCTGTTACACCAGCCACACCGGCTTTTACACAAGGCTGTGGCTGCAGTGTGGCTCCATCTATCACACAAGATGCAGGTCCGCACACCCGGCGCTGCGCGGGCCGCTCTGCGCGAAAGCGAGGGCGGCGCCGAGCGCCCGGCGTGGGGATGACCCCGAACTGTGAAGAGAAGGCGGCGCCACGGCATGCACGCAGCACGTCTGGGCTCGGGAGCAGCAGCGCCGGCTGTGGCCCGGCAGTCCAAGGCAATGCTGGGATACGGGATCTCTTCATGCGGCGTGAGCGCCGCCCGGCGTCAGCCGTGGACTGCTCCACAGCACTGCCTGCGCAGGCAAGCAGCGTGCTGCCGCTTGGCAAGCGGCAGGCGCACGCGCAGCAGCAGCAAATAAGCTTCCCGCACAAGCGCCAGTGCGCCTGGGTGCCCGCGGGGCTCGGCTCGCAGTGCTCCGAGCTGTTCCGCGCCAGCAATGCAGCGCCGGCAGCCACCCCCGCGTCTGGCTGCCAGAGTGCCAGCATGGTCCCGTGGCCCGCCGAGCGCAGGCAGGGCTCAGACCAGCCCCGGTGCGCACGGGGGTTTGCGAACCTGGACCATGCGCCGCAGCCGGCAGCCAGGCGGCTGCCCCTCGCAAGCGCTGGCCCCTCGCAGTACAGCAGTGCAGGGAGCGGGGGCGCCGTGGTCCCTCCTGACGCAGGCACGCGGCGCAGCTCCGCAGCCAGCGCGGCTGCGTTCACGTGGCCGGGGACCTCGACGGGTGTGGCAGGGGAGCCGCTTGCAGTCAGCGATGACATGTCGCCGGACAGCAGCGCCAGGAGTGCCAGCACCGCGGCTGCGCCTGGCGTAGCTGCACCGCTCAGCGCTGTGAGCTGCCCACCCGCGCAAGCGTGGCCAGGGCGCGCGCCGGCTACTGCGCTGCCCGGTCCCGCGGCGCGGCCCGCCGTGCCGCCCGCAGCCGCGCGGCGCCCTGCGACGAGGCTGCGCCTGAGCCTGTCGGAGTGGGTGCTGCCCTGCAGCGTCGTGCAGGCGCGCTCCTGCTGCTGCCCTGGCGCTGCCGCCCGCGCGCGCACCCGGGCGCGCGCTAAACAGCAGGGCTCGCCACTCTGCCCGCTTTTGGGAGAGCGGGGCGCCGTGGCGCGCATGCATGGCACACTCCGCTGGCAGGGCCGTCTGCTCGAGCGCACCGCGTGACGCGCGCCGCGGCCGGCGCCAGGCGTATGCGGACCGGGGCGTCCGCACGATGTACCCATGGCAGGCAGCCGCGCTGGAGGGCGGCGAGGGCGGCGGCAACCTGGTGTACTGCGCGCCGACCTCGGGAGGCAAGTTGCTGGTGGCGGAGGTGCTGCTGCTGCGCCGCCTGCTGGCCGCCGGCAACGCCGCCGGGCGCAGCGGGCGCAAGGCGCGCGCCCGTGCGCTTCCTTGCATGCTGGCCTGCGGTGCAGCATGCGTGCAGCATGCGTGCGGCCGCGCGCGCTCCGGGAGCGCGCGGCCTGCGCGCTGATGCAAGCCCCTGACGGGCCAAGCCTCCTCGTGCGTCCGCGCCGTTGAGCAGACATGTACATGGCGTGCGGGTGCAGACCTTGGCCCAGACTGGCCCGCATCTCAGGCCAAATATCCCTGCACGCGCTGCCGCAAGCCGATGCGCGGCGACACGCTCGTCCTGTCCCCGGCAGGCCACCCCGCGCGCGCTGTTCGTGGTCCCGTACCTGAGCGTGGTCGCGGAGAAGGCGGCGCACCTGGCGGGCGTCCTGGCCGGCGTGCCGCGCGTCGCGGTGCGCGGCTACCACGGCGCAGGAGAGGGCGGCCACCCGCTGGCGGCCAGGCGCGCGCCGGGCCGGCCCGCTCCTGCTCACCGAGGATGCCAGAGCCGACTGTCAGGGCAGTGCGGCCATCCATGTCTCTGCCACACGTGTCACCTGTTATTTATTGTCTACAGACGCCCATATATGGGCGTCTGTAGATGTCCATCCGTGTAGCATTCTGTCCAGAGACACAATTACACCCTTGCTGGAGGACAATGTTTCATATGACGACCATGGACCTGAGCCCTGCGGCCGCGCAGGGGGGAGGCGCTGGCGGTGTGCACCATGGAGAAGGCCAACATCACGATCAACCGGCTCATGGCCGAGGGCCGGCTGGGTGCGCCTGAGGGCTGTGCCCGGTCCTCCACCACCCGCTGCGCCCAGATTAGCGCCTGCTTGCTCCTGGGGACAGGTCGACTCCTGTCCCGCAAGCAGTGCGCGTCGTGAGGTGGGTGCGCGAGCGGAGCTTGCTGCGGCGTGCACACTCGCTTGCCCACAGGGCGGTCGTTGCCTCGCACGACCTTCAGTTGCTGGTTCCTTTTGACGGGAGCGAGTGCTGCCATGCCTCCGCACCCTGCCAGCAATGCATGTGTGCCGGCGCTGAGGGGTGTGCTGCGGCGGGCGCAGACGAGCTCTGCTGCATCGTCATTGGTGCGCCGCCGCTCCGCGCCCCAATATGCGCCGCCCGCTCACGCCGCCAGCGTGGCCGGCGGCCGCTCCTGCTGGCGGCACCCTGCGTAACTCGCCTCAGTGCAAGCGTGGCTGATCAGCATGCCATGGCATGCTGGCATGCATGCGCACATGTGTGCCTGGCTGAGAACATGCAGTAGGACCCAGGTGGGTCTTCCAGTGTTCGCGTGCATGCGCAGATGAGCTGCATATGCTGGCCGACCCGGGCCGTGGGCCGCCGCTGGAGCTGGCGCTGGCCAAGGCGCTGTGCTGCTGCCGGCCCCAGGGCGTCCAGCTGCTGGGCATGTCCGCGACCATGGGAGGCGCGCAACGCGCCCGCTTGCCCTGATATTGCACCGCGGCCACACTCCTTGCCTGCCGGGGCACAGCAGAGCCGCAGGCGCGACGCAGATTGAGAAGTAAGTAATGCCAAGCCTAAAGGTCCACCCAGACCAAGCGGCCAGTTTGAGCCCCCACCATGCCGGTGATGAACAGTTGTGCGGTGCATAAAATAGCAGAGCATTAGGCGGACAACCTGCTCCCCACCCTGCAATAACTCTGGACTGTTTAGATCAGATGCTTTCTCGTACGCCCGCCGCTCTGCTGTGGCCGCCCGCGCCGCGGGCCCGCGCTGCAGCGGCCCGCCCCGGTCGCAGGCCTGGACGCGCTCTGCGAGTGGCTTGGCGCGGCGCTCTTCATGACCAATTTCCGCCCGGTGCCGCTGACGGAGCACGCCGTCTTCCAGGGCGCCGCATACCGCAAGGTGCCCCCCAATGGCCAGCGCGCCCCCCGCGCGACCGCCGCGCAGTCTGTCTTCCTCGCCGGGCGCGACTGCACGCCCTGCTTGACCCATTGCGCTGATCGTGCTGCGCGGCATCGCAGCGCGCTCTGCTGCTTGCTGTGGCCAGGCTGCTGCGAGAGCGGGGGCTGCAAGTGCCCGTGGCAGGCAGCTGCAGCCAGCCCGGCATTGGTCGGCGGAAGCGCTCCTTAGCGCCGTCTCCCCCCTGCACCGTCAGGGCACGGCCCGTCCGCCTGCTGAACACGCTGTCGGCCGGCCGAGGCTGTGGCAAGCGCGCGTGCGCAGGGCCGGCCGGGCGAGCCGCCGCTGGTGGCCGAGCGCGTGCTGCCGCCCGCGCGGCCGCGCGACCCGGACCAGCTGGCGCCGCTGGTCGCCGAGGCGCTGCGCGCCGGCGGCTCCGTGCTCGTCTTCTGCGCGTCGCGGCAGCAGTGCCAGGCGCGCGCGCGCGGCGCCGGGCCACCCCGTGCGCCTCCGCTGCGCTGGTGCCGCGCTGGAGGAGCGGCAGTGCTTCGGTGGCCGCTTCGCAACCAGCCCTTCCTGAGAGACGTGGCCATGCAGAGCTAGATGGGTTGTGATAATGTCCCTCACATGCAAGCCTGCGCTCAGCCATGCACCGCTTCACCTGTGACTGGACAGCTTGTGCTCACCTGGCCCGCCGCGCATCCGTGGTCCTATGCAGCAACATGTGCGAGCCCTAACCCCATGCTGGCGGCCGGCAGAGCTGCGCAGAGCTGGTGGCGTCGCTGCTGCCGGGGCTGCTCGGCGCGCCGGGCGAGGCTGCGGCGGATGCGCGCGCGGCGGTGGTCGCCGAGCTGCGCGAGGCGCTGGGCGGCTTCATGAGCCCCAGCCTGGAGGCGCTCATTCCGGCCGGTGCGCCCTAGATGGGGGTTGCACGCCGCAGCCTGGTGGCTTGGTGGCAAGGACCACGTGGCTGCACCATATGCGCTTGAAGCTTACCCATCAGCCGAGAGGGTGGGATGTGACTGCATGCTGCTCATAGTACACCATAGGCAGGACATGTTGTGTTATGACATCCCGCTGCGGGTAGCCCCGCTAGTTACCAGTTACCAGAGCTTGCATGCCAAGTCTGCGACGCATTCTGTTAGGACTTTGAGGCATACAACCATATGTTGGTATGTGCCTGAGCAGCAAGGCTCTCTGATGAGCAGACGTCCAGACCACGCTGCACTGTTTCCATTGCTTGGCGGGCGCCGGCGCGCGCAGGCGTGGCCTACCACCATGGCGGCCTGACCACGCAGGAGCGCGCGCACGTGGAGCAGGGCTACCGCGACGGCCATATCCGCGTGCTCATGGCCACCTCCACGCTGGCCGCCGGCGTCAACTTGCCCGCCGCGCGCGTCATCCTGCGCTCGCTCTGGCAGGCGCGCGCCTCGCTACGGCTGTGCTGCGCGTGGTGCATTCCCTAACCCTGCACACAGGGGCGGCATGATCTCGGCCCGCACGCGCGGCTGTGAGCTGCGCCGCGCGCGCCTCCATGCTGCTCAGGACGCTGGCGCTCACACACCGCGTTTGCATAGGTGTGGTGCTCCAGCAGTGACGGGCTGTGGTTGCCGAGCGGCGCGCGCCGCGGCGGCAGGGCGTCGGGCCGGTCGAGCGCGCGCAATACCTGCAGATGGTGGGCCGCGCCGGCCGCGCGGGGCATGCTGCGGCCGGCGAGTCCTTCCTGATTGCCAAGGGCGCGGCTGACGACGCCCGGGCCCCCAGTGAGGCCCGCAGCCTCTGTGAGACCTGCCTGACGAGCGCCCTCGCTGTTGTACATAATGCCACATGCCGCGCTCCTTCAAATCTCCTGCATGCACACCACCACGTCATGAGCAGACCTTGCTGTCACACGAGGCAACATGCGCCGTAGAATGCCGTGGCAGAGCGGCTGCTGCTTCAAGCAGCCCGCATGTAAGCCGCCCGCGGTCCTGCACTCCGGTCTGCCGCTGTGCGCCTGCCTCCATGTCGTGCTCCCGCGCTCGATTCGGGTTCCGAGGCGCGCAGGCGAGTGGCAGGCGGTGAGCGCGCTGCTGCACGCGCCGCTGCCCGCGCTGCGCAGCGGCATGCTGCCGCCCGCGCCGCCGGCCGCCGCGGCGCCGCCGGCCTCGCAGTCGGCGCCCGCCGCGCTCGGCCGCCCGCCGCGCTCCGGCCCGGGCCCCGGGGCGCCGGGCGCCCGGCCCGCCAGGGCCGGGGCCGCGGGCGCGGCGGTCCCTGGCGGAACCCCTGAAACCCTGGAGGGCGGCGCGCTGGCGGAGCACATGGAGCGGCTGCTGCTGGAGGCGGTGGCCAGCGGCTGCGCGAGCAGCGCGCGCGACGTCAAGGCGCTGCTGCGCAGCACGCTCGCGTGGCGCCAGGCGCGGCCCGCGCCGCCCGCGCGCTGATGCGCGTCAGCCACTTGACAGAGAAGGGCTGCATGGCGCACGGACAGGCGTCCCTCCTTCTTCTGTTGCAGGGGAGGAATGTGCCTCAGGGTTCGGATCGAAGCCTGGCCTCAGGAGCGCATCGATCTGCTCTGCCATCTGGCTCAATCCTCTGCGCGGACGCACTCCGCCGCGCCGGTCGCGACCCTGTGCTGCGCCCCGTTGGCAGCCCGTGCTCCCGCTGCACGACGCCCGCCACGCTGGCCAGCCCAAGTGTGCCTGCCACGGCAGGCGCCGCGGGAGGTGGAGGCGCGCGCGTGCGAGGCGCTGGCGGGCCTGCGCGCGCGCGCGCTGCTCAGCTTCCGCGAGCCGGCCGGCGGCGGCGCGCCGGCCTGGGCCGCCAGCGAGCGCGGGCGCGCCGTGTACGAGAGCGCGCTGCCCACGCGCCTGGGCGAGCGCCTGTACGAGGTGCGCCGGCTGCGCCTGTTCAGGCGCGAGCGAGCTCCGCGCATGCTGCGGGGCGCGGCCGCATGCGCGCGGACGCGGCCGCGCGCGCCCGGGCCGCCCGCTGTGCAGGGACCGGCGCGCAGTGGCAGATGGATGCTGTGCCGCGCGCGCGTTCGCGTCCCTGCACCGAGCGGGAGCCAGGCTTCCACATGTGCAGCGGAGGCCTGGACCGAAGCACACCCACTCTCCATCATGCTGCAATGCACACCCTAACCTACCCTATGCCCGGCAGGACCTGGACGCGGTGCGCGCCAAGGTGTGCACCGAGGAGCCGCTGCACCTGGCGTTCGTCCTGCAGCGCGCCACGCCCGCCTTCCCCGCCATCCACGCCTGGGCCGCCTGGCACAGCGCGTTCGCGCGCCTGCCGGCGCCGCAGCGCGCGGTGGCGGCCATGGTCGGCGTCGAGGAGCGGTGCCGCCCTGGCCTGTGGCATGCCCAGGCCATGCTCCCGTCGCGCTTAGCAGCGCGTTCAGGTCTAGTGGGTCTGCCTGATGACAGTGACCTAAATAAAGTGTCTCTTCTGCTTCAGCCCAAACCACGTGCGAGATGCTGCATGCTGGTCGATGCGGTGAGCTGTCTGTAACCCGCTCTACACTCTGGGCACGGCTGCACTAGCGGCAGGGTTGCAAAGCGCGCTTTGCATCGCGCGCAGGTACATCCTGGCGCGCATCAGCGGCGGCGGCGGCGACGCCGCGGTGTCCGCGACCCACGCGCGCTTCGCGGCGGCGGCGGCGGTCAGCGCGCTGCTGTCCGAGCAGCCGGCGTGGGAGGTCGCGCTGGCCTGGGGCGAGCGCGACAGCATAACGGAGAAAGGCGTGCTGCCGGCCTGCTGGTGCCCGGCTTCTTGACCTGCCATGCATGCTGCGCTCAAAGCCCGGGTCTCAAGGAGACGGTGAGCGACAGCGGTTTTTGCCTGGTAGAAGATAGCTCAACAATACTAGGTCAGACTTTGAGTTGCAGGGAGAAAGACGGGACAGAAGACGGGACAGAGGTGGATGCTGTCGATGAGATGGGAGGGAATGAAGCGCGCCGGCTGCGGCGGCAGGCGTCACGCGCGGGCAGCTGCAGCGCATGCAGGCGGATCTGGCCCGCGCGGCCAGCATGGCCGGCCTGCTCGCGGCTGCAGCCGGCTGGTGGGGCCTAGATGCGCTGCTCGGCCAGCTGGCCGCGCGCGCGGCCGCCGGCACGCGCCCCGAGCTGCACGCGCTCATGCAGGCGCGGGCGCCGGCCGGCCGGCCGGCCTCCCAGCCTGCTCGGCTCCGGCGCTGTACGCAGCCGCTGCTCGCCGCAGCGCGAGGCAGCGCTCGCGGAAGTGCGTCTGCCCGTGTGTTGACACAGGCGGCGCCTGCACATGCGCCGCTGGCGCGACGCGCGGGGATCAGGACGCACGTCGCCAGGTGCACGCGCCGGATCCCGTCGCATGACCCGCTCACGGAGCAGCGCATGCTCCCGCCGGCGCAGGACACTTCACGACCGCGTCGCGGCACGCCAGCGGGCGCCACGACCTGACGGCCGGACGGGCCGCGCAGGTGCCCGGCATGCTGGCGGCGCGCGCGCGCGCGCTGCACGCGGCCGGCCTGCCCACCGCCGCCGCGCTGGCGGCCGCGCCCGAGGACCGGGTCCGCCGCGCGCTCGCCCGCGGCGGCTCGTGCGGCGCGGCCGGGGCGGCGGGCCGGGGCGGCGCCGCGGCCGCCGCGCTCGGCGGCGGCGCCGCGGCCGGCATCGCCGCCCGAAGCGCGCGCGCGCTGCAGGCCGGTGCGCGGAATGGCGCTGCAGCGCCGTGCCTGCGCGCCGGGCTCAACCTGGCTGTCCTTGCGAGCCGCGGCCCCGGAGTCTGCACCTGCAGAACCGCGCAGCATGGCGGCGGCTGGCCTCGGCCTCGTCGTGCCAGCAGGCCAGCGCAGAGTCTGTCAGACTGAATTTGTACAATGCAAAAGATAGATGCGTCCTGCATGCGCGCGGGCGCCCCCGGCCCGCGGGCTGCGAGGCCGCTCTGCGCGCGCAGCCGCCCGGCAGCACGTGCTGGAGGCTGCGCAGCGCGCCGTGGAGGAGGAGGCCGCCGGCGACAGCGACGGCAGCCAGGAGGCCGCCGGCGGTGACGCCGCGCCAGGCGCGGCGTCGAGCGGGCCGCGCGCGGGCGGGCCGCTGCCCGGCGAGCCGGCCGGCGCGTGCGCAAGGGTCACCATCCTGGACGGCTGCACGGAGGCGCGCGCGCGTGCCTGTGGCGCAGAATCTCTCCGCTGTTGGGGGGCTGTCAGCGCTGGGGCCAAAGGGTGCATCATTTTTATAGAGTCTGAGAGGCTGCATATGTCAGCACCCTTGGTTGGCTTCAGCTGCAGTCGCTGGGAGACGTGGCGATCAATGCTTGTTGTGGCATGCGCGTCCCTCGCCCGCGGCCGACACACATGGTCCCCGAGCCCTGGCACGGGTGTATGGCTGAGCCAGCAGGAGCGGGCCGGCAGGAGGACGCCCTGGCGGAAGCCCTGGCGGAGCTGCGGCAGCAGCGCCGCCTAGCATTCGCGCTCGTCGCGCCCGCGCAGCCCGCGGACGCGGCGCCCGGCGTGTCGCAGCCGTCCCAGGAGGCCTCGCAGGCGACGCAGCCGCCCGCGCCCGGCGCCGCGGGGCCTGCCGCGATTGCGGTGCGCGGGCTACCGCGCCGCCGGGGAAGTTGAGACAAACTCTGCTGCGCCCGCACCCTGCTCCCGCACGCCGAGCCAGTTGTTCTCCTCCCAGCGGACGCAGAGGCCGCAGCAGGCGTGCGCACGGCCTGTCCTGCCGCCGCATGCAGGCGCCTGGCTGTGCCGCGCCGGGGTTTCTACGCAGCAAGAGCGGCGCGCGCGGGCAGGGCGCGGCCTTCTGCTGGGGCGAGGGCCGCGTGCTGTTCCTGGACCTCTCGCGGCGCACGCCGCCGGCGTGCGCCGCACGCCTGTGGGCGGCGGCCGCCGCGGCCTGGCGCAGCCCGCGCGTGCGCGTGGCGGGCTTCCAGCTGCGCGGCCAGCTGGCCGCGCTGCTGCAGCACGGCGTGGAGGCGCGCGCCCGGCGCGCGCTGCGCAGCGGTCCCTCGCATCTTGCATGTATCTCCTCAGACGGCCTGCATGTCAATTTCTTTGCACGTGTCCTTAGAAGTGTGTGTGGTGGCAACCACACACATGGCAACCAGCCTGTGGCGGTTGCCATGCCGCCTGTGTGCCTCCGTGGAGGACACGAAGTCGATCAAGCGCCCCTGGTCATCGTGCGGCGGCGCCCGCGCACGGCCTGCCGGAGCGGCGCCATGAGCGCGGGCGGCAACCGCGCGGGCGGCTGCGCGCAGGTGGCGGGGCCGCTGGACGACGCGGCGGTCGCGGGCTGGCTGCTGGCGCCTGCCGCGGAGCGGCCGGCGACGGCGCGCGCGCTGCAGGAGGCGCACGCGCCGGGCGCGCGCGCGCGCATGCCGCCGCTGGCGCGCGCCGCTGTGAGCGCGGCGTGCCGCGGCGCGCTGCTGGCTGCCGCGCTGGCGCCCGCGCTGCGCGCGCTGCTGCAGGCCGCCGGCATGCTGCAGGCGCGCGCGCGGCGCCGCCACGACCAGGCCGCGCCATGCTCATACCAGGAACACAGCGGGTTGCGTGTTTTGCGCAATGCAGATGCGCGGAAGCGCTGACTGGCCAACCCTGGCCAATCTTAGCCAACCCTGGTCAACCCTGGACCACCCTGGCCAACCCTGGCCAACCCTGGCCGCGCGCGCAGGTGTATGAGGGCGTGGAGATGCCGCTGCTGCGCGTGCTGGCGGCCGCGCAGGCGCGCGGGCTGCCCGTGCGCGGCGCCGCGGCCGCTGCGCAGCTGCGCGGCGCCGAGGCGGCCGCCGCGGCCGCGCGCCGGGCCGCCTGCGCGGCCGCCCGCCTCACCATTGACTTCGCCGACCGCCGCAGCCGCGAGGCCGCGCTGGACGCCGCGGGCGTGGGGCTGCTCGTGGCGCCGGTCGGCGGCGACGGCGGCGCCGCCGTTGCGCGCCGGCCCAGGAACCTGCGGGTGCGCCGCCGTGGTCTGCAGATCGCCTCCCGGCACGGGCGTGCGCTGGACTGCAGGACGTCTGCCGTGGCGCCACGCGCCGTATTTGCTGGCAGCGGTGGCCTCGCTGGCCGAGATCCTTTTGCGCGGCGTGCGCTGCGCATGACGTCACCGTCGAAATGCTCTGGCCTGGGGCAGCGGTGGAGCGGACGCCAGATGCAGGCGCCAGGCTGGGCGCACCCGTGGCCGCCTTTTGCGCGCGCGCACAGCCACCGCCACCGCCAAGGCTGCATAGCACTGTCATGATGTTGCTCATCCACCTGGTGCAGTGACGCCGCGGCCACGCGCCGCCCGGCCGCGCAGGCCCGGCTGGCGGAGGTGCAGGCGGGCGGCGGCGCGGGCGAGCGCGGCGCGGCGCTGCTGCGGCACCTGCTGGAGGCGGACGCGCTGCAGGGCGTTGCCGACGCGCTGCGCCGTATGTTGCAGGACGCGCGCGGCGCGCCCGCGCTGCCGAGCGCGGCCTCGTCGCCGCCAGACCCTGCAAGCCCCGGCACCCAGGCCGACGGGCCGGGCGGCCGCGGCGGTGCGGAGTGCCTGCAGGCGCGCAGCGGGCCGGCGTGCGGGCTCAGGGCGAGCCCGCCGGCCGCGTGCAGCGCGCCTGGCGGCCAGGCGGCAGCGGAGCGCCCTGGCCTCCAGGGCGCAATCGGCGCCCTGCGGCCGCCCTCCGCGCCCGGCTCGCCGCGCGCGCCGAGCTCCGCCAGCGCGCCGGGGCCGTCCGGCCCGGGCGCAGCGCCCGCCGCGGCGTCCGCGCGCCCCGACGGCGACGCGGGCGCCGGGCTGCGCTGGCACCTGGCGGTGGACGCGGCGTGGGGCTATGGCGAGCTGGCGCCGGCGGACGCCGCCGACGCGGCGGTGCTCGGCTGCGCGCTCGCGCCCGCGGCCGCGGGCCTGGCCCTGGCCGAGAGCGACCTCGAGCGGGAGCTGCTGGGCGGCGTGCTGGCGCCGCAGGTGCGCGCCGCAGCGGCCCGCTGCCTGTGTTGGCCGGGCATGAGCCGGCGGTTGCACCCCTAGTGCGCTCCTGCTATTCTGCGCATCCATGGCAGCCGCGCGCCCGGGGCCCCGGCGCGCCACGGCAGGTCGTCACGCACACCACCAGCCGCTTGCCGTGGAGCAGCAAAGCAGCAATCAGATGATGATCCTATCCGCATGCTCCGCACGAGCGTGCGTGCTCGCGGCGCAGGATGCGCTAGGCTCGCCGGTGGCGGCGCTCATGGGGGAGCGCGGGCCGCTGGTCCGCGGGACGCTGCTGCAGCTGCTGCGCCCGCCCGCCGCCTGCCCGGGCGCTGCGGCCCCGCTGCACGCGCGGGTCGCGCTCCCGGCCGCGGCGCGCCTGCTAGCGTCCGGCGGCGGCGGCGAGGCCGGCGGGGCCGCGGCGTGCGCGGCCGAGGCCGCGCTGCTGCCGTGCGCCGCGGTGCGGCGCGTGCGCGAGGAGGGCGCCGGCCCTGCCGAGCGCGGCAGCGGCACCTGGGCCGCCTTCAGCTGGGCGTCCGGGCGCGCGGTGGGCGGCGCGCCGCGCCCGCCGCCCGCACGCGGCGGCGAGCCCCCCGGCCGCGGCGCCGCCGCCGCGCGCTTTGCGAGCGCGGCGGGCGGCGCGGCGGGCGCCTGGGCGGCCGCGCGCGGCGGGCTCTGGGCCGCGCACACGGCGCGCGGGGCGCTGGGATGCGCCGGCGGCCGGGCCGCCGTGCTCGTGGCCTGCCGCCTGGAGCATGCGGAGCTGGCGGCGCTGGCGCATCTGAGCGGCTGCGGCGCGCTCGCCGGCTGCCTGGCCGCGCCCGACCCCGTTGCTGCGGTCGCCTCGCTGTGGCTGGCGCGCCCTCGGGCCCCCCGCATCGAGGTTGTGCGCCATGCATGGTCCCAGCGCCCCCGCATGCCGCTGTGCTAGCTCATCCTTGGCACGCCTGGGCGTGTGTCGTGTGTCGAGATGCTTGAAGGGGACGGAAGTGCGTGTCATGCAGGGCCAGGGGCCATGTGCCCTGTCCACTTTTGACCCAGGACAGAGGAAGGACAGAGCGAAGAGCCAGGGCAGACATTGCCCCACTCGCGAGTCTGCAATACATGGTTAGCATGGCAGGTGCGCTCGCAGGCCGGAGGGGCAGCCGCGTCGGGCGAGCAGCGGCATCGCGCAGCGCTCGCGCTCTGCGCACTGGCGAGCGGCGGCAGCCGCGGGCGCCTGGCCGTGCAGCTGGGCATGCCGCGCGCGGCCGGCGCCGCCCTGGTCGCGGGCCTGCTGGCGGCGCTGCCGGGCGTGGCGGCCTGGTGGGCGGCCGAATGGGGTGCCGCGGCGGCGCGCGGCTGGGTGGCCAGCGCGGGCGGGCGCCGCTGGCCGCTGCCCGGCGTGGCGCGCATGGCGCCGCGGGCGCGCGCCCTGCCGTGCCCTTCCTGGCCCCCGCTCCCGCGCACGCCCAGCACTCCTGCTCTACCGCTTTGGCAGCTTGACGAGGTGTCTCGTCAAATTCCGCTGCATTCTAAAGCCACGCTACGATAATTGCCTCAAACATGACCCGCTGAAGATGCAACAGACGCGCTGCGCGAGCGGGCAGCCGCATGCCGATCGTGCGGCACGGCGAAGTGGTGCGCTGGGTCGCGCGCTTGCCGCGCAAAAGTGACAGGGGCGCACAGGAGGACTGCTTTCATGCACTGAGCCAGCCGCTGGGGTGGCAGGCGCTGGAGGCGGCCGAGCGCAGCGCCTTTGCAGCGGCCTGCCAGGGCACCGCCGCCGACATCTGCAAGGCCGCCTGCCTGGAGGTGGCCGCCGCGCTCGCGGCAGCCTACCCGGACGCGGCGCCAGCGCCAAGCGCAGACCCTGCGCCGGGGCCGGCGCGCGCCCCCGGCCGCACGCAGGACGACGCCGCGCTGCCGCCGCGCATCGTCGCCGCGGTGGGGCATGAGTTGGTGGTGGAGGCGCCTGCTGGGGAGGCGGCGGGCGTGCGCGCGCTGCTGGAGGCGCGGCTGCGGCCGGGCGCGCTCTGCGTAGGCGGCGCGCCGGTCGCCGGCCTGGCGGCGCGCGTGCAGGCTGGGACCAGCCTGCATCCGCTCTGTGCGGCGCAAGAGTGTACATGAGATTTTGCATGGCTTTCGTCGGCGTGTGCGGCCTGCTGTGTCTTTTTGGTAGCACTGACCTGTTCGAGGGTTCTAACAAGGCCTGCGTGCTTGCTTTGCTTGTCACTCACTGTGTGTCTCTGCTCTCAGGCATGTTCAGGCTGCTATAATAGCAGTGCTATCGGTTTTGCTGCTCCGGTGCCGTCCCATGCATGCTGAACACTTGCTAGGTTTCCATGGCCTGGTAGGCTTCCAAAGTTACACAACAACGCCTTCCATCGCGGAGTGATCGCCACTGCTGTCCCCATCCGCCATGGCTTCACAACTTGCTGCGCACACAGCCCCACAAGAGCAGGCGCACCTGCAAGCCTTGCCACACACAGATGCGGAAGATGGCACCCGGCAGCCCCTGCCAGGGGTAGTGTCCCTCTTCCTCACGGGCGCGCACCTTTCCATCCGCAAGCGTCCATCCCAGGACGAAACGGAGCCGCCACGCACTTAGCTCGTGCACACGCACGAGCGCACTCAGCTCACAGGTGTTTTGTGTGGGTGGCAGGCGGCACGCTGGACGCACTGGGCCTGCAGCCGTCGCAGGATGTCTCGCATGATCAGCGCGTGCCGCTGGCGGTCCTGACCCGGGACATCCAGTTCCGCGGCGCAATATCAGACTTCCATGCGCACCGCGCGCTCATCAAGGCCGCCGACTATGACCCGCTCGTGCTGCGCAGCAACCCCGACAACACCTACGGCGACGGCAACAACTTTGAGGCGCGACCCCGCTTACGCACGGACCGAAGCCTCAGGACTGCAAATATGGAGATGTTGCACTTGACCTGCAGCCTACACAAGGCGCTGTCGCGCGCAGCTGGCGGTAACAAGGGCTGCCGCCGACCAGTGGGCTGCTGCAGCCGCCGCGGCAGCTTTGCAGCAGCAGGGCAAGGACGAGGGGGCTGCGGAGGAGGCCCCCGCACACGCCGCGCTGCCACGCAAGCGTCGC
>JAABUY010002454.1_pt1 | contig 21947 bp, 21 predicted proteins | sample 5560271 | NCBI WGS metagenome assembly JAABUY01 (sample SAMN10711886, study PRJNA513374) | rock metagenome | isolation source: Antarctica rocks | place: Antarctica: Victoria Land, University Valley | reverse complement strand
ACCCGCCGCTGGCCGTCGAGGCGGGGATCGGGTCCGATTGGCTGGCCGCCAAGTGACTCCTGCACGGATCATCGGACGGGCGGCCGCCGCGCTGGTGGCGGTGGCGCTGGCGCTGGCTGGCGGCGCGTCCGCGGCCCGGGCCGGCGCCCTGCTCGGCGTCGTGCCCGACATCCCGACCGGTGCTCCCCTCACCCACCAGAGGGTGGCCCGCACGGCCAACTTGCCCACTGGCGGCGGGCCGGTCATGCACGCCAATCGCACGCACCTGGTCTTCTGGATGCCGGCCGGATCGGGGCTGGCCTTCGACGCCGGCTACGGGCAGCAGATGGTGACCTTCCTGACCCGCGTGGCCCACGACAGCCACCTGCCGACCAACGTCTACAGCCTGACCGGCCAGTACACCGATCGGTCTGGAGCGGCGGGATACGACCAAAGCTACGCCGGCGCTATCCTCGACACCGATCCGCTGCCCCCCCCGGACCCCGGATGCGTGGAGCCTCCGCCGCCACCGGCGGGTACCGGCCCCGGGTGGAGCGACTGCGTCACCAATGCTCAGATCGAGTCCGAGCTGTCCGCGGTGGCGGCCACGCACGGGCTTCCCGCCGGCGACCGGGATGTCTATTTCCTCATTACCCCCAACGGCTTGGCGGACTGCGACACGAGTTCCACCCCGGCCAGCTGCGCGCTCGGCGGCAGCTCGGACAACGGCTACTGCGGCTACCACAGCTTCACCCCCGGCGGCTTGCTGTATGCGGTGATCCCCTACAACGCCGTCCCGGGGCACTGCCAGTCCGATGATCCTCGCCCCAACGCCAGCACCGCGGATCCGGCTCTGTCGAGCCTCAGCCATGAGCACAACGAGACGGTCACCAATCCGTTCGGCGACGCCTGGATCGACAGCTCCTTCAACGAGAACGGGGACCTGTGCCTGGACCAGGCCGCGCATCCTCCGCGCGCGCTGGGCGGCGCCGGCTCCGCCCGCTACGACCAGGTGATCGACGGCGGCCACTACTGGCTGCAGCTGGAGTGGAGCAACCAGGAGGGCGGCTGTGCCGCGCGAGACGAGGGCGATCCCCTGTCGCTGCGCGTGCCCTCAGCGGCCAGGACCGTCACCAGGATCACGCTGCTGGCGCACGGGCGGGACCCAGACGGGCGCATCGCCTCGTATCTGTGGAGCCTCGGCGACGGCGCCACCTTGCGCGGAGGGCGGGTTCGCCACGCGTATCGCCGCCCCGGCCGTTACAAGGTCGTCGTGCGGAGCACCGACTCCGCCGGCAATTGGGCCTTCGCCAGTCGCACGGTCACGATCCGGCGCCCGGTGCTCCGCCACCGCCGTGCGCGACGTCACCGCTGAACCTGCTCAGAGCGAGCGCCCTCTCGGAGGCGCCGCGGCGCGGAACACCACCTCCACCCGCTCGGGTCGCCGGTGGGGCGCGGTGACGGTGAAGACGAGCCGGTCACCCGCGTGCAACGTCTTTCCGCGGAGGTTCGCGAGCAGCCTGGACACGTGCGCGGCCCGCGCCCGCGTGGCGGTGAGCCGTGGGCAGTGGGGCCCGAAGCAGCGCACCGCGACGCGGGCCCCGCCGGCAGGTGACGCACCGTCACACCGCGTAGCACCGTCCTGGCGCCGTGGAGCGCCCAGCTCACCACGAACCGGGCGCGGACCGAGCGCCGGTGCCGCGGCAGCGGGGTGGTGGTGGAGTTGACGGTCGTAATCGTGGTGTCGAGCACCGGCGTCGTGTTCCGCGCGGCGTCGGTGACCAGCACCTGCAGGCGGTGCCGGCCGTTGCGAAGCCGCGCTGTCGCTACCGAGAGGTCGACTGCGGTGCTCGTGGGGCACGGTTGCTGGTAGTCGAAGATCAGCGCTCCGGAGGCGGCTCGGTCCCCGCAGGAACGCAACGCCCGCCGTCGGTGTTCGGGGTCGCCCGGTAGAAGAGCCTTCCGTCTACGAGCGCCGTCACCTGGAAGACTCCGGGTCCCCCCAGATCGGATGCGGTGAACAGCAGCCCCGCCGTCCCGTTGGCGTCGGCTGCCAGCAGACCGCCGCTGAAGCTCGCGGCGGCCGGCTGGGTGAAGTTGCTGAGCAGCACCTCACCGGAGTCCGAGGTAGGCCTGGGCAGACTGTCCGGCAGCGCATCCCATGGCTCCGCAGATCGCTGCGATGCCAAAGGCCGAAGTGGGTGCCGCCGGCGAGCCTACCGTGAGCTGCACGGGGCCGACCGTGGCCTGGCAGGGCGTGGGGGCACCGGGTACGTTGCACGTCGCCGCCAGGCGGTCGTAGTGCTGGGGGCCGGCCGAGTCCACGTTGGCACCGGTGCTGGTGCCGGCAGTGCTGGTGTGCAGCGTAACGCTGATCGTTCCGCCCACCACCAGCGTCCCCGGCGGCGTCTTGTAGACCCAGGCCGCCGAGGTGTCGGACCCGGAGGCGACCGAGGCTCCGACCTGGGCCGCCAGCCCTACTCTCCGGCCCGCGCCCCGGAGGTGCACGGCAGGAGGCCCACGAGCGCGAGGGCACCCAGAGCCAGATGCGCCGGAGCTGGAGGACCGGCGACATCTCAGGCGGGGGCGAGCATCGGCCGGCGGTGGGGACGCTGAAGCGCGAAGTCCGGATGGGCGATATCCAGGTAGTGGTTGAAGGACCAGTCCACGAAGCGCTTGGCCTGCATCGCCCGGAGCCCGCCCGCCAGGAGTCGCGGCGCGATCCTCGGCACGAGCCGCTGCACCCGCAGCATCCAGGCAAACGCCGCGGCGTGGCCGGCGGAGAAGTCGTGGTAGCTCCTCAGCGCCTGCTCGCGCGTGCGCTCCCCGGCGATCACCGTGCGAAGCTCCCGCCCGCACGCCAACCCGAAGTACAGCGCGGTGCGGATCCCCTCCGCGGTCAGGGGCAGGCAGTGACCGGCCGAGTCTCCGGCGAGGAACACGCCATCCTCGGTGGCCTCGCGCAGCGCATGGGGGATCCAGTTCCCCTGGTAGCGGACCCTGTCCGAACCCAGGTCGACGGCCAGACGCTCGGTCGGCTCGCGCACGTGAAAGCGGGGATCGAAAGAGCCCACCCCGATCCGCACCTCCTCACCGGCGGGAAACGACCAGCCGTAGCCGGCGGGCACATAGCCGCGGTCGATCCACACCTCCAGGTCACGCCCGTTGCCGAACGGATGCACCTCGAGCCCCCTGGAGAGAAGGGCATCGGGAGGCTGGATGTTGGCACCGGCGCCGAGCACCCGCCGCCACCCGAGGGCGTCGACGATCAGCGGCGCACGGATCTCACCGCGATCGGTGCGGACCGCGCCGCCCTCGCGGCCTTGCACCTTCGCCGTCTCAAAGGTGAAGTCCCCTTGCGCCGCCAGGGCCTCGCACAGCGTGCGGTAGTCGAAGGTGGAGAACGTGTAGGGCAGGTCGTAGCGAACAGTGGTGTAGGGGGAGTGGACGACCAGCTCCCCGAAGGTCTGCTGCATGGACTCCTGCAGCGCCATCACCTCCAGCCAGCGCGTGGGGATCCCGCACGCCGAGGTCTGGCGCTCGCCGATCTCGTAGCGGTCGATCACGAGCACGTCGGCACCGCTGCCGGCGAGCTCCCGCGCGATGGCCAGGCCGGCGAAGCTGGCGCCGCAGATCAGGACGTCGCACTCGCGGTCCAGTGGGGTGCGTTCGTCACCTCGCTTGGTCGCGCGTCGGGGCATCGCTGAGCGGATCATACGGAGCGCCCGTCACGACGAAGGACGGCTATCCTCCGAGGCAATGTCCTCGACAACCACTTTGACGCCCCCCGCCGACATCCCCACCGCCAAGGTCGTGGAAGGTTCCAACGGCCTGCTGCTGGAGATCGACGGTCAGATCGTCCCCAACTATGACGCCACCCTGCATCCGTTCCAGGAGGGGGATGTCGTCACCGGCCACGTCGTCCGGATCGACAACGACGAAGTTCTCGTCGACATCGGCTACAAGTCCGAGGGCGTCATCCCCTCCAGCGAGCTCTCCATCCGCAAGTCGGTGGATCCCGGCGAGGAGGTCTCCCTCGGCGAAGAGGTCGACGCCCTGGTCCTCACCAAGGAGGACCAGGACGGACGGCTGATCCTCTCCAAGAAGCGGGCTCGGTTCGAGAAGGCATGGCGCAAGATCGAATCCGCCGCCGAGTCAGGGGAGCCGGTCGAGGGAGCCGTGATCGAGGTGGTGAAGGGCGGCCTGATCATCGATCTTGGCGTGCGCGGGTTCCTGCCGGCATCGCTAGTCGACATCCGGCGCGTGCCCAACCTCGACGAGTACATGGGGCAGCCGATCGAGTGCAAGGTGATCGAGCTCAACCGCAGCCGCAACAACGTCGTGCTCTCCCGGCGGGCGGTGCTCGAGGAGCAGCGCAAGGAGGACCGGGAGCGCATCCTGGACCGGCTGCAGCCGGGTCAGGTCGTGGAGGGCAAGATCTCCAACATCGTCGACTTCGGCGCCTTCGTCGACCTCGACGGGATCGATGGCCTGATCCACATCTCGGAGCTTTCCTGGTCCCACGTCAACCACCCCTCGGAGATCCTCTCCATCGGGAGCACGGTCAGCGTCAAGGTCCTGGACATCGACCGCGACCGCCAGCGGATCTCGCTGGGCCTCAAGCAGACCCAGGAGGATCCGTGGCAGCGGGTCGTCGACACCTACAACATCGGCGACGAGCTCGAGGGCACAGTCACCAAGGTCGTCACCTTCGGTGCCTTCGTCGAGATCCTCGACGGTGTCGAGGGCCTCGTGCACATATCCGAGCTGGCCCAGCACCACGTCGAGAATCCCCGGGAGATCATCCAGCCCGGCGATCCCGTGCGGGTCAAGATCCTGGAGATCGACTCCGAGCGCCGGCGCCTGTCGCTGTCGATCAAGCGGGTGGAGGGACAGGTGCTGCCGGTCAGGCCGATCGTGCCGCCGGCCGAAGGCGATGCCGGCGACCTCGACGACGTGCCCGAGCTGGGCCTGTCCGAGGACGTGTTCGCCGCCACCGAGGCCATCGAGCCCGCTGCCTTGGAGCACGAGTTCGTCGCCGAGTCGGACGCGGCTGCGGGGGAGGAGGCGCCCGCCGCGCAGGAGGACGCGCCCGCTGCCGAAGCTGCCGAGCCGGCCGCCCCCGCGGTGGAGGAAGAGCCCGTCGCCGAGCCCACCGAGTCCGCACCGCATGATGAGCCCGCTGCCGAGGGCACCAACGGGGATCCGCAGGCGCAGACCGCGGCTCCGGCAGGCCAGGAACAGTCCGCCTGAGCGCACTCGCGAGATGGCTCCGTTCGTCGGACTGACCGGCGGGATCGGCGCGGGCAAGTCGACAGCGCTGACTGCGCTGGAGCGGCTCGGAGCCGTGGTGCTCTCCACCGACGACGTGGTCCACGAGCTCTACGAGGGCGCGGAGCTCCGCGCCGCGGTCATCGAGCGCTTCGGTCAGGAGGTCGCCCCCGAGGGAAAGGTCGACCGCGGTGCGCTGGCCCGCGCGGCCTTCGCCACCCCCGTCGAACGTGAGTGGCTGGAGGGCCAGCTGTGGCCGCGCGTGGGCGAGCGCATCTTCGCCTGGCGCCAGGAGGCGGATGCGCGCACGCCGTCGCCACGGGCCGCGATCGTGGAGGTGCCGCTGCTGTTCGAGTCCGGCCTGGATGGCGCCTTCGACGCCACCATCGCGGTTGTAGCGCCCGAGGCGCTGCGGGCCGAGCGTGCCGGCGCCCGCGGCCATCACGCTGTCGATGAGCGAGCTGCCCGCCAGCTGACCCAGGAGGAGAAGGCCGGTCGCGCCACCCACGCCGTGATCAACGACGGCGGCCTGGACGAACTGGAGCACAAGCTGTCAGCGGTTCTTGACATGCTGGATCGGTGATTCCCTCCACAGCCACCGTCGCCCGGCGGCGGCTCACCCAGCGTCAGGCTGCGGTTCGCCGCCGGCGCATGGTGATCGGCACTGCCCTGGGGATGGCCGCCGTGGTCGCGGTGCTGCTGACGCTGCCCCTGGCCCGCCGTGCGGTCAACGATCTGACCCTGCCGCTGCAGTATCAGAGCATCATCCGCCAGCAGGCCGCAAGGAAGCAACTGGATCCGGCCCTGGTAGCCGCTGTGATCTATGCCGAGACGAAGTTCGACCCCCGCCCGTCCTCGGCCGGCGCCGAGGGCTTGATGCAGATCCTGCCCCAAACGGCGGAGTTCCTCGCCCACCGGTCAGGGGCGACAACGTTCAGCCCGGCGGACCTGGCCACGCCGCAGGTCAACATCGCCTACGGCAGCTACTACCTACGCTATCTCCTGGGCGAGTACGGCCAGAACCGGGTGCTGGCGCTGGCTGCCTACAACGGAGGAGAGGCCAACGTGAACCACTGGCTGGCCGCGGCGCGCTCTGAGGACCGGCACTTCACGATCCGTGACATCCCCTTTCCCGAGACCCGCGCCTACGTGCGCAAGGTCCTCCAAGCCCAGAAGGACTACCGACGCACCTATCCCTCGCAGCTGGGCTACGGCTAGGCTGAAAGGGACCGCCCATGGCCAAGTTCGAGCTCGATGCCGCCTATAGCCCCACCGCCGACCAGCCGGCGGCGATCGCGTCGCTGGCGGAGGGGATCGCGGGCGGCGAGCGCTTCCTCACGCTGCTGGGTGCCACCGGGACCGGCAAGACGATGTCGATGGCCGCCACGATCGAAGCGGTGCAGAAGCCGGCGCTGGTGATCGCCCACAACAAGACGCTGGCGGCGCAGCTGTGCAACGAGTTCCGCACCTACTTTCCGCGCAACGCGGTCGAGTACTTCGTCTCCTACTACGACTACTACCAGCCTGAGGCGTACGTCCCCAGCAAGGACCTCTACATCGAGAAGGACTCGGCCATCAACCAGGAGATCGATCGCCTGCGCCACTCCGCCACCGCGGCGCTGTTCGCCCGGCGCGACGTGCTGATCGTCGCCAGCGTCTCGTGCATCTACGGTCTCGGCTCGCCGGAGGTCTACGACGAGAACCTCCAGACGCTGCGCAAGGGGGAGTTCGTCGATCGCGACAAGCTGCTGCGCAAGCTCGTCTCGATCCAGTACACCCGCAATGACGTCGCCCTGGCCCGCGGCACCTTCCGCGTGCGCGGGGAGACGCTCGAGATCTTTCCCGCCTACGCGGAGACGGCCTTCCGGATCGTGCTCTTCGGCGACGAGGTGGAGCACCTGCAGCATTTCGACCCCGTCACCGGCGAGGTTCTCCAGGACGACCTGGAGCACGTCGGCATCTGGCCCGCCAGCCACTACAACGTCCGCGAGGGGATGATCGATGACGCCGTGGCGGCGATCGGTCAGGAGCTGAACGCCCGCTGCACCGAATTGGAGGCGGAGGGCAAGCTGCTGGAGTCCCACCGGCTGCGCCAGCGCACCCAGTACGACATGGAGATGCTGCGCGAGATGGGCTTCTGCAGCGGGATCGAGAACTATTCGCGGATCCTCGACGGCCGAAATCCCGGCGACAGGCCGTACTGCCTGCTGGACTACTTCCCCGAGGACTTCGTCTGCTTCATCGATGAGTCCCACCAGACGGTGCCCCAGATCGGCGGCATGTACGAGGGCGACCGCTCGCGCAAGCAGACCCTCGTGGACTACGGCTTCCGCCTTCCCAGCGCGCTTGACAACCGTCCCCAGAAGTTCGCCGAATACTTGTCAATCACGCCGCAAATCGTGTTCGTCTCCGCCACCCCCGGCCAATACGAGCGTACCCAGTCCCCTCGGATCGTCGAGCAGATCGTGCGACCGACGGGCATCATCGACCCCGAGATCGAGGTTCGCGAGACGCGCAACCAGATCGACGACCTGATGAACGAGATCCGGGCCCGCACCGAGCGTGACGAGCGCACGCTGGTCACGACCCTGACCAAGAAGATGGCCGAGGACCTGACCGACTACCTGCTGGAGATGGGCTTCCGCGTGCGCTACCTGCATTCCGAGGTCGACACGCTCGAGCGCATCCAGATCATCCGCGAGCTGCGCTTGGGGTCTTTCGACATCCTCATCGGGGTCAACTTGCTCCGCGAGGGCCTTGACCTGCCCGAGGTCTCGCTGGTAGCGATTCTTGACGCCGACAAGGAGGGTTTCCTGCGCGGCGCGACCTCGCTGATCCAGACCATCGGTCGCGCCGCCCGCAACGTCGAGGGCAAGGTGCTGATGTACGCCGACAAGGAGACGGCGGCGATGCGCTCGGCGCTCGAGGAGACCGACCGCCGTCGCGCGATCCAGCGGGCCTACAACGAGCAGCACGGGATTACGCCGGAGACGATCGTCAAGGGCATCTCCGACATCGCCGAGTTCCTCCAGTCGGAGTCCAAGGTGCCCCGCTCCCGCTCCCGCCGTCGCCGCCAGCGTGCGGCCAACTCCGTGCCGCCGGCCGAGCTGGAGAAGACGATCGTCGAGCTTGAGGAGGAGATGCTCGCCGCCGCCGAGGAGCTGCGCTTCGAGTACGCGGCCAAGCTGCGCGACGAGATCCGCGACCTCAAGCGCGAGCTGGACCTGGCCATTTCAGCTGGATGATTCGGGCGCGGCCGATCAGCGAGGCTGGAGGCCGAGCAGGCCGCTCGTCCGAAGGCCGGGCCACGATCGGCTGAGCGGGGACGCGACCGCGCACGCGTCCCCCGCGGTACGCTGCGGACGCTTGACCTGACACCGAGAGTGAGAGGTGATTGGTGTGACCCTCGAACGACAGAGCATCGAGAAGCGAGACTTTCCCATCGGGCGGCGGGGCTATGACCCCGATGCCGTCGACGCGCACCTGCAGACGGTGGCCGAGGAGATCGAGGAGCTCAAGCGCACGTCGCGCCGCCGCACCGAGACGCTGGCCTCCGCCGCCAGCGAGCAGGTGCGGGCGATCGTCGAGGCCGCCGAGACCAGTGCCGCGGAGATCCAGCGCCAAGCCGAGGAGGAGGCTCGCGACATCCGCGTCGAGGCCTCCACGGAGGCCAAGCTCACCCGCGACGAGGCCGTCGCCCAGGCGCGGGATTACGTGGGCAAGGTGTCCGAATCGACCACCGTCATGCTGCAGCGCCTCGACGCGATGGAGAGCGAGCTCGGTGCCCTGGTCGAGTCTCTGCGCACCGGGGCCAACCGCCTGAACGCCGATCTCCAGCTGCTGGAGGGCAACCTGGGCGAGGTCAACCAGGCCGTCACGCCACGCCCGCGGTTCGAACCCGAGCCCGCCGCAGCCACGCGGCCGCCGCTGCCACCGGCCGACATGCCGGCCGTGGACACGGCCCCGGCCGCAGCCGCGCCCGCGCCCCCGGGGCTGCTCGATGAGGAAGACGATCTCCTCTACGAGGAACAGCTCGAGGAGGAGCTCGACCCGCTGGGCGGCGACCTACCGCCCGACACGCGCGGACTCGCCAGCTCCGAGCCCGGGGCTGGGGGTCGGGACGACAGCGAGGGGGCGCGACTGATCGCGCTCAACATGGCGCTGAACGGCACCTCCCGGGAGGAGACCGACCGCTACCTGGCCGACAATTTCCAGCTCGGCGACCGCCGCGGGCTGCTCGATGAGGTGTACGCCAGCGTCGAGGGATGATTTTCCCGCTGCGGGCGGAAAAGCACCTGGGGGAACGTCTGTTCGGCCCTCTAAACTACGTTATGTGGACCAGCTCGTTGTCTCGGGTGCGCGAGAGCACAACCTGAAGGACATCACCGTGGCGATCCCGCGCGGGTCGCTGACGGTGATCACGGGACTGTCGGGGTCGGGCAAGTCCTCCTTGGCCTTCGACACGATCTACGCCGAGGGGCAGCGGCGCTACGTCGAGTCGCTGTCGGCCTACGCCCGCCAGTTCCTGGGCCAGATGGACAAACCCGACGTGGACTCCATCGAGGGTCTGTCGCCGGCGATCTCGATCGATCAGAAGACCACCTCGCGCAACCCGCGCTCCACGGTCGGCACGGTCACGGAGATCTACGACTACCTGCGCCTGCTGTGGGCACGAGTCGGTCATCCCCACTGTCATGTCTGCGGGCGGCCGATCACCGGCCAGTCGGCCGAGCAGATCATCGACCAGGTGATGGAGCTGCCGGAGGGCACTCGTTTCATGGTGCTCGCGCCGATCGTGCGCGGGCGCAAGGGCGAGTACGGCAAGCAGCTTCAGGAGCTGTTGGGCGAGGGCTTCAACCGCGTGAAGGTCGACGGCGATCTGCGCCGGCTCGATGAGAAGATCGCGCTGGACAAGAAGTACAAGCACGACATCGCCGTTGTCGTCGACCGTCTGGTGATGAAGGCCGAGCTGCGCAAGCGCCTGGCCGACTCGGTGGAGACCGCCGTGGCGCTCGCCGACGGCCTGGTGCAGATCGAGCTCGTGGATTCGGCCGCGGATGCGACCCCCGACCGGCCCGCCCAGATCCAGACCTACAGCGAGAAGTTCGCCTGTCCGGTCCACGGCCCGAGCTTGATCGAGCTGGAGCCGCGGATCTTCTCCTTTAATTCGCCTCACGGAGCCTGCCCTCGCTGCACCGGTCTGGGGTCCCAGATGGAGATCGACCCCGATCTCGTGGTCCCAGATCCGACGCTGTCGATAGGCGAGGGCGCCATCGCGCCCTGGTCGGCCAGCGCCTCGGACTACTACGACCAGTTGGCCCAGGGGATCGCCGAGCGCTACGGCGTGGACCTGGAGACGCCGTGGCAACACCTTCATCAAGAGGAACGGGACTTCTTCCTCCACGGCACCGGCGGCGATCGGGTCCAGGTCTCCTACCGCAACCGCTTCGGGCGCCGGCGCGCCTACGCAGCCCAGTTCGAGGGCATCGTGCCCAACCTGGAGCGCCGCTACCGGGAGACGGAGTCGGAGTTCAGCCGAGAGAAGATCGAGGAGTACATGACGCTCCGTCCGTGCCCGGACTGCAAGGGAGCCCGGCTGCGGCCCGAGTCCCGCGCCGTGCTCGTCGCCGGCACCGCGATCCACGAGTTCACGGGCCTCTCGGCGCGGCGGGCGCTGGCGTGGGTGCGCGAGCTTCACCTGACCGAGCACGACCGCCGGATCGCGCGGCTGGTCCTGCGAGAGATCGAAGAGCGGCTCCAGTTCCTGGAGAACGTCGGCGTCGGCTACCTCTCGATGGAGCGGGCGGCGGCGACCCTCTCCGGCGGTGAGGCGCAGCGCATCCGGCTCGCCACCCAGATCGGCTCCTCCCTTGTGGGCGTCCTCTACATCCTCGACGAGCCTTCGATCGGCCTGCACCAGCGTGACAACGAGAAGCTGATCGCCACCCTGGAGCGGCTGCGTGACCTCGGCAACACGGTGCTGGTGGTGGAGCACGACGAGGGCACGATGCGGGCCGCCGACCACCTCGTGGACATGGGACCGGGCGCGGGTGAGCACGGTGGCTACGTGGTCGCGCAGGGCACCCCGGACGAGGTCGCCGAGGCGCCCGATTCGCCGACCGGTCAGTTCCTCGCCGGAACCCGCACGATCGAGACTCCGCGGCGGCGGCGCAAGCCCTCGGGCCACATCGGCGTCGAGGGCGCCTCCGAGCACAACCTCAAGGGCATCGACGTGAAGATCCCCCTCGGGGTGCTGTGCTGCGTCACCGGCGTCTCGGGCTCGGGCAAGTCGACGCTGGTCAACGGCGTCCTCTACAAGGCGCTGGCCAACCGCCTGCACAGGGCAAAGCAGCGCGCCGGAGCACACCGGCGGATCACCGGCCTGGAGCAGGTCGACAAGATCATCTCCGTCGACCAGTCGCCGATCGGCCGCACGCCGCGCTCCAACCCCGCCACCTACATCGGCCTCTTCGACCAGATCCGCGAACTGTTCTCCAAGACCCAGGAAGCGCGCGCGCGGGGGTACAAGCCCGGTCGCTTCTCGTTCAACGTCAAGGGCGGGCGGTGCGAGGTGTGCCGCGGAGACGGCCAGATCAAGATCGAGATGCACTTCCTGCCCGACGTGTACGTGCCGTGCGAGCAGTGCCAGGGCAAGCGCTACAACCGGGAGACGCTGGAGGTCCGCTTCAAGGGCAAGACGATCGCCGACGTGCTGGAGATGCCGATCGAGGAGGCGCTGGGGTTCTTCGAGCACATCCCCAAGATCCGCCGCCGCGTGCAGACGCTGAACGATGTCGGCCTCGGCTACATGCGTCTGGGCCAGCCGGCCACGACGCTCTCCGGCGGTGAGGCGCAACGGGTCAAGCTCGCCGCCGAGCTCTGCCGGGTCGCGACGGGGCGGACGATCTACATCCTCGACGAGCCCACCACGGGACTGCACTTCGCCGACATCCAGCGCCTGCTGGAGGTCCTGGAGCGCCTCGTCGATGCCGGTAACTCGGTCGTGGTGATCGAGCACAACCTCGACGTGATCAAGGTCTCCGACCGGATCGTGGACCTCGGCCCCGAAGGTGGGGAGGAGGGTGGTCGCATCATCGCCACTGGTACCCCCGAGCAGATCGCCCGGGTGCCCGAGTCCGACACCGGCCGTTTCCTCGTGCAGATGCTGCCGGTCGCCGCGGAAGCCGGCGCCGGACGGCGCCGGGCGCCCCGGCGCCGCGCCGCGCTCACGGCCGGCTGAGCTGTGCTGCGGTTGTGGGCGCAGAAGTGGCGCTGGTACGAGCGCAACTCGCTGCCGTGGAATCGCGCCCGGATTCACTGGGAGTTCATGCGCCGCGGGGCGTTCGTGCGCTGGCCGGTGCACGGCAACGTGCTCGAGGCGCTGCGTGAGGGACGGCTCAAGGTGGGTGAGCTCACGCTGCTGGAGCCGGGCGTGTGGATCACGGCTCCGGGAAGTGCGCGTGTCCACGTAGGCGTGGGTACGTTCCTGAACCTGGGCGTGATGATCGCGTCCTCCCGACTGGTCGAGATCGGCAATCACTGCATGCTGGCCAACGGCTGCTTCGTCAGCGACGCGAGCCACCGCTTCGACGATCCGGAGCTCCCCGTGACCTGGCAGGGGTTCACCAGCAAGGGCCCCACCCGGATCGGCGACAACGTCTGGTGCGGCGCCCACGTTGTCATCACCAGCGGCGTCACGATCGGCGAGCGATGCGTGATCGGCGCCAACTCGGTCGTCACCACCGATATCCCACCCTTCTCCATCGCCGCCGGCGCCCCCGCCAAGGTGATCAGGACGATCGAGTACGGCCAGTCCGTCTAGCGCCGAATCACATCCGGGTACAGCAGCGGAGTGACGAGCGGGTCCTCACGTTCGGGAACCACAGCGGAGTGAGGTGCGGGTCCGCCACCGCGGAACTCGCGCCCCCTGGCCGTCCGCCCACGAAAGCGACACACAAAGCAGGTTCCGCGAGGCGGAACCCGCACCTCACGAATTTTTGATCACGATCGTCTCGAGGATGTTGGCGGTGTGCTCGGTGGCGTCGATCGCCGCCTCCAGCCGCTCGAACAGGTCCTTCCAGCGCACCACCACCATCGGGTCGGTGGCATCGTCGAACAGCGAGGCCACCGCCTCCCGCGTGATCCTGTCACCTTCGTTCTCCAGCCGGTTGACCTCCACCGTGTAGTGGGAGATGTCCCGGAATCCGCGCAGCCGCGGGATGGCCTCGGAGATCTGGCGGCAGGCGTCCTTGAGCACGCGAGCCAGGCGGATCGACTGCTCCATCGGCGTCTTGACCTTGTAGAGGCCGAGATAGTCGGCGACCTCCTCGGTGTAGTCGACGATGTCATCCAGCGCGGAGGCCAGCGCCAGGATGTCCTCGCGGTCGATCGGCGTGACGAACGTGTTGTTGAGGCGGTGGATGATGTCGTGGGTGATCCGATCGCCGTCGTGCTCGCAATCGCGTATCTCCTCGGCCAGCCCCGCGCGGGTGTGGAAGTTGGACAGCAGCTGATCGAGCAGCTCGGCGGTGCGCAGGGCGTTGCGGCCAGCCTCCTCGAACAGGTCGAAGTACTCGTGGTCCCGGGGCGCGAACATCTGGGCGATCCGTGACATCGATGAGGATGCTACCGGCGGGGGTGGACCCTCCCAGCGCTGAGGGCGGCGCGATCTCAGCTCGCGCGATCCTCAGCTCGCGCAATTCTCAGCTCAGGCTCTCGACGCCCTTCCGGAAGCGCTCCAGCTCCTCCTCGTCGATCGAGTACACGTGCTCGGGTCCGGGAAACGCGCCACCGCGGACTTCGGCGGCGTACTGGGCCACCCCCGCCACCATCTGCGCCTTGATCTCCGCGAAGCGCTTGGCGAAGCGGGGCGCATGCCCGTCGTAGATCCCCAGGAGGTCGTGGAACACCAGGACCTGTCCGTCAGTCCGCGCACCGGCGCCGATCCCGATCACAGGTATCTCCAGCCGTGCCATTACCACCTCGGCCACTGCGGCAGGGATCGCCTCGAACACGATCGAGAAGCAGCCCGCCTCCTGAAGGCCCAGCGCGGCGCGGGTCACGTCCAGTGCCGCCTCGGCGGTCCTGCCCTGCGCGCGGTAGCCGCCCAGCGCGGTCGCGGTCTGCGGGGTCAGCCCCACGTGGCCCATCACCGGTATGCCGGCCGCCACGATCGCCCGGGCCCGCTGCACGGTGGTGCCGCCGCGCTCCAGCTTGACGGCGTCGCACCCGGCCTCCTTGACGAAGCGCTGGGCGGCCATCACGGCCTGCTCGTCCGAGGCCTCGTAGGAGCCGAAGGGGAGGTCGCCGACCAGCAGCGGCGTTCGCAGCCCGCGCCGCACCGCGGCGGCCAGCATCAGCATCTCCTCGATGGTCACGGGCACCGTGGACGGATAGCCGAGCACGGTCATGGCGCCGGAGTCGCCGACCAGCACGACGTCGACCCCGGCGGCCTGCGCCACCTGGGCCGAGGGGTAGTCGTAGGCGGTGACCATCACGATCGGCTCGCCGAGGCACTTCTTCTCCGCCAGGCGGGGCAGCGTCATCGGCAGCGGTGCGTCCAGGCTCTGGGGGACCGTGGTGTGGGGAGTTGCGGACATGGCTGGCTCCTTTGAGTCAGGCGAGTGTGCCGGCGAGACGGTCGTCGGCTGCTCCCAGCAGCGTTGCGACCTCGCGGTCGACTTGCAGGATCTCGTTGCGGGCGCCGACGTGCACTACGCGCGGGTTGTAGTTGCGAAGCTCGTCGGGGTCATACGACGCGTAGGAGATGACGATGATCGTGTCGCCGCGATGCACGAGCCGCGCGGCGGCGCCGTTGACCTTAACTTCCCCGGAGCCTCGCCCGCCGGCGATGGTGTAGCTCTCAAAGCGAGCGCCGTTGTCGACGTCCACCACCGCCACCTGCTCGAACTCGAGCATGTCGGCGGCCTCCAGCAGCTCGGGATCGATCGTGATCGATCCCACGTAGTGCAGGTCGCAGTCCGTCACGCTCGCCCGATGGATCTTCGACTTCAGCATCGTGCGCTGCATGTCATGGTCTCCCGTTGGTTTCGGGCTCCCCGGCCACCGCGGCCGTGAGCATTTGGTTGTCGATCAGACGCGTAGAGCCGACCCGGGCCGCGACCAGCGCCAGCACCTGCCCTTCGATCCGCGCCACCGGCTGGAGCGTGTCGGGGGTCACCAGCTCCAGGTACTCCGGCGCCACGGCCTCCGCCTCCAGCTCCGCCACCGCGCGCTCCCTCACCCGCCCCGGATTCCGCTCCCCGGCGGCCACAGCCACCTCAGCGGCGCGCAAGGCCCGGTGAAGGGCTAGCGCTCGCGCCCGATCCCGACCGTGCAGGTGGGCGTTGCGGCTGGACATCGCCAGTCCGTCGGGCTCGCGCACGGTGGGGCAGACCTCCACCCGCACCGGCACGTTCAGGTCGTTCACCAGGCGCTTGATGACTAGCGCCTGCTGGGCATCCTTCTCACCGAAGAAGGCGATGTCGGGCGAGACCATGTTCAGCAGCTTCGTTACCACCGTGGCCACGCCATCGAAGTGCGACTGCCCGCGCATCGCCCCCTCCAGGCGCTCGGTCAGCCCCGCCACCGAGACCGTGGTGGAGAACCCGGGGGGATAGACCTCCTGCACCGGCGGCGCGAACAGGAGGTCGGCACCCGCCTGCCGCGCGAGGGTCGCGTCTTGCTGCTCGTCGCGCGGGTAGAGCTCCAGATCGCCGGCTTCGCCAAACTGCGCCGGGTTCACGAACAGCGACACGACGACCGTGTCGCACTCGCCCCGCGCCCGGCGGATCAGGTCCAGATGGCCTTCGTGGAATGCTCCCATGGTGGGAACGAGGCCGATCCGGCGACCGGCTCGGCGATCCGGGCGCAAGGTCTCCCGCAGCTCGTCCACCAGGCGCACGATCCTCATGCGGGTTGCCTGGTCGCCGCGGCCAGCTCGCGCGTGGCTTCGCTCAGCGCGTCAAACAGTCCCAGCAGCTCGGGCGCCCGCTGATCGACCGCGGCGCGCTGGGTGGCCACCGTGGCCTCGTCGCCGCGGACGATCGGTCCGGTCAGCGCGCGGCCGGCGCCGTGCGTCGCCCAGTTCTCCACGGTGGCCCGCACGAGCGGAGCCAGCAGCGAGCGCTCCACCCCGGCCCGCTCGGCCAGCCGCTCGGCGGCGCCCTCCAGCGTGACGAGGAAGTTGGAGGCCACCGATGCCGCGGCGTGGTACAGGGCGCGATCCTCGTCGGCCACCCGCACCGGGCGCATCCCGAGGACCTCCGCCAGCGCGCAGGCGTAGCGGAGCGCTCGCCCGGTGCTGCCCGCCACCGCGGCGCCCGCACCGGCGAACCGGGCCCCGGCGAAGGTCACCGTCATCAGGGGATGCAGCGAGAAGGCCTCATGGGGCTCCAGCGCTTCCAGGCCGCCGGCGCCCGAGCAGTGTCCCACCAGAGGACCGGGTACCACGCTCGCGGCCGCGGCGGCGATCTCTGCGTCGGGAACGCACAGCACTACGGCGTCCGCGCCCTCTCCGTCGGCGGCGCGACCCAAGGGCCCGGAGACCTGGAAGCCGGTCCGTGTGAGCTCAGCAGCGAGAGCGTTGCCGAGGCGGCCCCGGCCAACTATCGCCAGGCGCGCACACGCGGGGGTGTCAGAGGGTTCCCGTTCCAGTTCTCGCATCGGAGATACCGGTCGGAGCAGCAGGGACGAAATCTTCCGAGGTCCGTCCCCCTGTGGGGGTGACGGCCTCAGGGGAAAGTGTAGCTCCCGTTCCCGCGAGTGGCGGATGGCCTGTGTGCGAGCGATCACTGTCGGCCCCTGGCTCTACCATCGGCCCCGTGAGGAGCGCTCCTGAGCGACGTGAGCTGCTCAAGGCCGTCTACGAGGAGGCCCGCGGCTGCCAGAAGTGCCAGCTGCACCGCACCTGCACCACCGTGGTGTTCGGGGCGGGCAACGCCGATGCCGACCTGATGTTCGTGGGAGAGGCTCCCGGTGCCAACGAGGACAGGCTAGGGCTGCCGTTCGTCGGCCAGGCCGGGAAGCTGCTGGAGAAGCTGCTTGGTGAAATTGACCTGCAGCGCAGCGACGTGTTCATCGCCAACACGGTGATGTGCCGCCCGCCGCAGAACCGCGACCCTCATCCGCCGGAGCTCGAGTCGTGCAACGGCTACCTGCGCCAGAAGATCTCCCTGATCGCGCCGGTGATGATCTGCACGCTCGGCAACTTCGCCACCAAGCTCCTGCGCGCCGACACCACCGGGGTCTCACGACTCCACGGCCAGGAGGAGGTGATGGTGCTCGGCACGCGCGCGGTGCGGCTGTACCCGCTCTACCACCCGGCAGCGGCGTTGTACACGCCCGCCACCCTGAAGATGCTGCGAGCCGACTTCCAGCGCATCCCCGAGCTGCTGGCGCTCGGAGCCCCGCCGCAACCGGCTCCCGAGGAGGAGGGGATCCACTTCACCGCCCCGCCACCCATGGCTCGAGCGACGCAGCCGGCCTCTGACCCGTTGCCTAGGCCCGTCCCGCTGGAGCAGCCGGTGGCGCCTCAGCTGGGGCTGTTCTGATCGGCTGGCTCGGGGCGGCTTGGGCCTGAGCGCCGCCACCGCGGGGAAGGGCGTTGTCCCGGCGCAGCGCCAGCCCGAAGGCCAGCACCGCTCCCACAGCCTGCACGGCGAGCACGACCGCGGCGTAGCCGGCCGGCTGCTTGGGCGCCTGCGAGAGCAGCACCGGCTCGGCGATCGCCACGATCGCGATCGCCACCAGGAATGCGACGCGCTTGAGCGCGAGCATGTACTGGACCGCCAGGTAGGTCGCGGCCAGCACCGTGAACGCGGCGCCCAGCGGCAGCAGCGAAGCCGAAGCGCTGGCCCGCTTGGCCCCGAACACGATCGAAAGCAGCGGGTGGGCGCCGAACGCGTAGATCAGCAGGCAGGGGGCCGCGCAGACGAGGATGATGGCCAGCGAGCGCAGCAGCACCGGCCGGGTGTCCTCCCCCGCGGCACGCCGGCGCGAGGTCTCGGGCACGAGGTAGAAGCCGGCGCCCATCGCCACCCAGATGAGGACCTTGGCGGCAACCGCAGTCACGGCGTAGGAGCTGGCCATGTCCTTGCTGAACTGATGCTTGGCGGTGATCAAGTCGATGTTCTGCAGCAGCTGGATTACGGCCAGTCCCGCGATCGGCACCCACGCCTGCCAAACGTGCCGACCCAGCCCGATGGCCGCCCGCGTAACCCGGGTGGCCAGCCAGCGCCGCCGGTCCGGGCTGGCGAGCTGGCCGTAGAGCGCACTCCCGCAGTAGGCGCAGGTGGCCACGTATGACAGGAGCGAGCCGAGGTAGGCGCCGGTGACGCCCAGGCCGGCGATCGCCAGCGCTGCCCCGAGCATCAGCCGCGATGCCTGCTCGCCGATCAGGCTGAGGCCGACGCTCTTGTAGTCGCCGATGCCCTGCAGCGCTCCGCGCATGATCGACAGCTCCAGGTACACGCATCCCGCGGGCAGGCCGGCGGCCGCCGCCCAGGCATCGTGCTTGACGCCGACGAGGTCCGCGATCGGCTGGCGCAGCAGGATCGAGACGATGGTCACGCCGATCGTCACGAGCGACAGCGTCTTGGCCCAGCGCTCGAGCGTGGCCAGCAGGTCGTCGCCGACCCCGAGGTGGCCCAGCACTCCCTCGCGCGCCGTCGCCACCTGCATCGACTGACCGGCGACGGTGAGGATCAGCAGGTAGCTCACCAGCGCCGCCAGCGACCCGTAGTCGTCGATCAGCCGTGCGAACACGATCGAGGATCCGAGGGCGAGGACGTTATTGGCGATCATCGCCCCGGCGAGGCCGGCGGCCTTGGCCGTGTCCGAGCTGCGCAGGTTCCCCACCGCCGGGGCGTACCTGGCCCTGAGCAGGGCGATCCGACCCTTCGATGGCTCTGTCGCACGGCCAGCCATGAGGCAGAGACGGTAGCGAAGGCGGCGGCCGCGTTAGGGCGGGCGACCGGGTTACCGGCCGGTGGCTTCTCTAGGCTTCGCCGTGATGCTCACCCGTGCGGCCGCGCTCATTCTGTCGATGCTGGCCGTGCTCGCCGGAACCGGCGCCAGTGCGGCGGCGATGTCGACGCTCTCCTTGGCGCCCCCGGCGCCCCTGAGGGCCGCCCCTTCTGCGCCTGCCCACCACCGGTCGCGCCCGGCCGCCTCGCACCGCCCGCGCGGACCTGTCGGCCCGGGGTTTTCCTACCGGATTCCGCTGCACCCGCCGGCTGCGTCCGGCGCCTCCGAGCTTCCCCGCAGCGGTTACGAGCTTCCGGGCGAGCTGGTGGTCGCCACCGGCCTCGTGGCCGGAGGGCTGCTGCTCCGGCGCCGGCGCACCCTCTGAGGCGCCGTGCCAGCCGAGTGTCCGTGCCAAAGCTCCGGCAGCGCCGAGGAGACCGAGGCGATCGCCGCCGAGCTCGCGCGCTCGCTGTATCCCGGGGATGTGGTCCTGGTCGAGGGTGAGCTCGGGGCCGGCAAGACGACCTTCGTTCGGGGGGCCTCCCGTGCGTTGGGAGTCCGGGTGCCGGTGACGAGCCCCACGTTCACGATCGGGCAGCTGTATCCGGCGCCGGTTCCGGTCGCCCACGTCGACCTCTACCGGGTCGGCGCCCTGCGCCACGAGGACCCCGAGCTGCTGGCCGACTACCTGCGGCCGGACACGATCGCGTTCGTGGAGTGGCCCCAGGGGGCGGAGCTTGAGCTCGCCTCGCTGGCGCGCATCGCCCACCGTGTCCGGCTGATCCACGCGGGCGGCGACCGCCGCACGGTGCAGCTGCGGTGAGGATCCTCGCCCTGGACACCTCCACCCGTGCCACCAGCGTCGCGCTGTGCGGCGGCGGAAACGAGGCCGCCGCGCTCCAGGCTCGCGACGACCCGGCGCCGGGCGCGCGGCCGGGACACGCCCAGCGGCTGCTGCCGCTGGCCGCGGAGCTGCTGGAGCGCGGCGGCTGTAGCTGGGGGGACCTCGACCTGATCGCGATCGGGCGGGGGCCGGGGACCTTCACCGGTTTGCGCATCGGCATCGCCACCGCGCGGGCGCTGGCCGTGTCCCTGGGCCTGCCGCTGGCGGGGGTCTCCACGCTGGAGTCGCTGGCGCTCGGAACACGGGGCTGGGAGGTGGCTGTGCCGGGGAGAGAACGGGAGTGCTCGCTCGCGGCGCCAGAGATCGTCCTGGCGGTGCTCGACGCCCGCCGGGGGGAGGTCTTCGCCGCGGCCTGGCACACGATCCCTGAGGCGACCGAGTTGGGGGAGAGGCGGTTGGCGCCGGCGGTGCTGGCGCCTGCGCGGCTGGCGGACTGGATCTGCGACCTCGACGCGCCCCCGCTGGCGATCGGCGACGGCGCTGTAGCATTCAGGGACAGTATCGAGCGTGCAGAGGCGGTGGTTCCCACGGATGACTCCGAGCTCCACCGGGTCACGGCAACTGTCCACTGCCGGCTCGCGCGGCGCGCCGGCGGGGGCGCTCCCAGCGAGGTCCATCCCGAGTACCTCCGCCTCCCCGACGCCGAGCTCTCCCGACAGGCCAGAACCCAGGATGTCCCCTGAGACGCGCACAGTCCGCCCGCTGAGCTATATCGACCTGCCGGCCGTGATCGCGATCGAGCGGCGCTCGTTCCCGACGCCGTGGTCGCTGGCCATGTTCGTGCTGGAGCTGTCAAAGCCCTCCGGAATCTGCCTGGCGGCGCTGGTAGAGGGCCGGGTGGCCGGCTACCTGATCTGCTCGCGCTACGCCGACGCCTGGCACCTGATGAGCATCGCGGTGGAGCCATCGTCCCGGCGGCTCGGTCTGGCACGGACGATGCTGGCCGAGATGATCGAGCGTGCCGGCCCCGAGCCTGCCTGCACGTTGGAGGTGCGCACCTCCAACGCACCGGCGATCGCCCTCTACGAGCGGTTCGGATTCCGCGCCGCCGGCACCCGGCCGCGCTACTACCAGGACACGGGCGAGGACGCGATGATCATGTGGCGCACCAGCCAGGTCTCCGCTCCCTCCACCACGGGACCACCGCGATGATCCTGGCGCTGGAGACAAGCTGCGACGATACGTGCGCGGCGCTCGTGAGCGCTGATGGCGTGATCTGCGCCAACGTCATCTCCTCCCAGGGGATCCACGACCGCTACGGCGGCGTCGTCCCCGAGATCGCCTCCCGCCACCACCTGGAGCTGATCGGCGCCGTCATGGATGACGCGCTCGGCCGGGCGGGGGTGACGCTAGAGGAGATCGAGCTGGTCGCGGTCACCGGCGGTCCCGGCCTGGTGGCGGCCCTGCTGGTGGGAGTTTCCACGGCCAAGGCCCTGGCTGCCTCACGCGGGCTCCCGCTGGCCTTTGTGGATCACCTCCACGGCCATGTGGCCGCCAGCTTTCTGGCCCCGAACCCGTTCCCGCCGCCGTTTCTGAGCCTCATCGCCAGCGGGGGCCACACCCTGCTGGCCCACGTCACCGACCCTGGCCCGGGCTTCCGCGTGCTCGGCCAGACGCTCGACGACGCTGCGGGAGAGGCCTTCGACAAGGGCGCCCGGCTGCTCGGGCTCGGGTATCCTGGGGGTGCCGCGCTCGAGCGCTTGGCGCGCGCCGGTGATCCGCACGCCTTTCGCTTCCCGACTGCCGCGCGCCTGCGCGGACTCGACTTCTCCTTTGCCGGACTGAAGACGGCGCTGCTCTACCGCGTCCGCGAGCTGGGGGAGGGTCA
>JAABUY010002447.1_pt1 | contig 22008 bp, 31 predicted proteins | sample 5560271 | NCBI WGS metagenome assembly JAABUY01 (sample SAMN10711886, study PRJNA513374) | rock metagenome | isolation source: Antarctica rocks | place: Antarctica: Victoria Land, University Valley | reverse complement strand
GAGCCACGCCGCCGCCAGGCGCGCCCCTTGCGCCTGAGCCGTCGTATGCCTCTTGGGTGTGTTACGAGCTCTCCGGCTCGCTTGCAATACGATGTGAAGTCGCAGTGCACGCGACGGAGCTCGAATTGCAAGCGGTATGAAGCATGGTCTTGCCCTCTGCACTTCTGCCATCGCCAGCGCGCTCTCTGCCTGTATGGTAAGGTGCCCATGTGCTGCTGTGGCGGCACCTGCCAAGTGCATGACACGCGCCAGCATGCTCTCAAGCAAGGCACCGTGACCTCGCAGGCGGCGCGCACGAGGGCGCCGCGGGCGCGACGCCGCGCAGCGTCGGCGACGCCAGCGAAGCGTGCGCGCAGCGGGCATGCAGCGGCGGCGTCGCCGCAGCCGACACCCGGCCCGGCGCCATGCACGCGCGGACGCCGCCGCAGGCAGCGCGCAGCGCCAGCAACGGCATCTCGGAGGACGCGTTTCCCGCGTCATGGCCGCCGCACACTGCGCGCGGCAGGCTGCAGGGGGTGCGCCTCACCGACTGGCAGCATGCCGCAAGCACCGGGGTGCTGCATGCTGGCCTCGCAGAGCATATGATTGGGCACGTGGGGTAGCGGCATCCGCGCCGGCCAGCTGCGGGAGGTGCACCGCGCCGCTCGAGGTTAGGGCAGCTGCATCGACACTTGTCGTGTGGAGCTTTGGAGCCGAGTGTCCTGACGTGCTGTGACTTGGGAGCGAGTTCCGCCGGCGCGTCTGCGGCCCCTCGCTGCGAGGGAGAGGGCCGCACCGCCACCGATTGCATGTGATGGCCACCGTGTGCTCTCCGCAGCCTGCCCGCTCCTCAGCCGATGTGCGCGCCATAGCGCATAAGAAACGCGCGCCTAATGCGCGTGAGCTGCGCGCGCGCAGAACGAGGAGCCGCGCTCGCCGCGAGGCGGCGCGGCCGGTGGCCACCTGGCCGGCGCGCTGGGCGAGAGCCTGCGCAGCCGCTGGACCGGCCTGCGCGACTCGCTGACCAAGACCACGCGCGAGCTCAAGGGCCGGCTCAGCGGCGGCGGCGGCCGCAGCCTGTTCCCGAGCGCCGGCCTGGACGCGCGCTCGCCGCCCACGTCGCCCGGCGGCGCAGCGCTGGCCAGCCCGCCCGGCGCGCGCCGGCATCACAGCACCGCCACCTGACGCGCGGCGTGGCGGGGCGCGCGGCGGTCGGTGCAGGGTCGCGCGGCGCTTGCCGCCGCGACGGCGGTATCAGCCCGACCCCTGCTGCCAGCCCGTACGACCAGACGCCCATTACACTCCGGGGGGCGCGCAGTTCAAAAGCCGCTGTGCGCTGCCGCGAACAATGCCGCCACCCAAGACCGTCTGCTCTGGCGGGCGTCATGCTGCACAGTTTGTCTTCACGTGCATGAAGCAGAGCCATCACGCAGAACTGCCAAGCAATCGGGGGTTGATGGCTGGTTCACGCTACCATGTCTGCAGGCTGAAGCGTGTGAGAAGGTTGTCTTACAGTGTGCAGGTTGCAGCTATGATGGTTGTGCCTGAGCGGCGTAGTTGCAGGCAGGCTGCATGCGGAGCATTCCTCATGTGGATGGGTGTGGTTGTAGAGTGGCTACTAGGGATGTCGGCGGCTACTGTGTGCGGGATGTGTATATGTTGAGGGTACTGTACGCAGGGGTTGTGCGTGGTCCGGGCCTGCTTGGCACTGTCTTATACGGGTGCAACGAAGGTTGTTGGTTGATGCGTGCAAAGGGGCGACGAGCTGCTCCTGCATATGCGTTTTGACACGTGTGTCAGCGTGAGGGCGAGGCAGGCAGTGCCTGTAAATCGGCGTGCACGACACTGGGTGTCGTGGGTATTGAGCTGCATACGGGTGCAGTGGCGCGCGTGGTGGATGTGGCCTGGTGTTGTACCTGCAAGGTGCCACCTTGCCTCTGCTGCCCAATTGCTTGGTACTGGAGTAGTTCACATACTTAACCTACAGGTTTGGTTTCAAAATTGGCCAGCGCGTTGCCAAGCAGCAGATGAGCCAACAGCACACTCCCGTCGCGCGCTATGAGCGGTTTGGAACGAGTGAAGGTGAGCATCTCGCGTGGCAGAAAGACTGTGTTCAACCTGAGCATCCGCAGCTGGACAGACCCACGCACAGCAGCAGCCCTTGTTGAAGACCACCTAGTGCCAGATGGTTACAGAGTGGCCGTCTTCTTCAATCCCAGGCTGGCAGCCATGCCGCAGCCCACCACCTTGCTTGATGCCTGCCGGCTCATGCAGCAAGCCCTGGCGGAGGTAGATGGAGACGCCACGATCGCCAACCACTTTGGCCATGCGTTCTCGGAGGGAAGGCGTCCCAGTGGAGCACGACTGCGCCTGTTCTACAAGCTTGCAGCTCCGCCTGCTGGGCACGTACCAGCGCCTGCTGCTTCTGCCGCTTTACCAGCGCCTGCTGCTCCTGCCGCTGCTGCCGCACCGCAGGCGGCGGCCGGATGCGCCGTCACAGCGGGGCCAACCGCCGAAGTGGCTGTCAGCGGCCTCTGCGCTTGCAAGGTGCTTGATGCCAGGCGAAGTTGGTTTCCTGGTGTCACACCCTGTTTCACTCAGGCTTAGTAGCTGCTTCCACTTGCCAGCCTAGAATGGTCGTTGCTGCCTGCAAGAGCTGTGGTATGTGCTTAAGGTAGAGCGCCCTGGCTACAATTGTTTGGTGCGCTGCAAGCAGCGCAGCCACTGACAACACTGTTGTGACAACACTGTTGGACTATCTTGAAGTGTGCAGTGGTTCGCCTCAATGCTGCGCTGTACGAAGTGCAGGGATAGCGTGCTTGACACTGCGCGCGGGGGTCACGCAGCTGCCAGCGGACAAGGTCACGTCTGCAGTGGCGCGCGACCAGGCAAGGAAAGGAGCAGCACAGGTAAGTGCGGGCACACACACTTCCAGCTTGGTTGCAGTGTGGTGGGGAGGTGACGCCTTGGTTGCTGACGGTGAGCGCGTCTGCAGGCGAGCGTGCTCCCAGAGGAGGTCGTCCTCCGCATCCTGCACTTTGCCGCAGCGGACCTGGCCGCGCAGCCCACATACCTGGCGGTGCCGCGCTGGGTCAGGCTCGCGGTGCGGCGGGGCGGGCGCAGCGCTGTGCAGCAGGCCTCCCTGCTGATGAGGCACTCTTGTACGACCGGCGCGCGCCTGTTGCGCAGCTGGTCTGCCGGAGCTGGAAGCGCGAGCTTGGCCCACGGCCGCCGGTCATGTGGAAGGTGCCCCAGGCGGTGCTCGTGAGGGAAGTAACCCTCGAGGGAGGCGTCACTCAACTCTGGCCCAACAAGGACAAGGTCGTGCCCAGGATCGGCGGCAGCCGGTACGTGCTCTTCACAATGGACAACCGCGCTCAGGTGCGCCGCGGCCCTCGGGGCGCTCTCGTGTGGCCTGGGATGTGGCCTGTGGCCGCGCCGGCTGCTTTGCGGCGAGCACTTTTATTGCCTGGTCCACCCACTTATTTTGTGGGTGGACCAGGTGGGGCCCTTCCCTTCCAGGCGGGCGTGCGCACAGGCGGCTGCGTCCTTGCAGCGTTCCAGCCTTACGATTGTGAAACCCGCCGCATGACCTCTGTGTCCTGCCTGAGAACAAAGCTATGCTGGGCTGCGCCTGTCGCATACTCTTGGACGTGCGCTACAGCGAACCCCTTCTGGTGCGAGCATACAGGAGGTCTGCCACAGCGCGCGTGCATGCGCTCACCGCACGGTCGGCTTCGGTTTCTGCACCCGACCTGTCCTGCTGTGCGAGGGAGGTCCGGCTGATGCCGGCCAGCACGCCGCAGGTGCTGCGAGACATGCCCGGCATAGCTCACGGTGAGGTCAGCGCGGAGCTGGGTCGGCGGTGGCGCGCCGCGGACGCGGCCACGAAGCAGGTCTACGGCGAGCGCGCCGTGCAGGACGCGCGGCGGGCGACCGCCGAGCTGCGCATGTACCGGGCGTACCTGGTGCACCAGGGGTTGCACGTCTGCCCCGTGAGGGGGGAGCATCGCGAGTGGGTGTGGTACTAGGCCAACACGCTGGGCGTCCGCACCAGCGGGGAGCAGTGTCACACCCATCTGACGGGCTCCGTATGCCCAGTGTGTGGGGCTGCACCACACTTCTGCAGGGATCGGCTCTGCACGCCGCAGGCTGATGGCATGGGGCCTATGAGCAGGCCGTGGCGACAGGCGCCGCTGTTGTTGATTCGGGCAGCGCTGCTGAACCAGCATGAATCACCCAAGGGTCACCGGGCAGCCTTCCCGACCTCCCTTCACTGGCCGTGCGTCAGCATGCGTGGGGGGCCTCCAAGCGAGGCATGTCGAGGTACCAGCGTCCCCAGCTCAAGCGCACGCAGCAAGCGCTCCTGCTTGCACGGCGGCGGGGCACTCAGGCGCGCGCGACCAGCGCAGCCTCGCGCTCCTCCACCTCCACCGGCGCCCCGTCCAGCTTCTTCAGGTTGGGCAGCCGCTTGAGCACCTGCAGGGCCGCGGGCCCGCTCTGTCGCATCGCGCGGGCTGCCTGTGCGCTCTTCGGCGCCACGCCACTGCCAGCGGGGCGCGCCTCGGGGGGCCTGGCAAGCACTCCTTCTTTTTTAGAGTCCCACACAGAGTACGTCAGGCTCCCCACCCCAGCTTTTGCGCAGTCCAGGAAGTGAGTAGGTGGCTGTATGAGACCCACACCTGCTGACCGGGCGGGTGCATGCGCAGTGCGTGCGCTGGCTCACATGTTGTGCAGGGTGCGCTGCGGCGCCGGGGCGCGACCTCCAGGCGGTAGTCGGCGAGCGCGCCGCGGTCGCGGAAGTCGGTCTGCAGCGGGTTGCCGGCCAGCAGCAGCTCCTCCAGGCCGGGCAGCGCGGCCAGGCGCTCCACCTCGGCCCACGCGGCCACGCGGTTGTTGCTGGCCAGCAGCACGCGCAGCGCGCCCAGCTTCTCCACGCCCGCCTGGCGCGCGCCGGGGCGTCAGCGCCGTTCGCGCGCCGCCGCCGCTCGCGTGCTCCGCCCCTGCGGCTGCTCCGCCCGGCCAACAAGACCAGGCTCCTGAGTGGCTGACGCGCACTGCCAGCTTCATCATGACCGACAGCGCGCACAACGCGCCCTGCTCTCCATGCACGCCCAGCATCGAGGGCCCCGATCCGGGGCGTTCATGATAGCTGCGCATCCGTTGCACAGGCACCGGCTCCCCCAGCACCCGGCAGCGTGGCCAGGCGCCCTGCGTCCTCCCGTGCGCCGTGCTAACTTTATTTGGATCAGCGGCATGTGCAGCACGCAGCTCGGCGCAGCTCGGCGCCCAGCGGGTCGGAAGGAGGCACTGCTGCCCTCTGGCGGGAAGCGCATGTTGATAAATGCAGGGCGCGCGCAGGGGGCGCGCCAGGCGCTCGAGCAGGTTGTATGACACCCACAGCTCCAGCAGCGTCTCGGCCAGCGGGTCCAGGTTCTCCAGCTTCTTGATCTGGTTGCGCCCCAGCGACAGGACCTGCAGGCTGTCCAGGCCGGCCAGGTTGGTGATCTTCTCTATGTTGTTCGTGGACAGCGACAGGTGCCTGCGCCGCGCACGCCCTTCCCTCCGCTGCACCCCAGGTCGATTATCAGCAGTACCAGAGCACATTGTGGATAAAAGCGGGTGGCGCGCGAACTCGCGTGCAAGCCTTGAGGCTGCTCAGGCTCGCATCCATCCTCTCTATTGGGGGTATCTGCGCCAGCAGCTCCACCTGCGAGGCGCTGGTCCGTGAGACAGAGGCAGAGGCAAAGCTGGTGTATGCAGCGTGCGTGCCACAGCTTAAGCACCTTTGCTGTCGCCGCCGCAACAACCTGCCTGTCCTTCTCAAACTTCTGGATGGCCTCCTTTATACTCGTGGCCTTGGACATCCCTAGCGCTCAGTGGTCAAGCTATCAGCTATGTTGCGTGGTAGGTTCAGAGCTACAGCACACACTTGCGCAGTGCGCCGCTGGTGTACACATTTTTTTTTGGCTGCTGCGTTGTGGCGTAACTCGAGCTAGGGTCGTGCCCAAGGGTTGTGTGCGCTCGCTCTCGAGGTTGCTCGCTACCAAGCTCGTCCGGATAAACTGGGCGTTTTGGATTGCATAGCACTCTTATCGCACCTCTCGACCCCCGCTGTGTGTTGCTATTCTGTGATAGCTGCGATTCTGACAAGGAGGCAACTAGCTGTGGCCCAAGCGCGCGCTGGCTGGCTCTGCACCTGAAGCATCGCCTCACCATATCTCGGTCAGTGCTGCGGTGCGCTCACCTTCCTGTCAACCTGGCATCCGCTCCCGGGTGTTCTGGAATGCAGGAAGCTCGGCACCCGAACAAGTTGCCAGATTGGCAGTGTGTTCATTGTACGTTCAGGACATACTGAGAAAGCCACAGCCAGGAGCGGTGAGTGTTTGTGGCGTGTTCGCAGGCGCTGTCCCGCCGAGGCGCCAGCGGGCGGGGAGGCGGGGGCCAGGTGACAGGACGTATGCGTGGGCCCTAGTGCCCACCCCCCTTGAGCGGCAGGCCAGCCCACTGGTGCTCCTATAGCGTGCCAGGCGCGGCGGCGTGCACGAGCGTATCAGCGGGCGCACTTAGCGTGCGGAGGGTGTGCGCCTGCCATCCGCAGTGCACGCCGCAGAGGCGAGTGCACTGATGGCACTGCCTGACCAGCCGGATGGCCCAGCGGAGGCACGCGAGAAGCTGCCGCAGTCGGACGCGCCAGCGACCTCCCGTGGCAGCCCGGCAGCGTCGTCGGCCGCGGGCCGCAGCGGGGCCGGCAGCGGCGGCGTGACCAGGCGCAGCACGCCGCTGGCCTTCGCGCTGGGGGGCGCGCTCGCTCTGGCGCTGGCGCTGCTGGGGCTGTGCTTCTGGCAGGCGCGCTCCTGGAGCGCGCAGCCACTTTGGTGACATGGTCCAGTCCCTGACCGCCGCTGAACGCCGCCCTCTACGTGCCGCGCGAGTGCAGCTGCTGCCTGTGATTTCGCAGTGATGTGCCTAGGCAGTGCTCTGGCAAGCGCGCGTGACCTCGCGCCCCCCCTGGCCTCTGGCCCTCGTTATGAGCCTCATCGAGTGCCCCCCCGGTGCCTGTTACCTGGAGGTTCATCGAGTGCCGATGTAAGTGACCGCTTTGCCATTACTTCATGCTCGTCCTACCCGTCTCTTGTTCCTTATGTTGTCGGGCATGCTGCGCGCTTTCCCAGGCTTTACAGAGCACAGCGTGCTCTCAGCAGGAGGGCGGCCTGCACTTGTGCCCTGGCCTATTGTCAGCAACGGCTGTCGAGCTCGGCCTGCTTGGCGCGCAGGGCGCGACAGCGCGCGAGTGGCTCGTCGGCGCGGGGCGGCCACTGTCGGCGGCCGCGTTCGCGCCGCTGCTGCGCAGGCCGGGCCTCGAGCTCGGCCGCCTGACCGCCGGCGCGCGCCGCGGGGGCGGCGCCTTCCTGGGCGACGCCAGCCGCTGGCCCTGGGCCGCGGGCCGCGCGTCAGGCGCCCCGGACCCCGGTGACGACGCGGCCGACGCCCTGCGCGGCGGCGGCGCGCCGGCGGGCGCGGAGAGCGGAGCTGCCGCGGCTGCGGAGCGGGGCGCCGACGCCAGACCCGGCCCCGGCGCCAAGGCGGCCGCCGTCGAGGGCGGCCGCTTCGACATGGACGCGCCGCCGCTGCGCCCGCAGCTCCGCGTCGAGTGCCCGCTCGACTTCCCGCGCCCGGGCCTGGCGGAGGTGGCCGCCGGCGCGGCCAAGCCCTACCTCTTCGGCGGCCAGCGGCCGGGCTGCACCAACTGCAACGACCCGCACAAGGCGCGCCCCGGCCGCCCTCGCGGCGCGGCGCGCCCGCGCCCCCCGCATTTGCCTCCCGTGAAGCCCCGTCGGCGAGGTCTCCACTTCGCTGCGCCGCTGTGCGCGCACTGCCCAACGCCCAGTGCATGTGCAGCTTTGGAGCGCGCCTAGAGTCAGTCGGTCAGTCGGTCTGGCGCCGTGCGGGCGCCCGGCACGCTGCGCCCCGGCGCCGCCCTCTCCCGGCGCCGAGCGGCCCGGGCCGCGCCGCGGCAGGGGCGCTGGTGCGCGTACGACTCGGAGCTGTCGCACACGGGCGCTCCCATCTGCCCCGCGGCCGAGCAGGCCACGCTGCTGGCGCACTTCGCCGGCCGCGCCGGCGCCGGCGACGCGTGGGCGGCAAACATGCTGCGCATGACGCCCTGCGACCTCTGGCCCTTCCTGCGCGGGCGCACGCTGTGGCTACTGGGGGACAGCATCACGCAAGAGGCCATGCGGGCGAGTGAGTGCTTTCTCCAGGAGTTCTGGGGCATGGCGCCGCCCTGGAGCAAGCCGACGGCCAACGACAGCGCGGTCGCCGTCATGATGACGCGCAGCGGCATGGAGCCCTGGTGCATGGAGCTGATCGAGGGCACGCGCGTGTGCCATATCCGCAGGCGCGCCCGCGCCGCCCGCCCCGACGCCTGAGACCTAGTGCTCGCGCTGCATGCGTTGACGCCAGGAGCGCACAATTGTTTGACTTAGCACCCCGCGGTGTGCCCCCCTGGCGCCGAGCGCACGTTTGCACTGACGCCAGCAACGTGCCAGCCCGACAGCAACACAGAGCGCCCCCCGTCAAAGAGGCGGCCGCGCGCGCCTGAGGCGCCGGGCGCCCGGCGCGCGCGCAGCAACAACGGCCAGGACTGGGCCGAGAACGTGCTGCCCGTGTTCGAGGGCCTGAGCGTGAAGCGCACCGACATCGTCGTCGCCAACTTCGCGCTCTGGATCAACAAGGAGCCCGAGCTGCGCGCCAACCTGACCGCGTTTGCGGACTACGCGGCCGCGCACGGGCCCGAGCTGCCGTTCCTAATCTGGCGCGACTCCAGCGTGCAGCACTTTAACACGCCCGACGGCGACTACGTCGGCGTCAACTGGCCCTGGGCCTGCCGCGCGATCGGCGACGACCCCGACGCCGTCCGCCTCGCGCCCGATGGCCGCCTCTCCTCGGACCGGGAGGAGCTGCAGGTCTGGCTTGGCCGGGGCTGCTCGCAGGGCTTGAGACAGGGGCTCGAGACAGGGGACCGCGCCGAAGCCCTGCCGCGCGTGGAGAGCGCATCAGTGCGGCTTTTGAGGCCTGTCATGGAGTGGCTGCAATATCCTCCGCGCAGCAGAGGATGTTATTGTACTTGTAAATAACCTATGCATTGACCAGTGCTGCACGGGCGCGGGCAGGGGGCATAGGGTGGCGAGGCCGGGCCTGCCGGGGGGCGCCGTCGTGTCGCTAGGCAGCCTGCTGTGGCAACGCATGATCCATTGAGAGTCAAGGCAGTTGTGATGTGGAGCCCCCAAAACAAAATAAAAAGCAGCGGCCGCCGCGCAGGTGATTGTGGGCGGTGGCTGGCGCAACCAGATCCTGACGCCTGTCGTGGCCGCGCTGGGCGTGCCGGTGCTGCACACGTGGAACCAGACGGTGCCGCTGTGGCAGTACAACCATCACTATAACCCCAACTGCGGCGACCGCTACGACTGCGGCGACTGCACGCACACGTGCCACCCGTCCATGTACGAGGCGCGCGCCCACGCGCGGTCATGGTCTGCGCAGGTCGGCGCACGAGCGCGGCCGCCTCTGCCCGCGACCGGCCGGCAGCGCCGCAGGCGCAGCGCGGCTGCTGCCCGCATCCTGCGCCGTCGCGCCAGGCCATCTCTGGCCGTTGCATGCATGCTCCCGGTCTCCAAGGGCGTGCGGCGTGGCTCGCAAGCAGGCTGCCCTGGCTTCTGGCGCGCGCCAGCTTACGCCTGTGCTGGTCGCGGGTCGCAGATCTGGCTGTACCACCTGTACGAGGCGCTGCTGGACTCGCAGGACGCGCTGCTGGCGCACTGGGCGGGGCGGCCGCAGATCCGGCCGCGTGGCGGCGCCGACAGCGCGCAGATGTCCTGGCGCTAGGCGACTGGACCGGGGCGGCAAGACTGGGGATGACACAGCACCGGAGGACCGAGGAATGGCCGTTTGATCGGCTCGAGCTTCTGTGATGTGTGCAGCACGAACCGATGACGAAGTACGCATCCGCATTGGGTGTGAGCTCCGGGGGTGCATGTCGAGTTGAGGGACGTGGCTGTGTATGTCCATATGGCCTGATTGTCCTCGTGAGCCACAAGAGTCGTGCGCCACCAGGCGGATGCGGCCCGGCTTGGATGCCTGCGCAGACTGCAGGCATCTGCCCTGGCTGGGGCTCGCGCGAGTGTCTTGCGAGCGTTGAGTGGCCGATGACGGCGCTGCCTGTGGCCTGCTGCGCCACGCCTTGGCGAGGCCCTGCGCAGTGCGTGGCGCTGTTTCAGGTGTGGAGCGCCTGCCGCCATGCAGAGCACCCCCATTGTTTCCCTGGAACCCATTCTTTTGCTGGGCGCGCATGTGCATGCTCGGGAGCACATACAGCATGGGTGGGGTGTTTGTCCAGTTCGCATCTCGTGCTCTTCTCTAGTGTGCATTTTTTGCCCCCTTCGAGCTACTTCAACAGGAGGTAGAGCCTTGTGCATGTTGTCTGATTCTGTGATGCTGAGTTCTAATGTTGCGTGAACGAATCAGCGCTGGTGGGTCCCTTTTGTGTGGTGCGCACCGCCCTTGGTTTTACGCACCATTACAGCGCTCTGTTCATTACGATCATGTCTAACGTATGTCTATCTGCACAATTGTGCTACATGGGCTGCGCACATCATGCCTTGTGTTGCTTGTAAGCATTACATTGCCGGGAGCAATGGTCACGATTAGTCACAAATGTTGCTGGAGCCATGCAAAAGCTAATGTACAGACTCTGGGATTGGCCAGGAACTCCGCTGAATGATATGCCACAAGCGATCCCTAGTTATACTGCCAGGCAGCTCATGCGAACCCTGAAAGTCCTTGTGTACACCCGCTAAAGAGCCTCTATGAGAGCCCAAGCGTAAAAGACAGCTCACACATACAAGATGTGGCAGTCTGGCGCTGCTTTAGCCGCCCCTGCCACCGTCGCCCACGCCCAGATCCTCAAACGCGGCCTGCAGGCTGCCGAGGCTGGGCCGGTTGGACGGCTTGCGCCGCAGGCTCACCTGCCCCGGCGCCGCTCCTGCGCGCGCGCTGCCGGCCTGAGCATGCCCGTGCATGCATGTGCTGTTGAACTCTTGCTTAACGCGAGCGTGCGCGCCTCTAGCACAGAGCGTGCAATGTGGCCAGGGCGCCGAGCGCCCCTCCCGCACCGAGCGGACCCGGCATGCAGCGGCGCCCCCGGCGCACATATGGGCGCCGGGGGGAAGGCGGCGAGCGCGCACCGCTGGGCGACGCGACGGCCTCCCAGTTCTTGTACGTGTAGCCGATGAAGTTGGGGTCGGCGCGCGCCCAGCGCTTGCCGCCGCTGCCGCCGGCCGGGCCGGCCTCCTCGTCGAAGCGCTCAAAGTTCTGCGTGTCCAGCGCGTGCTCCACGCGCGGCGCGTACGGCGGCGCCCGCTGCGGCAGCGCCGCCCAGTCCACGCCCTCGAAGAACGGGTGCGCCTGGCGCGCGGCAGGCCGCGCTTGTGCTTTCGAGCGTTTCGGGCCTCCGCCGTGGAGCACAGCGGTTGTTGGCGCCGGGCGCGCTGGCCGGCTGCTCAGGCCCTCGAGGGTCTCGACTGCCGGTGCCTGCTCCGCGCGCGGCGCGCGCAGCGGCGGAGCGCGCAGCGGCCGCGCCCAGCCCACGGACCCGACAAAACAGGCAGCCATACAGGCGTCGGCAGCGCGGCCGCCCCTGTGCAGTGAACAGCGTGCATGGCGCGCGGAGCATGCGGGGCACAATTTGCTGCGCAGCAGGGCCGCATTGGTCATCCTGTGGCGGCCGCCCACGGCCGCCTCCTTCCACACCCCGGTGCCTCCCAACGCCGGCGAGGGTTGTGTCATGGCAGGCGCAGGCGCCGCCGCCGCGCCCTGACCAGCTGCGCGGCAAGCGCGGGAGCGGCCGGGAGCGGCCAGGAGAGAGAGAGGGAGTCGAGAGCAGCGCGGCAAGCGCGGGAGCGGCGAGCGCGAGAGGCGCCCGGGGCCGGCGGCGCGCCTTGATCTCTGCCGCGCCGCCGGCGGAGCCCAGCCGGTCGTCCACGTCACACAGCAGGCGCTCGATGAGGTCGCGCGCCGCCGGTGGCAGCCGCACCTGCCGCGCCAGGCCTGGCGTCACAAAAGATAATGCGCGCTGTTCTGGGCCAGGTTGCGCGAGACCGGCGGCTGCCGCGTTCGCAGTACCAGGCCGCACATCATGGACGAGAACGAGCTTGTTTGGACGCCGCGCGCAGCGGGCAGCAGCTACCGTGGTTTCCAGGCCATATGCGCGGACCCCAAGCCATGAACAGGCACATGCCACAGTCTGGGTGCGCGTCAGGGGCAGCGGCCGGCCATTGCACCCGTGCACCACATGCTCCTTTCATGACAAGCCGAACAACCTAAACATGAAAGCAGTCGAACAATGCGGCAGCAAAGCATACGTGCGGGGTCCCCATGCATGGCTTGGTTGCGAGCGTAAAGCCTGGAGCCTGTATGCAAAGGACGTGAATGCCTGCGCAAGGCGGGGGCCAGGTCATGCACCCTTCAGGGAAAGCTCTCGTCGGGAGCCACAGGTGACACCTACACTCTGCCTGCACTCCCACGCACAAGTAGGCACAAGCCTCCATGGCCGGGACTCCGGCTGCCGGCAGCGGCGGCCTGCGCATGCCCGCGCTGCCGGTGGCGGGCGGCGTGCCGCGCTCTGGGCGGGCACCTCAGGCGGAAATTTCAGGCAGGTGCGCCAGTTGACGATCTTGCGGCAGGTCGTCATCGGGTCGTCCGAGTAGAAGGGCGGGTAGCCCACCTGCGCGCGCGCGACGGCGCGCAGCCGTCTGGGATAAGGGGAAACACTAACCCACCCTACCAGACTCAAATCTAACATACCCAAACCTACACTAGCACTGCTCAGGCGGCAGCTCCCGGGCGCCGGCCCTGGCCGGCGCGCTCCGCACGCGGCCCGCTCAGCAGGCCGGTTGAGCAGGGCGGGTCAGATGCGCGGCGCGGCTGCCCGGCCGACCCTCTTGCGCGGGGCGCGCCATCATCTCGTACATGATGGCGCCCACGCTCCACCAGTCGCACTCCATGCCGTACCCGGCCTTCAGCAGCACCTCGGGCGCGATGTAGTCAGGCGTGCCCACCGTCGAGAAGGCCTGCGCGAGCGCGCCGCGTAACGGCCCACAGACGCTGACGGCGCTGGAGCAGGGCGGCAGCAGCACGGCTTCGGTGCTTGTTGCCAGTGGGCTTGATGTGAAACAGCCAGGCATGTGGGACCCCATACACATCCACAGACACGTGCTGAAGGTGTTGTTCAAGGAGAGCTACAGCGCTCCAGCAACAGGCAGGAGCGCAAGCGCACGTGAAGCGCAGCGGCGCACCAGCTTCCGGCGGTTGGCCTGCCAGTGCGCCAGCTTCTCGCCGCGCGGCTGCTGGCTGCTGGCCGCCAGGCCGCCCCGCCCGCTGCACAGCAGGCTCGCACGGCTCAGGGTGGCACTCGCCCAGTTGGCAAGAACATTGCGACGATGCCTTGAGCGAACACAGCCACATTGGGTGGCAAGCGGCCATGCTGCATCACGAGCAGAGCTCCTGGCTCCGCCTCACCTCACTGGGGGGTGCTTCATTTGGCTCCGACCACAGGAGCGGGCCCCTTCCTCACACACCAGGGCCGTTGCCCCCTGCCCAGCGTCAGAACCAGCGCGGCGCGATAGGCGCGCCCGACCTGGATGGGGAGAGAGCGTCCTCCTCGTGCAGCGTGGGCAGCTTGCTGACGTCCACCGGCTTGCACAGCCCAAAGTCGGACAGCTTCATGTGCCCGCTCGCGTCCAGCAGCAGGTTGTCGGGCTTGATATCCCTGCGCCGCGCGCCCCGGGCGTGCTCCAGGTCGGCGCCCAGCTGCCTCCAGCGGGGCTCACACTTCAGGCGCGTGAGCAGACGGGCCCCTCAAAACAAGCAGACATGATTATCCCTGGGGCCACAAGGTGCACCAGCACTCCTCAAAACAGGCGTGAACAGGCACGAAGCCAGCCGGCGGTGCTGCAGGGCGCAGAGCCGCAGGCGTGCGGGCACCTGTGGATGTAGGAATGCCGGTGGATGGACTCGAGCGCGAGCGCGGTCTCCGCGATGTAGAAGCGCGTCTCCTCCTCGCTCAGGATGTCCTTGCGCATCAGCAGCGTCTGCGCGCCGCGCTCTGGTCAGCGCCGCGCCGCTGCGCGCGCCGCGCTGCGCGCAGGGCGCCAGCCTCCTGACGGGGAGGCCGTGTGCTGGCCAGCAGCCGGATGGTCGGACTAGCAGACCAGTACGAATTAAATGAAGCACATTGCAGGCTGTCTGAGCGACATTGCTTGCTTCCATGGCTGGTGCCCCCGCCGGCCAACCCACATTCATGCACCGTGGCAGGTTTGTTCAGGGATCGCAGGCCTGAGGGAGCCAGCTGGGCGCGCCATGACATCGCCGCCCGGCAGGTACTCCATGACCAGGTACAGGTAGTCCTCGTCCTGTTCCACGCACACTCTGGAAATGAATGCAGGCCGCATGCTAGCAGCACGTGCGCATGTCTGCGCACAGCATCCCGCCGCGCACTGAGCACACGCACACTGCACATCCACCGCGCCTGCACGTCTGCCATGCAGCCTCCCAGCTCGCCAGCGCGCGCCGCGTGCCGGCCGCCAATGCCACGAGGCCCACTGGCGCACGGCTCGTTGGGTGGCGCGGCAGGGTAGGGTTAGGGTAGGGGTAGGGCGCAGGAGCCGCGGCGCGCGCCTGGAAGGAGTAGAACAGGCGCACAACGTGCGGGTTGTGGACCTCCGCCAGCACGTTGCGCTCCGCCTTTACATGGTCCACCTGCCGGCGGGCGGGGCGGCCGTGAGCCGGCGCCACGCGCCGCGCGGGCCTGTGCGCGCTGCGGCGCTGCGGCGCATCGCTGGCCGTAGACACACGTCGCCCGCCATGAACAGGGCGCCAGCGTGCCGCTGAGCTTTGGCAGCGCGCAGCGCCGCTCACAACACGTGGACGTTCATGCAGTGCCACGACCGCAGTCCATGTGCTCGCTCCCCTGCTGCGGCGGGCATCTTACCTGGCCGCGCCGCAGCATCTCGTCTTTGCGCAGCTTCTTCATGGCAAAAATGTTGCCCGTCGCGCGCTCGCGGCACAGCCGCACCTGCGCCGCCGCTGGGTCCTCCCGTCAATGCATGCTGGGTCCTATCAGTAAATGCAGTGGTGCATGGCATTTACTGCTGTAACACCCCAGCATGCTCCTGCACGACAGAACACCTGCACTAATACATTCCATGTCCCCGGTGATAGCTGTGTGCTAAAGCTGCGGAGCACATGCTTAGCTCGTCACCTCGCCGAACGCGCCGCGCCCGATGATGGTCAGCGGCTCAAAGTCCTCTGCGCACAGGCGCTGGCGCTGCAGGCGCGTGATGTCGCGCTCGCGCCGCTCCAGCTCCGCCAGAAGGCCGCCGCGCTCGGCCTCCGACAGCGCCTCGCGCTGCAGCTGCCGCTCCAGGCGCGTGCGCCTGCACGGAGGCCCCGTCAGGTTGCCGTGCGCATGCGACGGGGCGCAGGCTGCCGATGCGGCTCAGGACGCCCGGCCTGCAGCAGCGGCTGCCGCTACGCCCGTCCCTCCAGGCGGCAGGCTCAGGCCTGGACGGCATGCAGCCGCGCGGCTGCGCGTCTGGGCTCAGCGCGTGTTGGCACGCCTCCCCGCACCCGAGCTCCCACACCCCCTCCAGCGCTGCACCTGCCCAGCCGGTCTGGAACATGTGCTGGCACACGCACGCAACGCGTAGAACGCGCGCGCACTGGTGCAGCAGCACCCACGCTTGCTGATACCTGCCATTGCCATCTGCAAACTCGCCCGCTACCACGGACGGATCTGGCCCAGCCAGCAGTCACGCACGCTGCACACCAACCTGGAAGCCAGCGACAGAGCTACAGCCCGCGGCCTGTGCCGCGTGCTGGACGCGGCAGCAGTCTCAATCTCCCGGTCTGCTGCAGCCTAGCTGGAGGGACCCGTACAGGAAAGCGCTAACCAGGCGACGTACTCCAGGTTGCAGCTGAGGACAGCCTAGACTCACACGGACAACATGTGATGAGCCTCCAAGATAGGACAATCTACGCGCAGAGCTCCAGACCATTGACGCTCTCACGTATGTACACTGTGCAAGTCCATGCTTGCCTAATCAAGTTGATGTGCAGAGCAGCAGTGTCACTTGTCAGGAGGAGCTAGGCAACGCTGCACTACCAGTACATTGTAATAGTACAACATGTTGTAGCAAGCTCTGTTTGTAATACACACTGGGAGGTGGGAAGCCCCATACTGCACAGGACGTGCAGGTCCTCCTTGCCTCATGTACTGTAAGCACAGCCCAGAGCCCAGACGCCTGGTCGCACCTTTCCAGCCTGTCCTGGATATTCTGGTGCTGCATCTTGTACATGTTCTCGATGTAGCTCTTAGCGGCTTCCGCCTTCTTGCGGGTAGCCTCAGAGATGTGCACGGGCGACTCATCGCCTCTGTGCTGCATTGCAGTAGGTGCTACACTCGCACTGAAAGGTTACAAAACAGCTCGCCTACTTGCCACTTCCTCGTCCTCCACAGGAGTGCTCTGCTGAAGAGTGCAGGCGAAGCCCTCAGCTACCTAGGGTTGCTTGTTTGAACTCTGCCCCAGATTGATGGGATGCCTCCTAAGAAGAGCAGGCCTGCAGTCTGCAAGGTGAGGTGAGGACTCGGCATCTTTGCGAGCGCACCAGTATGTCGCAGAAGAAGCGGCAGAAGACCAACGTGTGCCCGCGCTCCTCGCCCATCAGCTTCTAATGTGCAGTCTTGCGTGTTCTGTGTGCGCTGTCCAAGATGACTGACTGACTCGCGCTGGCCAGTGCCAGGACATCAAGGGTCTGTGGTCTGCGAGCGCGGCCAATGCTGGTGCACCCAAGCCGGCGCCCTTGGAGGTGCCTGTGCCGCTCGGCAAAGAGGTCGACCGTGATGTCGCGCACCAGCTGCTCGCGCACTACGAGGCGTACGTGAAGGAGGCGCGCGCCCAGGAGCCCGCCTGTTGCCGCTGGGATGTGCGTGTGCGCTACCGGTGTGCCGCTTTGCGGCTGTCATACCAACAGAGGCGCCTGTTGCGCACCAGCACAGCGCGCTGCCTGTCAGATGACCTCGGCGGTCTGCTCGGCTTGTCGCTTGTCCCCGCACGCCTAACGAAATGTCTGCCCACTCTTCCACATCAGACCGTCCCGCAGGCGGACTCCAGGAAGGGCAAGCAGGCCGCAGCCCTGCTGCGGCCGCGGACCGGCAGGCGCGCGCCGGCCGCGGGCACAGAGCGCGAGGAGGCTGGTGCTGAGCGGCCGTCCTCTGCTGGCCACGCCTCCGATGTTGACGGCGCGGTCCTTCCTTCTGTTTGTCACGACACCCTACCTGGGCAGCGCATGCTCAAGTAACCAGACTCCCGTCTCAGAGCCTCTTCACTGTCTCAGAGTCTCTCTGACACTGGCACTTGTTGGAAACAACAGCGCTGTCCAATCATAAGTAATAGGCAAGCAACGCGCCGTCTGTGACACGACGTGCGCTCGGCAGGGGCAAACTACCTGGCTGCGCTCAAGCAGCTGGTGACCTGCGGACTCGTCCCCGACAAGTGCGCTTTGGAGCCGGCCTCGCTGTCATCTCCTGCCTCTATGCTGGTGCACTGCTGCAGAGTAGGGCCTCGTCTAGGCTAAAGTGGCCAACTCTAGTGGTACTCAAATGAGGTTCATCCCGCTTGCAGTGCCCGTGTCTTGCCGCACCCGCGCGCTGCTCCGCCGCGCAGTGCTTTGAGGCGCGGCGCGCGCACGCAGGATCACGTACCGCCGCCTGATATGCATGATGCGCATGCACAGCCTGCACGCCACGCCCGAGCTGTCGCTCCAGGCCGCCAGGTGCGGGCTGAGCATGGCACTTGGCAAGGCCTGACGCAACCAGTCCTGCACGAAAAAAACCTGATCCGCGGGGCACATACCTGGGGTACATGCTCTGGCAGGAGGAGGGTTCTACTTTGTGCCCTCTCAAGTGCTTGCATGGCCCGCACGCCTCCTGCTGCGCAGGGAGCAAGCGCCGGATCAGCCAAGCGAAGACCCAGTGCTGCTAAATCACAGCCCTGCCTACAGCACCACGTTTGCGCTGATGCTGAGGGTGCGCACAGACCGCGCACAGCTGCGCGTCGCTCCGACCTGGTCACCGCCCGGTGCTGGTCAGGCGGCGCACGGCGAGAGCCGCTAACACTGTGAGAGCCGCTTACATGGGCTGCATCTGTGCATGCCCTCACATTGACCTGAGAGAGGTGGCATGACCTTGCGCGCAGCCTGCTGCAGCAGCTCGCGGCGCTGCAGCCGTGCACCGCGCTCGCCGAGCGCGCGGCGCCCGATGGCCAGCCGCCCGAGCGCTACGTGCGCGTCAGCTCGCACGCGTGGAGCGTCACCGACAAGTGCGCCGCCGGACACAGGCCCTGGCCGGTGCCGCCATCAGCGGGGGCTGAGGGAGCCGCGTGCTGCCCCTGCAACCCGGGCTTCGTGTCGCGCTGCAGTGGTGCTGCCGGTGCTGCGCGGTCATGCGCTAATAGTGCATGCATGTGGTGTGGCCTGGCGAGCCCGCCTTGTCCCTGCGCTTGTAGCACTCTCGTGAACGGCAGCCGCATGGCGTGCTTGCGCCTGCTGCGCGGCACCCGCAGGGCCCACCAGCAGGGGCCCTGCTCGGTGCGCCCGCAGCCTAGCGCCTGCAGCCTGCAGCCCGCACGGCGGCGGCTGGCCGGCATGCTGGAGCGCGCGAGGCTCGCCGGATGCTGTTTTTACACCGCCAGTCTGCCCCTCGCCTGAGGAGTGTTCCGCCATGGGCCGGCGCGCAGCCTGCGCGCGGACCCGGGCGACGCAATGGACACGGAGGCCGGCATTGGCGACCTACTGCGCGGCCCGGCAGTCCTGTCGCACCTGGTCGCCGGCCTGCTGGCGCTCGCGCGCGCGCGCGCTGGCACCGCGCCGCCCGCCGCAGCAGGTGACCGCCGGCGCCGCGGGCGGGCCGGGCGCGTGGCGCGCGGGAGCTGGGCGCTGCGGCGCTTGTGAGACTTTCGCACTGTAAGCCTCGGTGCCGAGCGGGCAGGCAGTGAACCTTCCCTAGGGTCAACGGTGCCCGACCTGCTCACCCTAGTGGCATTGTACCTGCAAGACCCTGTTTGTGCAAGCGCTCCTCCGGTGTGAGCCCACTGTTGGCACGAGCCGCCGGGCGCGCGCCGCAGGGCCGGCGCCGGCGCAGCTGTTCGGCGAGTTTCTGCTGCCGCGCCACGTGGTCGCGGAGCTGTCGCGGGACCTGCGCGCGCGGCTAGCGGCCGGCGCGGCGCCGGCGGAGCACCCCGCGCGCGGCGCCGCGGCCGCGCGCCGCCTGCTGCTGGAGGGCAGCACGCTGTGGCGCCTGCTCACGGTGCGGCGCGAGCGACCCTGCCGTGGGTTTGCACTGATGCGCAGCCTTCCGTGTGCCCTGGTCCCGCCTGGCTTGGCGTTGCAGGCTGTTGTCACAGGGCTGTCGAAAGTCGAGGCTGGGTCCAGTTGTGCCACAGACGGCAAGTGCTCACATGATCACAGACTAGACCTGCGGGTGCTCCAGCTGCGCTCAGCCTCCGCCTGCCTGTCACCCCAATGGATACGCCCGCGCCCCCGACCAGCCCGCGGGCGGCCCACGCGCGCAGCCCCAGCATTTCCGCGCCAAGGAGCTGCTTACCGCGCTGCCGGAGATCATCGGCTTGGCGGCCGGCGCCGAGGGCGCGGCGCCGGCGCCGCGCGCCGCCGCGCCGGCGACCGAGGGCGCGCCGGAGGCCGGCGCGGCGTCCGGCGAGGAGTGCGCGGCGCTCGCGCGTGCGCTGCTCGCGCTGATCCTGGAGTGCCTGGGTGCGCCGCCCGGCGCGCCCGCGCGGCGGGCCGTCCCGTGGCGCCGGCACGGCCTGCGTGCGCAGGCGCCAGGGGCGTGCGGCGCCCGGCGGGCCGCGTGCGGGACGCGGCGCCGGGCCGCCGCATAGCCCTGCATGGGTGCTGGGTGGCGGGCGGAGGATGCATTCAGAGGTCAGGCCGTGGCTGGGCTGCTCCCAAAGTCTCATGTGTCACTGGGGCCGCGTTCGCGGCCTGCACGGAGCAAAGGCGCTGCCGCAGCGAGTACGCGGAGGTCGAGCATGGCTGAGGTGGACGCCGTGCGTTTCTTGGGCTCCCGCATGGCTAACGCGACGCTGGCCGCTGCTTGGGATAGCCGTCGGCGGGCGCCTGTTGGACAGTCATGCACGACCACTCGCAGCCATCCCCTGCTTAAGTACAGGGTAGGGTATCTAAACCTACCCTATCCACACTGTGAGGGCGGCCTGCGCGCGGGGGGCAGGCGCGGCCGAGGCGGAGGGCGTGTTCCACTCGGGCAGCCGCGCGCGCGACGTGACGACCGGCGTGGCCGTGCACCGCATCGGCGCCGACCGGCACCTGGCCGACGCGTTCCTGGGCGCCGGCCGCGTGCTGCCGGGCCCGGCGGCCAAGGCCGCGCTGCTGGCCGCGCTGCCCGCGCGCGACCGCCTGCGCTTCCTGTCGCACGTGCGCGCGCTCGATTACAGGGTATATGCGTTATAGCGATACCCTAATCACCCCTGCGCGCGTCCGCCTGCGCTTCCTGTCGCACGTGCGCCCGCGCGGCCGCCCGCGCGCGGCCCTGCCTGGCCGCCTGTGCGCGACCCTGCTTGGCGGCCTGCTCGCACCCTACTTGGCCACCTGCGCGCAGCCCTGCCTGGCCGCCTGCGCGTAACCACGCCGCGCCCAGGCGTGCGGCCAAGCAGCGCCGCCGGCCGCGCTGTCTGCGGGCTCGTCTCCGCGCCCCAGACACGCCAGACCTGTGCCGCAGGCCATGCTGGCACGCGTCAATCGGCAAGCGCGCCGCGCTGCCGCCCGTGCTTGGCTCACGCGGTCCTGCACGGCACCCGCAGCTGGTGGCGAACAAGCAGGCCTCAGTCGGCGACGGGCGCTTTCCGCTGCTGGAGGAGCAGCGCCGGCAGGCCAACGACCCCAATCGCGTGGACGCCTACATTGACGGGCACCCCGCAGGCGCGGCCGGCTCCACGCCATCCCGCGAGCCGGCTGAGGCTGGCGCGGGGGCAGTAGTGCCTCTCCGTGCTGCTCGTCCGCCGAGACTGCGCTTTTTTGTCCAGGTGCCACGAGGGCGCGTGCCCAGGTTGCGCACTGAGGCCCCGCACGCACGCTCTCTGCGCGCAGACGGGCGCCCATGGTAGCAGCGCGCTGGGAGGCGCAGCCCCACAGCTGCAGGCCAGCCCTGCGCCCCTCCAGTGCTGGTATCAGGGCGCTGGCGAATGTTTGCATCGGCGCATCCTCTCGGAGTTGAATAGCAATTACAGCAACAGCGGGGGTCGGTTGGTGTTGCCCCACCAGGGCCGCTGGGAGCGGCACTGGCATGGGGAATTGTCGCGTGGCTGGGTGGTCACTCGCCCTGTGCGGCGCAGAAGCGCTGCGCTGCCTGGCCGCGGACCTGGAGGCCGGGCAGCTGTTCCTGACCAAGGAGAGCGGCCCGGGCGCGGCGCCCGCGGACGCCATGGCGGTCGTGCTGGCGGGCCTGGCCGGCGCCGCGGCCGAGGCGCTGTCGCGGGCAGGCGCGCGACTCTCGCGCTTGCAGGGCCCCGCCCGGGGACGTAGTTCTGACATTTAGCTGGCGGGGCAAACAGCATGTGGGGTGCTGCGCTGCTCCACAGGCCGCTCAGACACTTTGCATGCGAGCCCCTGCCATGGTGCTGCATGGCGGGCTGCGTAGCCGGCCATGCTGGTAAGAGACGATGCCCGTGCGGTGTGTCTGTGCAGTAACCCTGTGCGCGTGCCGCATCCGGGGCACCTGTCGTCCAGTGTGCGGTTGGGGCGCTTGCTCGGAGCCCTGTCGAGTGCAGCGCGCGCGAACCGCGGTCCCACCAGCCAGCCGGTGCCCTGCCGCGGCAGGCCCGGGCTGCGCGGGCATGCTGGCCGAGGTGCAGACGGAGGCGGACAGGGCCGTGTCGG
>JAABUY010002445.1_pt1 | contig 22026 bp, 29 predicted proteins | sample 5560271 | NCBI WGS metagenome assembly JAABUY01 (sample SAMN10711886, study PRJNA513374) | rock metagenome | isolation source: Antarctica rocks | place: Antarctica: Victoria Land, University Valley | reverse complement strand
TGGGCGCGCCCGGCGGCGCGCGGGGCCCATCGCCCTCCCCGCGCCCGCCGCTCGGCAGCTGCGCGAGCAGCAGCAGCAAGCCGAGCCGCGCTCCGGGCGCGACGTCGCTCGTGAGCAGGCGCAGCTGCAGCTCGTCCGCCCTGCCGCCGCCGCGCTGCGAGCGTGACTGGATGGCAGCGGGGCGCTGTGCATGCAGGCGGAGCCTTGGTGCGGCTTCGCATTGCATGCCCTGCCTGTCTTGCAGCGGCGGAGCTTTGACGCTCCTGCGCCGGGTGGAAGCGCGCACACACCCCTTTCTTGCGAGCAAGGTGACTTGACAAATCCACTGTCCCTGGAGCAGGCTTATGCTTGATAACCGAAGTTGGTGGACCTTCAGAGGCTCTGCGATGTCAGCACTGCCGTGGCAGACGGCCGCACCTCGCCACGCTGTCACCGCAGCCGAGCTGCGCCAGGCGGCGCTGCAGGCAGACCATGGCTGTGTTCTCATCCCGCAGCTGCGGCAGCACAGAGCCCTGGCCAAAGGTGTTCAGCGCGAGCCTGCACGCTCACAGCTTCGACTCAAACGCGCGCCGTGTAAGACAGCGTGGCCGGTCGGTGCTTGGCTCTCTACTGTGGCCAAGCCTGTGAACCAGACACTGCCCCTGCAGTGTCCTGCAGACAGAGGGCAGCGCTGAGAAAAAGCCACTGGCGGCGCTGGGACGCGCGTCAGCACGCGTCGCGCTGCAGCGTCCACAGCCGCACTATCATCGCTGGCCCCCGCCAGGCCGCTGTTGATGAGGCGCTGCAGCAGTTCCGCCGTCTGGCGCGACGCTGCTGCGCTCATTGTGCTCATCGCGCCGTCTGATCTTGCTGTCTAGAAATGCCAGGTGCCGACAACGCCGCTCGCTTGCCGCGCGCGGTCGACCGCGGCGCTACGCCTCACAGCCCAGCCGCTCAGCCAGCAGATGGGTGTCGTGGGTGTGCGGCATCATGTTGGGTGCGTCGCATCCACCTGCAGTGTCAAGGCATACAGTCCGCAGAGCGCTTGGTGCTGTGCAGCAAGCGCATACGCTAAGCGTGTACCGCGCTCGGCGTTGTCCTCAGAGTGCAGCCTGCTGCTCAGGCAGGAGCAAGGCAAGTGCTTAGGGCTAGTTTGAACCCTTTAGGAGCATGAACCGGGCCTTGCTCGGGTGTAGAGCAGTAAGCTGAAGTGACACCAGAAGGGGTCAGCGCCCGTGTGTGCACATTGGGGGCGCGGCGCGCCGGGCGGGGGCAGGATGGCGATGGTGTCCGTGGAGCGCTCGTGCACCTTCCTCGTGCACTTTGACAAGGCGGCCAGCCAGTCCGAGATTAAGGAGGCACTGGAGGGCAGCGACTCTGCCGCCAAGGTGCAGGCGATGCAGAAGGCGATCATGATGCTGCTGAACGGCGAGTCGCTGCCCGCGCTGTTCATCACCATTGTGCGCTACGTGCTGCCGTCGGAGGACCACACAATACAGAAGCTCCTGCTTCTGTACCTGGTGCGCTTCCGCTGCTGCTCCCTTCCCCGAGCGCGAGGCTCGGCCGCGCGCCAGCGGCGCGCCCGACGCGTGCACGGCGCTGCGCAGGAGACAATCGAGAAGACGGACTCGTCTGGCAAGCTGCTGCCGGAGATGGTAAGCCCGTGAGGCTGGCTGCTGACTGAGCATGCTCTGCACAATGCATGCCCCCAAGCAGCTGCAGGCGGGGCTCACCTCTCCGGTGGGCGTGCAGATCCTCATCTGCCAGAACCTGCGGAACAACTTGCAGCACCCGAACGAGTACATCCGGGGCGTGACGCTGCGGTTCCTGTGCCGAATTCGGGAGGAGGAGATTTTGGAGCCCCTCATCCCCTCGATCCTGGCCTGCCTGGAGCACAGGCACTCGTACGTGCGGCGCAACGCGGTGCTGGCCATCAACGCGCTGTATAAGCTGCCCAAGGGCGAGCACCTGCTGCAGGACGCGCCGGAGCTGATCGAAAAGGTGGGACCCCCTGGCGCCGCGCGGGGGGGCCTGCGCGGCGCGCGCCTGCGGCCCCCGGTACCCGCAGGGTGACGGGCGCTGCAGCGGCGCGGTGCCGGCCCCGCGCGCAGGTGCTGCAGTCGGAGCAGGACCTGTCGACCAAGCGCAACGCGTTCCAGATGCTGTGCAACCACGCGCAGGACCTGGCGACCAACTACCTGCTGTCCCAGGCGCGCCGTTGCAGCTACCTTTGACTGCAGTGTCAAACGCACCCAGCGGAGGCGGCGGTGCGTGACCGCTTTCAAGCGCCCACGTGAGGAGCGACACACACGTCCTGCGGCACCTCACGCAAGGGCGCCGGCGCTGGCGCGCGACTGCAGGCGTCTCCCCACCCGCAATCGAGCCGTGAGCTATGTGGCTCGTGTGCGCGCGTTCTGGCCGCGCAGCGGCAGGGAAGGAGGTCGCGGCACGGCCAGGGCAGCCGCACCCGTGCTGCCAAACGCCCGTGCAGCCGGGCGGAGGCCGCTCCGCCTGCGTCGCGGCGCCCCCGCCGTGCAGGACCGCCGCTGGCCTGGCCGGGCGCGGCGCCCACCGGGGGAGTCCGCCGCGGCGCAGGTGGACAACGTGGCGCACTGGGGCGACATACTGCAGCTGGCGGTGCTGGAGCTGATCCGCAAGGTCTGCCGCGGCGCGCCGGCGGAGAAGGGGCGGCACATGAAGACCATCCTGGCGCTGCTGCAGAGCACGAGCACCGCGGTCGTGTACGAGTGCGCGGTCACGCTGGTCTCGCTCTCGCAGGCGCGCCGCTCGCGGGCCCCGCGCCGCGCCCCGTTCTCTTTTATTGCCTCGTGGCCATCCCGCGCGGTGGGCCTAGCTTTTGCGTTGGAGGCCTGGAGCTGGGACGCTGGGCGATGGCATACTAGCCTGCGCGCCAGCCAAGTCAAGTACAGGCTCGTGCAAATGGGCCACCTCAAGCCGCCGTCAGCTACCAGCTCATGTGGCCCCTGGTGGAGGCGGCTGCAGCGCGGGCAGCAGGCGAAGCCCCGCAGGTGACGCCAGTGTCTGGGGCGCGCAGGCGCCGACGGCGATCCGGGCGGCGGCCAACTGCTTCTGCCAGCTGCTGGTCAGCCAGAGCGACAACAACGTCAAGCTCATCGTGCTCGACCGCCTGCAGGCGCGCGCCCCCTCCCCATGCCGCCACGGATGGAGGGGGCTGAGCGTCTATGTTGCACCGGCGTCCCTGGTGAGCCGCACCGGGGGTGCCTCGCGCCGCCATTGCGGAGACGCCGTAGGAGAGCCAAGGGGCCTGCCCAGCCGTGCTGGCACCTTGCAGCACAGGCGCCCCGCTCTGCATGCGCGTGCGCCTGTAGGAGCAGGCACGGCGTTTGACGCACGGCGCTGTGGTCGCGCACGCCTGTTACAGTGCGCTACTGCGCCGTGACCGCCGCGCGGGCACGAATCATGCGCGCATGCGCGGCGCAGGACCTGAAGGCGCGGCACCGCGAGGTGATGGGCGAGTCGCTGATGGACATGCTGCGCGCGCTGGCGACGCCCAACATGGACATCCGCAAGAAGACGCTGGACATCGCGCTGGACCTCATCACCTCGCGCAACATCGACGAGGCGCGGCCCCGGCGGCGTCCCGGCCCGCCCTGCGCGCCCCCGTGCCAGTGCCGCGCGTCGCTCACCGTCCTTGGCGCGGCGTCGTCTCCGGGGCGCGAGCCGGAGCGCCGCTCTGTGTCTCTATCCGAGTGTCTCTGTAGACCCCAGATCAGGCGCGGGGAGGGGCGGTGCTGCGGCGCTCGGCAGGTTTAGGGAAATGGGGCATTGCGATGCCGCTGAGGCTGCGTGCGTGCGCAGGTCGTCATGGTGCTGAAGAAGGAGATCATGAAGACGCAGAGCAAGGAGCTGGAGAAGGGCGCCGAGTACCGGCAGATGCTGGTCCAGGCGCGCCGCCCGCGCGCCCCCCCCAAAGCGGCCCGCGGCAGCCTTAGGGCGGCGCCGGGACTGCAAGCGGCTCATGGCGGTGCCTGGGGGCTCCCCGCGCGCGTGGCTGGACGGCCCCTCTAAGCGGCAGCACCACGAGCGCGTCCGCTCGAAGCTGGGCCGTGGCTGCCTGGGCGGGCGGCTGCGCGGGAGACCCAGGGAGTGTCGAGCGCAGTGTCCAGACTCTGCACATCTGGTGCACGGCGCAGCCGTGCGCTCCACGAGCAAGGCCTGGGCGTGCGCGCCGCAGCTTGGCAGCCCCGAGCCCCGGAGCCCCACTGCATGCCTGCGGGGCACAAAGCGCGTGCGGAGCCCCAGCGGCCCTGAAGCGTCGCGCGTGCGACCTCAGCAAGTCCATGTTTTCTTACAGCTCGTGATCTTATTATGGGAGCGCGCGCCTGGCCCTCATTCACGAGCCCTGCAACGCGCCGCACACCGAGTATAGGCCTAAATTCGTACCTCTGCACTTGCGCGCGCAGGCCATCCACTCGTGCGCGGTGCGCTTCCCGGACGTGGCGGCCAGCGTGGTGCACCTGCTCATGGACTTCCTGGGCGACCTGAACACCGCGCCCGCGCTGGACGTGGTCTTCTTCGTGCGCGAGATCATGGAGACCAACCCGAAGCTGCGCCCGACCATCCTGGCGCGCCTGCTGGACAGCTTCGGCACCATCCGCTCCAGCCGCGTGTGCACGTGCGCGCTGTGGATCGTCGGCGAGTACTGCGCGAGCGCCGCCGACATCGCGTCCGCGCTCGAGGCGCGCGCCGAAGGGAGCCTGTCACAGGATACCCTAACCTGGCCCTGATAGCATGCCCTAATACACTAAAAAGGTAGCTGCTGCAGCAGCCCGGCCGGTGATTGTGCAGGGCGAAGGACGCTTGGGCCACAGGCGCGGGCCGCTGCATGTGGGCGCTCTGTCGCGCTCGCTCTGCTGCCGCGGAGCCGAGGCCACACGCATGTCACGGCTGGTAGCGGCCCCGCGTCTCCAGGCACGCGCGCTGCCATCGGGCGGGCTCCCCGCGCTCAGGCGGCGCGGCGCCCGGCGGCGCAGGTGATCAAGGCGTCGCTGGGGCCGCTGCCGTTCGTGCGCGAGGACGCCGAGGGCGAGGAGCCCGGCGCGAACGGGGCGCAGCCCGCGGCCACGCCGGCGCCGCCGCCGGTGCGGGGCCCCGCTCTCTGCTGACTGCGAAGAGTTGCCAGCAGATTACCTCGCCGGATTTCTGGCAGGGGTGCAGGCAGAGCTTGCATGCGCGCAAGCCATCCCACGCCACCCTGTCGCGCGAGTGTTGCATCGCCCGCTCCCAGCGAGCTCTGCATGCAGCAGTGGGGGAGCAGCTGCCTGGCCAGGAGCAGCCGGGGCATCCTAGGGCACGGCCGGCGCGCGCGCGTCCGCCGTCGAGCCTGACGCCTTCGCCCGGCGACGCGGCAGATGCCGACGAGCAATCGGCCGGCGGTGCTGCCGGACGGTTCGTACGCGTCGCAGACGGCGCTGGCGGACAACTTTGCGGGCGCGGCGGCGTTGGGCGCGAACGCGGCGCCCAACCTGCGCACGCTGCTGCTGGCCGGCGACTTCTTCCTGGGCGCCGTGGTGGCGGGTGCGGCGCTGGGGTTTAGGGTGCCCACCCTAAACCGCTAGCATCCCTGGGTCCGGACGGTTGTTGCTCGGCGGCCGCGACTCAGTCCTGCGCTCCCAGACCTGCCTGGATGCGGCGCAGCTGCGCCGTCCGCCGGAACCTGCCACTGTGCGGCGCAAGAGCACTGAGCGTTGCGTCCAGCATGCTGTGCACGTGCGCGCGAGTCGAGCCTTGCACTCTGCTGGGTCGGGGGCCGAGGCGGCGGCCGCGCGCGCAGGCGCGCTCACGAAGCTGCTGCTGCGCATGCGCGAGCTGCCGGGCGCGGGCGCGGGCGCGGCCAACCGCGCGAGCGCGGAGAGCATGCTGGCCATCGCGGCCATGCTGCTGCTGGGCGAGAGCGCCGCGCTGCCGCACCCGGCCGACGCGGACTCGGTGGACCGCATGGTCACCTGCCTGCAGGCGCGCGCGCCGCCCAGGGCACGGGGGGTGCACCTTCCTTTTGGACGACACTGGTGATGTGGTGGGGAAGGCGTGGTGGTCTGCACGGCGGTCACCCGCTGCGGGTTTGCAGGGTCCCCCGAGACCCTTCGCCAACGTCCGGCTCTCGTTCGCCCAGCCCCGGGAGTCGCGCAGGCGCGCCACGGGGCGCGGGCGCGGCGCCCGCAGCGCCCGCGCAAACATGCGCCGGCCGCCTCACGGGCGCGCCCGCGGCCGCGCAGGTGCTGGCGGCGAGCGACCTGGGCATGGAGGCGGTGTGGCTGGAGGAGTGCCGCGGCAGCTTTGCGGCCATGATCGCGGACAAGCAGCGCCGCGAGGCCGCCGAGGCGCAGAGCCAGGCCGCGCGCGCGGTCGCGCAGCCCGACGAGCTCATCGACTTTGTTCACCTGAAGGCGCGGCGCCCGGCGAGCGCGCGCGCCCCAGGTCGGACCCGCGGGCGCTCGGCGCAGCGCAGCGCGTGGCTGCGGCGCGGCGTCTGCCGCGCACCCTGTGCCGCAGCGCGCGCATACAGGGCTCTGGTTTTGGAGCGGTCACGGCGCCATGGAGCAGCACAGGAACGCGAGCACGCATGCGGGCACCCTTACCCTAACCCTATAAATGGTTGCAGCGTTTGGCGCCGTGTGGGGAAGTGCAAGCCCGGTGCTCAAACACGGGTGCCTGGACACTTTTTTAAAACGCCGCCGGTTGGCTGACGCGGGTGCGACCTCCCGCAGTCGCGGCGCGGCCTGAGCCGGCTGGAGCTGGAGGACGAGGTGGCCAACGACCTGCAGCGCGCGACCGGGCTGGCCGATGCCGACGCGCAGGACGCGAGCCGCCTCAAAGCGGCAGGCGCTGGCCCCCGGGCCGCAGCCGCGCGCACGTCCCGGCGTCGGGCGGTCATGGGCTGCCCGGCACTCGCGCCGCGGGCCCTGCTCGCCGAGCGCCCTGGTGTGCAGCAGAGCAGCCTTGTCACGTCATGTTTTCGCAGAGTGCTCAGGTGGCCTGCTCACCATGTTAGGCTGCTCGCAGAAGGCCACATCGCGCGCGCGGCGGCGCGCGCGCAGGCCTGGCGGACCCGGTGTACGCGGAGGCGTACGTGACGGTGCACCAGTACGACATCGTGCTGGACGTCACCGTCATCAACCGCACCGGCGACACGCTGCAGAACCTGTGCCTGGAGCTGGCCACCATGGGCGACCTCAAGCTCGTGGAGCGGCCGCAGAACTACACGCTGGGCCCGGGCGCCACGCGGACCGTACGGTGCGCGGCGCCTCCTGCGGGCCCGGTACCGGCGGAGGCGAGCGCAGGCCAGCAGGCCGCCGCGCCAGGGCGCAAGCCGTGGGCGCCGCCGGCAGCACGCGCTGCGCCCGGGCGTGAGCATAAGGTTATCGTAACTTGATATAGGTTTAGCTACATTATGCTGCGCCTACCCTACATAACGCTGCGCTCGGGCGCAAGCAGGGGGCGGGCTTCGCGCGCGCAGGGCCAACATCAAGGTGTCGTCCACGGAGACGGGCGCCATCTTCGGCAACGTCGTGTACGAGGCCACCGGCGCGTCCGAGCGCAGCGTGGCGCGCCCCCGCCCCCGCGCCCGCTCGATGGCCGAGAAATGCTTGCCGGGCTTGCCGGCAGAGAGACGCTCGTCGGGCTCGGTGCATTGCTGTGCTGGGGATGCCCCCGGCTGTGCAGCGCGCTGTGCAAGATTTGCAGCGTCCCATCGGTTTCGTCCCCGAGCCTGCAACGGGTGGCCGCTTCCAGGGGCATGCCGGGGCGCGGTCGGGCAGCCCGGCAGCCGTGCTGGCAAGCGCGAGAGCCACTGAATTTGGCACCTGGCTTTGATCGGCACACCTCGCAGGCCTGGCTCGACCCGCCCCCCTTGCAGTGCACGCGCAGGCGCGGCGACTGCGGGGTGCCCGGCGTCGCGCGCCCGCCGTGCGGAACCCCGCACTGACGCGGCGAGCGCGCGCGGCCGCAGGTGGTGCTCAACGACATCCACATCGACATCATGGACTACATCGCGCCGGCCACGTGCGCGGACGTGCAGTTCCGCTCCATGTGGGCCGAGTTCGAGTGGGAGAACAAGGCGCGCGCGCGCCCTAACCCTAGCTCGCGCGAACCTGCGGAGCTGCCGCGCCTGGTTGGTGGGGCGGCGCCGCTGTCACTGGCTGCGAGCAAGCAGGGCTCCGCTGCAACAGGGTCAAGAGGGAGTGCCTCCGGCAGCGAGGGCGCTTGCCCGTCGGCATCGGTTGCCGGCACAGCCGTCATTCTCAATGCTTGGCGCCTCTGATTGTCTTCCATGCGAGCCGCGGCCAGCCCCCTCGTGCTGACGGTCCGCCTCTGGCAGTGCCGGCTGGCAGATATGCGTAACAATCGGAACGGAGCCTTTGTGGCTGCGAGCACATCACATTGCCTGCGCTGCCCCGTGTGCCCAGCTGGCAGGTTTTTTTACCTTCTGAGGGTAACCTGACGATATACCCTGCGCGCGCGCGGCCAGGTCGCGGTGAACACGGTGATCACGGACGTCAACGCGTTCCTGGATCACATCGTGGCGGCGACCAACATGCGCTGCCTGACGCCGCCGAGCGCGCTGACGGGCGCGTGCGGCTTCCTGGCGGCCAACCTGTATGCGAAGTCCGTGTTCGGCGAGGACGCGCTCGTCAACGTCAGCATCGAGCAGGGCGCCGACGGCCGCCTGGCCGGCTTCATCCGCATCCGGCGCGGCCCCGCCCCTGCACCCGCCTTCTCACCCCCCACGGCCTCCGTGGGGCGGCCGCAGCAGTGCTGTCGTGTGGGGCGCGCTGCGCGCGGGTTGTCATGCGTACGCTTCGACGTGCACCGGGCGCCCCTGGCCGGGGCATGCGCAGCTTGGGCCGTCCAGTCAGCCCTGGCGCGAACGGTCCTCGAGCAGTGCGTGGCACGCCGGGCGGCCCTGCATGCGCGCGCATGCACCCATGCCAGACAGGGCACGGCCTGGCAGCGCTCTGAGCGGTGGGCGCGCGCGCGGCAGGTCGAAGACGCAGGGCATCGCGCTGTCACTGGGCGACAAGCTCATCCTGAAGCAGAAGGGCTGAAGCGCGTTCGCGCATGACTGTGTCTGCAAAGTGGGGGCGGGGCGCGTTGGGTGAGGGTCGTGTAGCATCAGGTCTTCTGCCTTTCGGCGTGTTCGGTCTGCAGCTCCAGTCAAAGAAGGGCGTGTTGACTTGCAGCTCCAGGCAAATTTCAGTGATTTGCATAGGGGCTGTGGCCACGCTGCCTAGCGCAGCCGTAGCTCCGCAACCCGCGTCATACACCTGGAGGGCAGCTCTTCACAGTCAGCCCCATACAGTTTCGCCCCAACACATGCCATGCTGCTTGCACATGCTGTCCCGCAGCATGAGTCAGCTGACAGCTGCCTTTACACCACGCAATGTTGATTCTGCACAGGGCACTGATAGCCCTCTCGCCAGGTAATTGGGCCCGCCTCAGTCCGACTGCAGATCAGATTGAATCGAGCACAGACGTGCCAGCGCTACCGCGAATATGCCAGGTGTGAAGTGAGCTGGCGCGCAGCAGGGTTCAGCATCAAGGACGTGGCGCAGGCTGCATTGCAATGGACTCGTGGGGCCTGAAGCGATGCACTGCGAACACAATCAGCGCACATGCCTGTTTGCTGCCCGGGACAAGCCTGGCAGTCTCAAGTTATGCGCCATGCGGACAACCCTGCAGGAGGGGACCGCCTGCAGGGCTCAACAGAATGCGCTTGACCTAGGACTAGCCTCACGGCCGACAGGAGCGCTAACTTCACGGTCATGAACAACCCTCCCTCGCCTGCAGGCGGCGCGACGAGCGCGTCGCGCGCGGCACCGTGCACGGCGCGCACGGGCTGTCGCCCGGCGGCTTGGCGGCCGGCGTCGCAGCGCGCCGGCGCGTCGCGCGGGTCTGCACCCCTGCGCACAGCAGCCGCGCCCTGTGCTTGCAGGGCATTGTTGTTCCAGGGTCCAGACGGAGGCCGCATGCCCTCACGCATGCACGGCAGCGATGTGCATGCAAGCAGGGCGCAGAACATGAGCCAGCCATGCCGGTGTCGCTGGCACTGCCAGAGGCAACGCTGTAGACGGTGTGAGTCACAGTCAAGCGCGCATCGAGCTTGCATGCGCACCGCCGCTGCTCGCCTCGGCGCGCTTGGTAGGGGTCATCTGCACGGCAGCCGGCGGCGCGGCAGCGGCGCCGTCGCCGCAAGCCAGTTGCTCGGCTGCGCCCGCCGCGCCGTGTGCAGCCACGTTGCCCGGGGCGGCGGCCTCAGTGTCGGACGAGCCGCAGCGGTCCGGAGCCGCGCCCGGCAACGGCCGCGGCGTCGACGGCCCCTCCGCGCAAGGCTTCAGGCTAGGGTCTGGCCGGCCGGCAGGGTCCGTCGGCGACCCCCGGCACGCGGGCGTTGCGCTCTGCTCGCCAAACGTCTCCCCAGCCTCCGCCGAATCAGGCGCGGGCGGGGTCGCCTCCTCCGCAGCGTCGGCCTCGGCCTTGGCGGCCGGGGCGTGCGCTGCGCGGGCGGCGCTCGCGGACAGCACAACATCCACCGCTGCATCGGCGGGCGTGCCTGGCGCAGCGGGCGCGCGCGCGGTCGCTGTCACGGTCACAGCGGCGTCGGCCGGCGCGGGCGCCGCGGCGGCCGCGCCGCCCCCGCACGCCTGCCGCCGCTGCAGCAGCTGCGCCTGCGCGAACACATCACTGTGTGGTTGGAGCATGCGGGCTGACTCTACGCGTCAGCACCACGGCTGTGGAGATTCCTTGCTCTAGCTATAGAGAGAGATGGTGCTGCCGCACAGTCGGCCATCGAGGCAGCATGCCAGGACCCGCGCAAGAGCCCAAGCATCATCCTTGTACCTGGACACAGCCGTGTCTGGCAGCAACAGCCACGCTCGCCACTGATTGCGCCATGTCACCAAGCACTTGTTTGAGCGGATCATCATCAAAGCGTTGCTTTGCGCCAGACCCAGGGCAGCAGAACAGGGCCGGCGTGCGTTTGAGCGCGCGCCTGCACATAGTGCCCCACCGACGCGAAGCCCTTGCCCTGCGCCTCGAAAATGGCGATGCCAGTCGGCTTGAGACCGCGCCGGGTCATACATATGCTGGAGTTGCAGATCCAGGCCTCGTCCTGCGAGCGCGCTCAAAACGGGCGCTGCAGAGGCACGCACACTCGGTTAAGCAATTGGGCATCATGCGCTCGGGAGACCCATGTTGCGGGCAGAGCGCAGGCGTTTGCTGCATGCTGATGCATGCGCACTTGTGTCCGGCCACGACTTGATCAATGCACCTGGGTAGGGAGTATGTGCTAGGGGCTATCCCTAGCCCATGAGAGTCAGCCTGCCAGCATGCAGCACGGCTGCAAAAGTGATCACCCCTGCCGACCTGCCTGCCCTGGGCAACAGCGCGGTGCCCGCACCGGGAAGTCCGCCTCATAGCAGTGCGGGCACAGCCAGGCGCCGGCGGCCATGGCGGCGCGCACGTCCTCGAGCCGCTGCCCGTAGCGCACGCTCAGGCACGCGCGGCAGAAGCGGCCCGTCGCGCTGCCGCAGCGGCTGCACTCGGACTTGCCTGCGCGGCCGCGCCGCCTCAGCTTTGCAGCGCCCGTGGCGGCAACATTTTGCTTGTTCTGCCTCCCGCTGGCTGGGCATGCGTCGCTGTTTCACTGCACCAGGGAACTGCTGCGGCATCAAGCTCGGAGGCGAAACGGCTTACCTCTTTAATGCGATGCCGTTGTGCGCACAGCAGTGCCCACATTGCCTGTGCGATTGGGACAGAGGAGGGTCCCGCACCCTGGCAGGGCAAGGAGGGGTCGCGCGTGCTGCACCGCTTGCAGTCGGGCTCGCCGCAGAGCTTCTTCTGCCGGCAGAAGTGGCAGCAAACGCCTGCCGCGGCCACACACAACTGTTTCCACCAATTGTTTGGTCAAGTTCTGTCCCAGGTGACTGCGGCAGCGGCGCAGCATGTGATGAAGATGATCAGTGGAGATCTTGTGCTGCACAGGTTCCAGGTGTGCAAGCGCTGTCTGCCTGGCACTCGGTGTGCTGTCAAGTGTCGGGCATCGAAGAGGCCGAGCAAAAGCACACGCGCTGGGCACCGCACCCGCCACGGAGTCGTAGATGCTGCCGCGGCTCTGGCTGTTGCAGCGGCGCGCGCTCACAAACGCCGTCCAGCGCCGGTCCTGCTCAGAGGCTACCACGCCCTTGGGCAGCGCGATGCGCCCTGCACGCAGCTGGGCTGTTTTACCTAAAAGAAAATTTGTGCGGGTATTCTGTGACAGCAGCAAGCTTGTATCAAGGAACCATCGCATCACAACCACAGCCAGGCTGCAAGCTGCGGGTCCCACGCCGTCTCCGCTCTCCGCGCCGTCCACATAGTCGTCCGCCAGCCCGTCCTTGAACTCGGGCGCGGCCTTGGCCAGGCGCGCCGACGTGCGCGCGGGCGTGACCGGGCACGACGTTGCCTGCCGCGCAGCGGTATTTTGACGCAGATACAACAACTGCATGTGACCGACATGGGGGCACCTTTGGTGGCCCATCCGCCAAGCACGGATGCCTGGGCCCCCAGCAGACCAACGCAGGCAGCGCGGTGCCCCCTTTATCTTGCCAGTGCATGCACCATCGCCTGTGAGCACTGTCAGCATCCCCCTGCACCCTCAGCCATGCTTGCAAGGGCATGCACCATCAGCAGCAGTGCCGCACCTTCCTGAGCGTGCGGCCCTTCTGGGCCTTGAAGCACAGCTTGGCCTGCAGCAGCGCGGCGTCCTGCCTGATGCCCAGCTCCTCTGCATGCTGCCGCGGACTGTCAGTTTGTTTCCCGCCGATTTGTTACTGGGGCCAGTGGCCCAGGGGTCCTCCATCTTGTACACTACTTTGCCTTGCCCATCAGCTTGTTCAGCAGCACGGGCGCACCCAGCCGCGTCTGGTTTGCTAAGATGCGCCGGGCGCGCTCCTGCTCATACTCGCTCAGCTGCTCCATACCGTGATGGTTTCTGCAGTGCGCCTGGTGCGGCAGGCGCGGCAGGTCAGCACGTGCCGCGTATTGGGCTGTTCATGGCGGGAGTGAGCGCTGAAGCATGAACAGGGGGCCCTCCCCAAGGAGCTTGATGGAGGTGATGGATTCCAACGGTCTCCCCCTTGCACCCGTAATCCCTACTCCTGACTGGCTAGGCTCCTCTCCGAGAGGCTGTCAAGCGTGCAAGAAGCAGAAGCAGGTCCCGACGGCCCCAGAGTTAACATCTTTCACGAATGCACACGCGATGACCAATGCAGACCCCGGGCGCCAGTGGCGTCCCGGCTGCCCTGTACACTGAGCTTGTGCAGCAGCTTGTGGTGCACCATGGCGCCGTGCCACACATTGAAATTATCTCTGAGCGCACCGGGTGCGATGCAGCTGTGCTGCCAAGCACATGCACTTCTTAAGCTTGTTGACCTGCCTAGCCCATTTTCACTACTGGCCACACTCAGGTTCTGAGGTGAGGTGGTCTGCAGGTTGCCCTTTGACAGCCTGGCCTGCATCCACTCCCAGGAGAGCCAGGTTGCGGCGATCGAGCCCCACCAGCGCGTCCGGGCTAGCTTGCCTTCAATTGCCTCCAGGCAAGCGCACTTGCTCTCGCCTCTCGTCTGTACAGGCACCCTCACAGTCCTCGCCAGCAGTACCCCTACACCTGCAATGGTGCATACCTAGCAAAGTCATCTAAGCAATATAATATGGACCGGCCAGAGCCTGCACTCAACGGAGCCTTTTGCTGTACGCAAGCAGGTATGCGGGCGGCGGCGACCTGCTGGAGCTGGCGGCGGCCGCCGACTGCCCGCCCGTGCTGCTGCTGCGGCGCCTGCTGGAGGCCGCGCCGCTCGGCGTGCCCCGCGCGGTGCGCCTCGCCCGCGCACCCGGGGCCCGTCCCACGTGCTGGCACACAGGCGCCGAAGCAGACCAACCCCCGAACATCTGCAAACAGTCAGAGCGCCGCAATCTCCTCCTCGGTGAGAGCTGTCTTGGCCCTCGGCTGCCCCGCGCCAGGCGAGCGCCGCCCTCAGCTGAGCGGGCGCCCGCTCCGCAGCGCAGAAGGTGACGGAGGCGCTGCGGCGGCCTGCGCTGCTGCCGGCGCTCGCGCGCGCGGCGCGTCCCGACCCCGCCGCGCTGCCCGCCGCGCGGGCAGCCGGCGCGCCCAGCGCGGCGCGCGTTGGCGCGGCGGCGGCGGGCGCGCTGCTGCTGGAACGCGCGCGCGGGGACGTCGTGCGTGCGTGCCAGGAGGACCCCATCTTCTCGCCGCACGCGGACGCCGTGCGCCACGTCTCGGGTGCTCGCCGCGTGCCCCTCCGCCGCCGGAGTCACCTGCCCATGTGAGCGTGCCATTAGAGCTCCCGCGCCTCCTCTTGAAAACAGACCCACTGTAGGCCGTTGGAAATCCTCATAATTGATCACGAGGCTGGAGGCGCGTGCTTCGTAAAGGCTGGTGAGGGGCAACGTGGTGACCCGCTCGTGAGCGCCCGCGCGCGCGCAGGCCTGGAGGGCGAGGCGCTGCTGTGCGAGGGCCTGCGCGGGCGCGGCATCGCCTTCTGGCCGGAGCAGCAGCTGCGCGCGGAGGGCTTCTTCAAGACGCCCGACGTGAAGCTCCAGGCACGCCGGCCGCGCCTGCAAACGCCCGACGCGGCGCGGGCGCCGCCGCGCCCCCGCCACAAGATGACACCGCACGCATGCCTCGGCATGAGTGGGAACACGTTGCATGCCGGCCTGCTGACGGAGGCGTTGTGCCTCCTGAGCGGCCTGCTAGTACTGGTGAGCCCAACAATGCGGGTCTGCTGCATATCGAGCTCGGACGACCCGCTGGCACCTGGCTGCGCGCCTCACCTGCACGCGCGCGCTTGCGCAGGTGCCGATCATGGTGCACGGGCACGTCGTCAACTGGATTGACAGCAAGGCCACGTTCAGCAGCGCGCGCATGCACCTGTGCGCCCCCCTCCCTCACCCCCCTCCCGCCTAGTCGAGCCTTGTCGAGTCTGATTAAGTCTTTTGCCTGCCAGCATGCGCGAGCATGAAGTGTTGCACAGCGGTCAGCTCACCCATGGCCCTCACGGCGCCAGCTGCCAAACCGGGAGAGGCGTCCACTGTGCAGCGCCGCCCTTGGTCCCATCACAGCAGCGCAGCCCACACTGCAGCGTCCATACGTCCGCGCCGTCGCCAAAACGCAGCCGCCATGCCATGCTCCTCACGATGTCACCGCGGCCGCCCGCGCGGCGCAGGCAGCAGGCGGCCGAGCAGTACGACAAGTACGTCAACCGCTTCGGCCCGGGCGCGGTGGTGTACTGGTTCGGCCACGCGGGCGGTCTGGCCGCCGCCTGCCCGGGCGTGCTGCTGCTGGACGGCCTGCCCGCCGCGGAGCACGTAATGACGCTGCCCTGCCTGGCGCTCCCCGGCTAGCCGGCCATGGCGCCCGGGCGGTGGCCGCGCGGGCGATCCTGGCGCGCCGCTTGCCCAGGACGCCGTGGCCGCGCCCTGCCTAGAGCGCCTCAACTGAGAGGGTTGGGCTTTTCCCACCTTGTGGCACTGCTCTGCTGCGCGTTATGGGCATGCTCTGCTCACTGGCTAGCACCCAGCCGGTCTCAAGCTTCATTGGGTGTGAATATACCTGCCAGCTCGCGTTTGTGCGTCGAGACGGAGGCGGCAGGAATGTTTCTGACGCGCATACTTTCAGAGTGCTTGTCACTTCTTGAATTTCAATTGCATCTTGCGGCCTGTTGTTTGACAGTAGAAGGCACATCAGGCGCACGTGTGGCAACAAATGCGCAGTGGGCTGCTGACCATGAGTATTAAGCCAGCACCTGTGCCCACCCATGGCAGCACTGCTGCTGCTTGTCTTGCACATGGCCTGTGCAGAGTGCATGCCTGATAGCAGTGTGCTGCGTGCGGCGCACGTGGTGTCGAAGCGCCTCGGGGATGTGCAAGGGCTGGTCAGCCCTTGTGTGCGCTGTCACAGCTGCTAGCATTCCGCGCATTAGGCCCATCAGGTGCACGCATGCATTAGGCCCATCAGGTGCACGCATGCATTTCTACTGCTAGCTGCACTGGTGGCAGACCATGCATGGTGGCTTGTCTCGAGCCTGTAAGCAGGAGCGAGGGACGCACTGCTGCACCCTGAGCGCTTGCTCGCTGTGAGCGCGCGCACGCCCCTTCCGAGCGTGCAACCCAGGCCAGTCAGCGCCTTTGCACATGCGCCGCTCCTCACCAGCGCACACGCAGCGTCCGCCGGCCTGCCGATCGCGGCAGGCTGGCGCCGAAGCGCGCAAGCCCGGCTCAGTTCGCGAGGGGTGCGAGCCGCACGCGCTCTCAAGCGCGCAGCATGCTGCAGCGTCCGCAACCCAAACCCTAGCCCAGCTCGGTGCGCGGGAAGTGGCTGCCGAGCGCGCGCTTGCGCGCGCGCGCCACGTGCTCCAGCAGCCCGTGCGTGCCGAAGCGCTCCGCGACGGCCAGCGTCTCGCGGTCCGTGATCGGCTCCGTCAGCCTGGCGCACGCGCAGGCCCCCCCTCCGCTCGCAGGCTGCTCGGTAGCTGCCGCCAGCGCAGGGCGGGCGCATGGACACCAGGCATGCACGGCGCCGCCGACCTGGCGGCGCAGTCACAGCGCTCTACGCTGATAGTGCTTACGCGGCGCGAGGAGCCCTGCAGGCTGCAGCACAGGCGCCTGTGATGGAGGCAGCGGCAGGTGCCGGGCCGCCCGCCGCTGCCGGCGCGCTGGTCGCCACGCCCAGCCCACAAATCTATAAGCCGCGCTTGGTGGCGCGCGGCTTCTGCACAGCGCGGCGCGCAGCCTCGGCAGAGGCCGTGGCGCGCACGCCTAGCGCGGAGGCGCACGCGCTCGTGCTGCCGCAGTGGGGCACTTACACGTTGGACTTGCGGCATCGGGAGCTCAGCCTGTCCAAGGCAGACGTCAGCATGGTCAAAGAGGAGCGAGGTATGCAGCACAAGGCGCTGCTCACGGGGCCGCCCGCCGCGGCCGGCGCTCTGGTCGCCACGGTGGGCGGCATGGTGAGCAGCGTGCTGTGCTGCGTGGCCCGCTCCCCTTTCACCATCTGACCTCGGCCTTGGGCGAGGCTGAAGCCAAGCCACAGCAAGCCCAACGTGTAGGCGCCCCACTGCGGCAGCACGAGCGCGAGCGCCCCGCGCTAGGCGTGCGCGCCACGGCCTCTTTCACGGCTGCGCGCCACGTGCCTCCAGCACGCCTGCGCGGACGCAGCCGGGCAGGGGCGCGCCGGGCGGCCGGCGACACGAGCGCCTCGAGGTCCGCCGAAGGCGTCAGGCGCGGCACGAGCGCGCCGGGCTCGCGGCCGCGGTATGCGCGCTGGACGCGCGCCTCTATGTTGTCCAGCACCTCGCGGTACCTGCCGGGCATGTTCCCCGTCGGCGCGGCGCATGCCTGGTGCGCCCGCGCTGGCAGAGCAGCGCGGCGCTCCGCGCTTTTGCTACCCTGGCAGCGTCACCCCAGTCAGCGCTGCGTGTTAGTCCCTAGAAAGTGAATGCCACAGGGGCTGCCCAGAGGAGCTGCCGCGCGCCGGGCACGCCCTGCGGCTCTGCGCGCGGCCGCGCGGCGGGCCTGGAGCCGGCCGGGAGGCGCCGGCCGCCTGCCGGCAGGGCCGCCCCGGGCGCAGCAGCTTGGCCGGCCAGGAGCTACCCCCAGGCGCCCCGGGCGCAGCAGCCTGCCCCGCGGCGGGCGGGCGCGCGCACCGCGGCTCTGGGCGCAGCAGCTTGGCGGGCCAGGAGTCGGCCGGAAAGACGACGCCGGTGGCCTGCAGACCGAGCAGGTCGCGCCGCAGCGCGGCCAGCTGCTGCGTCTCCGCATGCGACAGCATGTTGCGCAGCGCCGCGCAGCCGGACAGCGCCGAGGACGCGCTGAACGCCTGCGCGCCGGCCGGGCCATGGGGCGCCGGGCGCGGGCGCCCGGAATGGATGCCTCGGCACACCACTGCCTGGTGTTATCAGGCGCTGAGCACCGGCGTGCCGGCCAGGCCTTGGCGCGCCAGGAGCCCGGGTGTCAAGGCGAGGACGCCATAGCACACCCCTGGCTACCAGTGTTAGCCGCTGAGCGCCTGCCACGCCCAAGGCGCCGTGCGCCGGGCCGGGTCTGAGACATGCATGGACCAGGGCCTAGAACATGCATGGACGGGGCGCTGGCCGGGCGGCGCGCCTTGTACCCGCAGTAGTACAGCGGCAGGTTGGGCACGGGCGTCGCCAGCAGCGGCAGCAGCGGGATGCACGCCAGGCCGTAGGTCCACTGCGCACGGCCGGCGCGCCCCGTGTCAGGCTCTGATGCCCCTTGCGCCGCTCGCGCCGCGCGCGGACCGATATGCCCCGCGCGCCGGTCAGGCAGCCCGTGCGCGCCCCGGGAGCGAGCCCATGCCGCCCGCTCCTGTGCTGGCTTGGGACCCAGCAAACTGGCTGCGACACACGCGCAGCGACGCATGCAAGACCCTGTCCATGCATGCAGCTCTCCCTGCGCGTGTTGAGAACAACAACCAGCTGCGCAGGCACCCTGCCGAGCCAGCCGCAAGGCTCTGGGTACCCGGGGGCGCACCAGGCGCCTGCGTATGCGGCCCTGCTGGTCCTTCAGGAGCAGACGCAGCCGCCGCCGCACCAGCCGCGCCTGGAAGGAGCTCTGCGTCGGGCCGCATGACAGCGTATCATCTCTGCATGTTGACACAGCAGCATGGTGCTGCTCACAGTCACTGCAAGCCTGTCTCGTCTCACGTCACAGTTAGGCGCATGGAGCTGCCAGTCAATTTTGCACCTGCCGTGTTGAATGGCCTCTACGCTGCACGAGCCTGAGCACGAGCCATCGAGCGCCCTGGCAGTGTCACAGCAGGAGTCGGGAGTGTGCGCCCAGCCGCGGAGACTGCGCGGCACTGCCGCCTGAGCTGGCCGCCTTTCCTGCCATGCGGGCGCCAAGCTTGGCAGCGCCTGCCGAATCCCCAGGACAGGGCAGGGCTGAGGTTCCCGGGGCCCGGCGGGCGGGGGCGGGTACCGGGAAGACGAGCTCCAGGCTGTCCGGCTCGGTCGGCACGCCCTTCAGGAAGGACTCCTCCGGGTCCTCCCGCGACAGCACGCCCTGCGCCAGCCTGCGCGCGCGCGGGCGCACGCCTGCAGGCTGACCATGGTGGCACGCTGATAACCATCTCCACCTTGTGCGTCATGTTGTTGCGCACCGGGTAGCCCGTCGCCAGCTGGATGCTGGTGGTGTACGAGTATTAGTTGCTGTGCGGGTGGAACAGCCACGTAATTCCGTCAGACAGCTTGTTGGCGAAGGTTTCAAAGGCGGCACCACTAAGGAGAAGCCTGACATTCTGACGGCGGCGTCAAGGAATATCAACAACATGTCTGACGGAGTTACGTGGCTGTTCCACCCGCACAGCAACGAGTACTCGTACACCACCAGCACCCAGCTGGCGACGGGCTACCCGGTGCGCAACAACATGACGCACAAGGTGGAGATGGTTATCAGCGAGGAGTCGACAAGCGCCCTGACGATTCACGATGCTATGTTTGCACAGTCTATGGGGCTGGAAGTGGACTACGGCCAGGTGCCGCGCTGCTCACGGCGGTCATGCTCAGCCTCCGCGAGCCTTGCACGGCAAACTAGGACGCCTGGATACCCGAGCCTCGGCGCAAGCGGCCGGCAGGCAGGCGCCCGCAGGCAGCGGCGGGCGGGGCGGGGGCGCAGGGCACCTGTACAACCAATGCTTGAAGGTGCCCTGCTTGGCGTCCTGCAGGTTGCGCCACTGCGCCAGCAGCTTGGTGTGCACCTGGGCGAGCAGGGACGCCGCTGACGCTGGGCCCTGCTCACACCTCCTGCACTGGCTCCTGACTTCTGAAGAAGCGACCACACGACCAGCGGAAGAGCCGCACTGGGAACAAGGCCACCTGACAAACCTCATCAAGCTGTGTGTGTCAACGTTCACATCGCAGGTGACCTGCGGGCCACCAAAACACACAGCCTGACAGCACACGCCAAGCTTCAACACTGCTGCACTGTCTTTGCTCTGCACACACGCTCACAGAAAACAAGGGGCGGCGGCGCGCCTTCTTAGACAGGGACGATGTGAAAGCAGACACCCGCTCCTCCAAGTTGCGGCCCTTGCTCCACTCCAGCGCAGGCTGCACAGCCGCCGCGGCGCCGTGCGCCTCCTCCCTCCAGGCATGGTACAGCCAATAGTTTCTGTAGATGGGGAAGATCAGGACGCGGACATTCTGGGACGGCACAGACATACAATGCCGCAGCCGACACTCAGTTTTCTATTCTTACGCCTGTCTCCTCCAGACCTATGACCGGATCAACAGGGAGACAAGAAACTTGCGCAGCACGCCTTTGATGCAGCATATGCTGCTGCAGGTGCAATTAGCAGGCTGTTTTCCTTGAACAGACACAGAGGCAGAGGAATGTTTCGTACTCCCTGACTTGAACAGGTGCCTCGCACTCCACTTCCGGACTGTGTGCGATGCCTGATGGGACACTCGCGAGAACAGATAGGGTTAAATGACCTACCCACAGAGCAGATGGCAGGCAGGCGAGGACGACTCAGCAGAGAGTGACAGAGCGGCGACTGTACAGCCTGCTCACTCCTGTGTGGACCACAACGCTACCCAGCAGGTAATGAGGACGCTGCCGCTGCACGCGCCAACCGCCAGCCGCGCTGGCGCACCTGCGGGGCTACAGCACCAAGCCCAGGTGCCGCGTCCGTCCAGCGTCTGCCGCTTTGCTGTGTTCCTTCCACCATTCGTGCACCCTTTGGCGAGTTCCGAAGCACAAGCGGACAGCGCTCTGTATCCAACGCACGGCGCTGCGCTTATCAGGTCGGCCCCAGTCACACATATGCTGGCGCCAGAGCTGCGCAGGAGACGTGCCGCAGGCCGGTCGCAGCTTCGCCGCTGTGCTATCCGCAGGTCCGCTCGCGTCCGCCTCTGGACTGCGCTCTTCTTGCACCTGGGCGCAGCTGCCTCTCTGCTAGTTTTGTTGTGTTAACAAACAAGAGCCATGGTTGGCCACACGCGCGTATCAAAGCGACGTTGGATGTCTGGCAGGCGCGCCGCGCGGTGCAGCCGGTGCGCTGTGGCGAGTCACAGGGCAGCCCCAGCATCACCAAGAAGCGCACAACCGGTCCTCCGTTCCTGCCGCCGATCACACCAAACGTGCGCTGCCCCTTGCCAAGACGCATTTTGCGCACCGCTCCGCTTCTTGAGCGGGGCCCAAGGGCTGCTCTTGCAGCGCCCCTTGCATGGCAGCCCCTGTGCGAGCGAGCAATTTATGGTGTGTCGAAGGCTCTGGGGTGTCGAGCAGCTCCTGCCTGGTAGTGTTTTTGGAAGCTCACGTGTCTTCAGACGAGTCCCTTACTCTCCCGTGAAGTGTTGCTGGGATGGCCTCGGTCGTCGTCGAGGATTATGGCTGCCTCCAACCTGGAGACTCCTGCAGCCGTGTGCGGCTCAGCGTCACTGCTGCGCTCGTGCAAAGCGCAACCTGACTGTTGTTGTGCTGCAAGAGGAGCGGCAAGAGCACACTTTTGCTGAGCGCAGGAGGGCGGCGGCGGCGGCGGCGGCGGATGGGACAAGATTGTACGCAACGTGGCCGTCAACGCAGCGCTGCTCGGGCTGTACTTCTTCGTTGACAGCGGCGGCGGCGACGGCGGCTTCTTTGGCGGCGGCGGCGGGGGCGGCGGAGGCGGAGGAGGTGGCGGCGGGGGCGGCGGCGGCGGCGGCGGCGGCGGCCCCGACGGCAACAGCATGCGCCCTCAGCGCCCGGAGATCACGTGCCGCGACCTGGACTCGGTGCGCCGCGGTGTCCCTGCCGTGGGGCGGCGCAGTTGATGAGAGCTTGCAGCCCTGCCTGCCTGGCGCTGGGGCCTCACTCACTGCGTGTATCTTGTGTGCGTGCGCGTGCCCCGTGTGAGCTGCGACCATGCGCATGCAGGACGACGAGGAGGACAAAGTGAAGCGCGCGCGGCCGGCGGGCAAGCGGCGCCGCAAGCGCGTCAAGGCCGCTGTCTGA
>JAABUY010002441.1_pt1 | contig 22065 bp, 18 predicted proteins | sample 5560271 | NCBI WGS metagenome assembly JAABUY01 (sample SAMN10711886, study PRJNA513374) | rock metagenome | isolation source: Antarctica rocks | place: Antarctica: Victoria Land, University Valley | reverse complement strand
GATTACCAGGACACACAAGCCTTGTTTTATTCCCTTAACCGTATACTCAATAATATTGGTAAAAACCTGTTCCTAAATTTTAAACCATTCCAAATTAATCTAAAATAATTTTAAAGAAGTACTTAGTATCATTCAGTCCATGACATGGAGCCAACTCCAGTCTATTTATGCTGATTATAAAGAGTTCAATTATATAGGAAGAATAATCACTGAGAAATACTACATACAAAGTGAAGAACGAGCTATATTACTTAGGACTTTGACGGCAAAAGAACGCTATGAGTTATTGTTAAGTTCTCACCCTACTATTTTTCAAAAGGCCTCATTAGGCCAAATTGCTTCCTACTTGGGAATAAGCCAGGAAACGCTGAGCCGTGTCCGTGGCAGACACAGAGCTTTTTGACATATGTCAAAAATATTGATAAAAAAACATTATAGGTTTAACAAAAAAAGCTATGAAAACAAAATTAATTGGTCTGGTTCTAATTATAAGCGGCATAGTTTCATGTAAAAAGGAACAGACTTCCATTACTACAGAAACATTGTCTCCCAATCTTGATTCGTCGAAAAATTTATCAATTAAACAAATCAAAGATTGGTACAACACCCAAGTATCTTTATCATTGAACCTGCAAAATCAAACTGCAAATAGAAATTTTTCTCTTTCGTCATTATCTTTTCAATGGGACAAACTAGAATCTATTAAAAATGCAACAGGCAACTACTGGTTAGTTCACCTTGAGGGTCAGCCTTCTTTTGAGAACGTAAAACAAGGTTACCGTAAACTTGCCTTTCTTCAAGATACCACCGGAAGTATTCAGGCACGTATCCTCGAAATTATTCCCGATGTTTTATACATTCAAAGAAAGCAAAACGTGTCCACATCAGATTTTACAGGAAGAGTATTTATATACAATGATTCTTATGCGCTAATTGAAGGATACGTATTATTAAAAGGTAAAATAATCGGACAAATAATCCCAAAGCTGCCTACTAACACCCCAAAATTGTCTGCTTTAAATAATGATATTGTGAAAGTTAGCGGCGGTTGTGTCTGGAATGATAATAGTTACATTGATGCGGAGGGAGTACTTACTGTTTATTCCGAGAAAGTATGTAGTGATGTGGCCTTTGATGGAGGTTATCTACGTGCGTTTAATGGAGGCGGTGGCAATTATCTAGGTAATAGTGGTGGCGGTGGTGGCTCTGCTCATTCAGCGCCTGCGGTTGTTAATTTACCGGGGGAAGGACATACAAAAGTAAACCCAAAACAGTTTATGAGTTGTTTTGGCAATATCGCCGATGCCGGTGCCTCAACTAAAGTAACGATATATGTTCAAGAGCCTTTTCCTGGAACGTCATTCGCAGTTGGGCCGAATAGTGTTGGTCATGTAGCTATTGGTCTAACAAAAAGCAATGGTAATGTGTCGATAACTCAAGTTGTAGGTTTTTATCCTGATGCAACTGGATACGCCAAATTACACGCTCCTTCTAAAGTGGTGAATAACGGAGGTGATCTCGACTATAATGTTAGTATTACTTATACGGTGAGTTCGGATCAGTTTGCTCAGATTACAAACTATCTTTCTAATCCTCCGGCAACTTATGACCTTAGTACATTTAATTGTACAAATTTTGTGTATAGCGCGTGTCAGGCTGGTAACATTACATTGCCGGGTCCCTATAGTACAACAGGTTTTAATGGGGCAACGATGACGTTTGATAAAACCATGACTCCCGCTGGCTTGGGTAGCAGCATTGAAAGTTTAAAGGGTTCAAATAATGTCAATACGAATGGTGGTACAACACCTAATAGTAAAGGGCCTTGTAATTAATTGTTATAAATGCAGTTAATCAAATGAAAAAGCGAATAATTTTAATCATACTTACAATTATTGTTATCAGTAATCTTCCTTTTTTCACCTTTTTTTTACAGCAGGATTATAGCTACAGTAATGCTGACGGTAGTTTCACTTACAGCGAGGAAGGGGGTAAAGGTAAATCATATTGGGGATGTCAACGTATGTACGGATATTTCCTATGCCAGCACCCGGAAAAAGACCAGGGTGATAACCGATTATATCGTACATTTACTATTAAACCTTGGAGATTTTGGGAGTGGTATGAGCTGATTTTTCATCATGATAGGTTTAAACTTCCTTATCTTAGCAATCGATTGAAAAAGTAATATTGTTAAAGGCGCTTACTCCTAATAATATTGCTAAATTATTTTTGTGTGCTTCGTTTATCACCTCAGTTTTAAAAATTATATGTTTTCAATTTCATTTTAAGGCACTACTTAGCTGAACAAAGTTATTTTACATTTTTAAGTTAGCCTTCTATTTTAAAAGCTTACTGATCTGTAGTTGACTTTTTTCTACTGGAATCGCTTTTAATTTGATTTGATAAGTTGGTATCAAAAATATTAACATAACTTTTCTTTCTAAACCTACTTTTGGACTGTCTTTTTTACCTATTTGGAGGTAAATACCCTAAAAAATGGGTTAGTTCGGAAAGTTACCGCTTTTTTAACCTACAGTTTTACTAATTATTTTTCAAGTCGAACAAAAGGAATAATATACTTACACCAACATTGAGTTCTTTAATTATTGATTTAAAACGCTTGTGCTTTTAATTATCTTTTACAAATGCTACATTTATTGCCAAGCCTTTTCCTAAATTAATGAACCAAACACCCGAACAAATTGCACGTGATGAAATAGACAGGCAACTGGAAGCTTCCGGATGGAAAGTTCAAAGCAAAAAGCAGATTAACCTGGCAGCAGGTTTAGGCGTAGCTGTCCGGGAATATCAAACGGATATTGGTCCGGCGGATTACGTGCTTTTTGTAGATCGGAAACCGGTCGGCCTGATTGAAGCCAAACGTTTGGAAGAAGGTTTTAAGTTAATAAATGTTGAAGAGCAATCGCACGATTATGCAACAGCACAACTTAAATTTTTTAAGAATGAAACGTTGCCCTTTGTGTATGAAAGCACCGGCAGAATTACACGTTTTACCGATTACCGCGACCCTAAACCAAGATCGCGTGAAGTATTTACTTTCCATCGGCCTGAAACCTTAAAAGCATGGGTAAAAGAAGCATCCACGCTGCGCAATCGCTTGTTAAACCTGTTACCGAGATTGCCTGAAGAAGGTATGCGCGATTGCCAGCTAACGGCAATCAATAATTTAGACCAATCGTTCCGCGAAAACCGTCCAAAAGCCCTCATCCAGATGGCAACCGGTTCGGGTAAAACTTTTACGGCTATTACTTTTATTTACCGGCTACTTAAATTTGCGAAAGCTAAGAGGGTTTTGTTTTTGGTGGATACGCGCAACCTGGGCGAACAGGCCGAAAGCGAGTTCCGCCGTTACGAACCGCAGGACGATAACCGCCTTTTCCCGGAGCTGTATGGCGTTACGCGTTTGAGCAGTTCCTTCATCCCAACGGATAGTCAGGTTTACATCAGCACCATTCAACGCCTGTATTCTATTTTGAAAGGCACCGAGCTGGATGAAAGCCTGGAAGAAGAAAATCCGAACGAGAAAAAATATACGGTAAAAGAAGCATTGCCCGTGGTTTACAATGCCAAAGTGCCGCCGGAGTTTTTTGATTTTGTGGTGATAGACGAATGCCACCGCAGTATTTACAACTTGTGGAAACAGGTGCTGGATTATTTCGATGCTTTCCAGATCGGGCTAACGGCCACGCCGGATAACCGCACTTTCGGGTATTTTAACCAGAACTTAGTTTGCGATTATGGTTACCAGAAAGCCGTGGAAGACGGTGTTTTAGTGCCTTATAATGTTTTTGAGATCGAAACCAAAATCACCAAAGAAGGCGGAACGATCAGCATAGGCGAAATGGTGGATCACCGGCAGCGGTTGAGCAGGCAAAAAATTTGGCGCAGCGTGGATGAAGACATCGAATTTACGGGCAAACAGCTGGATAGCAAGGTCGTGAACCCAAGCCAGATCCGCCTCATTATCAAAGAAGTAAAAAAGCAACTGCCCGCCATGTTCCCGGATCGTTTTGATGCGAAAGGCGATTTCGAAGTGCCGAAAATGCTCATTTTCGCGAAAGACGACAGCCACGCCAACGATATTATCGAAATTGTGCGCGATGAATTTGCGGCGGGCAACAGCTTCTGCAAAAAGATTACCTACCGAAGCGAGGAAGACCCGAAAACCGTATTGACACAATTCCGCAATGATTATTACCCGCGCGTGGCCGTTACTGTGGATATGATTGCGACCGGCACGGATATCCGCCCGCTGGAAGTGTTGCTGTTTATGCGCGATGTAAAAAGCAAAAGCTATTACGAGCAGATGAAAGGCCGCGGTACGCGCCTTTGCGACGTGGAAGAACTGAAATTAAAAGGTTCGCCGGCAGCCAAGTTTTCTAAAGATCATTTTGTGATTATCGATGCCATCGGCGTAGAGAAAACGCAGAAAACCGACAGTCGCCCGCTGGAAAAAAAGCCGGGTATGAGCTTGAAAGAAGTGGTAGAACGCATTGCTACCGGCGATACCAGCGAAGATTTGCTGAGCACGCTTGCTAACCGACTGATCCGCATGGATAAGCAGATCAGCAACCGCGAAAAACTAACCTTCGCCGAAAAAGCAGGCGGCCAAACCATCAATCAGGTGGTAAAACAATTGCTGAACGCGCACGACCCGGACACACTGGAAGAAATCCGCCAAAATATAGACGAAACCATGCCCGGTGCAGCACCTGCCGATAAAGAAGAAGCGCAGGCAACACGCCATCAGCAATTGCTGGAGCAGACCGTGGCCATCTTCCACAACTCGGAACTGCGCAACTATGTGATCGATATCCGCAAACAATACGACCAGCTGCTGGATACCATTAACCTGGATGAAGTGCTGAACACCGGCTGGGTAAAAGACAACGACGAAACGGCCAAAGCACTTATTTTTGATTTTACCGACTGGATCAATCAGCATCGCGACGAAATTACGGCCTTGCAATTGTTTTACGCACAGCCTTACCAGCGCCGCGAACTCAGTTATAAAATGATCAAGGATTTGGCGGAAGCCATCAAAACCAGCAAGCCCACGCTGGCGCCGCTTCATATCTGGCGGGCGTACAGCCAGTTGGAAAAAGTGAACGGGCAACCTAAAAATGAACTGACGGCCTTAGTTTCGCTGTTGCGCAAGGTAAGCGGACTGGATGAAAGCCTGACGGTTTATGATAAAACGGTTGACCGCAACTTCCAGGATTGGGTGTTTAAAAAGCAGGCCGGTACGCTTAAATTTACCGAAGAGCAGATGGCCTGGCTGCGCATGATAAAGGATTATGTGGCGGCATCTTTTAAGGTAGAAGCCGACGATTTTGAGCTGGACCCGTTTAACAAACAAGGCGGCCTGGGCAAAATGTGGCAACTGTTTGGCAGCAGCACCAACGAATTAATTAAAGAACTAAACGAAGCATTGGCTGCATAAGCAAGCACTAAAAAAAGGATGATAAAAGAAGCATTGCCCGAAGGGTGGGAAAAAGTTAAGTTAGGTGAAATTTGCCAAATTATAAGAGGAGCTTCACCAAGACCTATGGGTGATCCACTTTACTTTACTGGAAATATACCATTTTTAAAGATCGCTGACATTACGAGAGTTTCTGGTAAAGTAGTATTTGAATCTAAAACTATGGTAAATGCCCTTGGGGCGGAAAAAAGCCGATTGTTAAAAAAAGGTACTTTGGTCTTGACAAATAGTGCAAGTGTTTGCATTCCTAAGTTTTTAGGTAGTGATGCTTGTATTCACGATGGTTTCGTTTCTTTCATAAATTTTAAAAGGGAAACCGATTTAAACTTCCTTTACTATTATTTTGATTATATGAGACCTTCTGTAATACAGAATAACAGACAAGGTATTACGCAAGTAAATTTAAATACTGATATTATAAGAGATTTTGATTTATTATTTCCGCCACCATCACAACAACACCAAATTGTAGAAAAGATAGAAGAACTGTTTAGTGAACTGGATAAAGGCATCGAAAACCTGAAAACCGCACAGCAGCAGCTTAAAGTTTACCGGCAAGCGGTTTTAAAATGGGCTTTTGAGGGTAGGCTGACGAATGAAGATGTGAAGGATGGGGAATTGCCGGTAGGTTGGGAATGGGTGAAGTTGGGAGATGTGGCAGATGTAAATCCAAAGTTACCAAACAAAGAAGTTCTGCTTGACACATCAGAAGTTCAGTTTATTCCGATGAAATTGGTTGAAGAAGTAAATGGCAAAGTTCATCTAACAGAAACTAGAAACTTTGGGGAAGTAAAAAAAGGTTATACTTCTTTTATCAATAAAGATGTGATTTTTGCTAAAGTTACGCCTTGTATGGAAAACGGCAAGATTGCTGTTGTTGATAATTTAATAAATGATATAGGATTTGGTTCAACGGAGTTTCATGTAATTCGCTCAAAAGGGAAAGCTAAAAGTCAATATCTTTTTAATTTTCTTGTACAAGAAAGATTTAGAAATGAAGCAGAAAATGAAATGACAGGTGCAGTTGGTTTGCGTCGAGTTCCAAAACAATTTATTGAAAACTATAATCTTCCCCTCCCTACAATTCAAGAACAACAACAAATTGTTCAGGAGATAGAAAGCCGCCTGAGTGTATGCGATAAAATAGAAGAAACTATTAGCACCAGCCTGCAACAGGCAGAAGCGTTAAGGCAAAGTATATTGAAAAAGGCGTTTGAAGGAAAATTGTTGATGAAGATAGCCCTAGAATTTATATAGTATGGATAAAATCTTTGAAAGTCTCTTTCCTAAACTTAAACCTTTATTTGAAGAATTTTTAAAGAAGCATCATTTAAATTTCTTTAAAGATTATATTGAAATCTTATACTGGATCACTATTTTTATTGTAGTATTTGTAATAACATGGATATTAAAATCGCTGCTTGAACTTGTCAAAAAATATAGAGTTAGTAAAAACTCTGACGAACTGCTTAATTACTTTTCCAAAAACGAGGTACGTTATGCTACAAGTAATTATTTAACAACGCATGGACAATCAAACGATCCCTCGGATTTATTAGAATTACGAGAAGCTTTAGCGAGACCTGTAAATAAGAAAAACCTAATAACTTTTTTTAAAAAGGAGTTTTCAAAGAAAAACTATGATAGAGGCTTTTATTTAATTTTAGGCGATTCAGGCATAGGTAAAACGACATTTCTTATCAATTTATATCTTAAATTCAAATTATCCTTTTTTCCAATCGAAAAAAGAAAAATTTATTTCATTTCGTTAGCAGATAACACATATAAAGAAACTATTGAAAATTTAAAAAGAACCGCAAACAATTCAATTTTGTTACTTGACGCGTTTGATGAAGATGTGACTTCATGGGAACATCCAGAAGAAAATTTAGAGCAATTATTAAAAGAAGTAAGTGGGTTCTCTACAGTTGTACTTTCTTCAAGAGGTCATTTCTTTTCTTCAAAAATTCAGGAATTATCGAGGATAGATATGTTTTCTAAGCTTGTGAACAAGGAACAATTCATATTAAAAAAAATCTACCTTTCTCCTATAAACGATTACTCCATTTACCTGTACCTAATTAGAAAATATATTTTTAAGGCTCCATTCAAAATATATAAGTCTTTTTTAATAGTAAAGCAATGCCCAAACCTGATGGTGAGGCCAATGCTATTGAATAATGTTGATTACTTACTTAAAACAAAAAAGAAATATGCTTTTACAGTAGAGATCTACTTGAAATTGATACTATCTTGGATTAGTCGTGAAAAGCAATTTGTTGATGAGTCATCAATAATGTCATTTTCTAAAGATGTAGCAGTGCACATGTATAATGAAAGAAATCACAATAAGGGATTATATATACAAGAAAAAGAACTGGAAAAATACTTGAAGCATTCTCATGTTTCAATAGATACAGTAGTAATGAAAACCCGAAGTTTGCTAAACAGGACTTCTGATAAATATAAATTCTCTCACAAATCAATTTTCGAGTATTTTTTAGCATTATCAAAAATGGACAACATAGAACTAGATTATTTGTATAATATGAAATTGAATAATCCTTTTAGCTTGGAAGGTTTAAGCGATGCAGAACGCTTCTTTAATGAATTATTTAATTTGAAGGTTACGATTCCCTATTTGGAAAAATTTTCTTCTATTTCAATTGATCCTTATACTCTTTCTAAAACCAAATCTTTAAACCTACAAGGTTCAAAAATAATCACATTACTTTTTTTAAAAGAAATGTATTGGATAGAAAATTTAAACCTTAATCGGACACTTGTTCGAGATTTAAAGCCCTTATACGGTTTAAAGAATTTAAAAAAAGTTGAATTAAAAGGCACATATTATGATTCAGCTCAATCTTATCCTGGAAATCCAAGAAAAGAGGTTGAAGAATTACAAGATGCGTTACCAGATTTAAGGATAATAAACTGATATTTCAATTGTACCAATTGGAATATGACTATCGTATCTTGGTATTTTTAAATAAAATGAAAGAAAAATTATAATCAACAATAACGACTAATATTTTAACCATGTATCATTACAAAGGAAAAGATCCAGAAACCGGTGAAAAAATAGAGAAAGAATTCGAAGATCATGATGAAGCAAAAAATTTCGCGGATGAATATTCAAGAGAATATCCCGTCTATGAGATTTATGATGACGAGATGGAAGACGTTATCTACTCAAACGAAATTGATGATGATGCTAATGCTGTAGCAAGGGAAAATATGTTTCCTGATGGAGAGGATAATGAAGATTGATTTGAATTAAAAAGTATAGTAAAAGAGAAAAAACTTACTTCAAAATCTAAATGATAATTCATGACATCTTCCGCAATCATATCCAAAGTATAGTCTTTCTGTAATACGCTGCGCGATGATGGCGTAGGTTACGGCAATATGCAAAACCCAAAGCAAATAATCATAACCTTTAAGCCCGACACCATAATATGGAAAACATCAAAGTAAAATCACTTGGCCCGATTAAAGAGGCAAACATCAATTTTGGTGATTTAACTTTGTTTGTGGGCCCACAGGCCAGCGGCAAGAGTATTTTGCTGCAACTGATTAAACTTTTGGTGGATAAAAAGAGCATCCGCCGCACCATTGAACAATATGGTTTTATTTGGGGGAACCAGGAGGAGGAAATTTTAGACCGTTACTTTGGCGAGGGTATGGGCAGCATCTGGACGAAGGATACGGAAGTGGTTTTTGATGATAAGAATTATAAAGCTGATTACCTCAAACCAAAACAAAAAGAAAATTATAAAACAGCAGAAGATGAGTTATTTTATATCCCGGCACAGCGGATTATTTGTTTGCAAAACGGCTGGCCGCGCTACTTTACCGAATATGAAGATGCGGTGCCTTACGTGCTTCGGGATTTTAGCGAAACGTTACGCCAGTTTTTAGAAAGCGGTTTAGGAAAAGAAGAAGCTGTATTTCCTAAAAATCAGCGGCTGAAACAAGCGGTTAGAAATTCTATTAACGACAGCATTTTCCATAATGGCAAAATCATCATTGACAAAACGAACAAAAAACGTTTTAAATTGAATATCGGAGGTTCCAGTTTGCCTTTTATGGTTTGGAGTGCCGGCCAAAAAGAATTTATGCCTTTGCTGCTTAGCTTTTACTATTTATGCCCGGGTTCTAAAGCAAGCCGTAAAGAAGGGATTAAATACGTTATTATGGAAGAGCCGGAAATGGGTTTGCACCCCGAAGCCATCCAGTCGGTACTATTACAGGTGATTGATTTACTTTCCAGAGATTACCAGGTAATTATTTCTACCCATTCGCCTGTTTTATTAGAATTTGCCTGGGCTTTTAATATTTTGAAAGAAGCAAAAGCTACAGGTAAAGAGCTTTCAGCTTTATTTAACCTGCCAAACGCTACTTCTTTAAAAGAGATGCTTGGGCAGCAGTTACATAGCAAAACGATTAACACCTATTATTTTGACAGGAAAGACGGGCAGGTGAGTGTTAGGGATATTTCGGGCCTGGATGCTTCGAGTGAAGAGGAAGCGGTTGCCGAATGGGGCGGACTGTCATCTTTTAGTGCCAAAGCAACGGACATTGTTTCTAATATCGCTGCCAGCCATGTCTAAACAGAAGCTCAACAAGTTTAAACATGCTGTCGAATCCACTCCTGAAATTCAATATTGTTATCAACAAGGATTAAAAGCGTTAGGTGCCAATAGTAAAAAGATCGAACTTGCAACTCCTGTTTTATGTGATGGCAGCTTAGAAATTGATGAATGTGTAAAACCAATATACCCGAATGATAGCCGCTGGGATTATTGCCTGTCTTACAAAGGGAATGTTTACTTTATAGAAGTACATACCGCAAATACACGAGAGGTTAGCGCGGTATTGAAAAAGCTGCAATGGTTAAAAGATTGGCTGATTGCAAAAGCGCCACAATTAAACAGCTTAAAAGCTAAACAACCTTACTACTGGGTACAATCAAACAACTATGCCATTTTAGAAAATTCGCCTCAGGCAAGAAGTATCGCACAAGTAGGGTTAAAACCAATATCGAAACTACAATTAAAATAGTCTTAAAATAACAAATGACCTCTTCCGCAATTATATCCAAAGTTTGGTCTTTCTGCCACACACTACGTGATGACGGCGTAGGTTACGGCGATTACTTAGAACAACTCACGTATTTGCTTTTCTTGAAAATGGCCGATGAATACAGCAAGCCGCCCTACAACCGAACGCTGCTTGTGCCGCCAGAATACAACTGGGAAAGTTTAAGCACCTTGCGTGGTGCCGAACTGGAAGGCCATTATACCGAACTGCTGCGCACTTTGGGGCAGCAAAAAGGTATCCTCGGCCAGATATTCACCAAAAGCCAGAACAAGATACAAGACCCGGCCAAGCTGTGGAAACTGATCGACCTGATTGACAAGGAAAACTGGATCGTGATGGGCACCGATGTAAAAGGCGACATCTACGAAGGTTTGCTGGAAAAGAATGCCGAAGATACCAAGAGCGGTGCCGGTCAGTATTTTACGCCGCGCGCTTTAATCAGCGCGATGGTGGCCTGCGTGCGCCCACAACCTTTAAAAACCATTGCCGACCCGGCCTGCGGAACGGGCGGTTTCTTCCTGGCTGCTTATGATTATATTGCGGGTCATGATAATCTCGACAGAGAACAAAAGCAGTTTTTGAAGTTTAATACTTTTTTTGGGAATGAGATTGTAGCAGGAACGCGAAGGCTGGCATTGATGAACCTTTTCCTGCACAATATTGGTGATATTGATACCGAAAACTTTATTTCCCCGGCAGATTCGCTGATTGCAGATTCAGGCGTTCGATATGATTATGTACTGGCCAATCCGCCTTTTGGGAAAAAGAGCAGCCAGACCTTTACCAACGAAGAAGGCGAACAGGAAAAAGAAGACCTGACTTATAACCGTCAGGATTTCTGGGCAACCACCAGTAACAAGCAACTCAACTTTGTGCAGCACATCCGCACGATGTTAAAAACAACCGGCATGGCTGCGGTGGTATTGTCAGACAATGTTTTGTTTGAAGGCGGCGCAGGGGAAACGGTACGGAAGAAACTGCTGGAAACAACAGATTTGCATACGATACTTCGTTTACCTACCGGAATTTTTTATGCCAATGGTGTAAAAGCAAATGTTGTTTTCTTTGATGCAAAAGCAGCATCCAAAGAACCCTGGACGGCAGCAATATGGTATTATGATTACCGCACCAACATCCATCACACCTTAAAAAAGAACCCGCTGAAGCTGGAAGACTTGCAGGACTTTATCGACTGCTTTCAACCAGAAAACCGGCATAAAAGAAACGAAACCTATAACTCAGAAACCAACCCGGAAGGACGCTGGCGTAAGTTTACCTATGAAGAGGTCATCAGCAGGGACAAAACGAGTTTGGATATTACCTGGCTGAAAGATAAATCTTTAGCTGATCTGGATAACCTGCCTGATCCTGATGTTTTAGCATTAGAGATTATGGAAAACCTGGAAGCTGGTTTGGAGAATTTCCGGTCGATTATCAAACAGTTGACTTAGTCATGTTTTAGGAATAAGGAAAATGCTTACTCCTTTTTTGTAAAGTGGTTATTACTTACAATGACGTTGACGGGCGACTACAACGAGACACTTTTTGTGCTAACTGAACTGCTGTCATTCTCTAAATTGCCTTCCTTAGTGGCTACTGTATTAAGGCGCGAAAGTTCATCTTCAATCAGTGATTTGATATTTTCTTTGACCCGCCGATAGTTTTCTTCTATCATTTCTGCTGAAACGTTTTTTATGATTGGCATTGGCTTAAAACCCTCATCTTCTTTTTTGAGGGCCTCATGGTCATTTTGTATCTCATTATGAAATACTTTAAGCCGGATTTTGCACTCCGGGTCGTCGGCTACCATTCCCACAAATTCACCCGAAGAAAGCGCGGATATGGTTGAAACCGGAATAGCATCGCCTAATTGAGTGGATTTATTAGTTGAAGTATTATCAGCACTTATAGTTACGCTTTGCCTGTCTTGCATGATCTGTCCAAACCGTTTTGACAGTTGTTCAGCTGTATCACCGTTTACCTGTCCGCTGATCACGTTCCCGATGATATTCATAATTACTTCCGCTTGTTCTTGCCCGTAATCCTTTTTTAATTGAGAATAATCCTGTACCGCCAAGGTTGTTGCCACTTTGTTAGAACGTGCGGTGGCAATCAAGCTGTCCATGTTGTTAAAATAGATAGTCGGGAACTCGTCAAATATCAAACTGCATTTCTGCTGGTTCTTACGGTTGACTAACTTTATTACCCGCGATATGTACAGGGACAATACAGCACCATAAATCTGGATCTTAGCCGGGTTGTTACCGATACTGATGATCTTTGGTTCTTTAGGGTTATTGACATCCAGTTTAAAGTCGTTACCGGAAAGCACGTAGTATAATTGTGGAGAGGCTAAACGGGCCAAACCAATTTTAGCGCTTGCTATCTGTCCTTCCAGTTGCTCTTTGGCCTTGTTCTGAAAAGCGGAAACAAAGGGGTTGATTAAAACTTTGATCTCTTCCTGCTCTTGCAGGATAGCAAACAGTGGATCGTAATCCGCCTGCATTAGTTCTATGACATGCGGAAGGGTACAATAGCGGCCATCTTTGTATTTTCGCAGATACCAAATGATAGCAGTTAAAAAATTGATCGGGGATTCCACAAAAAAGTCTCCTTGCTTTTTAATCCATTCCCGGTTTAAACCTAGCATAATTGTCCGTGCCGCTTCTGTTGCATCTGTTATGTCTTCCATGCTCTCGGGATCAAGGGGATTACATCTATGGGTTCTTGCCAGATCATCAAAATTGATCACATAGAATTTAGGAATAACCTTATAATCCTTCTTGTACTTCAACAGCATATTGTAGGCTATCTTTGTCAGGTCATCATACTTAAAGTCATACAAGAACATCGTAAACCCCTTCCTAATGTGCTGGCTGATAATATGCCGAATAACAAAGTAAGATTTACCGGCACCCGGTGTACCGGCAACCAAAATACCTCGGAAAGGATTAATGATGTTGACCCAACTATTTCTTCGTTTACCTTTTAAGTTATAAACAGCAGGCAGATTTATGGAATACTCATTTTCGAGAAATCTTTCCTCTTGCGGGAAAGTCTCGTTGTCCTTGTTGAAAATGTCCTGGTTTAAATTGAGCTTTATCAGACGGGACAGCAATACACCGCCTGTTAAAATCAGTAAATAACCCAAAACGGTTACTACCATATAGAGGATGGCGATCAAATTGGCGGATAATGGGACGTAAAAACAAAACTGGCTGCTGAAATAGAAAAACAATCCGGCCAGAAGGTATAGGGCAATATCTTTTTTCCTGATCTTCTCTTCCTTTTTGCCTTTGGCACCAATCAAAGACACGCATAAAAACAGCAATGCAAAAAGCTTTGGTTTTAGTACCGTGTCAAATAATCCTGTTTTTGCAATATTCATCAGTATCCTGTCTGTAACTGTAGCAGTCCATCCCCAGGAATGAAAAGCCTGGTAGCAGGTAAAGTAAAAATGACCGGATAAAATAAACAGGCTAATCAGCCGTGTAAAATCGATGATCTTTCTAAGTCCTTGCAGGTCTTCCCCCGTTTGCATGATGTACCTTTTAGTTGTTATTATTATAAATGCAGTTCCCGTTTCTTCTTCTTTTTATCCTCTGGAATGGTAGGCAAGCTGTCCTCGTCTGTTTTGCCCAATAGGTTATCGAGTAGCCTTTCCGGCAGGTTCGGTTTGAGGTAAGTTTTTTCCTGTTCTTTTTGTCCCCTTTTCAGATAGTCTGTTTCTTTTTGTGGTTTTAGGTAGGTAGTTTCTTGTTTAGGCCTAAGATAAGATGCGGTGGTTCGCTGCTTGTGCTGCTGGATGAGATTGTCGACAATACTAAATCTTTCGTTAAGTGCTTTTACGCTATAAGCTTTGCTTAAATCACTGCCATTAAAAACCGTTTTGTTTTTGTTGTCCACGAAAGTTATCCCATAGGTTAGGCCCTGCTCGTTCTGACGGAAAACAACATTGATTCCTTGTCTTGCGAGTTCCTTTACAAAGGTATCTTTGGTGATTTTCTGATAACCGGTAAATATTTTATCGATGCTGGTTTTCAGGTCCTCCTTGTAAGGTTTTCTTTTTTCTTCGTTTTGTAAGAATCTATGTTCCAAGTTACTTAAAGTTGGTTTACCATTGAGGCTGCTTGCCTTAAAAGGGATACCTATTTTGTTGCCCTTTTCATCCAGGATTGAATAAATGAGCCCTTTCTTTTGGAACATTTGCGTGTCCTCTTTGCCGCGGTCAGCTATAATATTGAATTGTTTTAGAATAGCATTGAGTTCAGCAAGAGAAGTGTATTGATATTCCCGGGTAACAGCTGTTACCACATTGGTAATGGCCCTCTTGGTAGGGGTTTTGCCATATTCTGCTTTTTCTATGTTTACCGGTTTTATGGCTATAACTTCTTTTAAATCCTTTCCTTCAGCTTTGGTTAGGCCAAATTCCTTTTCCAGTTCTTTTCTTGCAGGTTCAGAAAGCCTTTTTCCGATGTCGTGCAAGTTTATCCTTGTACCGTCTTCCTGGATATTAGTCGTAACGATATGGATATGCGGATGTGCCGCATCTTTATGCTTGTAAACCAAATAAGGCTGGTCACCGAAACAGATCTTCTCCATGTAGGCAGCAGTAATTTGCTGCAACTTGAAATGGTCGGGCTTCTCCTTAACGTCAAAATTGAGCATGATGTGCATTGAATTCGTTTTTACCCTGCCGTTTAAGTCCGTCAGGTGCTTAAAACGGTGAAGCTTATCGGAGAAAGTAAGCTTGTCCAGTTCCCTGCCAAACAGGCTTGCCATAATCAGTTCTGCTGACCCTGCCTTCACTTTATTTTCATTATAATTTAGCAGGCCTCTTATACTTTTACCGCTTACTATTTTTGCAACCATTTTTCGGCTAAAGCTGATACGAGTAAAAGCAGCCTGTCCACCTTTGCTTCCACCGGTTTATACTGCTCCATAACTTTCATTGTATAAAAAGCTTTGTGCGTTTCTTCCTTGGCGCTGTTAAAGCTTTTGACAAGTTGGTTGATGTTGATGCCGATCGATTTCAGTTCTTTCCTGAGCCTGGCCAGTTCCTCCATTGGCGCGTTCATCGTGATGTCCTTATAAAAGCAAAGCAGCTTTTCCCTTGAAAGGATCTTCCTGGCCACTTCGCCCACCGACTGGCAACTGCTTTCCGCTACCAGCTTTTCCAACCGTTTATAGGTAACTTCAGTTACCCTCGTCCTTACCGGAAAGCTCAGCAGATCTTCCTGTTTTTTATATTTGTTTCTGCCCATAATAAGTACATGATAAATAACAGTGACCGCAAGTTCCGCAGCGGTCACCTCCTGGGACTAAAAGGCGGGCAAGGCCTTTTGTGTGGACAAAAGTACATCTTGCCAAGCACGCGCGTGATTGTAATGCGCCCTTAAAGCCCGTTGTTAATGATCTGGTTTAGTGATTCTTTTAGCTGAGTTTTTAAAGCCTTATTGCTCCTTGTTTGTTACTGTCTTTGCTTGCTAAAGGGTTAAGTGAGTTTGCAAATTGGTTGCGCTTACCGACCGAATCCGCCCTCGCCTTTATGATTTTTGCCTTGCCGGTTTTATAGGAAGCCCTTTTAATGATGCTGTTTTGGACCATCGCTCTTTTGTTTTATAAGCCAAAGTTCATAGATACCCCTTCAAGTATTTGTAAGTCTGTCAAACCGGACAAGGATTGTCCGTAAAATCCTAAAAGTAAGGTCGAAATATTAATTCCCTGGAATTGTTTAATGCACCGATTTAGCTTGTTTACAGCCCTTTTCTTTTCAAACAACTCAGGATTAAAAGCCTGATATTAAAGTATGTGCAGGTAGCCGGACATACAAGTATAAATGCCTGCCCCCACCAGTTTTGCTTTTGCAAAAGCAAAGGAAACCCGTTATGCTTAATGAAAAACGAACAGTGACACCGGAAAAAGCGGTAGAAACCCTAAAGAAAAATGGGACTATTGTCACAATAGATGAAGCTAAATTAATCTTGGACTTTATGTATAAAATCGGTAACTTGTCGGTAGGACAATACGTCAAGCTATAAAATAAAAGGCCATGAAAATTGCAGATTTATATGTTAGGGTGTCAACCGACGAGCAGGCAGACAAAGGTTATTCCCAAAGGGACCAGGATGAGCGGTTGCAAAAATACTGTGGGGTCAATGCGATCAAAGTGCGGAAAATCATCTATGAGGACCATTCTGCCAAAACCTTTAACCGTCCGGCCTGGAACCGGTATTTGATGGAGGTACGTAAAAATAAAGGAAGGGGCGCTGACTTAATCCTATTCACCAAATGGGACAGGTTCAGTCGCAATGCAGGAGATGCTTATCAAATGATAGCGGTGTTGACACGATTGGGGATTGAACCACAAGCAGTGGAACAACCTTTAGATCTGGAAATCCCCGAGAACAAGATTATGCTGGCTTTTTATCTGGCTGCGCCAGAGGTAGAAAATGACCGCCGGGCTTTAAATGTAAGGTATGGGATGAGGCGGGCAAGAAAAGAAGGAAGGTATATGGGTATTGCCCCTGTCGGATATGACAATAAAACAAGGGAAGATGGCAGCAAATACATTGCTTTTAACCCTAAAGAAGCCCCCTTTATGCAATGGATATTTGAAACGATCGCCGAAGGCGTATTTGCACCGGACCAGATCAGGAAAATGGCCAACGAAAAAGGTTTTGTGATCAGCCGGATGAATTTTTACCGGGAAGTAAGAAACCCTGTTTATTGCGGTAAAATAGTCGTAAAGGCTTTTAAAGACGAAGAAGAACAATGGGTAGAGGGTTTACATGAACCGCTGATTACAGAAGCGTTGTTTTATAAAGTCCAGGATATATTAATTGGCCGTACCAGGGTGATGCGTGTACAGGCTGTAAAAATCAATGAGGGGTTGCCATTACAAGGGTTTTTAGAATGTGCAACCTGTAACAAACAACTGACCGGAAGTGCATCAAAAGGTAAAAAAGGAGGGTATTACTATTACTACCATGCGCAGTCTGTTTATGGCTGCGGTTGCAGGTACAAGGCAGACATTGTCAACCATGCCGTCGAAGGGGAACTGGAAAAGTTTATCCCCTTGCCTGGCATGGCCGAGCTGTATAAGTTAGTGGTATTGGACATATACAAAACCCACAAAGGAAATACCCACGACGAGCGCCGGGAGCTGACAGAACAAATTGCCAAGCTCAACATGAAATTGGCGAACGCAAGGGAGCTGCTTTTTGATGAAAAACTGGAGGCGGAAGATTTTTCTGTAATGAAGAAAGATTGCGAGGAAAAGATAAAAAGGCTGGAAGTATCGCTTTCAGAGGCGAGGGTGCAAAAATCCAACACGGCCAGCATTGACCAAATGGTTTTAAAGGCAATAGAATCACTTTCCAAGCTTAAAACGTTATATGCAGATGGAGATGCATTGACCAAAAGGGCAATACTGGGTTCGATATACCGGGAAAAACTGCGATTTGACGGGAACGGATATCGAACCCAGCGGATGAACGAGGCTGCGCTCCTTATCTTTCAGATCAACAAGCAGTTAGAGGTCAAAAAAAACGGGAAAGAACGCGATTTATTACGCCTTTCCCGCTCAGTAGCCCATAGGGGAATCGAACCCCGTTAAATCGCGGCTATTTTTCTCAAATTTTTAAGAAAGTGGTTCGAAAAAAGTCCAATTGGGTTCACCTCTTGGGACAAGTCAAAAGATAAAATGACTTGTTCCTTTTTTCTCTTTTCAATTTTGTTGCTGCCATTACAATAAGATTAATTACTTCATTGATTTACACGGTTCGACATCAAATCTGTTAAAAGCAGTTTTTGGAAACATCGAACCAACAATTCTCCGCTTTTGCTGACAAAACCTTTTATGTATAGATTATCCAACTGTAAAAAGTTAACAGAATAATAATTTTTTATCTTTATTTCCCGATTAACAAGATAAAATGTTTGATAGTTTCAAAAGATACATAAGCAACAAAGCAAAACTTACTAACCAAGAATTAGACAAAATTCAGTCGTTGAGTATTGAAAAGAAATTTCGTAAAAAACAATATTTGCTTCAAGCGGGCGATATTTGCAAACACCATACATTTATTGTAAAAGGCTGCATGCGATTGTACCGTATATCAAACAAGGGTGTGGAGCATGTTATCCGTTTTGCTATTGAAGAGTGGTGGATGGGCGACAAAGAAAGTCTTAACACCGGGCAGCCGTCCAGAAGTAATATTGACGCATTGGAAGACAGCGAGGTATTGATGTGGACAAAAGAGAATCATCAAATCCTGTTGGATGAAATACCGGCGTTTAATGTTTTTTCCGAACGTGTACAGGCAAGAAGTTTAGCATCAAGTTACAATCGTATTTATACTACTATCAGCCTTTCGGCGGAAGAAAAATATCACGATTTCATCCAAACTTATCCTAATATTTTTAACAGAGTGCCTCTGCATATGATTGCGTCATATCTTGGTGTCAGCAGAGAAACATTAAGCCGTATTCGCAATCAGTTTACAAGTAAATAGTTGTGATATATATCACACAAATTTTGTGATATATATCCTTGCAACAGCCTATCCGTTCGTTGCACTTTTGCATTGTCATTACTGGCATAACACTTAATCAGAATAGAAATGCAAAAGTTACAAAATAAAGTTGCCGTGATTACCGGTGCTACTTCGGGAATGGGCCTGGCTACTGCCCGATTATTTGTAGAAAAGGGTGCTTATGTATTTATTACGGGCCGCAGGCAAGAAGAACTGGATAAGGCAGTAAAAACAATTGGCAGAAATGTTACCGGAATTTTGTGCAACTCAGGCAGCCTGTCAGATTTAGATCATCTGTTCGAAAATGTTAAAATGGAAAAAGGACACATTGATGTGCTATATGTCAATGCCGGAGCTGCAGAGTTCGTACCAATTGGTCAAATTACAGAAGAACACTTCGATATGCAATTTAATGTAAATGCAAAAGGTACGTTGTTTACGGTACAAAAGGCTTTACCATTATTTAATGATCATGGCTCGATCATTCTGACCGGCTCAATCTCATCAATGAAGGGAGCACCAAACACAAGTGTATATAGTGCCAGTAAGGCTACACTTGTTGAATTTGCAAAGTGCTGGACATCGGACCTGAAATCCAGAAGTATTCGGGTTAATGTGATCCATCCCGGTCCTATCGATACCGCTTTATTTGCTCAGCTGCCAGAAGATCAGCAAGCTGCTTTGATCAGTGCTGTGCCTTTAGGCCGGGTTGGTCTTCCACGAGAAATTGCCACCACTGCACTTTTTCTGGCCTCTGAAGATTCCAGTTTTATTACCGGCATTTCCATATCAGTTGATGGGGGTTCTGCACAGGTATAATCTTGTCATATTTATACTATAAATTAAGGAACTAACGGGTAGTGGTTAACAAATGAGAGGTATTAAAAGTAAATTGCTTGTCTTTTATCTAACAGTTATTTAAAAACCTGAAAAACCCTAAAGCTTTTTTCTAATTTTAATTCATTTGTTTTCTATGCTTCTTTTATAACCTAAAACATTGAACTTTTTACTTTTTGTATTAGCGTAAAATACAATATAAGATTTATAGGCATAAAAGAAGCATTGTAAACTATATCACTTTTCTCATAAGCGTTTTGATAAACACCTCAATAATTAATGTTGTAAATTTTTGATTAAACATACATTGCAGTGTCAAAAATAAGCCGAAGCTGGGACACAAATTAGCTTCTCAACAAGAAGTTAATTCGTGTTTATATACTTTATTTTCAGGTATCTACCTAAAAAAGAATATTGAAATTAAGCAGGTAACAACAATGGGCTGGCAGGATACCTGTTGCTTTTCCAATGTCAGGTAACCAATTGTTGATACGGATAACTTTCAAAGCTAAAAAGCCTGATTGAATTTGTTCAATCAGGCTTTTACTGTTTAGTTAGGTTTTACTGCTTAAGGAAGTTGCGGATCATCTGCAGAAGAAGGTTTAAGCCTTGACTTTTTATTGGTAAAAATAGCATGGTTTCTCGGGCCAAAACCAGACTTTTGATCGCTTGATGACTCATCAATTTTATGCGGGGTATCGCCGTTGCCGGTATTTTGATAAGTTTCAGTTCTTTTTTGCTTCGTGCTAAAGCTTTCGGAACCAAAATGATATATCAGGGTCAAGGCTCCGAATATATTTCCGTTGATCGTATTTTTAAAGGTTTCAGTACTGATTAATTTAGCTCCGTCTATCGGTACGGTATATATGTTGTATAAACCAGCAGTACCTTTTACCTCAATATTCGCTTTTTGCAAACCAAGATGGATTGCTGCAAAGCTACTTGCCGCATAGGTAGCTTTTACATCACCGTTTGCAATCATAGTTGAGGCAATTTGATAATTAAACCCATTGTTGGGGTGCGCACGGTTGTAATCACGTTGCCACTCCCCATCACCTGTTTGTGCAGGGCTGCCATTTGAAAAAGTACGGTTTTTTAAACCAGTGTTATTGGTTTCACCGGTATATTCAGCGTCTAATGTAAGGTGTGTTCCTTTCCCTTCGGCAATTTTGCCGAGGCCTAAGTTCATAAAGTGTGCCAGCAACGTATAGCGATAATAGGTCATTCCTTGTGAAAGATCAAAAAACCTTTGAAATGAATCATCATGTGTACCCGTTGTTATGTATGTTGCATCTGTTGCCAGTAAAAATGGCCCTACATTTAAGCCAATATGTCCTCCCCAGTTAAAATAGGTGCCTTTGAATTGAGGGACAGCACCAAACGGCCCAAGAGTGGTACTGTTATCGTACCCAACACTGCGTGTCCCTGCTCCGGCAATAACCCCGAATTCCGGGAAGATCACAGGTTTTACACCTTTTTCTATAATTTTAATGGGGTTCGAAAAATACAGGTCAGATTCCAGTCTTAGCTCTAAACCGTTTTGAACAACACGCGAACCTTTTTGATTAAGGTAATTTCCGTTTAAAAATTCAGGAACAAAATCAACAGCGTCAAAAGCGGCACGATACTCAGTATGGCGGCTGCCAAAACTGATTCGGGGATCAAACAAAACAAAGTTTTTGGTTTCCTTTGTTTCCGTAGTTGAATAATAATTAAAAATACTAACGCCTATCTGTTGCAAAGTTAAATATGCCTTTGGCCTGATTACTACAGGGGCGTCAGGTGCGGCCACTGCTACAAGAACTAAGTCGGAATTGGTCATATTATTGGTTTTACCTGACCCAAAACCCAGAGACTTTAATTGTTCGGTACCGTGATTGGTCAGCTGGCCTAACCGCTTAGGAGTAAACTCGGTAGTTTGTTGGGCAGGAACAGCACCTTTGCCTTCAACCAAACTTTTCAACAGCTTTACGGCATCGCGTTCACCATAATGCAACGCTGTAAGCGTAGTTAGTTCCAAAGCTTTATCGTGGGGATTATTTTGTATTTTAACCGCATTTAATACGGAATCCTCGGTCA
>JAABUY010002436.1_pt1 | contig 22121 bp, 20 predicted proteins | sample 5560271 | NCBI WGS metagenome assembly JAABUY01 (sample SAMN10711886, study PRJNA513374) | rock metagenome | isolation source: Antarctica rocks | place: Antarctica: Victoria Land, University Valley | reverse complement strand
CATCGGGCTGTACCCCGCCGCCTTCCGCGCCTCCGCCTCCTCGGCCGTCACCCCAAACAGAAAGAAGTTCTCCGCGCCCACGCGCTCGCGGATCTCGATATTCGCCCCGTCGAGCGTGCCGATTGTCAGCGCGCCGTTCAGCGCGAACTTCATGTTGCCCGTGCCCGATGCCTCCTTGCCCGCCAGCGAGATCTGCTCCGACAGGTCGGCCGCCGGGTAGATCCGCTCGGCGAGCGAGACGTTGAAGTTCGGCAGGAAGACGACCGCCAGCCGCCCGCGGACGTCGGGGTCGGCATTGACGACGGCGGCGATCGCATTGACGAACTTGATGATGAGCTTCGCCATCCGATATCCCGGTGCCGCCTTCGCCCCGAAGATCACCGTGCGCGGCAGCAGTTCGGTACCCGGGTCCTCCTTGATGCGCCGGTAGAGCGCGATGATATGGAGCGCCTTGAGGAGTTGCCGCTTGTACTCATGGAGGCGCTTGACCATCATATCGAAGAGCGAGGATGCGTCCACAGCAATACCGGTCTGCGCGCCGATGTGCGCCGCGAGGTCCTCCTTGTTGCGTCGCTTCACCGCGCGCCATGCAGCGCGGAAGTCCGGATCGTCCACCGCTCCCTCCAGGCGCCGCAACCGATCGAGATCCCGCAGCCATCCATCCCCGATCCGCCCCGTGATCAGCGCTGCGAGCCGCGGGTTCGCCAGCGCGACGAAGCGGCGCGGGGTCACGGCGTTGGTCACGGTGGTGAACTTCTCCGGCCACAGGGCGGCGAAATCGACCAGCGTGTTTTCCTTGAGAATCTGCGAGTGCAGCCCCGCCACACCGTTCACGGCATAGCTCCCCACGCACGCGAGGTGGGCCATGCGCACGTGCCACTCGCCCTCTCCGGCCACGATTGCCATGCGGGCGATGCGCGCCTCGTCCCCCGGGAATCGTGCGTGGATCTCGTCCAGGAAACGGCGGTTGAGCTCGTAGATGATCTCTAGGTGCCGCGGCAACAGGCCACCCAGCAGACCGACGGGCCACGTCTCCAGCGCCTCGGGCATCAGCGTGTGAACCGTGTAGGCGAACGTCCGCCGCGTGATCTCCCATGCCTGCTCCCACTCCAGCCCGTGCTCGTCCACCAGGAGCCGCATCAACTCGACGATGCCGATGCTCGGGTGCGTGTCATTGAGCTGGATCGCCACCCGCTCAGGCAGGTGCTCCCAGCCGTCGTCCTCGGGGTGCAGGTCGCGCAGGATGTCCGCGAGGGAGCACGCCACGAAGAAGTACTGTTGTTCGAGCCGCAGCCGCTTGCCCTGGGGCGTCGTGTCGTCCGGGTAGAGCACGCGGGTGATGTTCTCCGAGGCCTCGCGCTGCGCCGACGCGCGCGCGTAGTCGCCGGCATTGAACGACGACAGGTCGAGCGGCTGGGCGGCGCGGGCGCTCCACAGCCGTAGCGCGTTGACGGTCCCGCTGCGGTAACCCGGGATGAGGAGGTCATACGGGATGCCGATCACGCTCCGATCGGCGATCCAGGACGTATGGATGCGCCCCCGTTCGTCGGTACGCCGCTCCGTTCGCCCACCGAAGCGAATCTCCACCGCGCGGTCGGGATCGGGGAACTCCCATGGGTCGCCCCAGCGCAGCCAGTCGTCGGGCTGCTCGACCTGCCAGCCGTCCTGGAAGCTCTGGCGGAAGATGCCGTACTCGTAGCGGATCCCGTAGCCGATCGCGGGGATGCGCAGCGTGGCGAGCGAGTCGAGGAAACAGGCGGCGAGGCGCCCCAAGCCGCCGTTGCCCAGCCCCGGCTCGCTCTCGAGTGCGGCGAGTGTGGCGAGGTCGAGGCCGAGCTCGGCGAGCGCCCGCCGGGCGACCTCGGTAACGCCCAGACTAAGCAGGTTATTGCCGAGCTGGCGCCCGAGCAGATACTCCGCCGAGAGGTAACAGACGCTCTTGGTGTCCGCGGCGGCATGGGCACGCGCGGTGGCAAGTCGCCGCTCGACGAGCCGTTCGCGTACCGTGTAGGCCAGGGCGAGGTAGCAATCGTTTGGGGTCGCGCGGGAGAGGTCCTTGCCTTGGAGGGTGGCGAGATTGCGGAGAAAGACACGCTGGAAGGAGATAACCGCCCGGTCGGTCGGGAGCGGGGCATCGGCAGGTGTATTCACGGTCGATTCACTCCCCCGTAGGAACCGGACAGATCGATCAGGGTTGCACACAGCGTACCAAGGATCCGGCAAGGGCACGTCGGGAACGAGGAGCGGTCGTTGGACGAAAAGGAATTTAAGTACGCTAAGAGGACACCAGCGGCTCACGCGCCGCAATTCGCCTTCCACTGCGCGCTTCGTTGGTCCTCCTCGTCCTCGCCCGTCACATCGACGCGTGATCAGGGTCTCAGCACGCCTCTGGTCGCGTCAGTCAGTGACCACGCGTGCCAGCGAGTGTGTGCCTCACCCGATCGTCGCCAATCACTCTGATCCCGCCGCAGCCAAATATGGCACCCGACGCTGACGGTGGCGTCTTCGGGAGCATAACGTGAGGACGTGCGGCGATGCACCGTCAATGATGCCGCGCGTGCAGAACAGATTCAGTCCATGGCGCATGTCGGGATCGATACAGGAGAAGAAGCATGCAACAACGTCACACACCTCCCGAGCAGCAACCGGAGGGCGATGATCAGGATCTGCTCACGCCCGACCTGCCCAAGGAAATGAAGCCGATCCAGACCAAGCCTCGTCAGGTGGGGGTACACCACAAGCTGACATTCACGCCTCGTCATGACTGGGGGTCTTCCACCTTCTCGCTGATTCCGCTGCACGCGGGGCGAAGCGGTACCCATCCCGTGAACGACGGACGCGAGATACTGATCCCACGATCTCCCGCTGGATACAAGCGAGAACGAGCAAATCCCGTCAGCGAGAAAGTGGAAGAACCCCTCCTGGCTCTCCCGCACTCTCGATGCTGGCGAGGCGTGAGACAGATGAGCGCGGAGAAGGCTTACGCCTCTCCGGCAACCGATCGCGCACAATCGCGAAAATGCCCGCCATTTCGGGGAAGTTGCACACGGTGAAGCGACCGAGTGATGCTACGGTACCGTGCCAATGTGAATCGCTGCGAGGGCCGTGGACTTCCGCTGTGACGACGCCGTTCGCCTTGCGCCCCCCTGCCGTCGCCGCTTGCATCGCCGCGCTGCCGGTGCGATGCTGCGAACGTAGATGTATTTCCGCCGATCGGAGGATGGAACTATGCAACCCGTCTCGCCCGACGAGCGCCACTGGCGCCACGCGCCCCGCTGGGAGGCGCTAATCGCCGCCCTCGCGATCGGCGTCGCCTACGCCCTGCTGCGCGACGACCTCCGCATCGGCCCCCGCTGGGCGATGTTCCCCCTGCTCCTCCTCTTCCTCGTCCCCCTCAACGTCGCCCGCTACCTCGGCAACTACCGCCTCGTCCGCGCCCTCGGCTTCGCGCTCTCAGCCTTCGTCACCGCCGCCCTGATCGCCAGCGTCGTCCTGCTCCTCGCCCGCCTGCCGAGTGGGAAGACCACCTCCTCCATCCTGCTGCGCGATGGCGCGCTCCTGTGGGGCGCGAACATCCTCGTCTTCGCCCTCTGGTACTGGGAGATCGACGGCGGCGGCCCGCACGCGCGGCATGTGCGGCGGTACACGAGCACGGACTTCCTCTTCCCGCAGTTCACGACGCCCGATGCGGCCGAGTCGAACTGGTCGCCGCGCTTCCTGGACTACCTGTTCCTCTCCTTCAACACGAGCGCGGCGTTCAGCCCGACCGATACGCTGGTTCTCTCCCGCCCACCGAAGGTGCTGATGATGGTGCAGTCGTTGATCTCGATCGTGGTCGTGGCGGTGCTCGTCTCGCGCGCGATCAACACCCTCGGTTCGTGACCCGATGCGCCACGGAGATCGCGCGCCGCGCCGCCTGACGCGGCGGAGCCGGCGGCGGATGCACGGCCGGCAAGGTCGGCGGAGGGGCGGGACGGGACATGGGACACGGACGCGCGGAGCGCCTCATCGGCGCGCTCCTCATCGGGGTCGCGGCGGGCAGCCTCGCCATGGTCACCGTCGCCATGGTCCTCGTGGGGTTCGGCGCGGTCGTCGCCATGCCCGCGTCTGGCTATCGGGTCGGCGGTCTGCTGGCCGGTCTCCTTGGCTTGGTCGTCGGCGGCGCCGTCGCGCGTTGGGCCTACCGACGGCGCACCCACTGACGACGATCCTCCGGCGGATCCCCCGCCCCTCTGCCGGTGCTTCCGCCCCGCGCTAATTCGCCGCGGGGCGGCCGATCGCGCTGCGGATCGGATGGTCCGCCGGCGCGTGCTCCTCAATGTAGCCGCAGATGCCGACGATCAGCCGGTCCTGCGCGGTGAGATGCTCCTGGAGGCGCGCGGTTTCGTGGAGGACCGCCTCGGCGTCGAGGTAGGTCTGCTGCGCCCGCTTGTCCCCCGCGCGGCCGAGGACCTCCTGCCCGACCATGATGACGAACATGAAGATCAGCTGGGCGAGGCTGGAAAGGAAGAGCAGGAACGCAAAGGGGTACGGGTCGAAGGTGATGATGCCGATGACGGAGAGGCCGATCCACCCGAACTGGAAGAGCGCGGCGACGTAGAACGCCCACATGCTCCCGACCCGCCTCGTGATCCAGGCGGCGATGCGGCCGTTGAGACCAACATATTGATCCTCGACCATTGGTGGCGGCGTCACTTCGCGGTCGGCGATCCACGGATGGGGCTGCCTCTCGACGAGGCTGATGCCCCGATTGAGGACGCGATCCTGCTCCACCATGTGATCGTGGAGGGCGACGACCTCCTTGAAGATCTCCTCGGCGTCCTCGTAGGTCTGCAGCGACCGCTTGTCGGCGGTCCGGCCGAGCACCTGCTGGCCGACCAGGATGACAAAGACGAGCAGGAGCTGGACGACGTTGCCGATGAAGAGGAGGAAGGGGAAGGGGTAAGGATCGCGGGAATGCAGCGGCCCGAAGGTGGCGAGGGCGATCCAGGCGAGGACGAAGAGGGTTGTGAAGTAGACCACCCACATCGAGCCGACGGTTTTGGTGAGGGCGGCAGCGAACCGGCCGTTGAAACCGATGTGCTCGTCCGCCATCATGGCAGGCCCGGTTCGCTGCCGGGCCACAGAGCGTGCGTGTGCGTTGTGGGCAGAAGGGGTGCGCATGGCCGCATGATAGCAGCCTTTCCGATCCTGTGCATCGCGGGAGTCGTCAGCCAGGGGTGCATCAGCGGCATGCGAACGGAATCGCACGGCGCGGCTGCGCCCTCGACAGGACCGATGCCTGCCGCCGTGTGGTGTTTACAAAAGCATTCCCGTTGGGGTACACCCCAGTTGGACAGTCCCTCTGGTGCGGAAAGCCCGCGCCCGCCGTCGTCCGGCCTTCGCGTATACTACTTTCCCTTTCGCTGATCGCCCCCAATTGAGCGGCAACGGTGTGCCGCAGTTCGTGCGGCTTAAGCGGGGAGCTGTACCGACTGCCGAGAACTGTTCATGTCAAGGCGAGAGTGAAACCGCATCGGGTGCTGCGGCGTGCTTATCGATGTAGATCGCTGCCGGGGATGCGGCAGCAGAGTATTGGAGGGCTGGATATGGTCGGTCGGTCTCGCTGGTCTGCGGACATTTTCGCTCCCCGGAAACCTCCCGCATCATCCCAATCCAGCGGCGCGTTCCTCGGCCCGCTCCTTGGCCTCCTGCTCGCGGTCGTCCCGACCGTCAATGCGGTCGCCGCTGCCGTCCCAAGCGGCGGCATCCACACGATCAAGCATGTCATCGTCATCATGCAGGAGAACCGTTCCTTCGACAGCTACTTCGGCACCTTCCCCGGCGCGGACGGTATCCCGATGCAGAATGGTGCCCCGACCGTCTGTGTCCCCGATCCGCAGAGCGGGCAATGCGTGCAGCCGCACCATGATCCCAACGATCAGAACGGCGGCGGGCCGCATGGCCAAGCCAATGCGAGCGCGGACATCAACGGCGGCAAGATGGATGGCTTCATCAAACAGGCCGAGGGCGCGAGTAAGGGCTGTAGCGACCCGAACAACCCGGTGTGTAAGCATGGGAGCACGGTGGACGTGATGGGCTACCACGATGCCCGCGAGATCCCGAACTACTGGCAGTACGCGCAGCAGTTCGTGCTGCAAGACAAGCTGTTCGAGCCGAACGCCTCGTGGAGTCTGCCCGCGCATCTCTTCACCGTCTCTGGCTGGTCCGCCAAATGCGCGACCAGCGATCCGATGAGTTGCCACGATGCCCTCCAGGCCCCCGACCTGCCGCCCGATTTCCAGAGCGCCTTGCGGCGCAGGGTCGGGCTGCCGGTTAAAGACCCGAACTATGCATGGACGGACCTCACCTACCTCCTGCATGCCGCGAATCTGCCCTGGGCGTACTACGTTGAGGGCGGCACGGAGCCAGATTGCGCGAATGACGCGATGACCTGCGCGCCCGTCAAGCAGAATGCGAAGACGCCAGGCATCTGGAACCCACTCCCCTGGTTCGAAACCGTCAAGCAGGACGGCCAACTCGGCAACATCACGGATGTCTCCAACTACTTCACGGCAGCGAAAGAGGGGACGCTCCCCGCAGTCTCATGGATCACGCCGAGCGGCCCGGACAGCGAGCACCCGCCCGCTCTGGTAAGCAAAGGGCAGGCATGGACGACGAACTTGATCAACGCGGCGATGCAGGGGCCGGACTGGAACAGCACCGCCATCTTCCTTACCTGGGACGACTGGGGAGGCTTCTACGATCATGTCACGCCTCCCACCGTGATCAGAACGGCTACGGCCTGCGCGTTCCCGGTATGGTCATCTCACCTTATGCCAGGCAAGGGTACATTGACCACCAGACGCTCAGTTTCGACGCCTACCTGAAGTTCATCGAGGACGACTTCCTCGGGGGGAGCCGGATTGATCCGACGACCGATGGCCGCCCTGATCCACGCCCCGATGTCCGGGAGAACGCGAGCATCCTCGGTGACCTGTCGCAGGACTTCGATTTCACGCAGTCACCGCGCCCGCCGCTCGTGCTGCCGACCAACCCGCCGCCCGGCCCGGCGTCACTCCCGGGCGGTATAACCTCACCCGCCACGCCTTCTCCAACGACGGCGACAGCGACTGCGCCGCCTGGGGCAGTGACGGCATCGCCACCGGCCCACTTCATCCGTCGTCTCGGGGATGGGTAACGGATCCGACGTCGGGAAGGAGTGCATCAGCGATGGCCCGATCCCCAACATTCGACTGGCAGCGCGTTAACCCACCGACCCATCCCGACCTCCAGGCCGGTGACCCGCCGCACGTCGAGCAGGGCGCGCGCTTGCCCGACCCCGCCCCGCTCCCGCCCCCACCGCCGAAGACCTGGCGCGACGAACCGCTCCCGCCGAAGATGCGCGCCCTACCGCGCGATGACCGGGGCTATCCCGTCTTCTTCACCGTGCAGCCACGCGGCGGGATGCCGCTTGACGGCAAAGTGGACTTGCGTGTTGTCAACGCCTACAACCATCAGCGGTGTGCCACCGAGCGGTTGTGCAACGTCTGTGGTAAGCCGCTCTACCGAACGCTCTATTTCATTGGTAGCCCGGCATGCGTGCAGAACCGGGTCTTTAGCGACAGCCCGCTGCACGAGGAGTGCGCCCGCTACGCGCTGCGTGTCTGCCCCTATCTCACGCAGCCTGCTTTCGGCTATCACGAGCGACCGGAGGACACGGCGCGTCTCTCCCATGCGACCGAGGCCGAGCTCCCTCTCGGCAAGCCGGAGCGCATCGTCCTCTATTGCTGCCAGCAGTACCGGCCGATCCCGGGAACGGCGGGCAAATCGCTCTACCTCGTCGAGCCCGCGCGCTGGGTGGAGTGGTATCGGCCGGATGGCGTCTACATCGCGCGCACGCGCCCGGATCGGTATGCCCAATAGGAGACCAGGACAAAACGGGTCGTCGGTATTACTGGAACGGAAACCCGGTCGAAGCCCTGCCTGCGGCCCCCGCTTCGGCTGTCCCCAGATCGCAGAGCGGCCGCGTGCTCCACCCATAACGGGTCGCCGGCGTGCTGCGTCAATGGGGTGAGACGCGTGCAGAACAGTGCGAGCAGGACGCGGGAGGTGTACCGGGTATGCGCGGCGAGGGGGGGGTCGCGCGCGTCACCGTGCAGACGCCGCGCAGTGCTCAGCGGGCGTTCCTGTCGGTACGGTCATTGCTCCACGATCCTGGGATCAGCAGCGATCGCGGCGCGTTCGTGGTGCGCGGGAAGCGCATGATCAGGAGGGTCGAGCGACGGGCGCTGCTGAGGAGGAGGAGGATCAGCAGCGACCCGGCCTCACCGCCGAGCGATCGGTGGTTGGGCCGGGTTTCCGTTCCGGTAATACCGGCGACCCTTCTTTTACGACACAAGTACTTTCCTGCATCCGCCTGTCCACCTTCCCCTGAGCGCCATTGCCCACGATGCGCGAGAAAGGGAGGAGCACGGGGGTGTCCCCATGCTCCGTGACCAAGGTCGTTCCTGCCGGACGTTACCGGAGCTGCCTCCTTACGGAGCACCGGTCGCCGCGTGAATCTTGATCGTCGTTGGCGATTGTCCGGTGCCGCTCACCACGCCCGGCAGATCGACGGTCTCTCCCGGCTTGAGATCCGCGACGCTACCGCTCACTTCCTTGACGATCTGCGTGCTGCTGGAAACGGTCACGGTCTGGGTCGTGCCATCCTGATACTGCACCGTCACCTGATTGCCGGTGACTGCCGTGATCGTTGCCGGGCCGTGTCCTTTGCCACCCGGCCCCGCCGGTGCGCAGGTGGCGGCCGTCTGCGTCCCTGCCGGTTGGCTGGTCGCGGGTGGTGTCGCGCTCGCGTTGAGTGCGCCGTTGTTATGGGAGGATGTGGTCGAACTCGCTGCCGCCGTGGAGGCAGTCGCCGGATTTACGGCGGGAGTACAGGCGGGGCCACCGGGTGCGCCCTTACCACCACCGGGGCCCCCAGCTGTTTGGTTGCCGAGGAGACCCTTCTCCGTGTACGCGCCGATGTCGTTGCCGGCGGGGCCGAAGGAACGCTGGGGCAGTTGCACCGTGCCCGATTGATTGACGGTCACCGTGATCGTGTCGTCGGAGGTGTTCCCCCCCGCACCCTGCACGGTGACCGTGATCTTGTGGTCGCCCTCACTGACTTTCGTCGAATCGAAGGGCACGCTCCACATCTGCGTCGTGCCGATCTGTTGCATTGGTGCGGCCGTGCCGCCGTCAATCTGATAGGTCGCCGACGCGACGCCCTTGTCATCCCAGATTTTCGCGCGGATGTCCGTCGTGCCATGCACCACCTGTGCTCCATTGATCATCAGTTGCTTGTCCGACGGTGAAGTGATCATCACGAAGGGCCAGGTGCCGAGCGGCTTGAACTTCCACGAGACCACACCGTTATCGAGCGTGAGCATCGTGAAGCCGACTGGCCCCTCGGTGACCTGCCCGGTGTTCCGGCCCGCCGCATAGATCGTCTGCCCGTCGTTGGCGACATCGTTGTAGTGGGTGTGTCCGGAGTCCACCAGAATGACACCATCTTTCTGGATCAGGTCCTGCAGCTGTGACGCGATCGTGAAGGAGTGCATGACGAGCACGTTCTTCAATCCCGCCGCCGCCGCTGCGTCGAGGTCGCTCGTGAGCCACGTCTTCTCGTCCGCGCTAATGCCACTCATCACGTCGAGGAAGGCGAAGTGGTAGCCGCCCGCGGAGAAGCTGTAGTAGTCAGTCGGTTCGAGATACTTGTTGTAGTTCGTCAGGCCGCTCTTGTGGTCGTGGTCGCCGGGGACGGCGTAGAGCGGCACCTGTAACTGGTCCGTCGCCTGCTTGATCAGTTGGTACTCGGCCTCAGTGTCGTCGTTGGCATTGTCGCCGGGGAGGACGGCGAAGTTGACGCCGTTCTTCAGATACTGATTTGTCTGGGCGATGATTGTCTGGAGGTCCTTGTAGTTCTGCTGATCGGCGGTGGTGATGTGGAGGTCACCGATATGGACCCAGCTGACGACACCGGGATTCTGGATCGTCGTCGTCGCGCCGACATTTGCCTGTGGGTTGACTGGCATCGGCGGGGAGGCGTTCGCCTGGGCGGTGGTTGCCGGTGCAGCACGCATGCTCGGCGATGTGGCGCTCGCGCTCACCGGTGTGCTGGTGGAGACTGCCGCGGCTGGCGTCGGGCTGGCGGTCGGGGCGCTGGCGCTGGCACCGCTACAGGCGGCGAGGAGCAAGGCGAGAAGCGCTAGGGAGCACACGCCGACGGGACGGCGGCGAAAGGGCCTGGATCGGGTGGGCGTTTGCATGGGTAATCTCCTGTCTGGTGATCACGTTCGTGATCGAGCAAGAAAGAATGTCTGAACGTCTGAACGCGCGCCTCCTCCTGAGATCGTCATACGCAATACCTGCTCACTGAGTGCCATACTAGCGACCCAAACTGAAAGAAGATGTAGGTGAAAATGACAAATTGATGAGAGCGCCGCCATAACTCGAAACGCAGCGTATTAATGGGGCGATGATGCAGATGGGTTAGTTGTCGTCAAAGAGGTTACTGGTGAGGATATCTGGGGCTCCGCGCGGGCGAACATATGTTGCCAGTGGGTTTTTCAACAGTTCGTATTCATCCCTACAGGGACACTTAGCGGTAGTTTGTTGACGTAGGCACAAGGAGGTGAGAGAGTGTCGGCAGGAGGTGTTTCCCATGACGACGCGCTTGCCCGTCTCTCCCGCCCCCGGCCCGCTCGAAGCCTTCGCCGCTCACTTCGACGACCTCTTCAGCCAACGCAGTCAGCGCCAAGCCTTTCGTGACTATCTCGCAGGCTTGCTCCTGCCCGCCGAGCGCAACAAGACGCTGACCGCTCTCGCGAACACGGAACCAATCGTTGGCGCACAGGCCGCCCCCGCCCAGCGGTTGCAATGGTTCCTCTCCGAATCGACCTGGGATGCCGAGGCCGTCAATGCCTGCCGCCTCGCCGCGTTGTCTGCCCTGCCCGCGACCGCTGCGGACGCCAATGGTGTGCTGGTGATTGACGAGACCGGGGATCGCAAGGAGGGGACAAAGACGGCACATGTCGGGCGACAATATCTCGGCAACGTGGGCAAGGTCGACAATGGCGTCGTCTCGGTTGGCGCGCTCTGGGCGGATGAGCGTCTCTACTATCCGCTCGATGTGGCACCGTACACCCCCGCGCACTGGTTCGCGCGGGGCAAGAGCGACCCCGCCTTCCGGACCAAACCGCAGATTGCGCTGGCGCTGGTGGAGCAGGCAGTCGGAGCGAACCTCCCGTTCCGTGCGGTGGTGGCGGATTGTTTCTACGGAGAACACGACGCCTTCCGGCGTGGGTTACACGCGCGGGGAATCGGCTATGTCCTTGCGCTGCAACCTTCGCACGCCTGGCGGCACCCCGTCGATACCATCGGGTCGCTGTGGGCGGTGGCGGACGCGGCGATCTGGGATGATCCCGACCATCCGGGCGACTGGACGGCGGTGGCGCGCACCTTCCGGGACGGGCAGACCGAGAGGTGGTGGGCGCTGGAAGTGGTCGCCGGTCCCTACGGCCCGGAGAAACCCACCCGCGCCGTGGTGGCGACGACCGACCCGACGACGTTGCCGACACTCTCCACATGGTATCTGGTCACGAACCTCCCCGCGCCGCCGCCGCCGCCGCAGCAAACAAGCCATCCGGTCGCCGACCTCGCCGAAGTTGTGCGGTTGTACGGATTACGTAACTGGGTAGAACAGAGTTACAAACAGGTCAAGCAAGCGCTCGGCTGGGCACAGTATCAGGTGCGCAGCGACCGGGCGATCCGGCGGCACTGGCAGTTGGTTTGCTGCGCCTTCTCCTTCTGTTGGTGGGCAGCAGAGCAGGGAGGGAAGACAACGACCGCCGGGGAACAGGAGGAGGATAATGTGGAGCGCGTGATCCCTGCGACCGAACCGGTGGCGGGGCGGGGGGAAAATGGGGGAGCGGCAGCGCAGGGTGTGCCTGCGGGTCTCGTGGCCGGAGGCAGTACGGAGCGTCCGGGCGTGGTTGGAGCCGTGGATGCTGCTCATGCGCTGGTGGCAGGCGTGGTCCGACTTGCCCCCACCACCTGCTTTGCAGCGGTTGCTTGATCACCTCTGGGACGGACACCCGATTGACTGCTATGCCCATTGACAACAAACTACCGTTAACGCGGTTCTCATGAAGGTTGCTCCACTTTCAACGAGTACCCGCAAAGGTCATACCAGCCGCGCATATCCTGCGCGGTGACGGTGTCGAGCACCGGTCCGAGCGCATTCACCAGCGCTTCATGGGTGCGTGCCGCCACCCGCCGCATCGCCGTCTTAATCTTACTGAACGCGGACTCGATCGGGTTGAAATCGGGGGAGTAGGCGGGGAGGTAGCACAAACGGCAGCGCGCTGCGGCGATCAGTGGTGCGACCCGCTTATCCTTGTGGACGCTCAGGTTATCGAGCACGACGACCTGACCAGGCGGCAGCGATGGGAGGAGAAAGTGCGTGAGATACGCGACGAACGCGTCGGCGTCGGTCGCTCCTTCGAGCGTCATGCACACCCCCATCCCCTGTGCATTGATCGCTGCGATCAGCGTCGTGTTCTTGTGCTGGTTGCGCGGCACCACGCCCACGGCGCGCTGCCCACGCGGCGCACGCGCGTAGCGGGGCGTCATGTTCGTCTGCATGCCGCATTCGTCCACGAAGACATACCGCGTGGCTGCGGTGAGCGCTTCGTGCTCGCGCCATGCGGCCCGCGCTGCCTCATCCCGTTCGCTGGCGATCAGGCTCCTTTTTTTCGTGTCCAGCCGAGCCGCCACTGGGCACGGCTCATCGTGCTGATGCTCACCCGCACCCCCTGCGTCCGCTCCCACCGGTCGCAATGTGTGTCCAGCGTCGCGTCGGGCAGCGCGGTCAGTTGGGCGAGTAAGGCCGGATACTGGGCGGAGGCAATGGCGGGCGTGTCGCCAGGGATCGGCCTGGCAGCAAGCGAGCCTGTCCGCTCCCACTGCTGCACATAGCGACGCACGGTGGAGCGTTCGACGCAGAAACGGCGTGCGACGGCAGACATCGCCTCCCCTGCTTGGACAGCGGTGACGATTCGTTGGCGCAGATCAGTGGAATATGCTTTCTTGACTTGCATGATACTACTGCGGCAACCTCTCTGCCAACCGCGCCTAAGCAGCTATGCGAGCAGATGGGGATCAAACGCGGCGACAAAGTGGCCGTCACCGTGGAGCGCGGGGCGATTATTCTAACGCCGATGCGTGCGGTGATCGAAGGGGCATCTGGGGACCTCAGCAGGGAATCTTCGAGCAACTAAGACATATCCATGAAGAACCACTCCCACCTCAACAACACCATGCTCCTCCCCGATACGAGCCTAGCTTCGAGATTACCCAGGAAGGAGATCGCAGTAGTAGAATCGGTCATCCCGCAGCACAACCTCCCCACGCACCCACGCAACGCCCTCCGTGAAGAGCGGGCCGTCAGACACGAACGTGTGGAACTCGCCGTTCTCCCCACAGGGATCAATGCCAGGTGGCAGATCGGCGAGGAACCGCGCGTCGTAGGCCCGTCCCACCCACTCCTTCCCGAGCGCCTGCCCATCGACACACACCGTCACCGCCGCGAACCCCGCTGCGACGAATGTGCGGGCAAGCCGCGCGGAATCCCTGCCCCAGAGCGGGAAGACGCCCCGCATCCCGGCTTGTGCGAGCTGCTCCTCCCGATACCTTCTCACGTCCTCCAGGAAGATATCGCCGGAGGCCGCAGTGTGGAGGCCGATGCCCTTCAGTTCCTCGTAAGCGCTCGCCATCCGGGAAGCATACTCCGCGTTGGAGCAGTTCTTCGGGATGGGCACCTGCGTGAGCGGCAGCCCCACCGCGACCGCCTGACGCTCGAGCAGGGCGCGTCTGACGCCGTGCATGCTGATGCGGTCGTACTCCTCGGTCACCGTGGTCAGCAGCGCGGCCACCGCGTACTCCCCAGTCTTGCGGAGTGCGTGCAGGGTCAGCGCGCTGTCCTTACCCCCGCTCCATAACAGCACGACCTTCTCCACCGTGGCGATCCTCCTTTCCCGTCATCTCCCGTCATCTGAACAGACGCTCCTGCACGATCCGGCGACCCGTAGACTCCTGTGCGCTCATCCCGTGGTGCGTCGTCGCACTCCTACTCGCTCTCTCCACTGTACTGTTCGCCGCCAGTCTACGGTTGATCAATCATGGAATAGGTTTCTGATTACCGCTTCTTTATCTATTTGCGATGACCTATCGGGATATGTCTTTCCTTTTACTGTCCCACATCGCGGACAGTGCGGAGATGTAGGATCACTCCAACATCTCCTCTATATCCGAGCAATGATGCATGACGGATCACTCCTCGCCATCTGTCATTGCGGATTACCCACGGGGCAATGAAAAGAATGGTCCATCGGCGACATGTAACATCTCGATGGCAGTTGACACCGTTGGCAGGCTATTTTCCGATCACTCCCCTTTTCCCCCTTGACAGGTGCAGGTATTGTACGTACACTGTGTGAGACATCAGATATGTGCGAGTTCTCCGAGAGGGGTGAGCCGCATGACACGTATGACACATACGATCGCAGTTGCGAATCAGAAGGGCGGCGTCGGCAAGACAACGCTCACCATCAATCTCGCTGCCGCCCTCGCCACGGCGGGCTATCGTGTCCTGCTCGCCGATCTCGACCCGCAAGGTCACGCGACCGAGGGTATTGGGATGCAGGAGGCCTATCTCGAAGGTGCGATCACCCTCTATGATGCCCTCACGACGACCAAGCAGATGCAGGCGCGCGACCTCGTCCACCCAAGCGATCACGAACTCTTCGCGGTCATCCCCGCCTCCTACAAGATGATGCTCGCCGAGCAGACGCTCTATATGACGCGCAACCGCGAGCACAAACTCCGGGGTATCCTCGCGCAACTGGAGGGTGAGTACGACTATATCTTGCTCGACTGCCCGCCGAATCTTGGAAACCTCACCGACAATGCACTGAACGCCGCGCGGCAGGTGCTCGTGCCGATCCAGGCCGAGGCGACGTCGGTACGCGCCCTCGAACTCCTCTTCGATCAGATTGAGTCGGTCGAGCGGGGACTCGGCATCACGATCCGCGTGATCGGCGTCGTACCGAATCTCGTGCAGGATTCCGCGATCGCCAAGCGCATCATCGGCGAACTGCGTGCCTCCATCCCGACACTCACACCGTTCGAACTCAGGAAGCGTGTTCTCTTGCAGAACGCATGGGAGAAGGGACACTCCATCTTCACCTACTCCCCCACGTCCGCCGCTGATGAGCGGACGCAGGCGGAACTGATGCACATGTACACCCAGCTCGCCGATTTCGTCGTCGGGCAGATGGAAGGAGACGCTCCCCATGCCTGAAGATCGCATCTCCAAGCTCAGCCAGCGCTTCAAGAGTCATTCCGTCGGACGCAAGCCCGAGAGCACACGCAATCGCGAGCGCAAGAGTTTCTATCTTGACACCGACCTCGCGGCGCAACTGGACACCACCTACAAGGCGCTCAATCACGAACTCTTCCCGCAGGCCATTTCCAAGTCCGCGTTTCTGGAGACGATCATCGAGTACGGACTCGACCACTTGCCCGAGGTGCGCGACCTCCTCAAGCAAATTCCCGCCTCGGACGCCTCGTAACACTCTGTCATCTCATACATCTCCTCCATATCCAACAGATCGTACAACCATGAGCGATCCCCTCTCTCCCACAGTATGAGCTGTCCCACATTCGGATTGACAGGAGATGGGGCGAGGTTGGTATGCTGTTGAGAAGAAAAAAGAGGGCATCGCACAGGCCCTGCGGACCCGCTTGACGCCATCGGTGGTACGAGGAGCGTAGCGCGCCGCGCGGCACCTGTCAATGCCCGTGGAGGACGCTATGCCCGAGAACGACACTGACCGCTCATTATTCGCACCGCCCGCCGCACCCGAGCGGCTCATCTCGATCGAGGCGCAGGCCGAGTTCGATCTGCTCACCGGCGAACGGCAGGAACGCCTCTTCCTCAAGCTCTACGTCGCGGCCCGCACGTCGGGACTCCTCGCCGCGATCTCGGACCGTGACTGGAAGACGCTCTGCGTGCTCGCCACCTACATGGACGCGTCGGGGTTCTGTTTCCCCGCCCAGGCCGAACTTGCCCGCGCCATCGGCTGCTCCCGGCAGATGGTCAGTGAGCGCGTGAACAGCCTCGCCCGCTTTCGGTTCGAAGGTCAGCCCGTACTCGTCATCGCCAACGAGAAGCACAAGGTGAACGGGCGTTTCTCGCACAACGGCTACCGCGTGCTGCCACTGGCGAGCCTAGGCATCTTCGATGGGGAAGGGAAACGGGAGACCACGGAGCGGAAAAAACAGGGCCCGAAGACTACCGTGTCAAGAAAACCGGACACGGTGGAGGCGAAGGCCGCCGTGTCAAGCGGCACCGGCACGGTGAGACTTGACACTAACAAGACCCAGTATCTTGTTAACGAGATATCTCATTCGAATATTCGAAAGAGCAATCGCTCAAATTATACAGAAAACGATCACACCGCATCGGGAGACATCAGCCGACGAGAGCATCGTACTCCTGCGGTAGCGAACGTGCCGGCACGAATCACACGCGGCGTCGAGGGGATCGGCGATATTCTGAAGCGGAACGCTCCAGTGCCTATTCCCGAGTACGCACCACCAACCGCAAAAGCCGCCCCGATTCGCAAAGGGAAAGCGCGCGCGCTGCCCAACCTCGATCCCGAAACGTACGAGGCGGTGGTCGGGGTGATGAAGGATTACTCCCGCAAGCTCGGGGACAGCGACCACGCCAACTCGAACATCACCCAAGCAGCGAATCTGATCGAAGCATGCGGGTGCGACTTCAACACGTTCTACATGCACGTCATCGACGCCTACAAGATCACCTGCCAAAAGAACGGCCTGGACAACCGCAGCGGCTATTTCTTCACCGTCCTGCGCGACCGTTTGTTACCGTCCGATACCGTTGGCGCTGTTGCCACCTGAGTGCCGAGCGCCCTCATTTCGGTTGGACCAGCGCCCTGAACCCCACAGTCCCACGCCAGCAGTCTCTTCGTTTTACCGTGAAGACACGGTGAACGGGAGGAACGTGCGCCGTACGTCGCGGTGAAGGAACGAGCGCGGGTCCATCCTCTCTGGAAGGGGGCAGGGGAGCAGAGTATCTCGGCGCTTCCAGGGTGTTCCTCCCGTTTCAGGAAGGGCACGGTGAGGCTCCACGATGCGTGCAGACTGGCCGTAGCGCCGGGAACGAGCAAGTGGCTAATTGGGGCATTGCCGATCCTTACTGGGACAACGTCGCACCGCGATACCGGAAATGGTCCTCGAACAGGATTGGTGAACGAGCACTCTTCGTTCCCATTCGCCCCAGAGCGGTATAGGGTTTGGGGTAGGAACGAAAACTCCAACCGAAATCCTATATCGGGACAGCGCTTCGGATACCGCATGTCCTCGAACACGCGCAGTGATCACTTTCCCTGATTCGGCAAGCAGGGAGGGGAGATGGGAAAGCGCAAGGAGGACCGACCGGTCGAGAAGGCGGTTGCAAATCATCTCCCGCGTTGGTGGTGGTTTGCCGCTGACTTTCTCTATCTCCTCACTCACTTTTTCGCTTGCTCGTCACCATCACCGCTTCTTCCGCTCCGCCGGCCGCGAATAGGTGCGGGGAATGGGGCGAACGCGGAACAAAACGCCCCCGACATTGGCAGTGCGGGACCAAAAACGGTAGAAGAAAGGGTAGAAGATCAACACAGTGCGCGCCGGGTCGGTTTCCCTTGCATGGCCGAGCAATCCGACCAGCCATCCGTTTGACACTTCCTCACCCCTGTTCGTCTCCCTGTCCTCGTCATTCACTGGTCGCTCATCCCTCGTCCACGGAGCCGCCCCGCATTCGTTCCTGACCTTTCGTTCATCGTCGGCGACCATCTCTCCTCAGTCCCATGCGGCTCAGACAGCTGGGGACGCCGGCCGCCGTGAACCGCCCCGGCCGGTTTGGAGAACGGCGCACTCAGCGTCCCCGACTTTCCTGTCGCGCGCGCAGGCGATCGGCGCGGGCGACGAGCCGGCGCAGTTGCACGGTGAGGATCGCCTCCCGCTCCCGCTCATGGTCGAGCAGCGCGTCGCAGAGCCGCGCGTAGGTGCGGGCGTGCATCCCCTTTGGCCGCGTCAGGAGATGCCACGGGGCGATGGCTGCGCCGTCCGCTCCCAACCGGCGCTGGATCGCCCGGCTCCGCAGCCAATGCCGCTCCTCCGGCGTCACCTGCTGCGAGCCATAGGACAGCTTGTGGCAGTGCCGACAGCGGAAGCGGTCGTGCGTCAGCGGCAGGTAGAGCGCCCCCGCGCGCCGGTCGCAGCCGGGACAGGTGAACCACGCCCGCTCGCCCCCATAGGTGCATGGCATCCATGCCACCGCGATGTGCTCGCGGATCGCCATGGACACCCCCTGCCCGCGCTGCGTTGTGTAGGAGAGAGCAACCGCCTTCCGGCTTGTCTCCATACTCAACGTCGCATCGTCGCCCGGTGGCCTCCGCCACCGCCAGACCAGTGATTGACTCCCGCTGAGGTAGGGGCGGATCTTCGCCATCTCGAGCGCCAGACATTCTCCGGTCTGCCACCGTATGGGCGTATTTCCCCACCGTGTCGAGCCATATCCGCCCATTTTCGTCCTCCAAAAGCGTACACGGCACCGCATTTTCATGTCACTGGTGCGGGTGTCGAGTTCCTTGCTGGACAAGGGAACAACCGACCGTTCCCGACATGCCGCCGTTATTCTTACAGTCGATTTCGATAAATCCTCGCGCCCGCGATATGTTCGCTCGGCGGTTTCACCCCGTCGCGCCCAGCCCCTGCACGTCCAGGCGCGCCAGCGGCGCCGACCGGCCCGCGCGGCGCGCCTGCTTCGCCTCCAGCTCGTGCAGCGTCTGCAGCAGCTGGCGGTGCAGGTGGCCCTCGTAGCGCATCACCTTCTCCAGTTCCGCCCCCTCCAGCACCGCCCGCGCCTCCCGCCACCGCCCGATCGTCCGCTCCGCCTGCTCCAGGCGGTATCGCGCGCCGCGCTCCTCGCATTCGTAGTGGTCGACCGCCCCCGCGATCAGGTCGGCCGACGCCGTCCGCGACGCGTCGGCGATCGCCGCGATGCAGGCGCGCAGGGTGGCGGCGGTGATGCGCGGGAAGTCCTCCCAGCTGAGGTCTTGCGCGATGCCGGGCAGGGCGACGTCGTCGACGTCGAACCCCTCGTCGCTGCCGCCGGCGATCGTGCCGCATTGCTGGAGGATCGCGCCCGCGTCCTCCCCGGTGATCGTCCGCCCGTCGTCCATCGTGTCGAGGCGGCGCAGCAGGCGCGCCCGCGCGGGGTAGCGCCGCAGCTCCTCGCGCAGGTCGTCGGGGGAGTGGGAGGCCCACGTCCCCGTGTAGCGCTCCTTCTCCTCCTCGCGCCGGACGTACTCCTCCTCGGCGTCCTGCTGCGCAGCGGCGGTGACGGCGGTCTCGAAGCGGGCGACGCGCCCCAGCCGCCAGAGCAGCAATGCCGCCCGCTCGGCGAGGGCCTGCTCCAGCGCGCCTATAGGGGCGAGGGAGTCCAGGATGCCGGCGCGATGCGCTTCCCACTCGTCGGGCGATTCAGTGGGCAGGACGGGTGTGGCGGCGCGCAGGCCGTGGGTGACGCTGTTCAGTTTGGCGACGGCCTTGCCGGCCGTGGTGCGGGGTCCTCCGGGCATCGGGATACTCCTTGCTGGTCGCGATGGTCGTCGCGGATATTATACCGCAATCACGGTATAATATACACATCGTCGTGCGAGGTTGTGCGGGGAGGGGTGGGGGAGGATGGCGGGCATGGACGGGGAGAGACTGACGGTGACGCAGGCGGCGGGGAGGCTGGGGCTGCACCGGGACACGCTGCTGCGGCAGATCGCCAAGGGCGTGCTGCGGGCGGAGCGGCTGGGGTCGATCTGGGTGGTGACGGGAGCGGAGGTGGAGCGGTACCGACGGGAGCACCGCGGCAGGCACGGCTTCGCCTCGCCCGACCACCCGCTCCACGGCAGGCGCGGCGGCAGGGCGGAACGAGGGAAGGATTGAACCGCTGGCTACAGGGCAGTCGCCGCTACGCGACCCCGCGCGCTCGGTGAGGCGGTGCCCAGCTCTCCTCCGTGCGTGCTCCCTCCTCCGACGTCAACGAATCCCGACGTTCGCTCGCGACGGGCAAATAGAGCGGGATCGTTTTGCCCTTCGCCTTTGCTACATCGACTTTGGTGATCACCTTCATCTCGATCAGGGCAGCGATCGCCTGCGCCGCCGTCGCGTGGCTGACGCCGCACCAGTCGGCCACGAAGCGCACCGTGAAGGGCGCCGGCTCGCCCGGCGCGTAGAGCCACCGGCAGCCGAGCAGCAGCGTGTAGCCGTCGTAGACGGTGCGGACGCTGGCGAAGGCGTGCGCGGGCAGCGGCGGGAGCGCGACCGCGACCGTGTCAAGGGCATCGATGGCGACGATCAGGCGCATCAGCCAGACCAGGTGTGTCGGCGCGGCCAGCTTCGTCGTCCGGCCCGTCATCTGCGCGGCGTAGACCTCGGTCAGTGTGAGGAACTCCTCGGGCGTGCCCTGGGCGTGGAAGTCGTGGTAGACGAGTAGGCCCGAGGCGTCTCGCCACAACGCCGCCGACGGGTGTTCGTCCCCGTCGCGGATTGCGCACGAGAAGGCCTCGCCGACTGTCACGTCCGGGATGCCGAGGAAGTGGCTCGCCGCGCTGGCGAACTCCTCGTCGCGGACGATCTGTTGGATGGCGTCCCCGGAGAGTTCGATGTCCCTCGCGGTAGTACCCCAGTGAACCGTGGTCAGGCAGCATCAGGTAGTTCCCGTACCCACTGCGGCGGTCGCCCGCGCCGTTTGACACTTGGTAAAGGAACGGGGAAGGTCAGCAGTTCATGCACCGTCCAGCGCTGATCGGTCAGTCCCGCCGCCTGTGCCGAGGTGCGTCTGTCCAGACTGCGATGGGGAGTACAGAAGTTGTAGACCGTTCCCACCAGCCACATCCCCCCTTCCAGCGTCGCCACCTGCCGCACCGTCGCCCGACCGCGCCGCACCAGTGGGACAAGGCGGGCGCGGAAGGTCGCATTGAGCCCTTCGATGTACGCCGTGTTGACCACTGCCGTCTCCTTCCCCTGCGTCGCCTTCAGTATCGTTGCCACCGCTGCCGCACTGCCCCGCACGATCCGTCGCTCCACCGCACGTACCCGTCGTTGGCTGTACCGTTTGATGGCCTGCGCGATCAGCACGCCCTTCGGCAGGATCAGTCGGGGTCGCCCCCGCCCGCCGGTGCGGACGGAGTGGCGGAAGACGCGCACCGCCTGGCGCGGATAGCTGATCAGCCCGTCCGTGCACAAGAGCAGCGCCGCCACCGGGCCGCACGCCGCCACGCGCGCCAGCGCAGCATGGATCAGGGCGCGATCCCGCGTCGCACTGACCGCCCCGCCCAGCCAGAGCCGACTGGCGACGCTGAGGCTCATCGCCAGCCAGCCGATCCCGCCGACCACCCGCACGCGCAGTTCATCCGCCTGCACTTGCCCCAACGCCACCCGCCCGGCCTGGACGAGGTGCGTGTGGACACGCTCGCCCTGCCGCCCCGCCCGTCGCTGCCAGTCAGCAATCGTCCGCTCGTCCAGCCCATACGCGGCGACGATCGCTTGGAGCGGGCAACCGAAGGCAAGCAGGGTGACGACAATGACGATGAGATCGTGTGACTTGTGGAGGCGGTAGAGCGCGGTATCCCTGGTCGCGCTGAAGGTCTTCCGACAGCGTTTGCACCGATACCGTTGCTCGCGCTGGCTGTGGATGACGATATGACCGTCGCCGACGCGACCATAGACCCAACACCGGGGATTGTGGCACACTTGCTGCTGCGGGTTCATGCGGCTCCTCCTGCTGACGTCAAGCATCAGCAAGACTGCTGCAGAACCCGTCTCTTTTCAACTGTGCCGCCATCCACGTATCTGTTCAGGGAAGAGGGGACGCGGTATGCTGCGCGGATGATCGACCTGAAGAATGCCAGCCGCGACGACCTGATCCGGCTCGTCATCGCCCAGCACGAAACGATCATGCGGCAGGAGCGGAC